>ERZ791629.310-NODE-310-length-23700-cov-3.05731_pt1 | contig 23700 bp, 16 predicted proteins | sample MGYA00510057_ERZ791629 | MGnify/ENA primary metagenome ERZ791629 (study PRJEB30046, sample SAMN00715161) | human gut metagenome | study: EMG produced TPA metagenomics assembly of the A metagenome-wide association study of gut microbiota in type 2...
GAAGCATATACTGAACCTGTTGTGCCATCAAAATGTTTGATGAAGCGACTTCTTACATATTCTATGTCCATGATAATTCTATAATTTAAAGGTTAATATATCGCATTTATTATTATTCTGCTTCTCTTCTTGTAACCTTGCTGCCGATAAGGGCGTAGAACAGCAGGTAGACAGCGCAAGCTACTACACACCAGAAACTCTGAATGTAGCCTACGAGGTCGGCAACTGTAGCTTGGATAAACATCATCACAGCGCAACCGAATACCATTGTCATAAAAATACCGGAAGCGATGGCTGTATATTTGCCAAGACCTTCAACTGCCATATTGAAAATAGCTCCCCACATTACTGAAGTACAAAGACCTACCAGTAGGAATGAGAAGATGCCCAAAGGAATTTCTTCCCAAATAATTTCGAGTGTACCCCAATTCACACCCGGAAAAGCTACCGTGATGGTAGGTGCAAACATACCAAACAAAACGAGGATGATAGTAGCTGATGATACAACGGTAATCATGGTGCGGCTCGATACTTTTTCACCAATACTGGCACCTACGAAACGACCAATCAGCATCATAAACCAATAAACGGCTACAATCATACCTACTGTGCTGGCGGGGAGTCCGTAGTCACTGATGAGGTACTGTTGTACGAAGTTAGGTACACCTACTTCGATACCCATATATACGAAAATACCCAAAGTACCCAATGCAAAATGACGGTAACTCATAGCACCTTTGATAAGGTCTAGCTGTACAGGAGCTTGTTTAGGTTCTTCAATTTTAGTGAATGAAATTACGATGAAAGCCACAACGAAGATAGCAAGTGCAATCATCAAGGCAGGTGTTGCATCGGAAATTTTGGCTTTTGCAGCATCACCGATGAGAGCTCCCATCAGAATATAACAAGCTACAGCTGCGGTAGAGTTGAACACACCGCCAATCTGAATTAGCTGGTTACCGCTGTTACCACCACCTCCGAGAAGGTTCAGCATGGGGTTAACCACGCAGTTAAGGATACACATACACAGACCGGCGATAAAAGCACCAATCAGGTAAACAGCAAATACAAGACCAAGATTATTATCTACATCCATCAGACCGCTGATCCACTGGATAAGGATACCCACACTACCTACGACAAGACCGATAAGGGCGGTTTTTTTATAGCCATACTTAGAGATAAGCATACCGGCGGGAATACCCATTACGAGGTAAGCGATGAAGTTACCATAGTTACCAATCTGTGCAAGCACATTTGAAATTGGTCCTTGGTTTTTGATAATTGTTGCCATGGGTGTACACAGGTTGGTCACGAAGGCAATCATTGCAAAAAGGGCAATCATGATGATGATAGCACCCCATTGTTTTGTTTTTTGAGCCATTGTTAAATCGTTCTTTATGTTTATTTTAAAATTGTTTTGCTTATTTTTCTACGCCGAATTTGTAGATGGTTATCTGTTGGTATACCTCTTCCGGTTTTAATACACAAGAAGGGAAATGACCTTTATTCGGAGTATCAGGGAAATGTTGGGCTTCAAAGCAGATAGCGCTTCTGGCAGGGAAAGTGGCACCGTGAGCGCCTTCAAAGCCATTGTGCCAATTGGCTGTATATACTTGGACACCCGGTTCAGTGGTGTAAACCTCCATGCTGCGTCCGCTTTCAGGTTCAACACATTTAGCAGCAAAGCTAAGGGTTCCTTGTTCGCGTTTATTGAGTACATAGCAATGATCATAGCCGGCACCAAACTCTAGTAATTCAAATTTGTCATTGATGCGGCTACCCACAGCATGAGGAGTACGAAAATCCATCGGTGTACCTTCTACTTTGGCTATCTCGCCGGTGGGGATAGATACATTATCCATTGGAGTGTAAAAGTCTGCATTAATAGTTACGATGTTGTTTTCAACGCTTGCTGTAGGATTGGCAATACCTGAAAGACTGAAAAAACCGTGGTGAGTGAGATTGACTAATGTTGTTTTATCTGTTACTGCTGAGTAGGTTATGATGAATTCATTTTGATTACTCAGTGTATAAACTACTGTTACATCCAAATTTCCGGGAAAGCCTTCTTCGCCATCAGCCGATAAATAATGTAGCTTCAAACTTTGCGGAGTTACTTGTTCGGCATCCCAAACACGTGCGTGGAAACCGGTTGGTCCACCGTGTAGTGAGTTTGGTCCGTTATTGATTGTCAGTGAGTATTCCTGCCCATCTAAAAGAAATTTTCCGTTTGCGATACGATTACCGTAGCGTCCTATTAACGTGCTCAAAAAAGGTTCATGACTGTTGATTACATGGTCTATACTATCATGTCCTTGGATGACATTAGCAAATTTGCCGTTTTTATCGGGAGCCATTATAGCTAAGACAGCACCACCGTAATTAGTGACAGCTATTTCAACTCCATTTTCATTCTTTAGTATGAAAAGGTCTGTTTGTTTCCCATCTACTGTTTTTTGAAAGTCGGTCCGTTTCAGACCGCACAAATTCTCATCGGAAGTTGATGTGTTTATCATATTATTGAAAATCTTTTTATAGTAAGTACAAAACTATTGCAAATAAAAAGATTTTCTTCGGTATTCCCAAACTTTTTGTGGAAAAGTGAACTTGCTAAACGTGAAATTTTAATAAATCAGCTACGATAAAGCTGCTTCCGCCGACAAAAATAAAATCTTTTTCACTGGAATGTTGTTTTGCTGCTTCAACTGCTGCTTTAACATTGGGGTAACTCTGACCTTGCAAACCGACTTGTTGTGCTAACGCTTGCAACTCATTTTCCGGCAGGGCGCGTTTTACATCGGCACGGGTAAAATAATAAATGGCATCTTTGGGCATCATGCTAAGCACTCCGCTGATGTCTTTGTCATTCACCATGCCCATTACAATGTGCAGGCGGTCATATTTTTGATGTTTCAGTTGTTCCACAATGTAGGAAATGCCTCCTACATTGTGTCCGGTGTCGCATACCAATGCAGGGTGTTCTTCCAATTTCTGCCAACGTCCCATCAGTCCTGTCAGTTTTGAAACATGGGCAAAGCCTTCGCGCACATTTTCTTCGGTGAGGTGGTAGCCTATCTTTTTTAGTTGGCGAATGGAAGAAAGCAGTGTGTTGGTGTTTTTAAGTTGGCAAAGTCCTCCCAATTCTCCTTTTAGTTCGGCGAAGTCTGTTGTTTGATAAATTCGTTCACCGGTTTCGTTGACAGAAGAACTTTGTAAGAGATGTTCTTCTTCGGCAAATAGGATAGGGGCGTGAACACTCTGTGCGCGTTCAATAAATACAGGTTTGGTTTCGGGAGTTGTTTCACCAATAATGATCGGTGTGTTTTCTTTGATAATACCGGCTTTTTCTCCGGCAATTTTTGCCAGCGTATTACCGAGAAACTGTATATGGTCAAAGCTGATATTGGTAATGAGACAGAGATCGGGATGAATAATATTGGTGCAGTCCAAGCGTCCGCCCAGTCCCACTTCAATAATGGCTACATCCACTTGTTGAGTAGCAAAATAATGGAAAGCCATAGCGGTGGTAAGCTCAAAGAAAGAGGGGTGCAGCGGTTCGAAGAAGGTACGGTGCTTTTCAACGAAGTCAATTACGAACTTTTGAGAAACCGGAGTTCCGTTGATGCGGATTCGTTCACGAAAATCAATTAAGTGGGGAGATGTATAGAGGCCTGTTTTATATCCTGCAGATTGTAGAATAGCTGCTAATGTGTGTGAGCATGAACCTTTTCCATTGGTGCCGGCTATATGGATGGTATGGAATTTGCGATGAGGATGTTCGAAATATTCATCTAAAAGATAAGTGTTTTCCAATCCTTCTTTATAGGCATCCTTTCCTATGTGTTGGAAGAGGGGGGCACTATTATATAAATAATCCAGTGTTTCTTCGTAAGTCATAATCGTAAAAGTTATTGTCCGTTGTGATAGTATATGATAAAAATGGGCAGATATAAGAGGTAAAATACACTTTCATCCACTGTAAAGATGAAAACATTTTCTCTATAGTGGATGAAAGTAACTTTTTGGTCATAGCACAACGGCTATGAGGTAGTTAATCAAAGAAGTTTTTAAACTTTTTGAATATCTTTTCCTTGATGCTCAGGTTAGGTTTGAAGTTGTCAGATTCCTGCATCTTCTCCATTATTTGCTTTTCTTCTTTGTTCAGTGTTTCGGGTACGTATACACTGACATTAACCAATAAATCGCCGGTACCTGTACTATATCCATAGCTGTTTACATTTGGCAATCCTTTACCTCGTAATCGTAGCACTTTGCCTGGTTGAGTTCCTGCTTCAATTTTTACTTTTACTTTACTGTCGATAGTCGGAATTTCTACAGTTCCACCCAATGCAGCTGTAGGAATACTCAATAGAAGGTTGTATATCAAATCATTTTCATCACGAATCAGGTCGGGATGTGATTCTTCTTCAATGACAACAAGTAAGTCACCCGGTACTCCGTTGTGCTTTCCGGCGTTACCTTTTCCGTTTACTGTCAGTTGCATACCTTCGGCTACTCCGGCAGGAATTTTAACTTCCACCACTTCTTCGCCATATACGATGCCTTCACCCGAACAAACCTTGCATTTGTTTTTGATGATTTTACCTTCACCGTTACATTGGGGGCATACACTTTGTGATTGCACCATACCGAAGATACTTTGTTGAGTACGTGTCACGCTACCTGTTCCATGACATGTAGGACAAGTTTCCGTACCTCCTTCACCTTCGGCGCCTGAGCCGTGGCAGTGATCACATGCTACATATTTCTTCAGTTTGAATTTTTTTTCTACTCCCGTAGAAATTTCTTTTAAGCTCAGTTTGACCTTAACACGTAAGTCCGAACCACGGAATTTGCGTTGAGAGGCACGTCCGCCTCCACCGAAACCACTGAATCCTCCGAAACCTCCACTACGTCCTCCGAATATATCGCCGAACATAGAGAAAATATCGTCCATAGACATACCTTGTCCGAATCCTTCAAAACCGCCACCGGCAGCTCCACTCATACCGGCGTGCCCGAACTGGTCGTAGCGGGCACGTTTGTCGGGATTGCTTAGCACATCGTATGCTTCGGCTGCTTCTTTGAATTTCTCTTCAGCTTCTTTATCTCCCGGATTTTTATCAGGATGATATTGTATCGCTTTCTTGCGGTATGCTTTCTTTATAACATCAATAGTGGCTGTCTTGTCCACTTCCAGCACTTCGTAATAGTCTCTTTTTGCCATGTTGTTTTATGATACTATTTTATTGAGCCACTACAACTTTGGCGTGGCGGATTACTTTATCATTCAGCTTATAGCCTGTTTGAACACAGTCCAGAATTTTTCCTTTTTGTTCTTCAGATGGTGCGGGAACCAATGCAATGGCTTCATGGTAATCGGTATCAAAATCTTTGCCGTCAGTTTCTATCTTCTGAAGTCCTTCCTGATTTAATACCTTTAAGAATTTGTTATAAATCAGTTCGATACCTTCGCGCATTGCTTTTACATCGTCCGAGGTCTCTGAAATATTCAAAGCGCGTTCCAAATCATCTAGAATAGGCAGGATGGCAGAGATTGTTTTTTCACCACCGTTTTTAATTAACTCTGCTTTTTCCTTCATGGTACGCTTGCGGTAATTATCGAACTCGGCAGAAAGACGTAAATACTTATCATGTTGTTCTTCTATGGTCTTTTGAGCGTCAGCCAAATCCTTATTTACCTTTTCTTCGGCAGATAGCTCTTCTGCTGCTTCCTTCTGAGTCTCTTCGTCAAGAGCAGCTTCTTCTGTCTTTTCTTGGTTTTTCAAAACTTCCTCATCCTGAGGTTGGTTTTTCTCTGTTGGGTTCATATTCTTATTAAACTTTTTGTTTTTCTTATTCTTACTCATAATCAGTCAGGGTTTTTAGGTTAATTTATTGCTAACAAATTTCGTGCCTAGTTGTTTCCCTGTCTCAAATATTTTGCAAAAGTAGGGAAAATATGTCACACTGGCATACTTTTCTGAATTAAAATGCCTACCTTTGCACTTTCAAAAATCGAAATAATATATAAACTAAGGTATATAAGGATGATTACAGTTTCAAACTTAGCCATTCAATTTGGTAAAAGAGTATTGTATAATGATGTGAATATGAAGTTCACCAATGGCAATATTTATGGAGTAATCGGTGCAAACGGTGCCGGAAAATCTACTTTTCTGAAAGCAATTTCAGGTGAACTGGAACCGACTAAAGGGTCTGTGACACTGGGGCCGGGGGAACGCCTGTCCGTATTGAGTCAGGACCACTTCAAATTTGATGAATATACTGTAATGGACACGGTTATGATGGGGCATACAGTATTATGGGATATTATGAAGCAGCGCGAAGAACTGTATGCCAAGACCGATTTTACGGATGAGGATGGTTTGAAGGTATCCGAGTTGGAAGAGAAATTTGCTGAATTGGATGGCTGGAATGCCGAAAGCGATGCGGCTATGCTGTTGAGCGGACTTGGTATCAAGGAGGACAAGCATTATATGAAGATGGGTGACTTGAGTGGTAAAGAAAAGGTGCGTGTTATGTTGGCACAGGCTCTTTACGGAAATCCGGATAACTTGTTGCTTGATGAGCCGACCAATGATTTGGATATGGACACAGTGACATGGCTGGAAGAATATTTGTCCAACTTTGAGCATACCGTATTGGTGGTGAGTCATGACCGTCACTTCCTTGACTCTGTTTGTACACATACGGTTGATATTGACTTTGGCAAAGTGAATATGTTTGCCGGTAATTATAGTTTCTGGTACGAGTCCAGTCAGTTGGCACTTCGTCAGCAGCAGAACCAAAAGGCAAAAGCCGAAGAGAAGAAAAAGGAATTGGAAGAGTTTATCCGTCGTTTTAGTGCGAATGTGGCAAAGAGTAAACAGACTACCAGTCGCAAGAAGATGTTGGAGAAACTGAATGTAGAAGAAATTAAACCGTCTTCTCGTAAATATCCGGGTATTATCTTTACTCCCGACCGTGAACCGGGAAACCAAATTCTAGAAGTGTCGGGGTTGCGTGCCGAGACAGAAGATGGAGTGGTCTTGTTTAATGACGTGAACTTTAATGTTGAAAAAGGGGATAAGATTGTATTCTTGAGCCGTGACCCTCGTGCCATGACTGCTCTTTTTGAAATCATTAATGGAAACCGTAAGCCGCAAGCCGGTAAATTCGACTGGGGAGTAACAATAACCACTGCTTATTTGCCGTTGGATAATACTGATTTTTTTGAATGCGATTTAAATCTGGTAGACTGGTTAAGTCAGTTTGGTGAAGGAAACGAAGTCTATATGAAAGGTTTCTTAGGGCGTATGTTGTTCTCGGGTGAAGAAGTGCTGAAAAAAGTGAATGTCCTTTCTGGAGGCGAGAAGATGCGTTGTATGATTGCCCGTATGCAGTTGCGCAATGCCAACTGTCTGATTCTTGATACACCTACCAACCACTTGGACTTGGAGTCTATTCAAGCTTTCAATAATAACTTGAAGAGTTATAAAGGAAATATATTGTTCGCTTCTCATGACCATGAATTTATCGAAACGGTTGCCAACCGTATCATTGAATTAACTCCGAACGGTATTATCGACAAGATGATGGAATATGATGAATACATTACTTCGGATCATATTAAGGAAATGCGTGCACGTATGTATGGAGAATAATATGTCTCCGAGATAATTTTTTTCAAGATAGAGGTATAAAGAAGGTGTGCCGTAATGAGCGAGGATGCTGAAAAAGTGATTTTTTTTAGTATTCAATCCTTTTTTGGCACTATAAAATATTTTGTGTAAATGTGAAATACGGGATTCAGCTTGAGTTCCGTATTGTTTATTTTATAGATTTGCAAAATGAAGAAAATTATGAAAGCAAAGAATCAAGCAGTGCCTGATGAGGTATTAAGCAAGGAGTTCCTTAGCCGGTTTAAGACAGAACGATGTAAGCAATTTCCTGAAGCAACTACATGCCCAGGTATTGGAGAAAATGCTTGAAGGTAAAATGGATGCCCATTTAGGCTATGAAAAGAATTCTGTAGCGAGAAATATACAGGTAATTCCTGTAATGGAAGTTATGCGAAGAAAATTCAAACCGAACATGAAGAAGCTGCCATTTCCATTTCCCGTGACCGTAACGGCCAATTGAGTCGATAGCGGTCCCCAAACATGAGAGCCGTGGTCTTCTATTGAAGAAATAAGAGTTTCACCATCAGGCGCAAGATGAATTTCCTATTGTTTATTTTCTGTGTCATATATCAAATCTCCTTTTGCATTTTCACATTCAAAGGAAGGATATGGACAAATTACCATATCTTTGTCGTTATTACTGCACCCATATATGACAATGGACGGACATAACACAAATAAATAATTTAAAAATGTCTTCATGAGAACAGTATTTAAGAAGTTAACAATAGATTCCTTATATTTCACACCATCGGATATCCATATATATGTATAGGCTTACGCGTACGTACGTGTGACCCGATGCGTACGTACGTGTAGCCCAACGCGAATATACGCGTGACCCGATACGTATATACGCGTTGCCAAAAGGCCTTGAGGTTTTAAGCAAAGCTCGGCATCTTTTTGTGTAAGGGTAGATTGCATCACTCCCCCTCACCAAGTCAGTTATTCTCGTTCTCCGTTCATCCTTACATTTTAATCAAAACATTCATATAATCAGACGGTTAAGAATGTAAGGATACCCTTTCATCCTCCTTTCAGCCAGGCTTATCACGTCCTTTCAAATCTGCCTTCAGTATTTGTGTCACGCCCCCAAAAGTATTACGAATGAAAGAAGGCTGAAAGGAGACTGAGGGGACAATGTAGGGTCCCTATTCACTACCGGCCTCCCCCCCCCATCAACAGGACGTTTCAACGGATAATGAAAGGATGACGAGAAAAACCGATTTCCGGCTGTAGAGCGGAATAATAGTGATAATCATTTCTTCAGATTTCCACATTTCTCTTCTATCAATAGACTATGTTTATCGATTAGGCTATTGATACTATCGTTAGGAAGTTTGAAGAATGTAGAGTCAATGCCATACAGCTGGGTAAACACACATCTGCAATACTTTTGGGCCTGTATTGTATCGACTCCGCTTTCTGCCATAACCTTGGCGAATGACGCAACATTCTTATCTAAGAATTTCTCAAAAAGGACAGCATTACTTTCCTTCTTACTCTGACATCCACATACAAACGAAGCCAGAACCAAACATATCAACCATGTCTTTTTCATAATTTATCCGATTTTATTCATATTCATGCCAAGAGAAAAGCCAGTACCACCATCATCCCAAATACAACCAGAGCACCCACATGTACAACTCGGTGGAAGTGGGGAACCACTGCCATAATTCATATTAGGATCAGGGAAAAGGCATCCTTCTGGACCTGTTGTCTCATAAAAGCATGAAGGAGGGAAGAAGCCTGTTCCTTCATTTTTTTATTGTCTTGTCAGACAAACGAATTTTTTCTAAAGTCTTAATCTTTTTCATACAATCTAATATTTAATGGTTCACGATAATTTAAAAAAGTTCTCTTTGGAAGATTAAGTATAGCAGTTTCTAGTTTCTCATATAGCTCATCTCTATTTGATAACATGATATATTTTTTCAATTGCAGGCAAATATTTTTCCACAAACATTCATTATCCTAACAGAAGGATATTCATTATTTAAATATGATATATGTTCATTTTTCCTCATAATAAAATAATCTAGATACTCTATTAATTCATCTATAAAGCCACCTTAATTTAAATGAGGAGGATTTATTTTTCCCATATTAGTTTAAGATGTTGCAATCTTATAAAAAAAACAATACAAGCAAGAAAAACAGAATTTATTTGTCCAAATTATCACATTTTCATCTTGCATCGGCACAATCTAGAGCATGACATGACCGCTTTTCGCTAAAACCCCAATTTCCCGGATAACCTCACCCCTACGGTTAACAAAATGACAGGACTACTGAACCATTGGGAACAACCCTTCCGTACATACGTTTTTTCACACATACAATAGTGATTCCTTCTTCAGAAAATTTATCTTAATGATGAAAATCCACCTGATTAATAATGTGTATTTGGGGTGTTAAATAAGTTATTTTATTTGTTGGCTTTAATTCTGTTTGCTTAATTTATAGAGTAATATAAATCTTAAAATAAGATATACTATGGAAAGATTATTGTTACTATTGTTTATGGGAGTTCTTTTTTTCTCCTGTTCTGATTCTTCTATAAATAAAGAGAGTAAAAATACTACTCAAAATATGGAACAAAGAAGTTTAACTTCCATGTATACGGATTTGATTAATTCATTTGAAGATGTTTCTGCCCGTGGGTTAGATGGTGTTTCTATTTTGTATCCTGATTATTTTGGAGGAGCTTATGTAAAAGATGATAAGGTGGTCATTTTTTTAACTAAAGAGTCCGATAAGGATTTCGTTAAAAAGGATTTATCTAAAAGAATTGATTTGAATTATGTTTCATTTGTGGAATGTGATTATTCTTATGCTGAATTAATGGATTTGGATAAATGGTTATTTGATTTCTTTATGAAAAATGAGAATAAGTCGTTTTTGAATACTTTGCATGTTGATGGGTGGAATATAAATAAGAATAAAAATAAAATCATTATTAAATTAAATGATTGTAGTAGTTTTTACATTAATGGATTTAAGAATAAAGTAATAGATACTCCAATGATAGGTTTTGAAAAATCTAGAGGAAGATTGAAGTAACATTATACTCCGGGAAGTGTTTCCGTTGATAATCACAGGGGAACTTCTGCAAGTTTAGGCTATAGGATAAAGTCAAAACATTGACAATGCTATCATTTAGTTCTGCCATTCTGAGCTTTGCGAAGAATCTGTTAACATAAAGTAGATGTAAACACTTCCTTCACTACGCTCAGGATGACAAAATGATAAGACTACCGAGCCATTGGGAATAACCCTTCTGCGCATATGTTTTTTGTGCAGGAAGGATAAGTTACGTATGGCATCAGAACTTAAAAAGTCCACTTCTTCCACACCATTCATTTCCACCACCACGGTATGGGGCGGATGGTATAAGTATGGCTGCTGCCATCGGCATACTCTTCCAGCTTCCCGTCACCCCATTTGATGAGCCCGGTCAAGTCGCCGGGAGGTGTGCATTTGTGATATACCTTCCTCGCTTTTTTATTAGCCTTAAGACTTGTTTCCACTCTTCCATTTTTCGGCATATTCATTCAGGATTCTGCGAATGCTCAGCCCTATTTTGATGTAATCTTTCTCATTAAGATTGGCTAAAGAAACTCGTATGCTCCATTCAGGTCCGTCGAATCCCCCTCCGTTCAGCACTACCAATCCGGTTTCTGTTGCCAGACGAAAGACCACATTTAGTGGATTATATGTTGATTTCAGGTAATGGACGAAATCATCGCCATAGAATTTCTTTGCCCATACCAGCATATCTATTTCCGAATAATATCCGGCACGAAGCGGGTCATCGGGTAAAATAAATCCGGTATTATCCCATAATGCTTTCAGTCTGCTATGAATCAGATTAAGCATGGCATGACGATATTTATCCTCTTTATCAAGCAATGAGAAAGCAGCAAACAATGACATTTGCATTTGTTGTGGAAGTGACAGTCCGGCGGTGTGGTTTAGAGCAACCTGACGGCTGTCGGCCACCATGCGGTCAATGAATTTCATCTTTTCTACATCTGTAGTCAAAGAACCGTATCGTTTGGCAAGTTCACTTTTGCGTTTACGGGGTAAAGCGGCAATCAGCTTGTCGAATACATTATTTTCGTGGATGGCATTGACGGCTATGCGCCATCCCGTAGCTCCGAAATACTTCGAGAATGAATATACGCAGATGGTATTGAACGGTAAATCTGCCAACAGACTTCTAAATCCGGGAACAAAAGTTCCATAGACATCATCTGTTATTATCATCAGGTTTGGATTCCAACGATTTACTACGTCTTTGATGGCATCTACACATTCCTTGTTCAGCTCGTAGCTGGGCGGATTGCTCGGGTTAATTACAAACAGGGCTTTGTACTTCGGGTCACGCAACTTGTTGATATCCTCTACTTTGTATTGCCAGGTGTGCAAGCCGTTTTCGTCTATCGTGTCAGCGCTGATGTTCAGTACGTCATAATCGTAACGAGTCAGTTCGGGTATTTCGATGTATGGAGTAAAGGCAGGAACCATCAAAGCGATGCTGTCTCCGCGGTGCAATAGGAAGTTTTCTTCTAACGAATCGAATACATAATACATGCCTGCCGTACCGCCTTCGGTGGCAAAAAGGTCAAAGTTGCCTTGAGGGGGACGTCCGTCACACATTTCCCGATTCAGATAGTCGCGTACAAGTATTTCCGTATACTTCAGGATACGGTCAGGCATCGGATATTGGTTGCCTGCCATACTTTCGGCCCACTCATGTACTAAGGAATCAGGATCGACTGCATGTTCCATCAACATATAATTATAAGTACGCTTCAACAGACCGATTCCCGGTTCGCCTTCATGGGTTTTCAGCCACAGCTCAAACCGTTGGGCAATACCTTCTTTCTGAGGAATACCGGCTATTCCTTCAGGCATATCCATGACACGTCGAGATTCTGCAATGGCAAAAGATCCCAAAATGAAGAAGGCTTCACGACCTTCGGTGGCAATCCAGTTGGGGTTTCCTCTGCCGGCATTCAGCATGACGTGTGCCATCTTCTTCACACTTTCATCTGCCATTTCTATCAAACGGTTCTTGAGCTCAAACGGACTGATTTTTTCCAAGTTCTTGTCCATTTTCGCTACGCTGCTCTTATCGCTTAAATATTCCATAATGTTATAAGGTTTAGATGATTACATTAATAAAACAATGACTACTCCCCAAATAATGAGAAGGGTGTTCCCCACGGCGTAGGTCACGGTATAGCCGAGCGATGGAGTCTCACTGCCTACTGCTTCCTGAATAGCTCCCAGTGCAGCAGTGGTAGTTCGCGCTCCGGCTGTGCATCCCAATGCCAGTGCAGGATGGAAGTGAAATACATATCGGGCCAATATCAGTCCTAGCAATAAAGGCAATGAAGTGGCAAGGATGCCGATAATAAAAAGCATCGGTCCTACTTCTTTCAGTCCTTGGATGAAACTGGGACCTGCAGAGATTCCTACGACGGCTATAAACATATTCAATCCTACATTATTCAATACCCATAGAGAGGATTCCGGAATTTGTCCGAATGTGGGGTGTTTACTGCGCAACCATCCGAATACCAGACCTGCAATCAGTGCTCCTCCACTTGTGCTGAGACTGATGGGAACTCCGCCTATGTGAATGGCCAAGGCGCCGATAACTCCTCCTATTAAGATGCCGATGCCGACAAATACCATATCGGTAGCATTGGTAGGCCGGTCGATATATCCTAATTGCTTAGCAGCTGTTTCTACTTCTTTCTTCAGTCCTACCAATTCTAATGTATCACCTGAATCGACCACGGTTTGGGCAAACACGGGAATATCAATACCCGCACGTTTGATGCGTCTTACACTCACTCCATGCATGAAAGGTTGCTTACGAATGAATTCAAGTTTTCGGTTGGCATACGGTTTCTTATGTATCATGACCGGCAATACCTCTACAGGGAAATCAAGCAACTGGGGATCTATCACTTCTTCGCCAATCCAATCTTCTTCTCCTATGGCAAATTCACGACGTCCACTTAATACTACTTCGTCACCTTTTTGTAATAATTGTCCCGGAAGAATTTCGTTAATAATGGTATGATTATGCCTCATTCTTTCAACAAACAGCCTTTTCCCTTGCGAAATAAAGTAAGATTCGAGTTGCTCTACCGTTTTACCGTTTCCAAACCAATCGTTTTCTATGGTATAAGCACGGAATACGACCGGTCGGCGAGCATGTTCGAAGCCGGGTTCATCAGCCTCACTCGTTCCCATTTTTGCTTCCAGTTCTTTACAGGCAGCTTTTACTTTTTCCAGTCCGCCCAACATTTTCGGACCCAAAGAAGAGAGTACCCATGCTGACCCTGCAGTTCCGTAGATATAGGTAACAGCATAGGCTACGGGAATAATATTTATCATATTGTTTTTCTGCTCTGTGCTGATGTTTAAGCCATTGATGGTGTCGTCTGCTACTCCGATAACAGCAGAAATGGTTTGTGCACCTGCCAGTAATCCGGCTGCTTCGCCTGCATTATATCCCATTATAAGTGCTAAAATCCAGGTTATAACCAAACAGCCAACGCACATTAAGACGGCAAATCCCACTTGTGGCAAGCCGTCTTTTTTTAATCCACGAAAGAATTGCGGTCCCACTTTGTAACCGATGGCAAATAAAAATAGTAGAAAGAAAACCGATTTGACCGGCTCTTCAATGGTGATGTTAAGTTGACCTACCAGTACTCCGACCAAAAGTACGCTGGTGACGATTCCCAGACTGAATTGTCCTACTTTGATTTTACCAATCCAGAATCCTGCGGCAATAGTGAGAAAAATAGCCAGTTCTGAATGTTGTCTTAATAGATGTATTACCCATTCCATATATTCTTATTTCTTTTATAATTGCAATCTACAACAGAAGGGATAAAAAGAAGTTGAGTTAAAATCATCCAAATTGTGCATAGTTCTAATATTTTTTGTTTTATTTGCACAGATAGGATGATTGAAGTATGAAAATTGAAGCGATTGTAAAATATATTGTAGTGAGCTTCTTACTGTTTGCAAACTTGAGTTGTAAAGAAAATAAAGACGAAACACTTATAGCAAAAGTAACTGACCTGACAGAAGAAGAAGAGGTTATATCGGATATAGAGTATGATGGTGACGGCAGAATAATACGTTATGGTGATACTCCGATAGTGTATGCGGGCGATAAGGTAACCATAGGAAAAATGGATTGCCTTCATTCGGGAAATAAGCTTTGCTCGGTAACTTTTAAAATGGCTAAAGGCAAGGCGATAGAAAGTCGTACACGTTGTTTGTTGAAAAGAGGTTCGGTAACATGGGATGTTTTTAAGACTTCGACTTATGAATACGGAGCTGATACATTGTGTATCAAGTCGGACTATTTTGGAGTGGAAGGAAATGATTTCTTAAAACGCGTCTGTACGAAATATATATTTGGTGATGATGGAAAACTGATGGAATCCATTACCTCACATCATGAATTAAATGACAGTACTTATGTGTGTCATAGTTATTATAATTATGATAATCATATTAATTATCGGGCAAATTTGAATATACAGGCTTATGTAATGGATAGTGATGGCTTGGATGGCTTTTTCTATTTTTTACTAAACTTGGGAGATTTCAGGGTAGATACAGTTTTGCCCAATGATATCGGACGTTGTGTAAATCATGGTGCTGAGACTTATAACGTGCATGCTAACTATAGATTGGATGATGAATCTCCGATAAAGATAGAAGTCCTGTATAATTATACAAAACTTCTGTCTCGTATCGAATTGTCTTATAAGTCATTAAAGTAGTTCATCCAATAGGATATAGATATCTTCTTCCGAAAATCCTTTTTCAATAAGGGATATTTTGTCTTCCAAATAGAAGGTAAGGAACATGTTACGGTCTTCGCACATACTCTGTGCTTTTTGATAATAGTTGATAGCCGTTTCGATATTTCCTAATGTATAGTATAAATGTCCTGCATTCATCCAGTCTTGCATTTTGGGCTTGGTAGCCTGAAGCAGTAGATCATAATATTTACGTGCTTCTTCATATTTGCCGATAACAAATGAACACCAGCCGATAGCACGGCGTGCATTATTGGGATTTTTTTCCAGGTATTCCACTTTAAAGAAGTACCCCAAAGCCTCTTCGTATCTTTTCAAGGCTACCAGACATTGACCAATCTGTAAGGACAGGTTTAAATTGTCGGGCTGAACAATTTCTACTTTTTTGAAGTATTGCAATGCCTGTTCAGGCATGCCCAGCTTATGGTAACACAAGGCCAGATGACGGTTAGTCCATAAGGCATCCGGGGCAATGATATCAGCTTGTTTATAATAACTCAACGCTTTATCGTAATTTCCCAATTTCTGGAGGGAATAACCGGCTTTCTGCCATAACTCGGAGTTGGTTTTATTCTCTTCAAGCAGGATGCTGTATAGCTGGAATGCTTCCTCCATATAATCTTTTTGGAAGAAATAATCTGCCAACTTTTTCAGTTCTTCAGGTTGGGTTATTGCTTTTTTAAGGCTGTTATATTTCCACAGTTCAAAGCGGCTTTCGAAGATGTCTTTTTCTTCGGAACGGCGAGACCATAATTTGAAGAAGCGATATAAATCATGAATATACTGGCGACTGATATTCTCTTTTTTCAAGGTGGACTTCGTCATCTTTGTTATCTGTTCCAGCTGTTCTTGCGATACAGAGCTTTGCTCGTTCATCTGATGTATCATCAGTTCTCTTTGTGATTCAGGCATTTGTATCAAGCTGAAACAGAAAGAATATTTATCTGAATTGCAGAAGGAATCGCTATTGAGTATAATGTCCAATAAGGACATTCTCTTTTCTTCATTATCTCCAAATATGGTAACAATATCGGGAAATTGGCGGTCGAAAGGATAGAACCAATGTGACATTTGGCGGAAAAAAGGGAACTGCTTTAGTTGAGAGAATGTGCTCATATAAACATCAGCTCCCTCCATTTGCAATTCGCCCATTTCACGTAATTTGTCAGTAATGCCCGATTTGTCAATCCAGTTTTCCCATTCCGGGTTAAGATCATCGGAGTCTTCTGTTTCATCGAACCCGATTTTGTTGGCGTTCCCAATGCGCGGATTTCTCATCATTTCGGGAATGATTTCTTCCCGCATCTTCCTGTCTATTTTCTGTGTCTCGCGTGAAAGCTGCAATTGAATCTGTATGGTATGCAGGTTCTTAATAAAATCAGCATCTTCATTGAGTAGTGAGAGCTTTGCACGTGCTTCGGGATACATCATGATACGATGTTCATGGAAAAGTGCAGTTATCACTATACCTACGATAGCACGTTGGTTCACCATAGGATCAGGGTGATTATACGCTTCGAGGAGCAGCATATATTTTCGTATATCAAAAATTCTGGATTGGCTCATCGTGATGGCACTGATGAAGACGCAAAGATCATTGACCGGTACCAGAAGTGAATTGAGCAGTGTCTGGGCTTCCTGTGCTTCGGCTTCCGTCCAATATAAAGAAACCCAGGTTCTTTCGAATAACTCGTTGAGTGCTTTTTCATGACGTTCGCGTATTCCTGCCAATTCTGATTTACAGCGATTGGCATCACTGTAAATCAGAGGAGCTGTCGCTGCATCTTCCGTATAGGCTTCCAATTGCATTTGCAGTTCGGAAAGAGTATGCGGTTTAGCGTGCTCATAAGTGCGTATCAAATCATAATATAAAGCAAAAGAAGATGTACTGTTTTTCATGATATGTGTCCGTTCTGCCATTTCGTAAGCCGATCGGAATATTTTATTATACATATCCTTTTGTTTGGGATCTTTTATGCCCTTTGCGTTGTATTGCAACATCAGATCGTATGTCGTTTGCAGTGTTTCTACGTCAGTACGCAGCTGCCAGCTGGAACATTGGCTGGCCATGGCATGGATTTGTACCAATGCTTCTTTCAAACGATGATTTTCGAGTAAATTGAAAACGTATTCTATTTCATTATGCATATTAGCCATAAGTTATATTTCTATTTATGTGTAAAACAACCGGAAGCCCTTTTAAGTTCTCATTTCAGCCAAGTGGCACGTTTCCATATGTATTCCATCGGTCCGTGTGAATGATGGCTCATCCACCAGCGGCAGAATGTAAACTGCAAGATGAAGAATGCGATACCCGCCAGGCAACAGACAGTGATGCCACATTGGTTGTGAAGAGCAAATCCCCAGTTATAGTATAACATAGAACCTACTATGCTTTGAGTAATATAGTTGGTAAGACTCATCTTTCCGTATGGAGTGATTTTCATTAAAAGATAATGCATATTTGTATTATAGAATGCAAAGATAACTCCCGAAACCAATACCAACATGAATGAGAAGTTAGAAAGCGAGGTGATGATAAGTGATAAAGGGGTCAATATTGATTTATTGACAATGAATGCCGGCAACATATTGCCTAATCCGTATAAAGGAAAGAATGCGATAAGTGCACCGGCAAGTATTTTATTCCATACCTTCAAGTTCTCTTTTTGGAATAGTCCGCGTCGTCCGATTAACATACCCAACAAAAACAAAGCTGCCGTTTGGAATACACGTCCGTGATCCCATGCCCAGGCAAGACTGGCTATTTGTCCTTCCCATAAATTCACCCGGACTGTTTCCAAAAACGAACCATGACTTTGTACGGCAAAGGTGGCATCCCAAAAGCTGCGGGTGGGAATGGCCGGAGTAATGAAAGACGGGTCCAGGCAGGCACGTATTACATAGTAAAGTGGCAAAGGCTGTATCAATAGCACGCAAGCGAGAAGGAATACCCATTTGTCTTTCAGACGGCAGGTGAGGGGTAGGATAAAACCTACCAGTGAATAAAGTACCAGCACTTCCGCGGTGAAGAAGCTGGCATTGATATTGCCTATTAAGAATAACAGGATGAGCCGCCAGCAGAAACGTAATCGGAAATCGTTGCCGCGCATGCGCTGATTATCGTTCTGAATAAAAAAACTAAAGCCGAAGAGAAGGGCAAATACGGCATATGCCTTTCCGCCGAACATGAAGAATAATCCATTCCAGATTGCTTTGTCCGTAAAGTTGAGCCAGTCACTCTGCGTGGTTGTATCTGGAAATGAATAGAAATTAAAATGCTCAATGGAGTGCAGAATGATGATTCCCATTACTGCCAATCCGCGTAGCACATCGGCTACATCTACACGTGCGTGTCCTTTAATTGTGCTTATTACTTTTGTTTCCATGATTTAAACATTGAGTCACAAAAGTAAGTAAAATCTTAAATAGTTGGCTATAATTAGAGGAAGTAATAAGAAAATTCTCTAATTTTGTTCCCATCTTAAACGAAGATATGGACATTTCGGAATTACAACGTATATATGCCGGACACCCGAATACTGCGGGATTGGCTGCGTTATTGGAAGATTCCTCGGTGAGGACTATTTTCCTGGGAGGCTTACATGCTTCAGCGACACCTTTATTTATTTCCTCCTTTATCAGAGAAAATAAACAGACGTTTGTTTTTATATTGGGAGATCAGGAAGAGGCAGGTTATTTTTATCATGACTTGACGCAAGTAAATGGAGAAGAGAATATTTTATTCTTTCCTTCTTCATATCGTCGTGCCATCAAATACGGGCAAAAGGATGCGGCAAATGAGATTCTTCGCACGGAAGTATTGAGCCGTTTGCAGAAAGGTGATACTTTGTGTGTTGTAACCTATCCCGATGCTCTTGCCGAAAAGGTTGTTTCACAAGAAGAACTGACTGATAAAACATTGAAGCTGAGTGTAGGTGAACATGTGGATACTGAGTTTATTGCAGAAGTGCTTACCGGCTATGGGTTTGAGCATGTGGATTATGTGTATGAGCCGGGGCAATATGCAGTAAGAGGAAGCATTATCGATGTTTTCTCTTTTGCTTCTGAATATCCTTATCGCATCGATTTCTTTGGTGACGAGGTGGACAGTATCCGCACTTTTGAAGTGGAGAATCAGCTCTCGAAGGAAAAGAAGCAAAGCATAGCCATTGTGCCGGAACTGACAAAGGCGACGGACAGGAACGGTGTTTCTTTTTTTGAGTTTATACCAAAGGATACCGTATTGGCAATGAAAGATTTCCTGTGGGTACGCGAAAGAATCCAATCCGTCAGAGATGAGGCGCTCTCTCCACAGGCTTTGGCTGCTTATGAAGGGGAGAAGACAGAATTGATGAGTTTGGAGACAAAGTTGATTGATGGTTCAGAGTTTGCAGTTCGTGCGTTAGAGTTCAAAAGAATAGAATTTGGGAATAAGCCTACGGGTACTCCGCAGGCCACTTTGCCCTTTGATACAAGTGCGCAACCGATTTTTCACAAGAACTTTGATTTGGTAAGCAGTACGTTTACCGATTATCTGGAACATGGCTATACATTATATATATGTACGGACAGTGAAAAACAGGCTAAGCGGTTGAAAGATATTTTTGAGGAGCGGGGAGATAAAATAGCATTCACTCCGGTCAATAAGACATTGCACGAAGGATTTAGCGATAATACTCTTCGGAGCTGTTTTTTTACCGACCATCAGATATTCGACCGCTTTCATAAATATAACCTTCGGAGTGACAAGGCCCGTAGCGGCAAAGTGGCACTGACATTAAAAGAGTTGAGCCAATTTGAACCGGGAGATTATGTTGTGCACATTGACCATGGAGTAGGGAAGTTTGCCGGGCTGGTGCGTATCCCCAACGGCGATACCACGCAAGAGGTTATCAAGTTGGTTTATCAAAATGAGGATGTCGTCTTTGTGTCTATTCATTCCTTGCACAAGATTTCCAAGTATAAAGGGAAGGAAGGAGAAACTCCGCGCCTCAATAAACTGGGTACCGGTGCTTGGGAGAAAATGAAGGAACGCACCAAGACCAAGATTAAAGATATTGCCCGTGATTTGATTAAGTTATACTCTCAGCGAAAGCAGGAGAAGGGCTTCAGCTATACTCCCGACAGCTTTTTGCAGCATGAGCTGGAGGCCAGCTTTATTTATGAGGATACTCCCGACCAGCTGAAGACAACTCAGGATGTAAAGGCTGATATGGAAAGCGAACGTCCGATGGACCGTCTGGTGTGTGGGGATGTTGGTTTTGGAAAAACGGAAATAGCAGTGCGTGCTGCTTTTAAGGCTGTGACGGACAACAAACAAGTGGCGGTACTTGTACCGACTACCGTATTGGCTTATCAGCACTTTCAGACTTTCCGTGAACGATTGAAGGATTTTCCGTGTAAAGTGGATTATCTGAGTCGGGCTCGTAGTGCCAAAGACAGTTCCCGCATCGTGAAAGAATTGGGAGAAGGCAAGATTAATATTCTGATTGGTACGCATAAAATTATTGGCAAAAGCATTAAGTTCAAGGATTTGGGGCTACTGATTATAGATGAGGAGCAGAAGTTCGGAGTCAGCGTAAAAGAGAAACTTCGCCAGATAAAAGTCAATGTTGATACTCTGACCATGACGGCTACCCCTATTCCGCGTACTTTGCAGTTTTCACTGATGGGTGCGCGCGACCTTTCTGTGATACAGACTCCTCCCCCCAATCGCTACCCCATCCAGACCGAGGTGCATACATTCAATGAAGAAATTATCACTGAGGCTATCAACTTCGAGATGAGTCGTAACGGTCAGGTATTTTTTGTAAACAATAGGATACAGAACCTGGTGGAGCTGGAAGCAATGATTAAACGAAACATCCCGGACTGCCGTGTTTGCATCGGTCATGGACAGATGGAGCCGGAAAAACTTGAGAAGATTATTTTCGACTTTGTGAACTATGATTATGATGTGCTGCTGGCGACTACCATTATCGAAAGTGGAATTGATATCCCCAATGCCAATACCATTATTATCAATCAGGCGCAGAATTTCGGATTGAGCGATTTGCATCAGATGCGTGGACGTGTGGGACGTAGCAATAAGAAAGCATTTTGCTATTTATTGGCTCCTCCACTCACTTCGTTGACTCCCGAAGCCAAACGTCGTCTGCAGGCCATAGAGAACTTTAGTGATTTGGGTAGTGGAATTCACATTGCCATGCAGGATCTTGATATCCGTGGAGCAGGTAATATGTTGGGTGCCGAACAGAGTGGTTTCATTGCCGATTTGGGATACGAAACTTATCAGAAGATTTTGGCTGAGGCTGTGAAAGAGCTGAAAGAGGATGAATTTGCAGACCTTTATGCTGAAGAGCTGCAAGCGGCAGGTGAGGAAAAAATAAGTGGTGAAAACTTTGTGGATGAGTGTCAGGTGGAAAGTGATTTGGAATTATTGTTTCCCAATGAATACATTCCCAGCAGCAGCGAACGTATGTTGCTTTATCGTGAGTTGGATGGCTTGGAGCTGGATAAAGATGTGTTGGCATTCAAATCCCGTTTGGAAGACCGTTTCGGGAAAGTTCCGCGCGAAGGTCAGGAACTGCTTCGCATTGTTCCCTTGCGCCGGATGGCAAAACGCTTGGGTGCAGAGAAAGTTTTCCTGAAAGCCGGACGAATGACGCTGTTCTTTGTGAGTAATCCTGACAGTCCTTACTATCAGAGTGCAGCCTTTGGAAAAGTGATTGATTACATGGGAAAGAATCCCCGTTATTGCAATCTTCGTGAGCAGAATGGTAAACGCAGTATGGTGATAAAGAATGTGGAAACAGTAGAAACAGCGGTCGGCATCTTGCAGGAAATAGTAAGCCTGTAATATCGTTTTTCACCGGTATCTTTGGCTTTTCCGAATATTCTCTTTATCTTGCCGATTATTAACGTTGTAAATCATACATTTAATATGCGGCAGCTCTTTATACTGTTCAGCTTGTGCTTTAGTCTTTCGCTTACTGCGCAAGAGAAAATAACCTTGTTGTTTGTGGGAGACCTGATGCAGCATCAGGCACAAATAGAGGCTGCCCGTGTAGGGACATCCTATGATTATTCGTCTTGTTTCAAGCATGTAAAAGATGAGATAAGTGCGGCAGACTTGGCTGTTGCCAATCTGGAAGTGACATTGGGTGGCAAGCCCTATAGCGGTTATCCGGCGTTTAGTGCTCCCGATGAATATTTGTATGCTGTTAAAGAGGCCGGTTTTGATGTGTTGCTTACAGCGAATAATCATTGTCTTGACCGAAGGAAAAAAGGATTGGAACGCACCATCCTGATGCTGGACTCCTTGCATATTCCACATGCGGGCACTTATGTAAATAAGGGCAAACGGGATGAGGGCTATCCCTTGTTGATAGAAAAGAATCATTTTCGTATTGTTCTGCTCAATTATACTTATGGAACAAACGGCATTGAAGTCACTCCTCCCAATGTGGTGAACTACATTGACCGGGAACAAATTAAGAAAGATATTCTTAAGGCGCGCCGCATGATGCCCGATGTCATTATAGCGTGTATGCATTGGGGGATAGAATATCGTTCGTTGCCTGAGCGTTCGGAACGGGACTTGGCAGATTGGATGATAACTCAGGGAGTAGATCATGTGATAGGTTCTCATCCGCATGTACTTCAACCCATGGAGGTCATACAAGATAAGCATACTCCTGCCAAACATGTCGTTGTGTATTCATTGGGTAATTTTATATCAAACATGTCGAAAGAAGATACGGATGGGGGAGCTATGGTGAAATTGGAATTGCAGCGTATTTTTAGAATAACTCGTTTGATTAACTGTGAATATTCTCTAGTTTGGACTTCACGTCCCAATTTAAGTGGAAAAAAAGGATTTGAGCTTTATCCGGCTTCTTTCCTTGATAAACCGATTAAAAATGAGGAGGTTAGTGCGATGAAACGTTTTCTTATGAGAGCTAGAATATTGTTTGATACATACAATAGAGGAATAAAAGAATATTTTTTTGAATAATTTTTCGGCAAAAAGTTTGCAGATATAAAAAAAAGCCTTACCTTTGCATCGCTTTTGAAAGGAAAGCCAATACGGTGGCTGTAGTTCAGTTGGTTAGAGCGTCAGATTGTGGTTCTGAATGTCG
>ERZ791629.331-NODE-331-length-22807-cov-3.05692_pt1 | contig 22807 bp, 35 predicted proteins | sample MGYA00510057_ERZ791629 | MGnify/ENA primary metagenome ERZ791629 (study PRJEB30046, sample SAMN00715161) | human gut metagenome | study: EMG produced TPA metagenomics assembly of the A metagenome-wide association study of gut microbiota in type 2...
AAAAAAACTGCACCTCCAAAAGTTGTTTTTTGTCCAACTTTTGGGGTGCAGTTCAGTATAAAACTTATCCTCTTTGTTTTTAGTAGATTGTTTTGTCTGTTTTTTGTGCAAAGTTATCAAAGGATTTTATAGTGATATCTCTACCAAATTGTTCTAAATCTAAAACGGAGATATCTTGGCATTTTCCTTCAATATAGTTGTAGATGAAATCATCTCTAAAACCAATTTTATCAGCATCTTTAGCTGTGTTTCCATAATAAACTTTTTTAATGTTTGCCCAAATAGTAGCAGAAAGGCACATTGGACATGGATAGCAAGATGTATAGAGTTCACAACCTGTTAAATCATGAGTACCTAAATTTTGACAAGCATCACGAATAGCTTCAACTTCAGCATGACAAGTTGGATCATGTTTTATAAGTACACGATTATGACCGCGACCTACGATTTTGCCATCTTTTACAATAACTGCACCGAAAGGACCACCTTCATTAGTTGTTAAATTACTATCAGCTTCTTGAGTTGCAATAAGCATAAATTCTTCTTTAGTCATAAAAAATCTCCTATTCATAATAAAATATATAGGAAAAAATAATGTTTTTATTTTTTGCCTATATAAATATAAATTAAAAGCAGTAAATATGCAATAATCTTTTGGTTTTTAATAGATATTTTTATTTTTAAATAGATAGATATGATTTCTTATGATAAAATAACTAAGGAATTTTTTATTTATTTATGAAAGCGAGGACAAAATGAAAAAGTTTTATGACGTAGAAGAAAAAGTGCCTTTGTTGCAAGGAATTCCACTTAGTTTACAACATTTGTTTGCTATGTTTGGTTCTACAGTGTTAGTTCCTTTTTTACTTCATGTAAATCCAGCAACAGCTTTATTTATGAATGGTATAGGTACAATTTTGTATTTAATCATTTGTAAAGGGAAATTACCTGCTTATTTAGGTTCTAGTTTTGCATTTATTTCTCCAGTTTTAGCAGTACTTGCTACTAGTGGACTTAGTTATGGCGATGCTCAAGGTGGATTTATAGCATTTGGTTTATCTTTTATTATTTTATCTTTTGTTGTGGGTAAATTAGGTACAGCTTGGATTGATATTATTTTGCCACCAGCTGCAATGGGTGCGGTAGTAGCAGTAATTGGTCTTGAGCTTGCACCACTTGCTTTGGATATGTCTGGTTTTATCAGTGATACAATGCAATCTCAAGGCATTCCAAATGAGCTTGCAATGATTACTTCTGTATTTACATTAGCTGTGGCAATTTTGGCTTCTGTAATTGGTAGAGGATTTTTAAGTGTAATTCCTGTATTAATTGGTGTAATTGCAGGATATATTATGGCTTTTTGTTTAGGTATTGTAGATTGGTCTGGTGTAGAAGCTGCTAGTTGGGTACAAGTACCAACTTTCTATGAACCAACTTTTAATATTCACGCTATCATGATTATCATGCCTGCATTGTTTGTAGTTTTTGCTGAACATATTGGGCATGTAGTTGTTACAAGTAGTATTGTAGATAGAGATTTAATTAAAAATCCAGGACTTAATCGTTCTTTATTTGCTGATGGTGTTTCTAATGTTTTATCTGGTTTTGTAGGCTCAACTCCTAATACTACTTATGGCGAAAATATGGGCGTTATGGCTATTACTCGTGTTTATAGTGTATGGGTAATTGGTGGAGCTGCTGTTTTTGCTATTCTTTTCTCTTTTATTGGTAAAATTGCTGCTATTATTCATGCTATTCCAGTACCAGTAATGGGCGGTATTTCTGTATTATTATTTGGTGTTATCGCTTGTTCTGGTATACGTATGCTTATAGAGAAGAAAGTCGATTATACTAGTACGAAAAATATGATACTTACTGCCGTAACTATGATAAGTGGTCTTAGTGGAGCTGCTGTAAATATCGGTCCTGTACAATTAAAAGGTATGGGCCTTGCAGTTGTCTGTGGCATGATTTTAAGCCTTTCTTTCTATGTTTTTGGCAAATTAGGTATAGCTAATAAAGAGTAAAATTAGAGATAAAAACTCATGGGTAACCCATGAGTTTTTATTTTTGTAATTGTGCCCATAAATGACTAAAAAAGCTTTATTTTGACTTAAATTCACATAGGGTTGTGCCCATTTTGTGCCCACGTTGTGCCCATGTGCCCAAATTACAATGAATATATTTTAGTAATTTTATTTGCAATATCTTTATCTAAATTTGGTATAGCGTGGCCATATAAATTTAATGTATTACTAGCTCTACTATGTCCTAATCGTTTTGAAACTTCTAGTATAGGTATTCCATCAGCTAATAATTGAGTAGCATGAGTATGACGGAGTGCATGAAAGTTCCTATAAGGAACACCAGCATTAAATAAAATAGGTTTCCAATATTTTCTTATTATATTGGTCGCACAATAAGGGGTTCCATTTTGAGTATGGAATACATATCCAGAACCATAAAGATATACAAGATTATTTTCATCAACTTTTTTATATTTTTTTAGTTCACTGATTACATGAGGTGGTAAAGTAATTATTCGTTTACCTGCATTTGTTTTAGGTGGATTTTCAACAAAACCAATTTTAGCAATATATTGAATAGTAGATGTGATTTTAATAGTTCCTAATGTTAGGTTGATATTTTCCCATTTTAAACTTAACAGTTCGCCAATACGAACACCTGTTGTAGCCGCTAACAATATTAAGAGATATTTTTCTTTATAATGTGTAGGTGTAGTGTCGGCTTTTAAATAGTCAAAGATTTTTTTCAATTCTTCTTTAGTAAAAATTTTTATTTCTTTTTTTTGACTTCTAGGTATCTCAATACCATCCATAGGATTTTTACTTATCATATTTAGAATTTGTGCCTGTTTAAAAGCAGCGTTTAAGAAAAAATATATTCTTTTAGAGATAGTATTGTTGAGGGTATTTAAGAACTTTTGAATAGTAAAAGGTGTTAAGTCTTGTAATAGAAGATTTTCAATGGGTTTTAGGTGTTTTATGGCTACCATATAATTTACTTTAGTCATAGGTCTAATATCTTTTTTAAACGTTTGTAACCATTCTAAGATCCATTCACCTAATGTTATATTAGATGGAGAAACATATTCATTTCTAAATAGATTAGATTTAATTTCGTTTAACCATTGTTTAGCTTCTTCACGAGTATCAAATCGTTTATATATTCTCTTCTTATTTGGATCAATAAAAGCAGCACGGTATTTATTTCTAGTTTTATCCCATGATATAGAACCTTCTCCATTTTCTCTTTTGGCCATAATTTATTCCTCCAATAATATTTTATAAATTTATTATTGCATTTGTTTTTGTGTAATAGATTTATAATAATTATACTATTTTGGTTCGGAAAACTGAACAAAATATAAGAATAAAAATAGAAAATGGTAGTTATTAATATTATATATCATAAAAAAACTGCACCTTCAAAAGTTATTTTTTGTTCAACTTTTGGGGTGCAGTTTAATAATGACATAGCCATTAGCATGAAGTCTCGGATGCTTAGAGCTAGAATATCATCAATTTAGTAAAACAATATCTCTAGTATGATTTTGCTTAATAGGTAAATTTATGCTAATGATCTTTCTTGTCGAAACAGAAAATGTTATTTCAACTTCAATTAATAAATAATTTGTATCTTTTATATATTTATTAAGTACTTCAGTTGAATTAATGTTAACTGCTTTTGTATCATTTAATTCACAAAAATCGTCTTTAAATGTAGGTAAATTTTTTTCATATAATTGTATAATATCTTTTGGAATAAATGATGTTAGATTTGTTAAATCACTATTAAGGTCTACATTACCTGATAATGAGCTAATATCTAATGGTACAATTCCATTAGCAATTACACATAAATTTTTATTCATAGTTAAAACCTTCTTTAGTACATTTCTATTCAAATAATACAATAAAGTGTCATAACTATGGTTATTATATATTTTTTTAGTAATTTGTATTATCTATAAGATATAAGTAATATATTTATTGTGAATACTTTTTTCTAAGTAATAATTATTAAAAATTAATTGAGTAATAGATCTTGATTTTTTAGTCGTTTTAAATTTATTTTTAATGAGTTAACAATTTGGGGACTTATTTATATTTCTTCAATGTAATAAGTAAAACATATTATATATAAGAATTTATCTTTTTTGGCTATTAGCTTCACATTTAAATAGGAGAGAATAGAAGTGTAACTATAATAAATTGTGTAATAAAAAATTTATTGTTGTAGTTTATTTAAATAATCATTTAAATGATTTGATAAATTATCAATAGCTATTTTTTTTAATTTTTGTCCATTACTAAAATCGTTTTCTTCAATAAATTTTAATATTTGTTGTATATTAGTTATATCTAATTTGAAATATTTATTAATATTGTTAAAGCTATAAACGCTACGAATAGCAGCTAATAAATTATTTATATTAGATGGTTTAGCTTTTTTTAGGTTTTCAATGAATATGTCAATATTTATATAATAAAAAAATTTATTATCTATAGAAAAATCTGCTCTACAAAGATAACATTGTTCATAAAATTGATTATCCCAGGGAGTTTTGTTATTTAAAAAAGAAAACTTTTTGTTTATCAAAGAAACTTTATTTTTTTGCAAAATTTCTTTAAAAGGTATTATTATTTCATCGTATTCTTCTATAAATTTTTTATTTGTAGAATAAATTTCTATATTTATATCTTTTTCTAAATTAGCTTCTCTTAATTGTTCCAACATGAGGTTAGTATATTCTTCAATAATTATTGAAAAACCCGATAATTTTAAAGAAAGTAATGTTTCAATAATAGAACGAAATGATTCAAACGGATATTTTTTTTGTTCTATTTCTTTTTTTAATGATTTTAATAAATTAAATAGCTCTTCATCCGTATCTAAGTCTAACCAATTTGATATTTTGGATAAGGATAAATTTTCTTTTTGTTTAAACATATCATCAATTTTTTGTTTTTCTTTCATATATGTTAAAACAACAGATTTTATTTGTTTCTCATTTAAATACCTATTATTAAGATAAATATCAACAAATTTATATCCTAAAATTTTTTTTTTATTTAATTCAGTTTCATTTAATTCAGTAGTTATTTCAATGATATCTGAATCATTATCCTTTTTCCAATAATTTATATAAGTATTCATTTTTATTTTTATAGAAGTATATATAACATATATTAAGATATTTTCTTTATGTTTATCTAAGTACTTAGAATTAAATTGGATTGTTTTAATAATATTAAATATTTTTTCATAAGAAATAATACTAAAAATAAAAGTACGAAGATTATAACACATAAAGTAATTAAAAAAGATTAGTATTTGGTCTTCTAACTTAAATAGTAAATTAGTTACTTCTATATTTTTACTATATTCATTAATAATAGAATTAAAGTTTTTTTGAAAATTAACTTCATATTTTATAGTTAATCCAATAGTTTTTTCACGTATTTTTTTATAAAATTTATCAGGAGGAAAAATTATTTTTGTTTTTTCTTCTAAATCCCTTATAAATTTTTCATATTTGGAAGAAGATCTGTTTTCTTGTAAAAATCTATTCATTATTTGTAAAGAAATATCATATTTTTGAGGTAGATCTCTTAGATATTTAATATGAGGAATTTCTTCTTCATTTGCAATAAGAATAATTTTAATATTATGATGTTCTGTTAAATTATTTATAAATCCTAATAGTTCATTTATATCTAGACTGCAACGTTCTATATCATCTAAAATTAGGACTATATTATTCAGATTTTTTATGTCTTTAATGCTGGGTAGGTCTTTGAGACTTATTTTAAAACCTAAATAATTAGTCTGATTTAAGATATCTATTCCAAATGTAAGTAATTTAGAAAATAAATTTAATTTGCCAATGAATGTTTGGCTAAATCCAAATTTTTCTTCAAAAAATTTTTCAAATACAGCTAAATAGATTTTATTAATTATTTCATTTAAATCTTTTGTTCCATATAAAGAAATGTAATATGTTTGTTGGGAAAAAAGAATATGATTTGTTTGTTTAGTGAATGTAGGTCTTTTTATAAGATGTCCTTTTAAAGCATAATAATAGAATGGAGGATGAGATATATCTAATCGTTTTTCATTTAATTTAGGTAAAACTTTATTTTTTATGAAAAATGTTTTACCACAACCCCATTTACCATCTATTAATATAGCTTGTTTATATCTGTTATCCGTTATATAGTCTATTAAAATATTAATAATATCATCGTCATTAGCATGTAACATCATATGATATTAGTAGCTCCTTCTATATTATTTTTTATCTTTTTGATGGCCTGTATCCAGCAGCACGAGCATCTTCTTCGGTGAAGAACCATGCTTCTGGATCGGTTCTATCATAGTAGGCTCCACCAGGAACATGATAAATTTTTTCACCTTTGCTGTTTATATTGCCTTTAATTGTTTCCCCATTAGGACCATCACCATAATAGTGATTTACTTCTCTTGATGTATGAGTAGTGGTTGTATTGTTATTTTCTGTAGTAGCTGGTGTGACTACTGGAGTAGTTGTTTCTACAGTAGAGGTTTGTTGCTCGGTATTCGTTTGGTCAGTATTTGTTGAGGTGGAAGTATTATTTTCATCTGTTATAGGTTCGGCAGTTAATGATGAACTTTCGGATATAGTTTCTTCTACAGCAGAAGTAGTAGTCTTAGAGGATGTATCTTCTTTTGTTCCACTAGCACAAGAACCAATTAAACCTAATACAAAAAATATTATAAGAATTAAGCAACCACAACCTAAGCAACTAGGTTTTTTCTTCTTATCATCTATGTTAGTATTTGGAGAGTTTAATATACTAGTATTGTAGGTATCAGTATCATAGTCATCTGTTTTATTGGTAGGTATATCATTTTCAGGTTTTTCAACCTTTATTAAAGACTGATGACATTTGGGACAGTTATCCCATTGTTTACGCATCCTACGACCACAGTAAGGACATTGTGTCATACCTCTACCGATAGGCTTATCTAATCTGGTAGTATATGATAGCCCTGTTCCGGGGATACTAGCGGTAAAACGTGTTCCATTAGGTCCAATATTTACTTTTGCTCCTTTTGGTCCGATTGAAGTACTAATTCCTTTTTTTCCAACATTTAAACGAACACCAGGGAGTACTTTAAATGATTTACGAAATCTCCAACCCATAAAAAACCTTCTTTCTATGATATGTATAAGGCACTAGATAAAACATCTAGTGCCTTTTTGTTATGGATGACAAATACCGCAAGGTACGTATCCAGCATTTAGAGCTTCTTCTCTACTATAGAAGTAAACTAAATTAGAGGATTTAATTCTTTGAGCAGCACGGCAATCTGTGTAATGAAATTTATCAGATTTAGCAGAACCTACGTATGTAGTTGCTAGTGCTGTACTCATTGTCATTAATAAGGTAACTAATACTAATAAAATAAATGCTGTTTGTTTTTTGATATGTCTAAACATTATAGATCACCTCCTTTAAGTAAAAATTTATGATGATTGTTCTTTAAATTCAATTCTATGTTCAGCAACATATTTTAAGAAAATATTTTTATCTAAGATTTTTACTAGATTTGAAATTTCTTGTCTATAATGTACTTCATTGTAATAAAATATTACTATTTTTTTTATATGGTTAATATCGTTTATAATACGAGATAAGATTTCTTTGTCTGTAATATCTAAAGAATGACCGTATATATAAACAGTATCAAAGTTAGTACCATTTTTATTATCCAACCAATCTGCATATTTAGCACCAGTTTTTTTGAATATTCGTTGGAAATATTTTTTGAAATACATACAAGAAAGTTCAATATTTTCTTCTTTAATAGGTAATGTTTCACTAATACCAAGAACTAGATTATGTTTACGAAGTTGACCATGGATAAAATCTATATAATTATCGGATATATTCTTAGTGTATAATATTCTAAATGTATCGGTATAATTAAAACTTAAAACATGAGTAATTTTTTCTTGAATATTTTTTATATCTTTTAATGTGTTTTTTTCAAAATATATATCATCTTCTTCAATTATTATTAAATAATCTTCTAATGCTTTAGTAAATAAATCTAGATCATTTTCTAATTTTCTTAAAGAGTTGTTAAATTTTTTAGTAGTAATTTTATATTTATATATTGTACCTTTAATACGAATTTGTGGAGAAAAAACTTGAGTAAATTGTAAATAATTTTTTCCTAATAGATTAGTTAATTCTTTAAAAGAATAACTTTTATCTTCAATAAATGTCTTATTTATATTTTCAATATACTTTACAATATCAGAAATTGCGGTTTCTACATCTATCCAATAACCTCGTTTATTTTTTATATTATTTAGATATTTAAAAAAAGCATTGTTTTTTATGTTATATAAATTATTATTTATATAAATTTTACCAGTGATATCAGCTTTAACATTACAATAATTTAAAAAATCAGTATAGGATGTTCTAAATTTGTGTGCTAAATCAAATCCATTACCAATAATTAATAAATTTTTATGTAGTGTACATATAATTTCATAATATGTAAAAGAAGATATTGTACTATCTTCTGGAAAATTTGAATATTTTATATAAAATCCATTATTTTTTAAAAGTTCTATGATAGGTTTTATTTCAAAAGGTACATTAGTTGCAATAATAATTATTATGTCATTAAGATTTTGTTTAATATTAATTATAGGCTCAAATGAATTATCTAAAGTTAATATTTTAAAAGGTAGTATATTTTTTATTTCTTTTTTTATTTTATAGAAGAATTTTTGAATATTATTTTCCATAATGATAAAACCTTTCAAGTAATTTAAAAATATTTATAGGATTTCTCTTAAGAATGTGGTTTTCGCGATTAAAAAAGAATTTATTGGTAAAATGTAGAAAATTTTAATAAAAAACTCCATACTTTAAATAATGATTTGCTTTATTAAATATTAATTGAATTAAGATATGAAAATGGTATAGTTTTATATAGAATATAAATAGATTTTGTTGTTAGAATATGATTATAATACAATTTTAATTAAATAAATTAATTGTTTTATTTAATTAAAATTGTATTAAATAAAAATAATTATATATTAATATACAAATTCAATACGTATTTTCTTTTCTAGAAATTATTGTTGGTAATTATTAGTTAGATGAGTTTATTTTAGATATCTGTTACCAATAATAAATTTAGTATTATTTATTTAAATTGAGGTTTTTATTTAATATACCTGTTTTTAGAAATTTAACAAATTCATTTTGTTTACAAGTATATGAACCTATATATTCTTCTGCTGTTTTAGATGCATTTACTTTATAAAGTTTGAAAGTAAGGTCACCATAATTAATAGAGCTATGACGGATGATACAATTATCTACATACTTAAAATTATTAATATTTACACTAGGCTTTGTTTCTGTTATTTGGATAGAATAATTAATTTCTTTTAAAGCTTCTTTCCAAGGTAAAGTATATGCTTTTTCTGTATCGTAAAAAATAGAACCATCATGAAAATTATATAATTTCCCTTGGGTAAGAGCCATAACTGTTTTATTATTTTCTTTTCTAGGCATTAATAAAATGTCTAAGGCAGGATAATTAGCTTGTTGAATAACAAAAAACCAATCTTTAGAATACTTAGAAGAGCAGTCAACTATTAAATTTTTAGAACGACGTTCTTTTTGTCCTTTAAAAATTTTTAATTTGCTTGCTAGGGCATACATATGGTTACAAGGTAGTTGTTCATTAATAAAATTAGAACAAGAGCAATGTTCGAGAGTAGTATGATAAGAATTCTCATCTTCATCAATAATATCAGCAGAAAAATCAGTCTTATTTAAATTTATTATTTTTAAAGAACTTAAATGACTTTGCTTATCCATTTGAGAAAGTCTTCCATGAATAAGTAAACTATCTAAATTCCAAAACTTTAGATTACTAGTATTGATGTATGAATTATCCATAATAATCATTCCTTTTATAGATTGTTTTTATTTAGTAGGTTAGCATTATATTTATTTAATAGTTGAGTAACATCATCATCAGGAAATTCAAAACGACATGTTTCCATAGAATATTTTGCTCCTTTAGGTACAGGTATAATCTTTTCACCATCAAATAAATCTTCTGTATCGTATTTTCGTATTAAATATCTATAAATTTTTCTTACTATTGATTTATATTTTATAAATAGTGTACATACTATATAATTTGGTGAAAAAATTTCTTTTATTTTTTCATTTGGAATATTTTCAATACACCAATTAATTAATATTTCCAATTTTAAATTTTTCTTAAATCCGTTTATTTCATTAGAAGTAAGCATTTTATTTATTTCGTTACGAGTATATGTTTGTAATAAGGCTTGTATATCATCTATTTCTTCTAAAAATCCAGCATCTATTAATAATTGTGCTTCTTTTGCTGGTAAAGCGTAATTAGTATGTTTGTGAAATAAAAACTCATATAAGAATTCTTTAAAAGTAATTTGTATATCTTCAGGTAAGTGTTCTAATTTATCAATAGCTGTTTCTAAAGAATAAGGGTTTATATCATTTGCTGCTAATGATATAGTGTTATCTTTTATGGAATTAGTGATAGAAGTATTATGACTTAGGTTATATGGCTCTAAATTATTATCAATGATATTCCAAAAATCTAATTCATTAATGATTTTTATAGGATTACCTTCTTTACGTAATTTAATGGCACGTTCAATTTTTCTGCCATAACAAGCATATGCCCAATCGGGATTTCCTTCATTACCAACAATAAGATAGTTTGTATCATTTACTATACGATCATTAAACAAACCACCATTTTTTTCGATTAATTTAGCAATTTCCTTGCGTTGACATCTGCTAGATTTGCCAGTAAAACAGAATAAAGAGTTTTTTAAATGTATTTTAGGATTAAGCATACAAATACCTTGTGTATTTAATGTTTTTAATAAATTTTTATCTATATTAATGTTTAAATCAACAAACTGAGAGAAGTAAGCTTTAAGCAAATTTTCTTCTTCATTAGTTATATAATTATTTTTTATTATAGAGTAAATTAATGAATTTATTTCATCATAAGGATATATACCTTCTAAATTATCATGTTCATTTAACCATATTTGTAAATGAGTTAATTCTTCAATAGAGATATGATTATCAGCTAAAATACCATGCAAAATACCATGTAATGTCTGAATATCAGAAGTATTATCATTATAAAAAATACTATCTTCATGGAAGTTTTGGCAGATGTATATAATATTTTCTTTATCATCGTTACCAAGCTTATTATATTCACATACACCTTCTAAAATATAAATTAATTCGTTTAATGGTGGGTTAGACATTAATTCAGAATTTTTTGTAATCCATTCTTTTAATATTTTAGATTCTGTTTCAGAGATAGTTCCACTAATAGAAATACCTTTTAAGATACCCTCTAAAGTATGTATTGCTTTATCTAGGTTTTGTTTTATAGTAAATTTATGATGAATATTATTATCATAATTTTTTAAAATATCATCCATTAAAATAAATCTCCTTTATTTTTGATATGCTTAAAAAATAGTATTTTAGATTAATTTTGATAAAATCCTATGGACTTCTCTAGGATTAGGATTTTTTTCTTTAATTACTTTATTTATTAAATTAGCATCTAAATCAGATGAGTAAGATAATAAATGTATAGCAAATTCATTTGCTTCTTTTTCTCTACGACTGGGTACGTAATAACTCATATCTGCATGTAAGTAGTATCCATATTTTGTATGTAATCGTGCATGTCCTAATTCATGGGCAAGCACGATTTTTTGTCGTTCGTATGATAGTTTGTTGTTTAATATTATATATTTTCTGCGTAATACACGTACCAAAAATCCTTTTATATTATCGGGTAAATCAAGTAAAAGGACTTTTATATTTAATTCTTTGGCTAATTCAAAAGGATTTGCTGTAGTATACTTATTTACTAAGTTTTTTACTCTTAATTTTATGTTAATCAAATTAACCAACTCGCTATTCAGTTTTTATTTTTTACGTTTATTTTCTTTTTTTGCGTCCCAAAATACAAATTCTAGGGCATTTCTAAGTTTTTGCCTATCAGCATCACTTAATTTATAAATTTCACCGTCAAACATAATTTCAGTATCATCTAAAAATTTTGCTAAATCCTTAGGCTTTTTTTCATTAGAAGTTTCTTCAATATTGTTATTTAATAAATAATCAATACTTACATTAAAGAAATTAGCTAAAGTTTTTATAGTTTCTAAATCGGGTGTTGCTCTACCTGTTTCATATTTAGAAATTGCTGATTTTTGAACGTTTATTATTTTACCTAATTCCTCTTGTGTAAGACCTTTCTTTTTACGGAGTTGTTTAATAATATTCATGGTAACACCTCAATTAAATTATAATGTATCTTTTTAAGAAACTCAATCAAGTGTCTTTAAAAGATATTTTTTATAAAAATATCTTTACAGGAAACAATTATTGTGTTAATATATAAGTGTCCTAAATGGAAACTTGGAAAGGAGGTAAATATATGTATATTACACTAAGAAAGATAAGAAAACAAAAAAAAATATCATGTGAAGAAATGTCAAAAAAATTAGGATATGCAAATAGATCAGTTTATAGTAGAAAAGAATTAGGTATTATACCAATAAAAATAGAAGAAGCAAAGTTGATTGCTAAAATTCTTGGAACTAGTTTGAATGATATTTTTTTATGACATAAGTGTCTTAAAAAGAAACTTATAAAGGGGATAAAAATGAAAAAAAGAGAAGCATTAAAAGCGTGGGCAGATGGACATTTATTATTAGTTCATAATTCTAATGGAGATTATGAAGATGATTATTTTTATATGGATGATGAATGTAATATTCATTCATTAATTGGTGATGAGACTATAGAAATTGACTGTTTTAATAATGATGATGAATTTACAATAATTCCATTTCATGAATATATTTTAAAACTAAATAGAGTGTAAATGGATTTATCTTTTACACAAATGGAGGAATGTTTATATGATTGATCCTACAGGATTACAAGATTTGTCGGATATGGTGCAGTTAGCACTTATGGCTTGTGATAAACCACCGAAAGCTTTAGCAATAGAGCTAAAGTGTTCTATTAGTGCAGTATATCAATCACTTCAAGGAACTAGGACATTACCAGCTAGTGCTATGAGAAAGTTTGCAAAGCTTAATTTGATTGCATCTAGTGCAATGGCAATGCAGGCTACAGGATTTAAAAAGTTGTTCAAATATCGTAAATCTGATAGGCATATTCAAGCAAGGCTTGTTGAATTGAAGATATTTGATAAGCGTGCAGATGAAGCAATGAATATGCTTCCAGAATTACTGTTTGATAAAAATAGTCCTAAAGATTTAACTGATGAGGATAGAAATGTAATCCTTAATGCTGTTAGTGCCATGATGGATAGGGATAATGTGGCTCTTAATCTGTTTATGGAATTAGATAATAAGTATAAGTTAGATTTAGTCAATAAAATGAGGTGAAGTTGATGGCGGTTGTTAGATTATGTGCTAAAGATTATGCAGAAAAATATAATATTCCATTAAAGACTTTACGTAGGTTATGTAGATTAGGAAAAATACCATGTATAAAAATTGGAAGAAAATATTTGATAAATGTAGCAAAAGCTAATATTTATTTTGAAAATTTAGAAAAACAAAGAGAGGATAAGAGAAAAATACAAATTATAAGACCGAAGATGAAAACATCTACGTTAAGTTTTGAAGAAAGGCTTAATAATTTTAGATCTGAATTTTTGGGATGTAGGTGATTAATTATGTATAAGAAACTGATGTTATTAGGATTGGCAGGAGCAATAACATTAGGTGGAATAAGTGTTTTAGAAAATGAAATTCCATCAAAAGAAGAAATAGAGTATGTAGTTAAAGAAGGAGATACTTTATGGAGTATAGCAGCAGAGCATATTTCTAATGAAGATAATATCTTATCAGAAATACATTATATAAAACAAAAAAATGACCTAAACAGTGCAGAATTGACTGTAGGTCAAAAGATAAAAATAGATAAAAAAATAGACTCATCTATAAATAGATAAGTCAACAATAAAAAGCTTAAATAAATTATAACATTTAAAGAAAAAATAAGCCATATATTTTTATATGGCTTATGAAAAATATATGAGGTATGAATTATGGCTAGAGAAAAATTTTACTGGATGAAGCTTCCAAAAGATTTTTTTAAACAACCAAAGATAAAGAAATTAAAAAGTGTTGCGGGTGGTGATACATATGTATCTATTTACTTAGCAATGGGATTATCTTCGATCGAAAATGGTGGTCGTATAAAATATGAAGGTTTAGAAGATAGTTTTGCAAAAGAAATGGCATTGCTTTTAGATGAATCAGAAATTAATGTTCAGTTTTTATTAAGTTATATGGAAAAGTATAAAATGATTGAAAAAATAACAGAACATGAATATTTATTACCAGAAGTTGCTTTATGTATTGGTTCAGAAACAGCAGGAGCTGAGCGTGTTCGTAGATGTAGAGCTAGAAAAAAAGAATTAGAAAATAAGAAAAAATTAGCGTTACAATGTAACGTCTCTGAAACAAATAGTAACACAGAGATAGAGATAGATAAAGATATAGAGAAAGAGATAGAAGTAGAGAAAGATAGTAGAAGAATAATAACTACTACTGATCTTCAAAAAAAAGAAGTAATAGATATTTATATGAACAATATAAATTATTCTATTAACTCTATTGAATATGAAAGATTAATAGATGATATAGATGAATATGGTGTTGAATGGGTAAAAGAAGCTATTACAAGAGCTGTAATGCAAGGAAAAAGAAAATTAGGCTATATAGAAGCTATTTTGAATAATTGGAAAGTTAATGGTTATGACGAATATAAAACGAAAAATAAAGTAAATACTGCTAATTCTAGTAAATTATCAGATGCAGAACAATTAGCTTTGAATAGAGCACCAAAGAGTTTGCTTGATGAATTTTTGGAACAGGAGGGAATAAAGAAAAATGGATAAGGTAGTAATCCCTCATAATGTAGAAGCAGAAAAAGCATTATTAGGAGCAATTTTGATTGCTAAGGATAAATCAATAGTGATTGATGAAGTCAATCAGATTATAAAATCTACAGATTTTTATAGAAAGGCAAATCAAGTTATTTATCTTACGATATTAGATTTATTTAATACGAGGAAGGATATAGATAGTATAACGTTAACAGAAAAGTTAACAAATACAAATCAGCTTGAATCTGTTGGCGGTATAGCTTATATAACAGATTTATCAAATTGTGTTCCTTCTGCTGTTAATATAAAGTCTTATGCCAATATTGTGAGAGAAAATGCTATAAAGCGTGAATTGATTAATGCAGGACAGAAAATTATTCAGCAGGCACGAGAGGCTGATGGCGATGTTGATATAAATTTGGTGCTTGATAATGCGGAAAAAGATATTTTAGAAATTGCTAAAACGGCAAATAATACAGATAGAATTGTTGAACCAGAAGAGTATATCATGAATGCTTTTACTGAAATTGAGAAAAGATATAACAGTAGCCAAGATGGAAAATTATTTGGTCTTGATACTGGATTTAGTGAACTTAACAGAATGACTGGCGGTTTGCAAAAATCGGACTTAATCATTTTGGGAGCAAGACCAAGTATGGGGAAAACCGCTTTTGCACTTAATATTTTGGCTAATTTAGCAAGAAAGAATGTACCTGTAGCAATATTTTCGCTTGAGATGTCATCGGAACAGCTTACTAATAGATTATTTAGTCTATATGGCTTAATCGATTCAAATAGCATAAGACTAGGAAAGTTAGATGGTAATGAACTGGAATGCTTAACATTGACATCAACAATATTATCAGGAAAGCCGTTATATATTGATGATACAGCGGGTTTGAATATGTCAAAGCTTAGGACTAAAGCAAGAAAATTAAAACGTGAGAAAGATATAAAACTATTAGTCATAGATTATCTTCAGCTTATGCAAGGTTCATCAAGAAAAATAGATAGGCAACAAGAAATAAGTGAAATATCAAGAAGTTTAAAATTACTAGCACGTGAATTAGATATAACGATAATCGCTCTTTCTCAATTAAGTCGAGCAGTAGAATCAAGACAAGATAAACGACCAATGCTTTCAGATATTCGTGAAAGCGGAGCAATAGAACAAGATGCGGATATAGTAATGTTTCTATATCGTGATGAATACTATAACGCTAATACAAATGATAAAGGGCTTACAGAATTAATAATAGCTAAACATAGGAATGGAGCTATAGGAACAGTAAATCTTAAGTTTAGTAAGCAGTTTTGTTTGTTTGAAAACTTGATATAGAACAAGACTATATATGAAATGAGCGAATTTTTAATGTGCATATTAATATTGGTATGTATGGCAATACTATATATTATGGTTTGTTATATGTGTTATAACCTAAAATCGGTCAGTATAAATAAATTATATTTCACACTTATTGTATCTTTTATCTTAGGGTGCATAGTTGGAATGATATTAAAAATATAAGTTGAGGAATAGGCAATAAAAAATGATTTATAAGTAATTTTAAATTTGATTTGAGGGAAGATAGATGAAAAATATAAAAACGATAAATATACCATTGGACTCAGAATTTAGTGCGGATATTAAACGACTTAAACAACGTAAAAGAAAAGATAATATTTGTAAATATTGCCTAGAAGTTGTGGCGGTGATCGGAGTTGTCAGTATTGGATTTATGATGGTGGGATAAAAGAAACACTCTTGGAATAAAAGGTGGATTGAATATTAAGTGGCAAAAAAGAAATCATTTGAAAGTAAATTAAAAAATAATAATTGAAATAGATGTGGTTCTAAATAAAAGTAGAGAATTAAGCAGGTTAGCACAAAATTATGCATATAAGATTATAGATATATTTAGCAAACACTATGGATTTAGCTTCAATCAATTTTTTGGAAAATGGCTAGATAAGAATAATCTCAGAAAATATTATGAACAGAATATAAGTGCGGATGAGATTTTAAGAAATCGAAAGAAAGACAGACATGTAAAACTACCTTTCTGTATAAAAGCTAAAGGAACGGATTTGGGAAAACAGTTCAAAAAAATTGCGGAAGAATTTGCAGAATTAGGCGCGGAAAACGCAATTATTTTAAACAAAATACAGGTTAAACAAGATATTACTATAAATAACATTAAGAATACTTTCTTTGAGGCTTTTGATATTAGTCAAGCAACACAAACATACATGTATTTGATAATGCTTATAAGAGTAAATAAAAAATATGAGGAGGACGATTGGGGATGGGACAAATAAAAAGGTTAATTGAATTAATAAGACGTTTATTTAGAAGAAAAAAAGATGATGAAGAGCCAATAATTTTAGATTTAAAATTGCCAAACATTGATGAAGCATCTAGTGATGAAATTATTGGAGAAAAAAGCGAGTATAAACCATTAAATTATCCATTGGAATGTAGTGTAAATTTAAAAATTAATAAGAAAAATAAAGAACGTATTTTAAATAATAGATGTTGCCCATTAAATCGTTGGGTTAACATCAAAAAAGCTGGAGGACTTAAACATGGTCGTAGTAAGTAAAAAGAATTTAGATAGATTACAAGATTATGGCTTCAAGAAAATAAAGTGTGAAGATGGCATATTCTGGAAGAAAAGATTATATAAGAAAAATATATTAACTGGAGGTATCTTGATAGATATAAGCCAAGATAAGGAATTTTATAATGTAAAAATCTTTCTTGATAGAGTTATTAAGCTACCTAGTGTTATTTACTATTTAATCAAGGACGGAATAATAGAGTGTATTTAGTATTAGAAACTGATAGTGGAATTATAACTAAGGCAGAAGCAAGTGAGTTCTGCCTTAGAAAATTAATTCAGATGCTAAGGAAACATAAAGAGCATATAAAAGGTGATTTGTATTTAACAGATATGAATTATTATTGGAAGAAAGTTGAATTATAAGGAGTAATCAATGAATAAGGTAATATTAGCAGGGCGATTAACAAAGGATCCAGAGGTAAGATATACGCAAACTGGAGTAGCAGTAGCAAGTTTTACTTTAGCGGTAAATAGAAGATTTAGTAAAGAAAAAATAGCGGATTTTATTCCAATTGTTGTATGGGATAAGATAGCGGAAGTTGTAGGTAATAATTTAGTAAAAGGCAGTCAAGTTTTGATTGAAGGTCGTATTCAGATTCGTAGTTATGAGGCACAAGATGGAAGTAAGCGTTATGTAACGGAAGTCATAGCTCATGATATTGAATTCATGGGAACTAAACCGAAACTTGATGGCGGTGCTGTACCAGAATCAGCAAAAGCTTTTGGTCAAGAAGTGCTACCGCCTGATGAAGAAATACCCTTTTAAAAGAAAAAGAAACTATCTTAAAGCCAAGAATTTGAATAAAAATTCTTGGCTAGATAGTTTTAAACGAGGTATAACGTATAAATTATCTAAAAAAGGTTATAAAATTATAAAATTTGAGGTTAAAAATGAGAAGAAGTCTAAGGCATAAATATAGAAAAGCCAGAATTAATTTTAAGCAAGAACTTAGAGATATATGTCAGCAAGATAATACTCTACGAGTTCTTATCTGGGAAGCACATAGGGCAGAAAATAATAATAACGTTGTTTTTAAAATGTATCATTGGCTAGGTACAAAATATCATGATATATACGAAGAATTTTGCGATACAGAAATTTGGGGTGGAACTTATTGTGGCGAATATGGAATATGGCAAGCTCTTTTACAAATTTATCCAGATTTCGCCAAAAAGTATATCTATAAAATACCTCAAAAATGTGCAATGGGAGATGCACTAGCAGTAGTTTATAGACTAGAAAAGGAGAATAAATAATGGATATAAGTGAAGATATAAAAACTATACATAATTATTGTGCAAGTAGAAAAACTTGCATTGAATGTAATATGTATAAAAATTGTTGGAGTTATCCGCACAAGTATAAAAGTAAAGGCACTGGAGAAATAGAAAAAGCTATAAGGAATATTAGAAAAATGTGTAAAAATGGAGTGTGTGATGGATGTAAATATGGTGATATAACAGATGATTCTTGTGCATTGGTATGTGAACCTAAATATTGGGATTATTGATTTTTAAAAACCCTAGGAGTGATTTTATGAATAAAAAATTAAATGAACAAATTTCAGACATAAAATACGAGATTAACGAATTAATTCGTGGAGTTTCGGAAGATGGAAGAACTGGTTCAGATGTATGCAGAGAATTACAATACATTAACGAACTTTTAGACGAACTCATACAAGAAAACGAACAGAAAAAGCAAAAAAAGAGATTAAATAAAGCAATAACTCTCATGCGAACTCATTGTATCTATAATGATTGTGATAAATGTCAGTTTGGATACTATTGTAATGGTTTAAATGTGCTTCCATGTGATTGGAAAAATATCGAATAAAAGGAGTGATTTTATGACCAAAGGATTAAGAAAAAGAATTTGGGAAACAAGAGACAACATAAATGAATTAACCTTTTTAGTAGAAATAGGAGAAGTACTTGATGAATTAACAGTGAGAGAAACACTACAAGATGTTAGTGAACTCTTAACCAAAATCATACAAGAAATCATACAGGAAGGAATACAAGAAGGTAAAAACAATGAGAATAAGAAATAAATTGAATTACTTTTTATTCATAAAACTATAATGAATAATAAAAAAGCATTAACAAAATTAGTAAAGAAATATTTAGAAATAGATTAGTTTAGGTAAAAAATATGTTTATAGCAGGATTAATAATTGGCGGTTGGATAGGATGCTTTGTAGGAGTTACATTAATGTGTATGCTTCAGATAAATAAAAATAAATGAAAAGATAGACCATTTTTCCAACATGGGAGAAATGGTCTAAAGTTCTTATAATGGTATATGGAGGCTTTTATGGGAAAAGATAAAGAAAACCTAGAAATAGCAAAAAGATATTTAGATAGTGTACGAGAAGCAAAGCTTAATGCTATAGCAATAGCATGTAGAGTAAAAGAATTAAAAACAACATCAAAGAAATTAATTGCAGTATATCAAATGGAATCTGTTGGCGGAAATAATAAAAAAATGGACATATCAGACTATATAGTAAGAATTGATGAAGAAGTAAATAAGCAATTAAAAGCGATGCAGATATACGCTAAAAAAGAACAAGAGGTAAAAGAATGTATAGATAATTTAGGAGTTGAGGATAAAGTAAAAAGGGTATTATCTATGAGATATTTATCTTTTCTCAAATGGGCTGATATTGCTAATACATGTAATTATTCATTAAATCATGTATATAGATTGCATGTATTAGGATTAAATTCAGTTTTAATAAAAATAAAATAAAAATGTTACTAAATGTTATTGTATGTTAGTAATCAAAAGTGCTATTATTATAATTATAAAAAATATAGAGCATGGGAAAAATAAAAAGGCAGTCAATAATGACTGTCTTTTTTTATACTTGATTTATAATTAACTCCATAAAATCATATACTTGCATTGCTAAAGAATTTTTTTTAGATAGTATTTCATTGGTTAATAATTCTTTAGAAAATAAATTACATATTGTTAAAATTAAATTTAATGGTATATTATCAAAAGCATTTATTTTTTCATTATCTGTAATATGTTTTAATTTTTCTAGATATTTAAGGTGTTGTTTTAGAAAAATCAAATTATTATACAAAAGATCTAAAGATGCTTCATCAAATTTGTTTAGGTTTAATTTATACTCTAAACTGTTTAATGTCATAATAAATATTTTTGTTTTAGAGAGATTTTGTGTAGATTTTTTAAATTCGTAGAAATCTATAAAATCGTTTAAATGTATATTAGCACCTAAAATAATTTCTTTTAGATATTGTGGATTATATGTTAGACAAGAAGGAAAAGAATTTTTTTCTCCCAATAGAAGGAGTCGATGTTCTTTTTCATATTGCCAGTCAAAACTTTTATCTCTAAATATTGGTAATATATTTTCATATGTTAAATCTTTTTTTAATAAAGGTAATGTAGGACGAATAGAAGTATAATTTATTTTTAAAAGCCTTATATCAGGGGAAAAAGTATTATTAAAAAATAATGATATATTGTCTGTAGGAATATCAAAACCTAAACAGATTCCAGAATGATTCTTAGCATAATGGGACCACATTAACATATTAGAATTATTTTCAGAAAAACAAGTAATACCATATCTAGAGATAGCTTTATGATAACGCATGCTTATAATTGCTGTATTTAATATTGCTCTATTAGACATTAAAGTTGACGCAATTCGAGCATTTTTTTTGGTATATCCTCTTTCCTTTTGAAGATATTTTTTTTGTTGATTATTGTATAATTTTCTATTAAGTATTTGATAACTTGGATACATATCAAAAGGATCATTAAAATTAGTTGCAATATTAAAATATAGGCGATTAAGTTTTAAATTTTCTTTAGTATGTTTGTTATTCCAATCAGAGTATTTGTATAATAGCAAAAAAATCACACTCCAAAAATTAGGTTAGAATATTATAACATAAATTTAAGTGAGGTAACATTATGACTACAGTAAAATGTAATAAACATAAATGCTACTATAACATAGAGGGAATATGTTCCCATCGTAAAATAAATCTTAAATATTTTAAGTGTTTAAACTATAAAAGAGATGATAAGCGAACATTCAAGGTACAAGATTTAATAGATGTAAAACCAACATGTCATAGAGAGCATAGAAGGTATAAAAGTAATTCAGGTAAAGTATATAAATAATTTTAGAGATATAGTCAATAGATTATATCTCTTTTTTTATGGCGGTGAGAAAATGCTACAGAAAAAGAAAAGAGTAAAACTATATGGCCAGAAATTAAAAAAGTTAAACCATGATATATTTGAGCGTGATAATTATAGCTGTATTATTTGTAGTGCATATGTAAGTGATGAACACAAGTTTCATCATGAGAAAAAATTCCTAAAAAATGATGTTATTACGGAAGGCGTTGTCTTATGTGATAAATGTCATTATGAAAGACACTTTGGGAAAAATTGCAATGAAATAAAAGATAAATGTCGTGAATACTTGAATGGAATTTATGGAAAAGGTGATTAAATATGATGAAAGGTAAGGATGGTAAGTTTATATCATCTGTAGGATATTATCATAAAGATTTAAATGAAGTTTGGCAAAGTATGAAAAAGCGTTGTTATAGTAAAACTGCTATAAACTACGAAAGATATGGCGGTCGTGGAATAGAAATTTGTTCTGAATGGAAAGATAATGTTATGAACTTTTATAAATGGGCTTTAAATAATGGTTGGAAAAAAGGACTTCAATTAGATCGAATAGATAATAATAAATGTTATTCACCAGAAAATTGTAGATTTGTAACACCAAAAGAAAATGCTAATAATAGACGTAGTAATTTTAATGTAAGTTATAAAGGAAAAACACAAAGTTTAAAATTATGGGCAGAAGAATTAAATATATCTTATCCAGCAGTGCATAAGCGAATTACTAGGCTAGGATGGAATATAATAGATGCTTTAGAAACACCAGTAAGAAAACATAAGATATATAAAAATAGTTTAAGAAAGGATCTTATATGAGTAATCAGTTCATCATTCCGACTAATCCAACTCCAAAAGAAATTATAGAACTAACGGCTTGTGCTACTAATACACTTGCATTGATTTCAGAGAAATTAGGTGA
>ERZ791629.360-NODE-360-length-21028-cov-2.50727_pt1 | contig 21028 bp, 17 predicted proteins | sample MGYA00510057_ERZ791629 | MGnify/ENA primary metagenome ERZ791629 (study PRJEB30046, sample SAMN00715161) | human gut metagenome | study: EMG produced TPA metagenomics assembly of the A metagenome-wide association study of gut microbiota in type 2...
GCTCATTCTTTATAGGTGCAAAATTCATAACAACTTCAACTATAACTACAATCAGGAATATAATTGTCGATAATGCCCATAATGCAGTCCTAATATTAGTCTGCGAACCCTTTGTTGCATTAACAACATATGTACTTATTGTATCAAATGTTGCCGGTTTCGTATAAGTCGCCACAAAATAATCATCAAGTGATAAAGTAACTGCCATAACAAATCCTGATATAATACCTGATGCAATCTGAGGTATAATAATATGAATTAACGTATATCCCGGTGTTGCTCCAAGGTCAAGTGCAGCCTCATAAAGACTTGGGTCCATCTGCTTTAACTTGGGAACAACCGCAAGATATACAAATGGTGCACTAAGCACTGTATGTCCTATTACAAGTGGAATATAAGTATTCTTGCTTACCCCGAATACAACAACCAGAAGAATACATAATGAAAAACCTGTCACGACATCGGCATTAACAACTGGTATCTGGTTAAGAACTGACATTGTACCATTAACATTTTTCTTAGAATAAAATGCTCCAATTGCACCTGTTGTTCCAAGTATTGTAGCAAGCACCGCACTTCCAATTGCAAGTGCAATTGAACCTATAATCATATCTATAAGCTCTGGTGTTGTAAATAATGTCACATAATTATGGAACGAAAATGAATGAATAGCCCCAATATTAGGTGAATCTGTAAAACTATATACTGCTAATATAAGAATCGGAACATACATAAATATAAGTACAAGACCGATAATTGCATATTTAACACATTTTTTAAACATACCTGTCCTCTTTCCCGTCACATATATCTACAGCCTGCGTCCTGAACCTTCATTATCGCTGTCTGCTGATATAAGACTGATTATACATATAATTATAAGAAGTATAAGTGCTATCATTGAACCATTGTTCCAGTCGTATGCACTAAAATAGCTTCCTATAAGACTACCCATAATATATGTACTGTTATAAAGCATATCAAGCACTACATAATTAGTCATCGCTGGCAGGAACACCATTGATATTCCACTTATAATTCCCGGTACAGATAATGGCAATATAATCCTTAGAAATGTCTGAAAATTATTAGCCCCCAGATCATTTGCTGCTTCTATAATGCTGTTATCCATTTTCGATAATGTTGTATATAATGGGAGTATCATAAATGGAAGAAAATCGTAAGTCATTCCAATAACTGTATTAATAAATGGATAAAATGCAAGATTACCTTCTATTAATGAAAGAACTTCCTTAAGTGCTGTAATTCTAAGTGTAAAGTTAATCCACATTGGAAGCACAAAAAGCATAAGAATAACTGCTTTTCTTTTAATCTCGCTCTGTGCAAGTATGTATGCAACTGGATACGCTATTAAAAGACACACTATAGTTACAACAAATGCCAGTGCAAAACTGTAACACAATGTTCCAAGTGTGTTAGGATCTGTAAAGAAATTACAGAGATTACTTACTGTAAACTGTCCCTGTCCATTGGTAAATGCATAATATATCAATACAAGCAAAGGGGCTGCAACAAATAATAAAAGGAATATCCCATAAGGAATTCCAAGCTGCTTACGCGATAATACATTATTCATCTTTATTAATTCCTTTCCCTTTACTTACTTTTTTAACTGGAACTTCATCTTGTCTTCTAGCATAACAAGCCCTACAGCATCGTCCATATTCCACAGGTACTCATCATCTACAATAAGGTCGTGTCCATATTCTGTTCTTATAACGTAACTGTAATGGTCACCCTTATAGATAAGGTTGATAATATGTCCAGATACAAGACCTTCCTCCACATTATCACTCATTCTTATATCATATGGCTGGATTGAAACCATAACCTTTAACTTAGCCGTATCAATAGCCTCATTATTCTCATCAACTAAAACATTGTTCTTCATACTTGATTTAGGAATAACTTTTGTTAAATCGCAATTAATAACCTTGCCATTAAAATCAAGTGTATAATCACTATTAATATTAGTAACAAAGCTTGTTGTATGGTCCTCAGCAAGCATAATATGAATTCCGTCCGGCTCAAGCTTCATACCAATTCTTTCACCGACAGAATAACATTTGGTCGTTCTTATAACCATTTCGTACTTGCCCGATTCAACAGTAACCTCATAGTGCATACCTTTGAATATAACCGACACAACTTCGCCCTCAATAATTCCGTCCTCTGGCTTAGTTATAATTACATCTTCCGGTCTTACAACAACATCGACAAGCGTACCCTCTGGAACATCGTCCATTCCTATGAATTCACCACCACAAAATCTTACTTTCATATGTCCTGTCATAATACCTTTGAAAATGTTACTTTCACCGATAAAGTCAGCTACAAACGCATTCTGTGGCTCATTATATATATCCTCAGGCGTACCAATCTGCTGTATCTTGCCTTCTGAAAGAACAACAATCTTATCAGACATTGTAAGTGCTTCTTCCTGATCGTGTGTTACATATATAAATGTAATTCCAAGTTCATCGTGCATATGCTTCAATTCAAGCTGCATTTCCTGACGCATTTTCAAATCGAGTGCACCTAACGGCTCATCAAGCATAAGGATTTCCGGTTCATTAACCAAGGCTCTTGCAATTGCAATTCTTTGCTGCTGTCCACCTGATAAGGTAGATATCTTTCTATTCTCAAACCCCTCAAGGTCAACTATATCAAGAACTCTCTTTACTTTCTTTCTAATCTCCTCTTTTGGCAGCTTTTTAAGTTTAAGTCCAAATGCTATATTGTCATATATATTCATATGTGGAAATAAAGCATATCTCTGGAATACTGTATTAATAGGCCTTTTGTTAGCTGGAAGCTGTGATATATCTTCTCCATTAAGAAGTATCTCTCCACTTGTTGGCATCTCAAATCCTGCTATCATTCTTAATGTAGTAGTCTTACCACATCCGGATGGTCCAAGAAAAGTGACGAACTCTCCTCTTTTTACCTCAAGATTAAAATCGTCTACAGCCTTAAATCCATTATCACTATATACTTTACTAATATGTCTTAATTCTATTATATTATCTGCCATCGTTCTCCTTTTGCACCTCGTGGTTAGTTTATTAATTCAGCATATATGCCTTATTACTTCTATCTGTTATTTTAATAATTATACATAGATTTATCAATAATAATCTTCAATATCTCATTATATTGTTACTTTATTGCCTTATTATTCTATTACTTTATTATTTAGTCTGCCTGTCAGGTACGTTGACTATACTATCTATCTTCTGCTTTAATATTGACAGGCTTCCCATTCTCTTTAATGCCATATCAGACTGCTCCTCCATCTGCTTTAGCTTCTGCGTATTTCCCATTGTCTTATATACATTTTTATAAAATGACCGCATTATAATACTCTGCAACCGCTATGCTTTCATCCAGTTCATTGTCCTGAATATTATCTATCACAATCTTATCCCTGCTGGCATAATCTACTGCCCTGCCATATTCATCATTCTTATACAGGTTCATAAACCAGCGTGTATTATATGTCCTGTTCTCATCATTATAATTCTCTGCTACCGCTATTATCATCGCAGCATTAAGAACAACAAGAATTACAATAATTATATCCATAATAATTAATCTGCTTTTCTTCATAATAATCCTCATTCCTGCGCACATTTTGCGCATATCGGCTTTGTGTCAAATGTATACAAACATAAATCCTGCGTATAAAAAATCCATTTTCACATCTATCCTCTTTGTATAAGGCACTGCTCAATTCGTGCGCTTGAAAATGTATCAATAGCCTCTAAATCCTCATCTGTAATGTGATAATATTTCTTAAGCAGTACTCCCATATCTTCCCGCATTTTGTTAAGATACTTTTCATTGTCTGATGTCATAGTTACTTCTTTATCTTTATATGCCGATAACTGTGTATAGTAGTAAAACTGCGAAAGATAATATGCCAGATTAGACACATCTGACTGTGTAAGATTATAATTATCACTATCGTTAGTATTCATAAATCCCACTGACCACACATAATATCTTACACCCATAAGAACCGAATATTCTTTATCAAATGCTTTATTATCAAGAGCATCTATCTCATCACTATAATCCGATAATTCCTTATAACTACTGCTATCAAGATATGAATATATTTTATTACTTATTTCTGTATAATTATTCGTTATTGCTGATTTCTTTACAGCCTTTTTTACAGAGCCAGTTAATGCAATACCAATAAATGCTATAAGAAGCAGTGCAATAACAACTGCGGGTATTGCAAATGCGTAAGCTTTCTTTGAATTACTGTCCGCCTTATTATGTACATTCTTTTCTGTATTATTGAAATCTTTATCATACCTGTCTATGGCTTTTTTATGACTTTCTGTATAATACTTATCTTCCATCTATTATCTCTTTTCTTATATTATTAACGGCAATGCTTTCGTTGTGTCTGTCAATTGCTTTTACAGAAAATATAGCTGCCACCAGTATGATTACAACCGATTAAATTCTGCGCCACACGAAGGACATATCACATTCATTTTATTATTCATACTTATTTTTCACACTTTCTTCTATAATAAGTTGGATTTGCGTACTATCCGCCGTCCTTATAGCCTGCACCTGTTCATCACTCACATAAAAATATGTCTTTAATATTGCATCCATATTCTTATAAATCTGTTCTACCTTCTCATCAGACGTATCTCCAACCGCAAGCTTTCCATATATATAATGAAGGTTATCCAAATCATAAAATTCATCCAGCAGACCACAAATATCTGTCAGTGCCTTATTCTTATAAAATATATTATCCGCGGCAAGATATTCACTTATATAATTATTCACAAATATGTATATCTGTGCAGCCTCTATCTGTGGGTGATAATCAAGATACGGACCATCTGACCAGCCTGATATATTAATGCTGTCACTATAATTAAAGAAATCATAGTAATCTTCATTCTCCCAATATCTGTCTAACGTGGCTGTCACCGTATCATATTCACTAACAGCATTTTTCTGCTTAATAAAATACCAGTCGTGTGTAAGCATATACACCACCAGACCAATAAACATTGCAAGAAGCACCGCTATAGCCACTCCACGCACAAGCACTTTTACTGTATACAGCTGCTGTGCGCTTATTGATTTTTCCGCCGTATTAACTTTTGACTGATATTTGTCATAATCTTTTTTATAGGCTTCCCCTGCCCTATTCTTCCTGCCACAATGCGGACACACCTCATCGGTCAGATTAAGCACTGCCCCACAATACTGACATTTCATATTAAATGTACTGCCTTTATAAATATTCTCCCTTTCCACGCTTTCCCTCACTTTTTCTCTCTTTTATGCTATTTATAGATAATTATTTATTGTATATACGAATAAAATGTATTATTTTATACTATACTTTAATATAATATATATTTTTCATATTAACTAAGCGTAATATGCTAAAATCTTCTTTGATGAAATATTCTTTAATGAAACATACGTTATTATAATATATAATCAGTCTTATTGCATTAGTTTATATTTTGTTTTTATAATTCACATTTTACTCACATCTTTTACATATCACGTTCACATTTTCCCTCTAATATAATCATTGTTGAAAGACATATGACATTGCTTTCAATAAACTTTTTCATAAACAGATAACTACCTACTCCCTTAAATTTGTAGTTATCACTCTCCCAAAAAGAACCTGAATGATAATCATATCAATTGCCACTTGATATCATTATCATTCAGGTTCTTTTAGTTTATTTATTAAATATTGTAATCACTTTAATTACTTTGCTGTTTCTATCAAAATATTTTATCCTATAAGTCCTACTTTGCATTAACCCCTGCGATATCCTTAATCACCTCTCCAGCAATTATAAGCCCTACAACAGATGGCACAAATGCCACGCTTCCCGGAATATCACGTCTTTCTGTACATTTGTGTTCTGCTCCTGGTGGGCATATGCAGTTAGTACGACAGCTTATCGACATATCCTCGATTGGCCTTGTTGGCTGTTCTTCTGAATATACAACCTTAAGCTTCTTAACGCCACGTTTCTTAAGTTCACGGCGCATAACCTTCGCAAGAGGACACACCCTTGTCTTATATATATCTGCAACCCTGAATGCTGTCGGGTCCAGCTTGTTACCAGCACCCATACTGCTTATAACAGGAATTCCAAGTTCATTTGCTTTCATAATAATTGAAATCTTAGCTGTAACAGTATCTACCGCATCAATTATATAGGCATACTCATCAAAATCATACTCATCAAATGGAAATTCATCAGCATTTTCTGGAAGAAAGAAACAATTATGAATTCTTACATCAACATTTGGATTAATCTCCAACATTCTCTCTTTCATAACCTCTGTCTTATACCTTCCAACAGTTTTTCTTGTTGCTATAATCTGTCTGTTAAGATTAGTAAGACATACTTTATCATCATCTATAAGGTCAAATGCACCTATACCGCTTCTTACAAGTGCCTCACAGGCATAACCGCCTACTCCGCCTATTCCGAATACAGCAACTCTCTTATTAGCTAGTTCCTGCATTGCACTTTCACCTAGTAATAATTGTGTTCTTGAAAACTGATTTAACATCTTTATCTCCATTCTGAATTATTAATTACTAAACCTACCAATATGGTAGTATTTCAATAAGAGATTATATTATAATCAGAAGTTTCTGTCAAAGCAATACTTTCATTACTATTCCATACATTTTCTTCTATATATTTATACCTATATATTTTCTTCTATAGTATATTCATATCTATATATTTTTATTTATATATTCGTATTTTTATATTTACATCAATACATTTATTTATATATTCTCATTTCTTATTGTTTCTATAATATTCTGCTTTCTTATCTGTGCTATCGAATATTTCATAATTCCAAGAAGCAGTATAATTACAACAATAACCGACATAACTATAGCTAGTAATGGTAAAGTGTATTTTAACTGCGATTCTCCTGCCGAAATATATATGACATAAGAAAGTATTGTTCCTGACACTACACCGATTATAAGAGCCTTACTTCCATAAAATACACTTTCCAGCCTTATCATTTTATCAAATTCCTTCTTTGTCATACCTATCGACTGAAGCATTGCAAACTCTTTACCTCTTAATTCCATTCCCGTTGTAACAGTATTAAATATATTGGTTATGCCAATCAATGAAACAATAGCAATAAATCCATATAAGAATATCTTCATTGTCAGAATAAGTTTTTCATCGTTTCTTCTTTCCTGTGCGGCATTAAATATGTAATTCTGCCCAATATTAAATTCATTGACAAGTATATCCTGTGCTTTATCAGGATCGTCACAGTTAATATTAAGAAGTGTGCTATCTGTATTCTTAGTATCAATTCTGTTCATATAATCGTCACTCACAATAAGGTATCCATAAGAAGTATAAGCATTGTCATATCCAAATGGTCTTTCATTGCTGAGTGCCACAATCCTTATATCGTATAATGTTGTATCATCTGACGATTTACTATTATCCAATGATTTACTGCTGTTTGAAGTATCAATTCTATAAGTTAATACATCACCGGCTTTATAGCCATCGTATATATTAAAATATTTTATATCATTACCATTGTTAATATACTGATATGTATTATCTACAAGTATGCCTCCGCTCTGTGCAGTTTCCTTGCTGATGCCAAGCTTTTTAATATACTTTCCATATTCTTCATTACCTAATGAAATAATACTTATATAGTAACCATTATTTTCTGCTAAACCTGCCTCATATTTATTTACTTCCTTATAATCACTACTATACTTTGGTTCATCTTTTAATGAAGCATAAAAGCCTCTTGCAAATGTAAAATCAGTTATATTCGTTTCATTATTTATCCTGTTCACTATATTGCTTACTTTTTTATTGGCCTCATCCACAGACATACTTTTATATGAAGACATATACACCCTTAAATCTATCTTATCATTGGCATATCTATTAACTGATTCTGTTAATAAACTCATAAAACCATATAAAGCAATAAATGTTGATACACTTAAAGCAATAGATATAGTAATTACCCTGTATTTTCTCTTGTTACGCTTCATATTCTTATATGCCAGAACGCCACCTTCTCCCCATACTTTACCGATTAATTTAGGTGTCTTTAATGACTTAGACTTTATCTTAATATCTTCACTATGATTGATAGCCATTATTGGTGACATTCGCGAAGCCCTAATTGCTGGTACTAATGCCGACAATACAATCGTAACTATCGCAAGTACAATTGATAAAAGCACTCCTAATAAAGAAGGTGCATACACAATGCTCATTTCAAATGTATCAATAAGCATTTTGTTACTTAATACGACAAGTATATAACTTGCTGACAGACCCCCGCCTATGCCTGCTACAATACCTATTACACCCATAAACGCAGCTTCAAAAAATACATTTTTTCTAATCTGGCGTGGCGTAGCACCGATAGAAGCTAACATTCCGTACTGCTTAGTCTTCTGGTTAATAGATATAGCAAAGCTGTTACTTATACATACCGCTGAAGTTATAATAATTATAACCATAACAACAGCTGCCATATTATATACAAATGCAACACTTGAATCATAAAACGCTTCATACTTGATAAGACTGTTATTAATGTAATATGAATGTGTCTTATCAAGCTGGCTCTTTAATGTCTGTATCTCTTTATCTTCAAGCTTTCCCGAATTCAGCTTATTAAATAAAGTCTTATCGACACCTAATATATCAGCCGTTAAATCATATCTGTCCTTGAGTGCTTTTTTATTAAACCTCAAGTAAATGTCCGATTTATTCAAAGATGTATCTGCTTTATTGGCAAGTGTTATAACCGAATAACCTGGTGCAGTTCTTGGCTCTTCACCATATGGAAGCCTGTCACATATTCCAACAACTTTATACGTCTTAGTCTGCTTAGCTTCCAGCTGTTCATCTTCTCGATAAGTATCATTCTGATAAAGCTTTTTGCCATTATATGTCCTGTCGCCTATATCAAATGTAATCTTATCTCCAAGATTATATTTAACACCACCATTGGTCTTAATATGACTTGATATAACTATTTCACTGTCATCTTCCGGAAGCCTTCCTGATGTTACATTTATTTCTGCCTTTTCAAATGTATCACTATCAAGTGCTTCTATATAAACATATGGTTTGCTGTCATTAACACATCCGTCAAGCACTCCATAGCCAACTTCGTGTGTTTCATAATAGCTCTCCACCTGCCTGTTATTAATAACTGACTCCTTCTCCTTATCAGTCATATCATATAAAAGAAGATGAAAATCTCCATCTACCTTCTTTGATCTTAATGTTACGCTTTCTTTTAAACTTACCGCCATAGTTGCAACTGCAGTAAGAAGTGAAGTGCTGTTGCAAGTATAATACCAATAATTGTAACAATTGTTCTTCTTTTATTAAGCTTTAGATTCCTTATTGTCAACCTGTTAAGTATCTGCATATAAACTCTCCTTTCCAGCCCGTTTCATGAATTTACATAATTCTATATCTTATAAAATCTTATAAAATTATGAAACTATTTATATAAGGCTCGTGCCTGTTCATAATCTTTATACAAGCCTGCCATCTTCAATTCGTAATATTCTGTCTGCAATCTTTGCAATTTCAAGATTGTGGGTAATCATTACAATTGTCTGCTTATATTTCTGATTAGAGAGTTTTAATAATTCTACAATTTCATCACTACGGCTCATCAGCAAGAAGTATTGCTGGGTGATTAATCAATGCCCTGCCAATTGATACTCTCTGCTGTTGTCCACCTGATAACTCATTAGGCAGATGTGTCACCCTGTCCTTTAAACCAAGAGTGTTGATAAGCTCATCAAGTTCGCTTTTGTCTGGTGTCCTGCCATCAAGCTCACAAGGTAAAGTAATATTTTCTTTAACATTAAGAATTGGTATAAGGTTATAGAACTGATATATAAGCCCTACCTGTCTTCTTCTAAATATTGCTATCTTATCACTATTCAATGAATATATATCCTCACCCTGTATATATACCTTTCCACTTGTAGGTCTGTCCACACCACCAAGCAAGTGAAGAAGTGTTGATTTACCACTTCCTGAACTTCCCACTATAGCTACGAACTCGCCTTGTTCCACGCTGAATGAAATGTCATTTACTGCAAGTACAGCATTGTCACCTTTGCCATATTGTTTAACAAGATGTTCTACCTTTAATATCTCCATATACTGCCTCTCTTTCTGTCGTAAATATAGATTATAAATATGCGTTGCTTTATTACATATCTCAATATACACAAGCAAAATGACATTTCGGTGACATTTATTTTATATATTTAACTATAAACACTGTTTCTTCATCATCAGACTCCACGCTTATATATCCTCCCTGCTTCTCAATTACTGCCTTAGCAAGCGGAAGTCCTATTCCCATACTGTTATCTTCGTATTTAGCTTCACTGTAATAGCGTTCAAATATCTGCTTCTGCTGTTTATCACTCAGTTTCTCACCTCTGTTAGTTATATACACTGCTGTATACACATCATTATCTGTTATATTTATCTTTACAGTACCTTTATCATTACTATGTTCAATTGCATTTTTAATAATATTCTGCAATGCTTCCCTGTTCCAGTTATAATCTCCCTTTATATATATATCCGATTTATTCAATTCATCTTCATTGCGATTATCGATATTCTTTTCTATATTTACATTTTTAATTTCTGCTATAACCTCAAGATTACCGACAGCTTCTTCTATAATCTTATTAATAGAAATGTTCTCATTATTGAACTCAACTACACCTGCATCAATTCTTGACAGCTTAAGCATAGACACAATCATCCAGCTCATTCCATTAACCTGATTTAAAGCTTCATATATGAATTTCTTTCTTGTAGAATAGTCCATATCCGGATTGTCATTAAGATTATCCAATAGAACCTGCGTTGAAGTAAGCGGTGTCTTTAACTGGTGTGATATGTCCGATACAGACTGCGCTAACATAACCTTTTTTATTCTGGCTGAGTCCGCCTGTTCTTTCATATATACCATAATTTTATATAGCGAATTCTTAAGACTGCTAAGCTCGTCTTCTGAATTATCATTTATTTCCAGCTCATAATTACCGCGTGATATTTTATCCATATAATCCTGCAACTCGAAAATGTCTTTCTTCCTTCTCCTCAAATACATACAAAAACATATAATAAACAATACCGACATCACGCCTATAATCGAAGTGCTGACTATGATATTGACATTTCTTATGTCACTCATATCTTTAATGTAAAATGTATTATCTGTTATTCCATTTTTTCTTAATATACTGTCAAATTCTTCTGATGTCGTACTACTTTCAAGCTCACTGTAGGACTTATTTAATATAATCGCAATTTCTTCCATATCAAGGTCTGGATATTGGTTAATAACATTTTCCATAATACATCTTATATATGTATTCTCCATATTCTTATACTTATGTGTATACCAGCTTATCCAGGAAATATATGTCACTACACTGACAACCAGCACTACACCTATTAATAGCAGGCTTTTAACCGCCTGCTTATTCTTATATGCACCCATATTCTCTCCAATCTGTTATCATATTCTTTCTAATCTGACAATCTGTAACCTACGCCCCTGACCGTCACAATAATATTTCCTTCTTTATCGCCTATCTTATCACGAAGTCTTTTCATTGTAACTGTAAGTGTATTATCATTTACAAAGTTGCCTGCTGAGTCCCATATATGTGATAATATTTCTTCTCTTGTAAATACTTTTTTAGGATTTTGTAACAGTATTTTTAATATCTCAAATTCAAGCTTTGTGAGCTTAACTTCATTATCCGCCTTGTACAATTTTCTTATATCAACGTCCATCTTTAAATCTGCAAATGTAAGTTCGTTACCGCTCCGGTTTCTTCTTAGCACATTCTTAATTCTCGATAGAAGTTCCATATTGCGGAATGGTTTTATAACATAATCATCTGCACCTAACTCCAACCCCATTACAACATCTTTCTCCTCATCTTTAGCTGTAAGAAATATGACAGGGGCTATATCATCAGCTTTAATCTTTCTGCAAAGCGAAAAGCCATCCCCATCAGGAAGCATTACATCAAGTATGACAATATCTATATTCCATACATCACCAGCTCCAATTAAAGTTCTATATTTTTCAGTGTCCTTTGCATTATCTAATATCTCCTTTGCCTGATATGCACTTCTTGCAACCCTGACATTATAACCATTATTGGTAAAAAGGTATTCCAGCCCCATAATTATTGCTTCGTTATCCTCTATTAATAAAATATTACTCATATCTTTTCTCCAATCTTAATTCTTAATTACAAAGTTGTGATAATACTACTGTTTAATACACTTTATTATTTAATCAGCTATTTTTCTTATTTTTCTTAAGTTCACATTATTATATAATTTATACAATAAAATATTTTAGTTGTATACCCTGTTTAATATATCCATACAAATATAGTTTCATTATTTAATAATATTTATCAATTTTGTCTGAGATTGAATTATTTTGATTGTATTTGAATTATTTTACGAATTGTATAAACAATAATTTTCGTGTATAATACATACCTGTAGTTTATACTATCAGGGGGAAACTTATATGTTTATAGGGAATTGTAACGTAACTGCTGAACTTGTCAGCTTAATTGTGGCCGGATTTTTGACATTTCTTATGTTATACTCCAATCCAAGAAAGACGAGTTCATACCAAATCATTCATTATGGAATACTTTTATCGATGATATCTATCGCCACGCAGCTTGCATTTTTTTATAGTCAGGCTCACACCGATATGTTTAACAGAGAATTAAGATTATTCCTGTCGTTAGCATTTTTAGCAGAATACCTTGCATTACTAATGATGCTCTATGTGTATATATGTCTTCTTTCAACAAGGACATTACATCACACGAAAAATCTGCAATCAAAAGTATTATCATTCGGCTGTACTTATGCTATTGCTGTTTTTGCATTTGCAGTATCTGGTAAATTACCAGATATAATTGATGGTTTACTGCCATTAGGATATTATATTAATTTTTATGCTATCTTTGGCATAATAACCTGTTTAATATGCCTTTTATCCATATTATTAAATAAACATTCAATTCCAAAGGTAGTCAATAAATATGCTTTAATATTTATTCCAGTAGATTTCATAATGCTTTCAGTTCAATTTATGGCAAGCGATATAATATTTTCAAGTCTCACATATGTATTACCATTTTTAATATATTATATATTATTTCACAGCAATCCATATGATGAACTTATTGGCTGTCAGAATATGCACTCCTTTGAAGCAAGATTTACAGACAGTGTATCAATGAAACGTAAATTTCTCGTTGTATACCTTAACTTTCCTCAGCTTAAAAATGTAAATTATGCTATTCATAATGAAAAAGTTGAAGAAACAGCCGCTAATGTATGCAGACGAATTGAAAAGCTTCATCATATGGTTCATATTTACCGATTTACCAATGATGAATTTGCTATGATTTTATATATCAAGGATGAAAACAAAATAAAGCAGTTTCTCAATAATGTGGAGATGACAATAATTGATTATATGACTGCTTCATCTTACACAATTAACTACAGAATAGCTGCTATCCAGAGCAATCCTGTTGTATCATCAACACATAAGTTAAGCTCAATGTCAGCCTACCTTTTTAATAAAATTGCCAATGAACCTGGCAATCAGTGTTATCTTGCTACAGATAAGGATTACAAGGAATTTCACGAGGCATACAAGATTGAACAGCTTCTTCTTGATATCCGCAATAAGAATGACCTTAATGACGAACGTGTATTATGCTATGCACAGCCTATATTCAGTGTTAATAACAACAGCTTTAGAACAGCCGAGGCACTTATGCGCCTCTCACTTGATGGAACAATCATATATCCTGATAAATTCATACCTATTGCTGAGAAGAATAACTGTATTCATACTTTAACACAAATAATTCTTAACAAGGTATGTAAGATTGTAGCTGAATTTGAGAAGAAATATGACTTTGATGCAATAACTATCAATTGTTCATCATCAGAATTATCTAATCGTAATCTTTTTGATGAACTTATGGCTATAATTAATTCCAATAATATTATGCCAGAACATATCCGTCTTGAACTTACAGAAAGTGCTATGTTTGATGATTTCAATATGGTTATTCACAATATGGAAAAGCTTAATGAGTCAGGTATCAAGTTCTATCTTGATGACTTCGGAACTGGATACTCTAACCTTGAAAGAATAATTGGCTGTCCATTTAACACAATCAAGTTCGATAAAACACTGCTTTACAAATCTCTTGATAACTCCGCTGTATCGGATATTGTATCTCACCTTACAAGCGTATTCAAGGAACAGGGATTTGTATTATTAATTGAAGGCGTTGAAAATGAAGAGCAGGCATCTTACAGCATAGATAAAGGCTTTGATTATATTCAGGGTTACAAATATGCTAAGCCACAGCCTGTTATTAATTTAAAAGACTACTTTGATAAGCTGGAAAGGGCTATATCTTAATATCTTACTTATCAGTGACATACTTATATAATATTATAATCGGTACTAAATTCCAATAAAATGGATTGTAATCAAATACCGACCTCTAATTGTTATGATTGATAATCTAACTATTATAGGTTGGTATTTTTTACATATGTAAATTGATGTTTTCCATAAATAAATATTTTTAATAATTACTTTTTCTTCTAATTATTAATATATTAATCCGCAATTCCTTATAAGCTAAATATAAAAAATGACCATTATACTTACCAATAATAAGTATAATGGTCATTATATATATGGGGATTTTAAATATAATCGTATAATAATACTACCACTAATTATTTAATCAATCCATTAATTCTATTCTTAATCAACATCCCACCAATTGTTGGCAGAGGTCTTTTCCTGTCACCCTTAGGTGCTGATTCTTTCTCAGCCTCAACAATTCGTTTCTTAATCTGTTCCATTTTATCATCTAACTGTGCAAGCTGGTTAGCACAATCTGATAATTCCAATGCAAGTATTTCAGCTTCGCTGTCTGGAATATTCTTCTTATATCTTAGCTTATGCTCAACACTTGCCCAAAAATCCATAGCAATAGTCCTAAGCTGAACTTCAACCTTCATTCTTCGTTTCTCATTCTGTAAGAATATCGGTATCTCAATAATAAGATGAAGACTTCTATAACCACTCTCTTTAGGATTCTTGATATAGTCCTTTTTCTCGATAAGTATTATATCGTCCTGCTGTAAAAGACAATCAGCAAGCATATATATGTCCTCTGTAAATGAGCATATTACTCTTATTCCTGCAATATCCCTTATATTCTGTTCGATAGATTCCATTGTAAATGGAATATTCTTCTTGTTAGCTTTCTTGATAATTCCTTCTGTTGACTTTATTCTTGTCTTGATAGTCTCTATAGGATTACGGTCATACTGTAAAGAAAACTGCTCATTAAGAACCTTGAACTTAGTCTCAACTTCCATAATTGCACATCTGTAATAAGCCATAAGTTCATTAAATGGCATTGTATTCTCTCTTATAAAATCAAAAACTTCATCTGACATAAGATTTTCTCGTATAAATCTCTGTTCTTCCTGTTTTAAAAAATCTTCAATACCCATTAGTTATTATAAGTTCCTTCCTGCTATTCGCTTGTAAAATGCTTTATCAACAGCACAATTATTCATTATGCAGTATATTCCTTCTAATATAAGCAAATGTATAATCTTCACCTTTCTCTGACAACATAACAAGTAATGAATACAATAATTTCTTAGTATTAGGATTAATTATATAATGATCCATTCCTCTCTTAAAATAATTCAAAGAATCTGCATCTGTATACTTATCTTTATTATATATCTTACTTGCAGCTACCCTGTCACAAAACATTTCAATAACATAATTAACAGGCATTTCCATTCCTATAAGACTTCCATCACCACCTTTAGCTGGATAATCTATCCAGTATTCATAGTGGTGCTTATTTCTTCCTTTATGATGAAGCCACGCTGTTGAACAGCCCTCTGCTTCCCTCTGTGCATTATTCGGACTTCTGTTACCATCCTGATAATACTTTACACCTGGAATAAACTCTGAAAAGCTATATTTGGATAAGTCGTGCAATAGTCCCTGCTTATACAGACCCACACGAAAACAATTCTTCATAACCTCTAACTTATGCGTATTAATAGTATGCAAATGTCCAAAAAAATTATGAAAAAACTTACCCGGCTTCATTACTGTCAATCCTCCATGCCTGATTTTATCCTAACAGTCCGTTTGTTAGAAATTGTTAATTATTAAACTATCTTACCACGCACATTATACAGTATTCATATAAGCAAATTCAAGCATTACAGCAAGTCTTAATACGAAAAATCGAAAAACTTAATAACTTTATATATTCTTTATTGATTAATCTCACATATTACCTTGATGCCTTTATCGCTTCATCATAAAAGTATTCCTGTGAGTTAATCGACTCTTCACCTTCTTTAATACCTTTATGGTAATAGTTGCCGTCACTTCCCATAATTCTTGCTTTAACATTATCTTTAAGCATTATATTAAACATATGTAATATACGCTCTTTAATACTTTCATCATATACCGGTCCAGCAACTTCGACCCTCTTAAGAGTATTACGTGTCATAAAATCTGCTGAGGAAATATACATCTTCATATCTGCACCCTTTCCGAATATATATATTCTTGAGTGCTCAAGAAATCTACCAACAATACTTGTGATTGTAATGTTATCTGTATATCCGGTTATTCCTGCAACCATACAGCTAATCCCTCTTATAATCATATCAATCTTTACCCCGCTCATAGATGCCTCAACAAGCTTCTCTATTATAACCTTATCTGTGAGCGAATTAATCTTTATTCCTATATAAGCTTCCTTTCCTTCTTTTGCAATAGCAATCTGCTCATCAATTAATGAAAGGATTTTATTCTGTAAGCACTTAGGTGCAACGAGCAAATGCTCTGTATTTTCAACAACATCTCCAAGTCCGAGATTATTGAATACATCTGCTGTCTCCTTGGCAATAGCTTCACTTGAAGTAAATAAAGCAAGATCTGTATATAATTTGGCAGTTTTTTCGTTAAAATTACCTGTTCCAATATGTGTTATATAACGAAAATCTTCTCCGTCTTTATATGTTATAAGACAAAGCTTTGAATGAACCTTGATATGGTCTATTCCGTATATAATCTTACAGCCTGCTTCTTCAAGCCTGCGTGACCATTCAATATTATTCTCCTCATCAAATCTTGCCCTCAGTTCAACAAGTACAACAACCTCCTTGCCATTCTCAGCCGCATCAATAAGTGCCTCTACTATCTGCGAATTCTTGGCAACACGGTATAATGTCATCTTAATTGACAGAACCCTGTCATCACCTCCTGCTTCATTAAGAAGCCTTATTAATGGATGCATACTCTCATATGGATAACTGAGCAATAAATCCTTCTTTGCAAGCTGGTCTATAAGCGGCTGTTTAATATCAATATTACTTGAATTCTGTGGTACACGTCTTTCATAGAACAATTCTCTCCTGCTTCTTAAGTCATCCTGTATCTTTGATATAAATGACATCTCAAGAGGTGACTCAGAATAAAATACCTGCTTCTTATCAAGCTTAAGTTCCTTACATAAAGCAGATATTACTTTATCATCAAGCACTCTTGAATATTCAAGCTTTACAGGACACAGCTTCCTTCTTTCCTTAATTAGCTGTTCCATAGTATCCCTGTAATCCATCTCTTCATCATAGAATGCTTCGTCCATATCTATATCTGCATTTCTTATAATTCTAATCAAAGACTTGCTCTTAACACTATATTTCTTAAATATCTTTGGAAGAAAATGCAGTATAAGTTCTTCAATAAGCATATACTTATGACTGTCTGATGGTATTGGAATAAGTCTGTCAAATACGCCATTACTGCACGGAACAACACCTATCTTGTCATTGTTCTTTGAACCAAGAAGTGCCACTGCATATATTTCTTTATTCTTAAGAAATGGAAATGGATTCTTCTTGCTTATAACCTGTGGTGATAATATAGGAAGAATTGAATTATTAAAATATTCCTCTAAATATACAGCATCTGAATATTCAACATCATTAAAACTTATAAGCTTTACTCCCTGCTCCTCAAATCTATACATAAGCTGCTGATATAATCTTATCTTTCTTATGCAGTAATTCCCTTGTCTCACTAAAGACAGCATCAAGCTGCTCTCTTGCTGTCATAAGTGTCTTATTATCAAATCCTGCATTCTTATCGTGCTTATTTCCCTTAGCAAGCAACATCTGGTCATATAATGAACCAACTCTTACCATATAGAATTCATCAAGATTACTATTAAATATAGATACAAATGTTAATCTCTCACATAAAGGCACTTTTAAATCCGCAGCCTCATCAATTACTCTCTCATTGAACTTAAGCCAAGACAACTCTCGGTTAGCAAAATATGGCTTTGGTACATCAGCACCTGAAGCGTTGCTCTTAATATCTCCGAATAAAGCACTGCCATTTATCTCACCAACTAAAACATTACCCTTAACCTCATCGGCTGAAGTATTATTCTTAACCTCTGCCTGATATACATCTTTATTAATATATGCGTTATCTGAATTAATCTCTTTAAACTCTGGTTGATTCATCTCTTTATTATCACTGATATTCTTCTTATTATTAACTTCTTTATTGTCATCATTATTAATAGTCATATGAGCCTCTTTATCTTTCTTCCAAAATCCTAGTCTCCAAAACATATTCCCATCGCCTTTGCTTCTGTAATTATTCCCGCCTGTGGATCTACAGTCTTTAATCTGCCCGCAACTTTATTTAATTCAATCTTATCTATCTGATTATTGCGGACACATACCATATATCCATATTCTTTATTCATTATAAGTTCTGCTGCTTTAGCTCCTAACCTTGAAGCTAATACCCTGTCATAAGCACAAGGGCTTCCACCTCTTTGTACATGACCTGGTACAGTAACCCTTACTTCCTGACCTGTTCTATCCATAATACCTGCACCAATTCTGTATGCTGCTGATGGATAATGCTCCTTCTTTCTTACTTCTTTAAGTTCTTTCTTACTATATAACATTTCCTCTTTGGATATTATACCTTCTGCAACTGCAAGAATTGTAAAATGCTTTTTATCATTAATTCTTTTATTAATTGCTTCTACAACCTTATCTAAATCGTATGGTATCTCTGGTATAAGTATTACATCAGATCCACCTGCTATGCCCGCATGCAGTGTAAGCCAGCCTGTCTTATGTCCCATAAGTTCAACTATAAATACCCGGCTGTGTGATGCCGCAGTTGTATGTATACAATCTATGGTATTCGTTGCTATATCAACTGCTGACTGGAAACCAAAGCTTACATCTGTCCCAACCAGATCATTATCAATCGTCTTAGGAAGTGTTACAACATTAAGTCCTTCTTTATATAAAAGATTGGCTGTCTTATGTGTACCATTACCTCCCAATATTACAAGACAATCAAGCCCTAACTCCTTATATGTGTGCTTCATTGCCTCAACCTTGTCCTTACCATTCTCATCAGGTTCATTAATCTTCTTAAATGGTGTTCTTGATGTTCCAAGTATGGTTCCACCTATAGTTAATATCCCTGAAAAATCATTAATATCCATAAGCTTATATGTATTATTAATAAGTCCTCTATACCCGTCAAGAAAACCATATATCTGAACATCATCCACTTTATTGTAAAGACTTTTAGCTACACCTCTCATAGCGGCATTAAGTGCCTGACAGTCACCACCGCTTGTCAACATTCCTATTCTCATATTAATCTCCATTCCTGCACACATTTTTGTACATATCAAGCTTATGTCTAGTGTGCACAGACACAACCTCGCGTGTAAAAATTTATTTTTACACTTATATCTTTATCTTTGTTACTTATTATTTTCTATTGTACATTAAACAACTATCTAATATCTTCATTCTTGATATATTTCAATAAATTGCTTCATAGTTTTGCAATTTCTGACATTATATTATAGTAGTTATGTAAAGTTTAACGAACTTATATGTAAAATCTATGTAAATTAAATATACTATACAATGTATTCACATCTATACCAAATTAATATATTTATAGTATATCACACTATATTTTTACTGTACATATATATTTTAAAACTTATATACTTTTTATATATTCAATTAGATAAATTTCAACTAATACTAATTACATTTTTCAATGCATTATGATACAATAAGAAGCACTGAATTAGTATGCCGTTATCTATACATCGGCATTTATGGAGGATTAATATGACAAGAAAAGAGATTAATGAAATCAAATCACAATTCAATATAGAAGACTGTGGAATTCTTAAATTATGCGGATGTTATGTTGATGGTGAGAAGAATAAAGTCACAACTATTAATGAAACATTCCTCAATCTTCCTGAGGAAGAACGCCATAAATATATAGATATATTTAAAAAATGTCTTTCTGGCACACCAGGACGTAACCTTATTGATATGCAGTTTACTCTTGATGCCTACGGCGATAAACAGCCTCACGATTTTCTGCTTGAGCTAAGAGACAGCGAATTAAAAGACGAGAATAAACTCAATGAATTATATGATAAAATAATCGCCAACTATTATTATCCTGGCAACTACTTAATTCTTGTAATCAATCAGGCATATGATGTTCCGGGTATGACTGCAGATAATATTGCTATGGAAGACGCTTCTGATGAAGTGTATAACTACATTTTATGCTGTATCTGTCCGGTTACCCTCTCTAAACCTGGGCTTGGATATTTTGAAAATGATAAGACTTTCCACAATCAGGTTCAAAGCCATATGGTTGACAATCCTGACATAGCATTTCTTTTCCCAGT
>ERZ791629.386-NODE-386-length-20107-cov-2.11615_pt1 | contig 20107 bp, 19 predicted proteins | sample MGYA00510057_ERZ791629 | MGnify/ENA primary metagenome ERZ791629 (study PRJEB30046, sample SAMN00715161) | human gut metagenome | study: EMG produced TPA metagenomics assembly of the A metagenome-wide association study of gut microbiota in type 2...
AATGCACACAATGGGAGTCGAACCCACGACCTTTCGCTCCGGAGGCGAACGCTCTATCCAACTGAGCTATATGTGCTGATAATAATTAATAATACACTATTTTTTATAAATAAACAAGCAAATGTTTTGATTTTGTTGTATGTTTTTGATATTATAATATGAGTGCCTGAAGGATAAAATAATATTTTCTTATAGAAAAATACATAAATACATATATGAAAATATGCAATGTATGGCATATTTAAAAATGTATAATGATATGTGGATATATAGAGAATGGAATTATCCTTCTGGCACTATAAAGTTTATGGCTTCTGATATTTAATCAGAAGGCGATAATTTTGAAAGGAGCACATATATAATATATATGCGGATAAATAAATATTTAAGTGCCAAGGGAGTATGTTCAAGGCGTGAGGCTGACAGGCTTTTAGAGGCAGGCAGGATAACAGTTGACGGGGCCGTTGCTGAATGTGGGCAGCAGGTTGATGATAATAATATTATATGTATAGATGGCAGTAAGATTTCTAATGATAAACCAGAAGATATACTTATAGCATTTAATAAGCCTGTTGGCATTGTATGTACAACAACTAACAAGCAGGGAAATAACAATATTGTTGATTATATAGGCTACAGTGAAAGAATATATCCGATAGGAAGGCTTGATAAGGAGTCGGACGGGTTTATTCTTCTTACAAATAATGGTGAAATAACTGACAGGATATTACGCTCAGTTAATGGACACGAGAAAGAATACATTGTTAAAGTTAACAAGAATATAACTAAAGATTTTCTTGATAAAATGTCTGCTGGCGTGTATTTAAAAGAATTAAATGTCAAGACTAAACAGTGCAGAATATATAAAGTAAACAGCAATACATTCAGAATTGTATTGACACAGGGGCTTAACAGGCAGATAAGAAGAATGTGTCAGGAGTTGGGATATAAGGTTGAAAAGCTTACAAGAATACGGGTTATGAATATTGAACTGGGTGACCTTGCCTGCGGTGAATACAGAGTCGTAGAGGGTGCAGAGAAAGAAAAGCTTTATAACAGCCTGTAGGGTGTGAGTGCTGCTTTTTTTGCTATAGCTGGATAAGAGAAGCTTTGAAATAGGTTTATAGGTATGTATATTTAATTGTTAATCTGGAGGAATATTAAGATATGGAGAAGTTAGATAGAATTAAGGAGCTTGTTGCACTTCTTAATAAGGCAGGAAAAAGCTATTATTCAGAGGGACAGGAAATAATGTCTAATTATGAATATGATGCTTTATATGATGAACTTAAAAAGCTTGAAGAGGAAACTGGCTGTGTGCTTTCGGACAGTCCTACAGTAAATGTTGGATATGAAGTATTAAGTGAGCTTCCAAAGGAACGACACGACTCACCAATGTTAAGTCTTGATAAGACCAAAGACAGGGAAAGCTTAAGGAGCTGGTTAAAAGACCAGAAAGGATTGTTATCGTGGAAGCTTGATGGACTTACTATAGTTCTTACATATGAGAATGGAGAACTGGTAAAGGCGGTAACAAGAGGCAATGGACAGATTGGTGAAATTATTACTAACAATGCAAGAATGTTTAAGAATATACCTGTAACTATAAGTTATAAGGGAAGACTTGTGTTAAGAGGAGAAGCAATTATAACTTATTCTGATTTTAACAGAATTAATGAGGAAATTCCTGAAACAGATGCCAAGTACAAAAATCCAAGAAATCTTTGCAGTGGCTCAGTAAGACAGCTCAATAATAAGATAACAAAAGAGCGTAATGTCAATTTCTTTGCATTTACGCTTGTATCAGCAGATGGAGTAGATTTTAATAATTCAAGAAAATGCCAGTTTGAATGGCTTAAAAGCCAGGGATTTGATGTTGTTGAATATAAGGAAGTTGATAAAGATAATATACTAGATGCAATTGACTGGTTTGAGCATACAATTGTTAATAACGATTTTCCGTCAGATGGACTTGTTATTATATATGATGATATTGCTTATGGTGAATCGCTTGGAAGAACAGCGAAGTTTCCAAGAAATGCTATGGCATTCAAATGGACAGATGAAACCGCAGAAACTACATTAAAAGAGATAGAATGGAGTGCTTCAAGAACGGGACTTATTAATCCTGTGGCAATATTTGAACCGGTTGAACTGGAAGGAACTAAAGTTTCAAGGGCAAGCGTGCATAATATAAGCATAATGGAAAGCCTTAAGCTTGGAATAGGTGACACAATTAAAGTATTTAAGGCCAATATGATTATTCCGCAGATTGCAGAAAATATTACACAGAGCGGAACAGTAAGGATACCAGAAGTCTGTCCGGTATGTGGTGGAAAGACAAGGATAAGCGATGTTAATGATGTGAAATCATTGTATTGTGATAATGAACAGTGTCAGGCTAAGCACATAAAAAGCTTTGCACTTCTGGCATCAAGAGATGCACTTAATATAGACGGTTTATCAGAGGCAACTTTAGAAAAGTTCATTCAGAAAGGTTTCCTTAAGAGGAGAGGGGATATTTTCAGAATATCAAGATATAAAGATGAGATAACAGCAATGGATGGCTTTGGCGAGAAGTCTTATAATAATCTTATTGATGCACTTGAAAAGGCGAAAGATACAGATTTAGTCAGGGTTATATATGGCCTTGGAATAGATAATGTGGGACTTTCCACAGCAAGATTAATAGTTAATAAGCTTAATAATGACCCTGAGGCAGTTCTTAATGCTACAGCAGATGAACTTACTGATATAGATGGAATAGGTGAAGTTATAGCAGAGGCATTTGTTGAATATTTTAAAAATGAAGATAAGAAAGATGAGTATCTTGACATATTAAGTGAGGTTAATATTAAAGAGGCTGAAAATGTACAGACAACCGAGGAACTTGCTGGCAAGACATTTGTTATAACAGGAAATGTTAATCATTTTGCTAACCGTAATGAACTTAAGGCACTTATAGAGAGTATGGGAGGCAAGGTGACAGGTTCTGTCACAGGTAACACATCGTATCTTATTAATAATGATAGTACATCGCAGTCAACTAAGAACAAGAAAGCTGCCCAGCTTGGTGTTCCAGTGATTACGGAGGAAGAATTCATCAAGCTTGCAGGAAAAGATGAATTGTTGTAGAATACATCATTAACAGTAAGTTTGACTATATTAAAATGTGATTTACACAGGAATCGAGGTAAATATGCCAATTAAAATACAGAATGCTCTTCCAGCTAAGCACGAGTTAGAGGAAGAAAATATATTCGTGATGGACGAAAGCAGGGCACTTTCACAGGATTTCAGAGAATTGCAGATAGCAATTCTTAATCTTATGCCAATAAAGCAGGACACAGAATTGCAGTTATTAAGAGCATTATCTAATACTCCATTACAGATTGATGTGACATTTATACAGACAGAATCACACGTGTCAAAGAATACATCATCATCACATATAAAGAAATTTTATGAAACATTTTCTAATGTAAAAGACAGAAATTTCGATGGACTTATAATAACAGGAGCACCAGTTGAAAAGCTTGCATTTGAAGAAGTGAACTACTGGGATGAGCTTACAACAATAATGGAGTGGTCAAAAGAGCACGTTACATCAACACTCCACATATGCTGGGGTGCACAGGCGGGACTTTACTACCATTATGGAATTAAGAAAGTCCTTCTTGATGAGAAATTATCAGGTGTATACAAGCACCACGTTCTTAACAGAAAAGAGCCTCTTGTAAGGGGATTTGATGATTTCTTTATGGCACCACATTCAAGATATACAGAAGCGTGCAGGAAAGATATATTAAACAACAAACAGCTCAAGGTATTTGCTGATTCAGATGAAGCAGGCATATATATTGCAATAGGACAGGACGGCAAGCATATATTTGTTATGGGTCACCCTGAATATGACAGAATGACACTTGATCAGGAATATAAGAGAGATTTAGACAAGGGGCTTGAGCCACAACTTCCAGTGAACTATTATCCAGATGATGATTGCAACAGAAAGCCAGTGTTATCTTGGAGAAGCCACGCTAATAATCTTTATACTAACTGGCTGAATTATTATGTATATCAGACGACCCCTTATGACCTTAATGAGAAGGTTCAGACGTATGGGAATTAGGGTGGGGATTTGTTGTTGTTTGGAAAGTAGGTGATGTTATGCTTGCAACTATGAAAAATGAATATAATAAGTTGTCAGATATTGAAAGATTTATAACAGATGGAAGATTAACAGAGCCTTCAAATGGAAAGCGTTTTGAGTGGCGTGAAATGATTGAAGAAGTTAAAAAACTAGGAAGACCATTGAAAGAGGAAGAAACAAAAAAATTTAGAATTAAGTAGTTGAATATTGCTATTTGGAGAAATAAAATAGTGATAGACATAATTATTTTGAGGTCGGAAATGGTTCCCGACATACTCTTTTGAGTACCTGAGATGATGGATACACCGCCCATCCAAAGTAGTTATGTTTTTATTATAAGCACCAACAGAGTAAAATCTTAAGGTGCTTATTTTTTACGCAATTATAATGGCTGGTCTATATCTGATGGTATAGATACTTGACGTACGCAAAAACGTACGTTATAATAATTTTGACATAAAAATTTCTACATTCAAGATAATATTTAGCATATAATTAAAGAAGAACAGATGCAAAATATAATATAATTTATAAGAGATAAGATAGAAACATATAGAGTGTAAGAGAGAAAAACATAATAGAGTGTAAGAGAGATTTAATGAGAGAATAGTAATAAAAAATAATTACATTTAGTATAAAATAGAACAGTATATTTGATTAAAGGAAAAAGGTAAGGAGATTTTATTATGTCAGCAATTAATATAACAAACGCAAGAAAGGAACTCTATAATTTGGTGGAGGACGTTAATCTCTATAGTGAACCAACTTTAATTGTAAGTAAGAAAGGTAATGCGGTTCTGATATCGGAAAGTGATTGGAATGCAATTCAGGAGACGATTTATCTTAATTCCATTCCAGGTATGGTTGAGTCCATAAAAGAAGGAATGGATACGGCAATAGAGGATTGCGTGCCCGAAGAAGATGTAGAGTGGTAAAAATATGTACCGAATAGTTTACACTAAACAGGCAGTAAAAGACATTAAGAATTTGAAAAGTGTACATCTTGATGAAAAAGCAAAAAAACTAATAGAAGTTATTAAAGAGAATCCATTTCAAAATCCACCTCCATATGAGGAATTACTTGGTAATTTACAAGGTGTATATTCAAGAAGAATAAATATTCAGCATAGATTGGTATATCAAGTGTATAATGAGCCGATTATAGCTGGTGAAATTGAGTATAATGGAACGATAAAGATTATCAGAATGTGGACACATTATGATAAAGTAAGATAAAAATAATCAACAGAATTAAGGTGACCCAATATGATAAACGAAAAAGAAATAATGCCCTTTAATTTCTTCAAATATGGTGGCATATACACCGGTGGGCATAATGGTATGAGATATAAGATTGAGCGTACAGGCGAAAAGCCAGATTATGTACTTAATGTACTAATCTGGCAGGGTCCGTATGCCTCAACGGCGATGAAGGAAGAAGATATTACAGCTAAGGAATTTGAATATTCAGAAGAAGGCAGGAGTAGTGCAATTCAGTGGATACAAGATATGTATGATACTAATATTGACCGCTGGGAAAATGCACCATCAATTAATCAGGTAAAGTCAACCTTGGAATAGATTATTATATAGATTAAGCAGGATAATAGTATATTTGCACACAAAGAAAATATACTGTTAAGGGTCAGTGGAGTTACACAAGATAACAGGCTTGTTATTAATCTAAGTGCTATATTAGATGATGTAACTGCAATAATACTTAAGCTTAATGGAGTAATTATATTATTTATGATATCTGGCTTAAAATGATACATTTTGTAAAGCTTGATATAATGCAGGGTGCACACTAATATATTGCTGATTATAAGTCCGTAGATATATCCGGATATGCCAATTCCGGGAACGAGCAGTATTAATGAGGCTATTCTTATAGCGAGACCAGTTATGCTGTATGCACAGGTTCTTGCAGTCATATTAAGGCCGTTTAATATGCTTGCAAGGCTTGTTTTGACATATAGAAATGGACATATACAGGCAAGCATAATGGTATAATTGTATACACTGGGTTCGTGAAACAGTGTTGCTCCAAGTCTGCCAATGTATAATATAAATAGCACACAGCTCATTATACCAAGGTGCATACATATATTCACGGACTGGTGCAGAGTTGTGATTACACTGGAACTACGTTGTACAGAGTTGTCTTCTGACACTTTAGGAAGAAGCATAACAGACATTGAGTTGGTTATGGCAGAAGGAAAGAGGAGCAGTGGAAGTGTCATTCCAGATATAATTCCATAAGTGCTGACAGCATTTTCTTTTGACAGGCCATATATAATAAGCTGGGCTGGGATTAATATTGCCTCAGCACTTTCAAACAGGTGCAAAAGGAGGCTGTTTAAGTTGAGCGGGAGAGCATATAGTGCAATAACTCTGATGTAAGAGGTTTTGCGTGCTGAACAGCTATTGTTATTTCTAATAATTTTATTATTCTTATTATTCTGTTTGTTGTTTACATAGACACATCCAATGCAGAATATATCCGCACAGACTTCACCTGCGATATTACCATATAAAGCATCAGTTACAGTTAAAGTTTCCAGATTTCCAGAAATCAGGTGATAATAGATTATCACACTGAATATTCGTATTAATTGCTCAATTATCTGTGATATTGCGGGAATAAATGTCTTTTTACAGCCGTAATAATAACCGCATATACAGCTGTGTATTGCGGATAAGGGAATACCAATTGCGATTATTTGGATAAGTGGAGCACAATCGGCGTTAAACATAAGTTTATCGGCTATTTCATATGAAAATGTGGCACATACCGCAGAAAATATACAGGATAACGGAAAACTCATTAAAAGACCACCAAGGAGTACATTGATATTTCCGTGTGTCTGTGCTGTGTATTTGGAAATTGCAGAATTAAAGCCACACATACATACAGAAAATGCAATTCCACATAAGGGAAGAACTAATTGCAGCATTCCCATTCCGTATGAGCCAATGTGTGAATTAAGAAAAATGCGGTAATAAAATCCAAGTATGCGGCATAGAAGTCCAGCGATTGTAAGGATGATAGTTCCTTTGATTACAGGAGTATATAGTAGTTGTCTGCCTGATTTGCTGCTCATAATTAAGAAAAGGCTCCGTTGTCTTTATTAACATAGTATGCAGCTTTTGAATATAATATTAATAAGTAATACAGTGGATTGTGAACTTAAATATTGACTGTATGGAAAGAGGGAAAAGCTGGGAGGAGGCATATGTTATATCTTGATAATGCGGCGACAACGCCTATGAGTTTGCCGGTGTGTAAGGCTATGTGGCAGTATATGATAAATGATTATGGGAACCCATCGTCAATATATGAATGTGGAAGAAATAATAAAAGGGCAGTTGAAGAAGCGAGGGCAAATATAGCCGGACTGATAGGCACAGAGGCTGATAATATATATTTTACATCTGGCGGAACTGAGAGCGATAACTGGGCATTAGAGGCAGCGGTTGCAGGAAAGCACAGTGGAACTATTATAGTAAGTGGAATTGAACACCCTGCAATATTAAATAAATGCAGGGATTTAGAGAAACGTGGGTATAATATAGAATATTTAAGATGCACATCGGATGGCATAATTGATATTGAGGATTTAAGAAGAAAGATAAAAGATGATACTTTGCTTATATCGGTTATGCTTGTTAATAATGAGATAGGAACAATACAGCCATTAATGCAGGTTAGTGCGGTGGCATCAGAATACGGTATTCCTGTTCATACAGATGCGGTTGCGGCATTTGGACATATTGATATTGATGTTCATAAGCTTGGAGTATCTATGCTCAGCGTGAGTGCACATAAAATATGCGGACCTAAAGGTGTTGGATTTTTGTATACAGACAGGGAGCTTGAGCCGTTAATATATGGAGGCGGACAGGAGAAAAATATGCGTTCCGGTACAGAAAATGTTGCTGGAATAATCGGACTTGCAACAGCTGCGGATATTGCTGTTAATACACTGCATTACAGAATGGAAAAAGAGTGGAATATACAAAGATATATGGCAGAGCGGATAGTTAATGAAATCCCGTATACAAGCATTAATGGCAATATGACAGGCAGGGTATCAGGAAATATTAATATCTGTTTTAAAGGTATAAGTGCAGGTGAACTTGTGCTTCTTTTGGATAAACAGGGCATATGCGTATCCTCTGGTTCGGCGTGTCACGGCAATCACGGCGGACCTTCGCACGTATTAAAGGCTATAGGAAAGACTGATGAAGAAAGCCTTGCTTCAATAAGACTCACATTTAATCATACATTAAATCAAAATCAGGCTGATTACTGCATTGATTGTATTAAGAAAAATGTTGCAGCATTACGGAAAATTAAAAATGATTAAAATAAATCTTGAAACTATAAAAAATAATGCACTTTACAAAAAGCGAAAAATATATCAAAAGATTAATATAATATCAGCCCACAAGTATGAAAGCAAAATCCATACTGAGGGGCTGATATATGCTGTAAATTAATGCTGCAGATGCAGTGGCAGATACTTGGTCTTTTCAGATATTAATAAACATATATGGAGCAATCAGTCTACAGAAAAGCTGGTGATGATAACCCTTATGTGCTTATATAGATACGAATTCAGGCTTTCTTTCCTTGAATATGGTATAATAGTTAAATCCTGTATTTTTAAGCATATCAGTGATTATTTCATAGGAATATGCAATATGGCAGGCTTTATGGGCATCAGAACCTGTTGTTATAATCTCGCCGCCAAGTGAGTGGTACATTTTTACTATATCAAGGCAGGGATTAGGATTTTTAAGTCCGTATTTAAGTCCTGCGGTATTGATTTCAATGCCTTTGCCATTGTCAATAAGAAGTCTTAGGATTGTATCGAAATAATCATAATAATCTCTCCAGTTATAATCATTATCCTGATCAGGAGCATATCTTACAATATAATCAAGATGTCCGTATACATCAAAGTTATCGCAAGTTTTAATGCAGTCGGTTATTGCTTCATAATATCTGCTTATTGCATCTTTTACGGACACATTATCCCAGAATTCAGGATAATAAGGGTCGTTGCCATATACAAGATGTGATGAACCAATTATAAAATCAAGTCTGCCAGTAGGGTCGTAGTTGTTGATTTTATCTTTAGCAGAAGAAAGAAGTCCCTGTTCGACACCAATTCCAATAAAAATATCATTTTTATAATGCTCTTTTAATTCAAGCAGTTCGTCTGTATATTTGTCATAATCAAGGGCAAATACAACATTTCCGTCCTCTAAAGGGTAATCGTAGTCGTTGTGTTCTGTAAAACATATGCTTTTTAACTGCATATTGATGGCATTTTTGATTATATTCTCAGGAGTTTCGGTTGAATCAGACGAAAAATGCGAGTGAAGATGCCAGTCTGAAAGTTCAGGATAAGTTCTCATATATGTCTTCTCCATTTCATAAGTAAAATTAGATTGTTATTATGTGGGCTGCTAAACAATCACGATGTATAAGTGAGCAGTAAAGATTATTCTGATACTCACATCATATTTATAATTATTATATTGTTGATTATAGCATTATTAGTTTGAAAATGGTACTAAAGCCCTTGAAAATATTTGAATTGATTGTTATTATGTAAACGTATTTTTACATTCTTTACACAAAATGCACAATTTCTTTACTTTTATTAAGTATAGATAAATCTTTATTAACAGATAATTAGTATGTGCAGGACAGGAGAAAAAAGTGAATATTGAGTTAGTTGGCAATTTGTTTATGTTTGCAGGCGGCATCGGTATGTTCTTATATGGAATGAACATAATGGCAGATGGTATGCAAAAGTCAGCGGGAAGCAAGATGAAACAGCTCATAGGCTATCTTACAAGGAACAGATTATTAGCTGTTCTTGTTGGAGCATTTATAACAGCCATAATTCAGAGTAGTGGCGCGACAACAGTTATGGTTGTTGGATTTGTTAATGCTGGTCTTATGACACTTGTACAGGCTGTAGGAGTTATAATGGGTGCTAACATTGGTACAACCATAACAGCATGGATTGTATCTTTAGGACAGCTCGGAGATGCTGTCAAAGTGTTAAAGCCATCATTTTATGCACCTCTGCTTGTAGGAATCGGTGCAATTCTTGTATTGTTTAGTAAGAAGCCTAAAAAGAAAATGGCAGGAGAGATAGTTGTAGGTATCGGACTTTTATTCTTAGGACTTGATTTTATGTCAGAGTCGATATCTCCATATACAGATGCACCTATTTTTTCAAAAGCGTTTGAAGTAGTAGGAAGTAATCCATTATTGGGCATTGCAATTGGTATTGTAGTAACAGCAATTCTACAAAGCTCTTCTGCATCAGTAGGTATATTACAGACACTCGCAATTAATGGAGTGGTTACTACCAATGCGGCAGTATTTATTACGTTGGGGCAGAATATAGGTTCGTGTGTAACTGCAATTATATCAAGTGCTGGTACAACAAGGAATGCAAAGAGAGCAGCTTGTATGCATCTTTTATTTAATGTTGCGGGAGCAGTTATATTTGGAACAGGTGCTTTTATATTATTTATGTTTAAACCTGCGTTAGCTGTGCATAATATAACAAGTGTGGAAATATCTATATTCCATACGTTCTTTAACATAATATGTACAACTATAATGATGCCATTTGGAAGTCTGCTTGTTAAACTTTCAGGCATAATTATAAGAGAGAAGACTGAAGATGAAGAAAATGCTTCATTAGAGGCAAGCGACAGTTATGCGGCAGAGTTATCAAGACATTTTGACAGCAGAATATTAGAACAGCCATCAGTAGCGGTTGACAGGGCACTCAGCGAAGTTATCATAATGGGCAATCTGTCACTGGATAATATAAAATATTCGGTAAGTGCTGTTATGAACAATGATCAGGATATGATAGATAAAGTTATAGAGACGGAACACAAGGTTGACCTCTATGAAAAGTATCTTACAGAATATCTCATAAAGGTTAATAATCTTTCCATAACGGAAGAACAACATTTACTTATTAATGATTTATTCCATGCGATTATTGATATTGAGAGAGTGTCAGACCATGCAGAGAATATGTCTGATCTTGCCAAATACAAGATAGATAATGAAATAATATTCTCCCAGCATGGAATGGAAGAACTCAAGAAGTTATCTGAAAAGGTTATTGTCTGTTTCTCAGAGGCAATTAAAGCCAGGGAAAAGTTCAGCAGGGTTGCAGCAGATAATGTATGCCGTATAGAAGACGAGGTTGATGATTTAGAAGAAGAATTAAGAAATAAACATATCGAGAGATTATCTTCTGGATTATGTAAGCCATCTAATGGCGTTGTATTCCTTGATATTTTGTCTAATCTTGAGAGAATGTCAGATCACGCTAATAATCTTGCGGACTGTGTGTTAGCAGAGATAAAAGAGAAAAAATAAGCTGATTAGTGAGTTTCAGAACAGACTAGATATAATAAGATTAATGGAATATGGTAAAAAGTTTAATTTGAATGGCGAAATATACAATAATTTGTAAAAAATAGGAATTAACACTTGATATTTTAAATTGTTTTATGTAGAATACAATGTAGTTGATTTTTTATTAACAATCTTTATATTAGGAGGATTTATTTTTATGTCAGTAAAAGTTGCGATTAATGGTTTTGGACGTATCGGTAGACTTGCATTCAGACAGATGTTCGGTGCAGAAGGATACGAAGTAGTTGCTATCAACGATTTAACAAGCCCTAAGATGTTAGCTCATCTTTTAAAGTATGATTCATCACAGGGAAGATATGTTGATTTCGGTGAGGAAGATCAGGTAACAGCTGATGATGAAGCTGGTACAATTACAGTAAAGGGTAAGACAATTAAGATCTACAAAGAGCCAGATGCTAACAACTGCCCATGGGGAGATCTTGATGTTGACGTAGTTCTTGAGTGCTCAGGTTTCTATACATCAAAGGCTAAGGCTCAGGCTCATATCAATGCAGGTGCTAAGAAGGTTGTTATCTCAGCTCCAGCTGGTAACGATTTAAAGACAATCGTTTACAATGTTAACCACGAAACACTTACAGCAGATGATCAGATTATCTCAGCTGCTTCTTGTACAACTAACTGCTTAGCTCCTATGGCTAAGGCTCTTAATGACTGTGCAACAATTGAATCAGGTATTATGTGCACAATTCACGCTTACACAGGTGACCAGATGATACTTGATGGACCTCAGAGAAAGGGTGATTTAAGAAGATCAAGAGCTGGTGCTTGCAACATCGTTCCTAACTCAACAGGTGCTGCTAAGGCTATCGGTCTTGTTATCCCAGAACTTAATGGAAAGCTTATTGGAGCTGCTCAGAGAGTTCCTACACCTACAGGTTCTACAACAATCCTTAACGCTGTTGTAGCTAAGAAGGTTACTGTTGATGAAGTTAATGCTGCTATGAAGGCTGCTGCTACAGAAAGCTTTGGTTACAATGAAGAACTTATCGTATCAAGCGATATCGTTGGAATGAGATTTGGTTCATTATTCGATGCTACACAGACAATGGTTAACGAACTTCCAAACGGTGGATGCCAGGTTCAGGTAGTTTCTTGGTATGATAACGAGAACTCATACACAAGCCAGATGGTTAGAACAATTAAGTACTTCGCTGAATTAAGCAAGTAATTATAATATACATTGACCATTAAGGGTTAATTTATTTAACTTGTAATAATACCGGAGATGAGAATTCATTCTCCGGTATTTTGATAAGTATGTTAAGACTGTCCTGCTGTATGGCGGGACAGAACAGGCATACCTGGGTTGTTTACAGGTCACTGTCAATAAGCTAGTAATGATAATTTGGAGGATATAGATATGCTTAATAAGAAGTCAGTTGATGATATCAACGTTAATGGCAAAAGAGTTTTATGCAGATGTGATTTTAATGTACCATTAGATGGTGATAAGATTACAGATGAAACACGTCTTGTTGCTGCACTTCCAACAATAAAGAAGTTAATAGCTGATGGAGGAAAGGTTATTCTTTGCTCACATCTTGGTAAGCCAAAGGGAGCTGATAAGGCATTTTCATTAGCACCAGTTGCTAAAAGACTTTCAGAGCTTCTTGGACAGGAAGTTAAGTTCGCTGCTGATGATACAGTAGTTGGTGACAATGCAAGAGCTGCTGTTGAAGCTATGAATAATGGAGATGTTATTCTTCTTGAGAATACACGTTTCAGAGCAGAAGAGACAAAGAATGGTGATGAATTCTCTAAGGATTTAGCTTCAATCGCTGATGTATTTGTTAATGATGCTTTCGGTACAGCACACAGAGCACACTGCTCTAACGTAGGTGTAACAAAGTATGTTGATACAGCAGTAGTTGGTTACCTTATGCAGAAAGAAATAGATTTCCTTGGAAATGCTGTTAATAATCCAGTAAGGCCTTTCGTAGCTATTCTTGGTGGTTCAAAGGTGTCTTCAAAGATTTCTGTTATTAACAACCTTCTTGATAAGGTTGATACACTTATTATCGGTGGCGGTATGTCATACACATTCCAGAAGGCTCATGGTGGTCACGTTGGACAGTCATTAGTTGAAGAAGATTATCTTGACTATGCTAAGGAAATGATGGCTAAGGCTGAAGCTAAGGGTGTTAAGATGCTTATTCCTGTTGATACAGTAGTAACAAAGGAATTCAAGAACGATACTCCTTTCCATGTAGTTGAAGCTGGATGCCAGGAAGATGATGATATGGGTATGGATATCGGACCTAAGACTTGTGAGCTTTACAAGGATGCTCTTAAGGATGCCAAGACAGTAGTATGGAATGGACCTATGGGTGTATTTGAATTCCCTAACTTTGCAAAGGGAACTATTGCTGTTGCAGAAGAATTAGCTCAGCTTACAGATGCTACTACAATTATCGGTGGTGGTGATTCAGCAGCCGCAGTTAATAACCTTGGTTTCGGTGATAAGATGACACATATTTCAACAGGTGAGGGTGCTTCACTTGAATTCCTTGAAGGTAAGGAACTCCCAGGTGTAGTAGCAGCTAATGACAAATAGAGTGTTTACTGACATAAACATATAGCTTTGATTGGTTAATTGACAGTTAATTCAGTCGGGCAATACACAAAAGGAGCTGTATATTGATATATACGGCTCCTTTTGTTTGAAAATAATCATAAAACTAAGCTTGTCTTAATACAATATGTTGTATATATAAAATACTTAGGTACATACATTGTATTTATTTTAAATATTTGCATTATTAGTGGCTTTTTATAAATTTGTATGATATAATTTTTTTATTAAAATAACTGAGCTGGTAATAATGATGAATAAGCTAATCAGTTATATTGTATGGAGGCGTGATTGTAGTATGAGGAAGAAGATAGTTGCGGGAAACTGGAAAATGAATATGACACCAAAGGAAGCAGTATCGCTTGTATGTGAGCTTCGTGATAAGTTCTCTAATCGTGATGTTGATGTAGTGTTTTGTGTTCCATCAATAGACATTATACCAGTTGTAGACGCAGTCAAAGGAACAGATATTAAGGTTGGTGCCGAGAATATGCACTATGAAGAAAAAGGTGCATATACGGGTGAGATTTCACCAGGAATGTTAAAAGAGGCTGGTGTTGATTATGTTATAGTTGGACATTCAGAAAGAAGACAATATTTTGGTGAAGATGATGAGTGCATCAACCGCAAAGTAAGAAAAGCAATTGAATATGGATTGACACCTATTATATGCTGTGGTGAGACTATCCAGCAGAGAGAAGAAGGCATAACATTGGATTTCATTAATAAGCAGATTGACGCAGCATTTTTACAGGTGTCAGCTAAAGATGCTATGAAGTGTGTTATTGCATATGAACCTATATGGGCTATTGGAACAGGCAGGGTTGCTACATCAGCTCAGGCTCAGGAAGTATGTGAGGCTATAAGATTAGATATAAGGAAGTTATATGGAGAAGAAGCAGCTTCTTCAATAAGAATTCTTTATGGAGGTTCTGTTAATGCTGGTAATGCTGCAGAATTATTCAGGCAGCCTGATATAGATGGCGGTCTTGTAGGCGGTGCAAGTCTTAAGCCGGATTTTTGTGAAATTGTTAATTACAATATATAATAAGATACATAGTAAGCCATATACGGAAGTAATTCCAGGTATGGCTTATTGCTTTTTAATATAATTATAATTATTCTAAATTGCAAATTAGTAATAAGTATGCTATCATACAACAGGAATAATTAGAGAGAATATTAAAGATATTGCTATCTTAGAAAAGAGGAAAATAATATGAGTAAGAAACCAGTTGTATTAATGGTACTTGATGGTTATGGTTTAAGTGATAGAACAGAGGGTAATGCAATAGCTATGGCTAATACTCCTGTTATGGATAAGTTAATGAAAGAATATCCATTTGTTAAGGGTAACGCATCTGGACTTTATGTAGGTCTTCCAGATGGTCAGATGGGTAATTCAGAAGTTGGACATATGAATATTGGTGCTGGCAGGATTATATATCAGGATCTTACAAGAATAACAAAGGCTATAGAAGACGGAGAGTTCTATAAGAATGAAGAACTTCTTGCTGCTATGGAGAATTGCAAGAAGAATAATTCCGATTTACATCTTTTCGGACTTTTATCAGATGGTGGTGTTCATAGCCACATTTCACATATATATGGTTTACTTGAGATGGCTAAGAAGAATGGAGTTTCTAATGTATATGTACACGCTTTCCTTGATGGACGTGATACACCTCCAGCTTCAGCTAAAGATTTTGTAGCCAGGCTTGAAGACAAGATGGCAGAGATTGGTGTTGGTAAAGTAGCTTCTTTAGCGGGAAGATACTATGCTATGGATAGAGATAATAACTGGGACAGAGTAAAGGAAGCATATCTTTCACTTACAACAGGTGAAGGAAAGTCAGCAGATAATGCAGTTAAGGCACTTGAAGAGTCTTATGCGGCAGATGTTACAGATGAATTCGTTGTTCCTACAGTAATAACAGAGAATGGCAAGCCACTTTCAGTTGTTAAGCCTGACGATTCAGTAATATTCTTTAACTTCCGTCCAGATAGAGCAAGAGAGATGAAAGAGCTTTCTGTGATGATAAGTTTACAGGTTTTGAAAGAGAATATATTCCAACTACATTTGTATGCTTCAAGGATTATGATGAATCAATCCCTAACAAGTTAGTTGCATTCAAGAAAGAAGAAATCAAGAATACATTTGGCGAATTCCTTGCTAATAATGGCAAGAAGCAGCTTCGTCTTGCTGAGACAGAGAAGTATGCACATGTAACATTTTTCTTTAATGGTGGTGTTGAAGATCCTAATGTAGATGAGTTCAGACATCTTGTTAACTCACCTAAGGATGTCCCAACATATGACCTTAAGCCAGAGATGAGTGCTCCAGAGGTTGGTATGGATTTAGTTGAGGCAATTAAGTCAGATAAGTATGATGTTATCGTAATCAACTTCGCGAACCCTGATATGGTTGGTCACACAGGTGTTATTCCGGCAGCAGTTAAGGCTGTAGAAAAGGTAGATGAGCTTGTTGGCAAGGCTGTACAGGCTGTTAAGGATGTTGACGGAGTATTATTCATGGGTGCTGACCATGGTAACGCAGAGAAGATGATAGATTATGAAACAGGTGCACCACATACAGCACATACAACTAATCCAGTTCCATTTATTCTTGTCAATTATGATGAAGCATATACACTTAGAGAAGGTGGAAGACTTTGTGATATAGCTCCAACTCTTATTGAGATTATGGGAATGGAGAAGCCGGCAGAGATGACAGGAGAATCACTTCTTATTAAGAAATAATTCATAGATAGGATTATATAGTGCACAGATGGACAATTAGTTATAGATATTAGTTGCACATTTAATATTTATTTGTTATAATCAATTCATTGTGATTATTGCAATAGGAGGTTTGATATATGTTTGGTATGTCATGGGCTGATACATTAAGAATAGTCTTAATGGGTATATTTATATTAGTATGTATATTTTTAACAATAGTAGTTCTTATGCAGGAAAGTAAACAGAATGGTTTATCAGGTGCTATTAGTGGTGCTGCTGATACTTACTGGGGTAAGAATAAAGGTCGTTCAATGGAAGGTAAGCTTGTAACTATTACTAAAGTTCTTGCTGTATTATTCGTTGTAATAGCTATTATTTTAAATATTAATTTCTAATTGATAACATTAACGCTCTTAAGATATAGTATCTTAAGGGCGTTTTTGTGTAATAAATATTAAATATATATTATATTGCAGATTGATATTGAATTATAGTAATGGAATGGAGGAAACTATGAAAAGTAGTGTTTTCAAGGAAAGAAGGAAAAACCTTGCTGATCTGATACTCAATAATGAATTATATGTTCCTATGAAGACAAAGGAGATAGCAATTCTTCTTGGTATTCCTAAAGAATTAAGACACGAACTTCAGGAGGTTCTTGATTCTTTAGTTGCAGACGGAACTATAGGTGTAAGCAAGAAGGGGAAATATATGAAGCCTGATAATGTTGCACTTGTAGGAACATTTGAGAGTACAAGCAGGGGATTTGGTTTTGTTGTTGTAGATGGGCAGGATGATGATATATTTGTCAAAGCAAGTGATACTAAGGATGCTTTTTATCACGACAAAGTTAAAGTTGTAATTACAGCACAGAAGAATGGTGATAGAAGACGTGAAGGTAAGATAATAGAGATATTAGACCACGAAGTTAAGACTTTGGTTGGAACATATCAGAAGAATAAGAATTTTGGATTTGTTGTGCCTGATAACCAGAAGATTGGCTGTGATATATTCGTATCTAAGGAACACGAAATAGGAGCGGTTACAGGCAGTAAAGTGCTAGTTAAGATAAGCAGCTATGGCAGTGCAAGAAAGAATCCTGAGGGTAAGATAATTGAAGTAATCGGACATATGGATGATCCGGGAACAGACATTTTATCAATAGTAAAAGCCTATGACCTGCCAGAAGAATTTCCAGATAGTGTTAAGAAGGAATTAAAGGGCATACCAGATGAGGTTGATGGCAATGATATAGCAGGCAGGACGGATCTGCGAGATGTTGTTATGGTGACAATAGACGGCGAGGATTCTAAGGATTTAGATGATGCAGTATCATTAACTAAAGAAAATGATATATATCATCTTGGTGTGCATATTGCTGATGTAAGCCATTATGTTAAAGAGGACAGTCCACTTGATAAGGAAGCTCTTAAGAGAGGAACAAGCGTGTATCTGGTTGACAGGGTTATTCCGATGATACCGCACCAGCTTTCCAATGGAATATGTTCGTTGAATGAAGGATGTGACAGACTGGCATTAAGCTGTCTTATGGATATAGATATGAAAGGTAACATAATAGGCCATAAGATATGCGAGTCAGTTATCAATGTAAATAGAAGAATGACTTATACATCTGTTAAAAAGATACTTGAAGATAATGATAAAGAAGAATGTACAAAGTACAGTGAGCTTGTAGATATGTTTAAGCTTATGCAGGAATGTGCTGATATATTAAGAAAGAAAAGATTTAAGAGAGGTTCAATAGATTTTGATTTTCCTGAATCTAAGATTATTCTTGATAAAGATGGACGGCCTGTAGATATTAAGCCATATGACAGAAATGTAGCAACTAAGCTTATAGAAGATTTTATGCTTGCTGCTAATGAGACAGTAGCAGAAGATTATTTCTGGCAGGAAGTACCATTTCTTTATAGAACACACGAAAATCCTGACCCGGAAAAGATATTAAAATTATCTACATTTATTAATAATTTTGGATATTCAATGCATATAACTGATGAAATTCATCCTAAAGAATTACAGAAGCTTCTTGAAAAAATAGCGGGAAGTGACGAGGAAAATCTTATAAGCAGACTTACATTAAGGTCTATGAAGAAGGCTAAGTATACAGCGGAATGTATTGGACATTTCGGACTTGCGGCAAAATATTACTGCCATTTTACTTCGCCAATAAGAAGATATCCGGATTTGCAAATTCATAGAATAATTAAAGAATGTCTTCATGGAGGAATGAGTGAGAAGCGAAAGCTTCATTATGATAAAATCCTTCCAGATGTTGCAGAACAGGCGAGTGCAACTGAACGCCGTGCAGATGAGGCAGAAAGAGATACTGATAAGCTGAAAATGGTTCAGTATATGAGTGCACATATCGGAGAGTATTTTGATGGTGTAATATCAGGAGTAACGAATTGGGGCATATATGTTGAACTTCCTAATACAATAGAAGGAATGGTTTCTGTCAATAATATGCGTGGTTACTATGTATTTGATGAAAATCATTACGAGATGTTTAATGAAACAACTCATAAGACATATAAGCTTGGACAGAAAGTCAGGGTTGTTGTTGTTGATACTAATGCAATATCAAGAACGATAGATTTTATGTTTGCACAGGATTATGAAGAATAGTAAGCAATTAAGTAATTAGATAATGGAGGATATGTATGGGCAAAGACAGCGCAAGCGGCAACAGATTAATTGCCAACAACAAGAAAGCGTATTTTGATTACTTTATAGAAGATAAGCTTGAAGCAGGGCTTGAACTTTGCGGAACTGAGGTTAAGTCAATAAGACAGGGAAAATGTTCTATCAAAGAGTCATATATACAGATAATTAATGGGGAAGTATTTGCCATTAATATGAATATCACACCTTATGAAAAAGGTAATATTTTCAATAAAGACCCATTAAGACCTAAGAAGCTGCTTCTTCATAAAAGTGAGATTAATAAGCTTGCAGGACAGCTTTCTACCAAGGGCTATACACTTGTGCCATTGCAGGTTTATCTGAAATATGGCAAGGTTAAAATGCAGATAGGTCTTGCAAAAGGTAAGAAGAATTACGATAAGAGAGATTCAATAGCGAAGAAAGACCAGCAGCGGGAGGCAGCTAAGGACTTTAAGATTAG
>ERZ791629.423-NODE-423-length-18940-cov-7.7157_pt1 | contig 18940 bp, 16 predicted proteins | sample MGYA00510057_ERZ791629 | MGnify/ENA primary metagenome ERZ791629 (study PRJEB30046, sample SAMN00715161) | human gut metagenome | study: EMG produced TPA metagenomics assembly of the A metagenome-wide association study of gut microbiota in type 2...
TTGCGGAAATAGCTCAGTTGGTAGAGCATAACCTTGCCAAGGTTAGGGTCGCGAGTTCGAGTCTCGTTTTCCGCTCGCAGGAGAAAGCAACGCAGGTTGTTTTCTCTTTTTTTATGCATTTTTCTTGCAGGAAATTTTTTGTATATCTGTTGCGGGTATTATGAGGAATTTGATATATTTGCGCCTGCAATTAAGAAAATGAAGAAACATGACAACGTATGATATTTATTTCTCGGACGGCAGTTCGAGCGACAATAAGGGATTTTCTATCAAGACTCCTGAAAAGGCCATTCACATGGCGGAAGACATGTTGGTGAAAGGCAACAGCTACATTGAAGATTACGCAGGTGGAGTGATTTCGGTCGTATCTTCCGGCGGAGAGACCGTATGGAGCAGCCCGATTCCCGAGTCGAAAAAGAAATGACACAGTTTATATTTTTAAAACCATAAGATTATGTTTTCTGGAATAGTAGAGGAATATGCAGAAGTCGTGAAGGTGGTAAAGGATCAGGAAAACCTGCACCTGACATTGAAATGTTCGTTTGTGGATGAGCTGAAGATTGACCAGAGTGTATCACATAACGGAGTGTGTCTGACGGTAGTCAGCATTCAGGACGGTACTTATACGGTAACGGCCATGAAGGAAACCATTGAACGTTCCAATATCGGCCTGCTGGCTGTAGGCGACAAGGTGAATGTGGAACGCAGCATGATGATGAACGGACGCCTGGACGGCCATATCGTGCAGGGACATGTGGACCAGACTGCAGTCTGTACGGCGGTTGATGATGCGCAGGGAAGCTGGTATTTCACCTTTAAGTATAATTTCGACAAGGAGATGGCAAAACGCGGATATTTCACGGTAGATAAAGGTTCTGTCACGGTGAACGGTGTCAGCCTGACAGTCTGCAATCCTACGTCGGATACGTTTCAGGTAGCGATTATTCCTTATACTTACGAACATACCAATTTCCATACAATTAAGGTGGGCAGTGTGGTAAATATCGAATTCGATATTATCGGTAAGTACCTGAGCCGCATGATGCAGCTTACAGAGTGATACTTTCAGTTATATAACTTCAAGGCGCAGCTTTCTGGAACGATTTCCGAAAGCTGCGCCTTGCGTTTTTTATAGGTCTTTGAGCAGTACCTCGCTGCTCTTTTCTGTAAATTCTTTGCGGGCCTGTATCAGGGTTTGCCAGGCTGTAGAATAATGTCCCGGGTCAATTTTGAAATCCTCCGCTCCGTTGGCATCCAGCTGGCTGAGGAGGGTGCCTACACTTAACCGGTGGATGTCGATTCCAGGGAGGTATTGAGGATCGCGGGATTTTTCTTCTCCGCCGGCACCAGCCTCATAAATCAGTCGCATATCCTGCAACTCATACAGAATACTTTTTGTTAGACGGATTGGAATCTTGTGTTCTTTGCTCAGTGCTTCTGCCGTATAAGGCCGGCCGCCAGTGGCGAACCGTTTGCAGATAGAGCTCAGAATGATGGTACAGAAAAAGTCGTGGAAGCGTCGGCTGATATTGGCTGTTTCCTTTCCGAAGTTGAAGGTGGATATGTTCTGGCTGATGTAGCTCATTTCAGCTCCGAACAGACAGATACTCCAGGATATTTGTGTCCACAAAAGGAACAGAGGAATGGCCGCAAAGCTTCCGTAAATGGCATTGTAGTTAGAAACCCATATCTGGCTGTTGATGTAGAAATACTGGAAGGCCTGAAAAGCGCTTCCGGCTAGAATACCCGGTAGCCAGGCATGTGCTAACTTGACTTTCGTGTTGGGCATGAAGGTGTAAAGTCCGATAAACATTCCCCAGATAAGGGCGTATGGGATAAGGCGGACGAAAAATTTCAGTACCGGAGCCAATACCATGAAGTTCTGCAATTCCTTGACGTAGGTGCTCATGAAGATGGACAGACCGCTGGAGATTACGAGTAGTACCGGCAGTAGTAGAATCAAAGAAGAATAGTCAGTAATCTGTCGGAACAGACTTCGGGGTTTTTTTACTTGCCAGATGGCATTAAAGCTGCGTTCGATGTTGTCAATCAGCAGCAGGACAGTACCCAACAGCATGATGAGGCCTACACCGATAAAGATGCCGCTTTGTGCATGTTCCAGATAGGAATTAATCCAGCTGATGACAAGTTCAGCCTGTGCGCCTGTTACCCCACTGCGGAACTGTGATTCAATCAGGGTATCAAAACCGAATCCTCTGGCAATAGCAAAAAGAAGAGCTAAGATGGGGATGATGGAAAGCAGGGTGCTGTAGGTCAGTGCTGATGCACGCACCACAATACGGTCATTGATAAACTGGTTGATGGATAAGTAAATAATCTTGAGACAGGTGTATCCTTTCCATTGGAGGTGAGAAACTTCCTCTTCCCGGATGCGCCAGATACCGTCGTCCAGAAAGTGAATCAGTGATTTGAGTCGTGCGTTCATGGTGGATTGGTTTTAATGAAAAAGAAAGCAGCCGGTCTATAAGCCGGGTTCTGTCACCCTGCAAGCAGGGGAGTCTGTCATTTATCTACTCCTGCCGTCACCGACAGGCTCTAGCGGTCCACCCTCCGACGTGGGGCGAGCAACCCTCGTTAATGCCGGTTTACATGACCTTACAACTCCTAAGATGCACAGCCCGCATATCGCTATACGGCTGGTAGGCTCTTACCCTACCTTCTCACCCTTACCTCCGGGTGGAGGCGGTTATTTTCTTCTGCATTACTCTACCCTTACGGACAGCTTTCTGTTAGGAAGTAGGATGCTCTGCGTTGCCCGGACTTTCCTCTTTTACTATATAATAATGTACCAGCGACAGACCGACCGACTGCTTTCTTCATGCAAAGGTACGCAAATAAACGGAATTTGTGCTATAATTGTCAGGATTCTTTTGATTCGGGTGTTTCGGGGAGCTGTCAGAACTAGCCGGACGAATTGTCAGCGTTGTCACTATTTCACTGGTAATGAATGTAAATTTGTCAGATATGCCAGTTAACTGCGGTTAATGCCCTTGTTTTCATTGTTAAAAGACGGAAAAAAGAATAGGGTAAGAGTACAATCGTATGGATTTTGTTCTACTTTAGCAAATGAAAAGTTAAAACAACGTCGAAATTAACATTTAAAACAATAGAAGATATGAAAACAACAACTAAGTTTGCGATTGGTTCTGTGGCAGTCGTTGCTTTGAGTGCCGGAGTGGCAGGGGTTACAGCGTATGCCATGATGGAGAAAAATCAGGATAATACTTCTTTTTATGAAAGTTTTGAAACGGCATCTCCTTTACGTACCGCAGCGTTCGATGCTTCCAGCATGCAGCCGGTAGACTTGACTAAAGCGGCAGAGAGTACGTTGAATTCCGTCGTACATATCATGTCTATCCAGCGCAGCAAGATACAGACTATTCAGGGACAACCGGATATTTTTGACTTCTTCTTCGGTGACGGTAGAGGACGTCAGCAGCAAGTACAGACTCCGGAACAGAGAGGTTTCGGTTCGGGTGTCATCATCTCAAAGGATGGTTACATCGTAACGAACAACCACGTGATTGACGGAGCGGATGAAATCAACGTGAAGTTGCACGACGGACGCGAAATGAAAGGTCGTGTTATCGGTACTGACCCGACTACTGACCTGGCACTTGTAAAGATTGAAGGAGATGACTTCCCGGCTATCGTGGTAGGTAACTCTGACAACCTGAAAGTAGGTGAGTGGGTATTGGCAGTAGGTAACCCGTTCAATTTGGGTTCTACAGTGACTGCCGGTGTGGTAAGTGCGAAGTCTCGTGGACTGGGAGCTAATCAGGTAGAATCTTTCATCCAGACCGATGCGGCTATCAATCAGGGTAACAGTGGTGGTGCATTGGTTAATGCAAAAGGTGAACTGGTAGGTATCAATGCCATGCTGTATTCTCCGACTGGTGCTTATTCAGGATACGGTTTCGCTATTCCGGTAAGTATCATGACGAAGGTAGTAACCGACTTGAAACAATATGGTACCGTACAGCGTGCTTTGCTGGGTATCGGCGGTCGTGACATGGGTGATGAAAGGTATCCGGATGAAATCAGAAAAGAGCAGAAAGAACTGGGAGCTACTGAAGGTGTACAGGTAGTCGAAGTAACCGAAGGTGGTTCTGCCGATGGATTCTTGCAGAAGAACGATGTCATCCTGAAGTTGAATGACAAGACCGTGAAGACCATGGCTGACCTTCAGGGAACATTGGCTAAGTATCGTCCGGGTGATAAAGTGAAGATCACCGTATTGCGTGACAAGAAAGAAAAGACCTTTACCATCACGTTGAAAAACTCTCAGGGAACTACTAAAGTGGTAAAACAGGCAGATATGGAACTTCTGGGAGCAGCCTTCCGTGCCGTACCTAATGAACTGAAAAAACAGTTGAACTTGGGTTATGGAGTTGAAGTGACCGGTATTGATAACGGAAGAATGAAAGACAGCGGCATCCGCAAAGGTTTCATTATTCTGAAAGCCAACGGCAAGCAGTTGCGTACCGTGCAAGATTTGGAAAATGTAATGAAAGCAGCTTCTCAGTCACCCGATCAGGTACTGTTCATGACGGGAGTTTATCCTTCAGGAAGACGTGCCAACTATGCGGTAGACTTGTCGCAAGCTGAATAAAAGATATTACTGTAAGGTAAAAAGATTTGGAAAGAAAAGGCGTTCCGATTTTTCGGAAACGCCTTTTTGATGTTTTTTCTTTCTCCGATAATATGGGCGGGAGATGAACAATTGACTTGTTTTGTCTGTTGTCATTTTTAGAATGGCGGTTGACAAAAAGAGAGCAGGTCCGTCTGTTTAAGAAAATTATAGATTCTTTCTTTGCAAATCTGCCACCTAAATAAAATTAATTTTGTACTTTTGTACCCAAATCATTTTATATAGAATGAGACAGTTAAAGATTACTAAAAGTATCACTAACCGAGAGAGTGCTTCTTTGGATAAGTATTTGCAGGAAATCGGTCGTGAAGATTTGATTACTGTAGAAGAGGAGGTAGAACTCGCTCAACGTATCCGTAAGGGTGACCGTATTGCTTTGGAGAAACTTACGCGTGCTAATTTGCGATTTGTGGTGTCTGTGGCCAAACAGTATCAGAACCAGGGATTGAGCTTGCCTGACTTGATTAACGAAGGTAACCTGGGCTTGATTAAAGCTGCTGAGAAATTTGATGAAACTCGTGGATTCAAGTTTATCAGTTACGCCGTTTGGTGGATTCGTCAGTCTATTCTTCAGGCACTGGCTGAACAGTCGCGTATTGTACGTTTGCCGTTGAATCAGGTAGGCTCACTGAATAAAATCAGCAAGGCGTTTTCCAAGTTTGAGCAGGAAAACGAGCGTCGTCCTTCACCGGAAGAACTGGCCGATGAGCTGGAAATCCCGGTAGACAAGATTTCGGATACGCTGAAGGTTTCCGGTCGTCACATTTCAGTGGATGCTCCTTTTGTGGAAGGAGAGGACAACAGTCTGCTGGACGTGCTGGTGAACGATGATTCTCCTATGGCCGATCGCTCCTTGGTAAATGAATCACTTTCGAGGGAAATTGACAGAGCACTTTCTACGCTAACCGAAAGAGAAAAGGATATTATCCAGATGTTTTTCGGTATTAACACGCAGGAAATGACGTTGGAAGAAATCGGCGACAAGTTTGGGCTCACACGTGAGCGTGTTCGTCAGATTAAGGAAAAGGCAATTAGAAGATTAAGACAAAATTCTCGTAGTAAGCTGCTCAAATCTTATTTGGGATAAGGTAGAGATTGATTTCCAAAAAAACAGAAGAGATGTATGAAGGTTAGCTCAGACCTTGATACATCTCTTTTTGTATGTAGAAAGGCTTTTTCTTTGTTAATTTATATGTCTTCTTTCGGTTTTTACGCATAATTGTGTACTTTTGCCCCCAATAAATTGATGAATTATGCGTTATACAAAGTTTTTTTGTTTTCTGTTAATGATGGTATTTGCTGCTTCCGCATTCAGTAAGCAGCCGAAAGATAAGAATAAATATGGAGTGTATCTGGCTGGTGTGTCTGCTTCATTTACTGACTCATTAGTGTATTTCACAGACGTGCAGTATCTGGACAGTGCTGCTGTAGATGATAAAGGAATGTTAGTGGGCCGTACATTGTACAGCATCCAGTTGAAGGACTATCTGGAACAGAAACAGAATGGAAAGAACCGTACTTGCTTCATGTTTTTTAGCCGTAAAAAGAAAAACGTGCAGAAGGAACTGAAGAAATTGAAGGAAAAATATACCAAGGGTGGTTCATTGTTCCTTCAGGATGTGAATGCGGAATTTAAGTTTGAAAAGCCTGATTTTGAATAATGCAGATGAAGAAATGGCTTTACACCCTGTTGGTGATCGTACTGGCCGCCTGTTCCAATGAAATTCCGGAACAACAGCCTGCGAAACGCTCCGGGCGTACGGTATTGGCTTATTTGATTTCAAATAATGCAGGAACTTCTTTAGATAACGATTTGCGAAATAACGTAATCGATATGTATGCCGCATTGGGCAATATGAAAGAATCATGCACATTGCTGGTATTTTATCGTCCTTATGCAGATGATGCTCCCTTGGGTAAGCCTACTTTAATGAGTTTCTATGCCGACGGACGCGGCAATATTAATAATGTAGCAGCTTTGACAGGTGCAGAGCTGACTTTTGATGCGGTCTGCCATGTAGCTCAGAAAAAAGAGTATACCATGAACAGTCAGATTGCAACCGATCCGGCCGTGATGGAGGAGGTGTTTACTGATATGCAGAAGATCGCTCCTTCTGATAGTTATGGTCTTATTTTAGGTTCGCATGCCACGGGATGGATGAAGGGTAATTCTGTGCAATCAAAAGCCTTTGGTGATGACGGTGGTTACAATATAGATATTCCTGATTTGGCCAATGTGTTGAAGAAAAGTTTCTCGGAAAAATTGGATTTCGTGCTGTTTGATGCCTGTATGATGGGTAATGCAGAGGTGGGCTATGAATTGAAAGACGTAACTTCACATTGTATTGCTTCCGTAATGGAGACCCCGGTGTATGGATTCCCGTATGATCAGATTCTTCCTTATTTGTATACTGAAAATATAGACTATTCTGCTGTTTGTCATGAGTTTATTTCTTTCAATAAAACAAAGGATGTTTGGGGGACATGTGCAGTGATGGATTGTAGCCAAATGGAAAATCTGGCCAGTGCGGTAAAAGCAAAACTCTCAGAGTGGCAGGATGCGCTTTCTTCTGTGTCCATGCAGAATGTACAGCAGTATGGAGCTTATGGATGGGGGCGTGATTATCGGTACTTTTCTTATGATTTGCTTGATTTCTTCCGTGAACTAGGACGGAAGAGTGGAGTGAAGAATTTAGATTTGAATGAAGCTGTGTCAACTGTGCAGTCGGCCCTGAATCAGGCTGTGATAGCTAAAGATTGCTTGTCAGGCACTGACTATGAATTTGATGGAGTCATAGTTGATGAAGCCCGTTTTTGTGGAATCGGTATGTATATTCCAAAAGAATATAATCCTTATGTTGCTAATAAAACAGCTTGGAATGATTACTACGAGCAATCCATCTCTTGGTATCATGCGGCAGGTTGGGCCGATTTAATTTTGAACTAATTACAAATTTCTTTACTCTTTGTGTGAACATTCTATCGGCTAAGTGTGTTTTTATTTATTAAAACAGCTTTATAGGTATGTGGAATTTCATCAAAGAATTACGACGTAAGGACCACCAGCGTTATCTTGGTGGACTGGATTTCTTTAAATATATTGGTCCCGGTTTGCTTGTGACCGTTGGTTTTATAGATCCGGGAAACTGGGCTTCTAATTTTGCGGCAGGAGCAGACTTCGGGTACTCCTTGTTGTGGGTGATTACCTTGTCTACTATTATGCTCATTGTGTTGCAGCATAATGTGGCTCATTTGGGAATTGTTACCGGACTTTGCTTGAGTGAGGCTGCCACGAAATATACGCCGAAATGGGTGTCACGTCCTATCTTGGGAACAGCCGTATTGGCATCTATCTCCACTTCTCTGGCTGAGATTTTGGGAGGAGCCATTGCCTTGGAAATGTTATTCGATATTCCTATTATCTGGGGTTCCCTTCTCACGGCATTCTTTGTCACAATCATGCTGTTTACCAATTCCTACAAGCGGATTGAGCGCTCTATTATTGCATTTGTGTCGGTGATAGGACTATCATTTCTCTATGAACTTTTCCTGGTTGATATAGACTGGCCTTTGGCTGCCCGTTCGTGGGTGACGCCTTCTATTCCCGAGGGTAGTCTGTTGGTGATAATGAGTGTGCTGGGGGCCGTGGTGATGCCTCATAACTTGTTCTTGCACTCGGAAGTGGTACAGAGCCGGGAATACAACAAGAAGGACGATGCTTCTATCCGTAAATTATTAAAATATGAATTCTATGACACCCTGTTCTCTATGGGAGTAGGCTGGGCTATCAACAGTGCGATGATTTTGCTGGCTGCGGCTACCTTCTTTGCTAACCATATTGGAGTAGAAGAGTTGCAGCAGGCCAAGAGCTTGTTGGAGCCTTTGCTGGGCAATCAGGCTGCTACTATCTTTGCCCTTGCTTTGCTGATGGCAGGTATCTCTTCTACTGTGACAAGCGGGATGGCCGCCGGTTCCATTTTTGCCGGCATGTTTGGTGAATCCTATCATGTAAAGGATGTGCACTCTCGTGTCGGAATTCTACTTTCATTAGGAATAGCACTGGTTGTCATTTTGTTCATCGAGAATCCTTTCCAAGGATTGATTATCTCACAAATGGTACTGAGCATTCAGCTTCCTTTTACCATTTTCTTACAGGTAGGGTTGACTTCCTCAAAACGGGTTATGGGGCAATATGCCAATTCCCAGTGGAGCAGTTTTGTGCTTTACACCATGGCAGTGATTGTATCTGTGCTGAATCTGGCTCTTCTTTTCTCAGAAAGTTTTTAAGCTGTCCGTAAATTGGTGCCTGACATCTTTTTCTTATAGTGGTATGCCAGCATCAAGGCTGCCACGGCAAAGGCCAGGGCATCGGACAGCGGCATACTGAACCATACCCCTTCCACACCATAAAAGGGCGGGAGGAAGGCCAGTCCCGGAAGAAGGAAGAGCAGCTGGCGGGAAAGAGACAGGAAGATGGAAATCCGGGCTTTTCCGATGGACTGAAAGAACTGGGTGATGACAATCTGTGCACCTACCACCGGGAAGGATAGAATGCCAATTCTCAGGGCCAGTGTCGCTTCATCAGTCAGTTCGTGGTTGTCAGTAAACATGCCGACAAATATACCGGGAAACAGCTCACCGATTATAAATCCTAAGGTAGTAATGATACATCCTGCCGTGATTCCCAGCTTCAAGGTTCTTTTTACGCGGTCGAAATGTTGTGCACCGTAGTTGTATCCCGTGATGGGCTGCATTCCCATGGTGATACCCATCACAATCATGACAAAGAGCATCTGGATACGGTTAAGGATGCCGAATGCACCGATGGCCATATCACCTCCATAGTTGAGCAGACGGTTGTTGATGAAAATCACGATGCAGCAGGCACACACATTCATGACGAAGGGCGACATGCCGATGGCAAAAATATTGGCTATGATGTGTTGTTTCAGTCGCATGCTGTGACGCTGGAAGCGGATATAAGTCTTCGGACTGTAGAAGTGATACAATACCCACAGCATGCCGATGAACTGTGAGCAGATGGTCGCAAGTGCCGCTCCCCGGATTCCCCAGTTCAGTACAAAAATGAAAATCGGAGCCAGAATAATGTTGCAGCCTACGGTCAGCATGGAAGAAAGCATGGCTTTTTTCGGGTAACCGGTGGCACGCATGATGTTGTTAAGTCCGATCATGACGTAAGAAATCGGACTGCCCAATAAAATTACCTGCATAAAATCGCGGGCATACGGCAGGGTAGCTTCGCTGGCTCCGAAGAAAAAGAGAATCGGTTCCAGAAAGATAAATGCCAATCCGCCGTAGAAGATGGCATTAATGACACAAAGAATGGCTACGTTACCGAGAATATCTTCTGCTCCCTTTTTATCCTTTTGTCCCAGTCGGATGGAAGAAAGTATGGCACCTCCTACGCCCACCAGTGTACAGAAGGCTACCAGCAGGTTCATCAGCGGAAAGGTAATGGCCAGACCGGAGATGGCCAGGGCTCCCACACCATGACCGATGAAAATACTGTCTATGATGTTATACAAGGAAGTCAGTGTCATTCCGATAATGGCAGGAATGGAATATTCTACCAGTAGTTTCCCGATAGGGGCTTCTCCCAATATATGCGGATTGTTTTCTTTCATGTACGTTTGTTTATTTTAATTTCCAAAGTTAGGAATATGAAGCAATATTTTAGAACTTTGTACCGTTAAATCAAACTAAACATACCAATGGACAAAACTAAATGCGTAGCAGCACTTTTTGATTTTGACGGAGTAGTGATGGACACTGAGTCACAGTATAGCATCTTCTGGAATGAGGTGGGAAAGAAATACCATCCGGAATACGAGGAATTCGGAAAAATCATCAAGGGACAGACGCTGCGGCAGATTTACGACCGTTATTTTCAGGGAATGGAGCATGAACAGGCTGAAATTACAGAAGGCCTGAACCGTTTCGAGACAGAGATGCGCTATGAATATGTGCCGGGAGTGGCAGAGTTCATGCAGAACCTTCGTGCCCATGGAGTGAAAATAGCTATAGTGACCAGCTCGAACGAGAAGAAAATGGCCAATGTGTATGCGGCACATCCTGAATTGAAAGACATGGTGGACCGGATACTCACGGCCGAGATGTTTCAGAAATCCAAGCCGGACCCCGATTGTTTTTTGCTTGGAGCCAAAGTTTTCGAAACTCTCCCGGCCAATTGCGTCGTGTTTGAAGATTCGTTCCATGGCATTCAGGCGGGAAACGCAGCAGGCATGCCTGTAGTGGGACTGAGCACCACCAATCCTGCGGAAGCCATTCAAAATCAGTGCGCCCGGGTGATTCCAGATTTCACCTGTTTTACGTATGAAGAAATGATGAACTTGCTGTAAGGCTTGTCTGATTCGGAAAAATCGGCTATTTTTGCGGAAATTTTATTAATTCAGAAGAAAACTATGGCAGGATATCTTTCTGGTGATACTCGTAAGGTAACGACTCACCGTTTGATTGAGATGAAACAGAGAGGTGAAAAGATTTCCATGTTGACCTCTTATGATTATACAATGGCGCAGATTGTAGACGGCGCAGGTGTGGATGTGATTCTGGTAGGTGATTCAGCTTCGAATGTGATGGCGGGTAACGTGACGACCTTGCCTATTACCGTGGAGCAGATGATTTATCACGGAAAGTCAGTGATGCGCGGTGTGAAGCGTGCATTGGTAGTGGTGGATATGCCATTTGGTTCTTATCAGGCAGACCCGTTTGACGGGGTGCGCAATGCTATCCGCATCATGAAAGAAACACATGCTGATGCCCTGAAGCTGGAAGGTGGTGAAGAAGTCATCGACGTGATTCGCCGTATCATCGGTGCCGGAATGCCCGTGATGGGACACCTGGGACTGATGCCTCAGTCTATCAATAAATACGGAACTTACGGTGTACGCGCCAAAGAAGACGCAGAAGCTGAAAAGCTGATTAAGGATGCGCGTCTGCTGGAAGAAGCCGGATGCTTCGCTCTGGTACTGGAGAAAATTCCGGCAGCACTGGCAACCCGTGTGGCTCAGGAGCTGACTATTCCGGTTATCGGAATCGGAGCCGGTGGAGGAGTAGACGGACAGGTATTGGTAGTGACTGACATGCTGGGTATGACCAAAGGATTCAGCCCGCGTTTCCTTCGTCGCTATGCCGACCTGAATACCGTGATGACCGATGCCATCGGACATTATGTAGCCGACGTTAAAGCTTGTGACTTCCCTAACGAGTCAGAACAATACTAAGATTATCACTTATAAGCCGCAGATGCATGGACTGCAAAGTCCGGTTCTTCCGGACAATTTAAAAGTCGCAGTCTGTGCATTTGTGTTTTCTATTAGATGTAGAAAAAATGTGGAACAAGAATTTTAATCTTTTGCTCATCGCTAATTTTTTCCTGTATACGGCAGTGTATATGCTGTTTCCTGCACTTCATCACTGGATGGTGTCAGAAGGAGGGTATACGGGATTTCAGGCCGGAGGTGCCATAGCCATCTTTGGAGCTTCTCTTTTTCTTTTGGGAGCTTTCAATAATTACCTGGTCGATACGTTTAAGCGTAAGAATGTGTGTACGCGCAGCCTTCTGCTGCTGGCGCTTTTGGGATTGTTGTATCCATACGCCGGAGAGTGGGGGATGATTTTCCTTTTGCGTGTGCTTCAGGGAGCCTTGTTTGGGGTGGTACTGATGGCCATGGGCAGTACCCTGGTCATCGATGTAACTCCCAGCCAGTACAGAAACAAGGCCAGTGTGGTTTTCACCTGGTCGGGGGTACTCGGTATGCTGTGCGGCATCCTGTTGGGATATAATGCAGGCTGGTATCTTTCTTTCCAGCAGCAGATTTATCTTTTTGTGGGACTTTGTGCCCTTCCGGTCGTACTGGTTTCCATGGTGGAAGTCTGTTTCCGTGCTCCGTTGGACCTTCCGTTGCTGTCGTTCGACCGTTTTCTGCTTTTCCGTACCTTGATTCCGGGGCTGAACATGATGGTGGTTCCCTTCATTTTAGGGGTGCTGTTCAGCTCGATTTTCGATACTTTTTTCTACATTTGTATCATAGCCGGATTTATCGTCTTCCTGCTGCTGGACCGCGTGGTTCGCAAGCAAGTGAACGGCCGCCTGCTGAATGGTGTCGGACTGGTATTGATGTGCGTGGCAGTATGGCTGCTGGGCTGTTCCACCGAAAAAGGAATGCTGATGGGAGCAGGTTTCCTGACCGGATTGGGCATGGGTTTCTCCCTGCTTCAGTTCTTGCGGATGATGATACGTCTTCCTTTGCACTGTGAGCGCGGAACGGGCTATCACACCTATCAGTTGCTTTGGGAGTCGGGCGTCATGCTGGGCGTGTTCTTCGGGAAATACACAGAAGACATCTCCGGACAACAGTTCCGGGCTGCATCGCTCATTCTGCTGGCAGGCCTGTTGATTTATCAGGCAGTGGTGCACGGCTATTTCATGAAACGAATGAAGAATAGATAACTTAACTAATATAAAGAATATGGCAGACGACAAGAAAATTATCTTTTCAATGGTGGGAGTGAGCAAATCATTCCAGAACAACAAACAGGTATTGAAAGACATCTACCTATCCTTTTTTTATGGCGCGAAAATCGGAATCATCGGTTTGAACGGTTCCGGTAAGTCTACTTTGATGAAAATCATTGCCGGAATCGAAAAGAACTACCAGGGTGAAGTGGTATTTTCACCGGGATATTCTGTAGGTTATCTGGCACAGGAACCTCAGCTTGACGACACGAAGACTGTGAAGGAAGTCGTGATGGAGGGAGTGCAGCAGGTGGTAGACACGCTGGCCGAATACGAAGAAATCAATCAGAAGTTCGGTTTGCCGGAATATTATGAAGATCCGGAAAAGATGGACGCACTCTTTGCGCGTCAGGCCGAACTGCAGGATATTATTGACGCTACCGATGCGTGGAATCTTGACAGCAAACTGGAACGTGCGATGGATGCATTGCGCTGTCCGCCCGAAGACCAGCTGGTGAAGAACCTTTCGGGAGGTGAACGCCGCCGTGTGGCTTTGTGCCGTCTGTTGTTGCAGAAACCGGACATCCTGTTGCTCGACGAGCCGACCAACCACTTGGATGCAGAAAGCATTGACTGGCTGGAACAGCACTTGCAGCAGTACGAAGGAACGGTAATTGCCGTAACACACGACCGCTACTTCTTGGATCATGTGGCCGGATGGATTCTGGAACTTGACCGTGGTGAAGGTATTCCTTGGAAGGGAAATTATTCAAGCTGGCTGGAGCAGAAGACCAAGCGTATGGAAATGGAAGAGAAGACGGCCAGCAAGCGTCGTAAGACGCTGGAACGCGAGTTGGAATGGGTGCGCATGGCTCCTAAGGCTCGTCAGGCCAAGGGTAAGGCTCGTCTGAATTCGTACGACAAACTCTTGAACGAAGATGTGAAGGAGAAGGAAGAAAAGCTGGAAATCTTTATTCCGAACGGTCCGCGTCTGGGAAACAAGGTTATCGAAGCCAAGCATGTGGCCAAGGCGTATGGCGATAAATTGCTTTTCGACGACTTGAACTTCATGCTGCCGCCTAACGGTATCGTGGGAGTTATCGGTCCGAACGGTGCCGGAAAGACGACGTTGTTCCGCCTGATTATGGGACTGGAAAGTGTGGATAAAGGCGAGTTTGAAGTAGGCGAGACTGTGAAAGTGGCCTATGTAGACCAGCAGCACAAGGACATTGACCCGAACAAGACCGTATACCAGGTAATCAGTGGCGGTAACGACCTGATTCGTATGGGTAACCGCGATGTGAATGTCCGTGCATACCTGAGCCGCTTTAATTTCTCCGGTTCTGATCAGGAAAAACTCTGCGGTATGCTTTCTGGTGGTGAACGTAACCGTCTGCACCTGGCCATGGCATTGAAGGAAGAAGGTAACGTGTTGTTGCTCGACGAGCCGACCAACGATATTGACGTAAACACTCTCCGTGCGCTGGAAGAAGGTTTGGAAGACTTTGCCGGATGTGCCGTAGTTATCAGCCACGACCGTTGGTTCCTTGACCGTATCTGTACCCACATCTTAGCTTTTGAAGGAGACAGTCAGGTGTTCTACTTCGAGGGTTCTTACACGGAATACGAAGAAAATAAGATGAAGCGTATGGGCAATGTCGAGCCGAAGCGCGTGCGTTATCGCAAGTTGATGGAAGATTAATTTTCTTTAATCGATAAATAAAAAGAAGCCTCTGGCAAGGAAACTTGCTGGAGGCTTTAAGTTTTTCAGATATTTTTTGTACATTTGGGGTATAGTTTATGAGTTCTTATAATGGTTGGAGGCATTGAAAAATGATAACACATCCTATATATAGTTATTCGCTTTGCATCGCCTTGCCGTTGATGCTGTTTTTCGGCTTTTATTTTATTTTTGCCCCGGTGCCGGACAAAGCAATCTTTAGCAATTATCTTCGTTCGCGTAGGGTAATGGGATTTGCCGTGCTATTGTTGGCTGCCAATTATTCCGTACATTTCTTTGCAGAAATCCGTTTCCAGAATGTGGATGCAGCCATCTTGATGAATCTGTCTACCTATTTCCTTTGTTACTGGCTTTTCAGTTCGGCGCTTACTACATTGCTTGATCGTTTCTATATTACGCGGCGGCGCTTTATGGTACATGTGTGTCAGTGGTTGCTGTTTACAGCCTTGTCGGGGGTGGTACTATTAGGATTGCCAAAAGGTTTGATTCAAAAAATGGGTATTCTGGTTATGTGCGTATGGCTGGTAACGTATGGATTTGTTCTGGCACGCCGGCTTATTCTGGCCTATCGTAGAGCAGTACGACTGTGTGATGATACCCATTCTGATAATGTGGGTGCTTATATACAGTGGTTGTCCATTTTTACTTATTGGGCGGTGATTTTTGGAGTAGGGTGTGGCCTATTGACCTTCCTTCCTGACAAATATGTGTATATCTGGATTCTGTCGTCTGTTCCTTTTTATATTTATCTTTATTGCTCCTATATGAACTATCTGTTGTTCTACGAGCAAGTGGAGCAGGTCTTCGAGTCAGAAATGCCATCGGAAGATGTTTCAGCTATAGCGATAGGGGAAATGCAGGCTCTTCCTCCTAGTTTCTCTGACATTGCAGAAAGACTGGCTGTCTGGATAGAAGAGAAGGGCTATCTTAAATTAGGGCTGACACTGAAAGAGCTTTCAGAAATACTGAAGACTAACCGTACTTATCTTTCCAGTTATATTAAGCTGGTTTATCAGTTGTCATTCCGTGAATGGATTTCCAGTCTTCGGTTGGAATATGCAAAGACTATGCTGAAGGAATGTCCGGAATTGACGATTGCTGAAATTGCAGAAAAGTCAGGTTTCCAGTCGGCCAGCCATTTCATACGTCTGTTCAAAGAAAAAGAAGAGTGTTCGCCAGCCCGTTGGAGGAAGAAGTAAATCGGTAGCTGTACACAAAAATGCATTGAATAAAGAAATGAGAATGCTTTGAATGAGACAGATGGAATATCCTGTCAGGAATTGCAATGAATTTTAAATAATCAGGGGTAAATATTGGCTCTTGGATATTTTTCTTATCTTTGTATAAAGGCTTGAATCAAATAAGCATTTGCCGTTCCCCGTTATTCATTATTAATTGTTTAGTATGAAATATCCAATTGGAATACAAAATTCTGATTGCATCATGGAAGACGGTTATTTCATCAACTGGAAACAAGTATAAATAGAAACACATTAACTAATATGGAAAAGAAAATACCCTTTGCTTCTGATGTAATTTTGATTGATGCAGCTTTCCTTGACCGTGTGGGGAAGGATATGGCGGCACATTTCGCACCGTTGGTGGGGCGTGAACTACCTAAGGCTGATTTGGCCGTGTTGCTGGAGTGCCTGGTTTTGGATGCCGGAATTGAGCCGGGCAAGAATGAGATACAGGTAATTTTTGTGTATGATGAGGAGCATAGCCGGATGAATTTCTGCCTTCCTTCCGATTTGGAAAAAGAGGTTCACGGTATGGCATTCCAGAGCCGCCTGGGCGAGTTTGCGCTTTATGCTTTCCAGCCTTCGGATATGGCCCGTCGGGAGGACTTGTTTACGGAATCACTGCAACTGCTGACCGAATCGAAAGATGCACGCCGAATCATGCTGGTGCCCGATGAAGAGGGATATGGGACTGCTGTGGAGCAGCAGGCAGCAAAGATAAAGGGAAAAGATGGTGTGACGGTGTTCGGTATGAATCCTCCGGCACACGATTATGAATATTCCTTTGAAATGTTAGGATTTGCCATTCTTCAGTCGTTGGGCATCCGGGCAGAGGAACTTTAATCTTTGTGGAGGCATGTCGGATTTCCGTTTGAAAGCTTTCTATAGTGTGGCACGAAACCTTAGTTTTACCAAGGCTTCGCAGGAGTTGTTTGTGAGTCAGCCGGCAGTGACCAAGCATGTTAGGGAACTGGAGAGTCTCTATGGTGTGCGTCTGTTCGACCGGAAGGGAAATTCCATTTCGCTCACTGAGGCTGGAAAATTGCTGATGGAGCACTGCGAACGGATTTTGGACGATTACCGCAAGCTGGAGTACGACATGCACCAGTTGAACAATGAGTATGCGGGAGAGTTACGGTTAGGGGCCAGTACGACAATCTCACAGTATGTGCTTCCGCCTGTGCTGGCTGCTTTCACGGAGCGTTATCCCAAGATGAGTGTGTCATTGATGGACACCAATTCGCGCAATGTGGAGAAGGCTTTGCAGGAGCATACCATTGATGTGGGTATGGTGGAGGGAGTGTTCCGTCTGCCCAGCCTGCGCTACGACCCGTTCTTGTGCGATGAACTGGTGCCGGTAGTTTGTCCGCGCGGCCATTGGGCCGGAAAGGAGGAACTGACGCTGGAAGAGTTTGTTCGTGTGCCATTGGTGCTTCGTGAGCGAGGTTCCGGCACGCTGGATGCCATTGAGATGGTATTGGCAGAGCAGGGGCTGAAGCTTTCTTCGCTGAACGTGCGGATGCACTTAGGCAGTACGGAAGGTATCAAGTCGTTCTTGCGGTGCAGCAACTGTATGGGTATCGTGTCAATCTGTGCTCTCGAGAGGGAACTGAAGGAAGGAGACTTTCAGGTGATTGACATTGAGGGCTTGCAATTCAAGCGGCATTTCTGTTTTGTATCGGCTCAGGGACAGGAGTCGGATACGGTATTGAATTTTATGCGTTTTGTCCGGCACTTCCTTTCCGGAAAGTAAAGGCCGGACAAAACGTGTCTTTTTATTTCTTTCCGAATTCAGGATCGATTTTCAGCAGGGCGGTAACGCCGAAGGTGGCCAGTGTGCACACCATAATCCAAATGAAGAACAGCTGGTAGCCTAAGGTTTCTTGCATCCAGCCGGCTATCATGCCCGGCAGCATCATGCCCAAGGCCATGAAGGCGGTACAGATGGCATAGTGCGAGGTCTTGTGTGTGCCGTTGGCAAAATAAATAAGGTAGAGCATGTAGGCCGTGAATCCGAATCCGTAGCCGAACTGTTCCACAAAGATGCAGCTGTTCACGATGATTAAGTTGTCGGGCTGGGCGTAACTCAGGTACACATAGACAATATCGGGCAGGGAGATGGCCCATACCATCGGCCAGAGCCAGCGGCGCAGTCCGTGGCGTGCTACGGCAATGCCTCCCAGGATACCTCCCAAGGTGAGACCGACAATGCCGAGCGTTCCTTGGGCAAAGCCTATCTGTGCCGTGGTCATGCCGAGTCCTCCTTGTTCCACTGGGTCGAGCAGGAAGGGAATGCCCATCTTGGCTAACTGTGCCTCGGGCAGGCGGTAGAGCAGCATGAACAGAATGGCGGTAAGCGCCTGTTCTTTCTGGAAGAAGGAACGGAAGGTGAGCAGGAAATCGGTCAGTATGCTCCGGGCTTCTCCTTGTCGGGCGACCGACGGACAGTCCTGGTCAGGACAGGGCAGTACGAAGGAATGGTAGAGCCACAGAGCCAGCAGGCAGCCTGCTAACGTGAAGAAGGTGATGCTCCAGGCGTACGATGTGCGTCCGGTCATTTCTTCCAGCCAGCCGGCCAGCATAATGAGCAGTCCTTGTCCGGCGATGGTGGCAAAGCGGTAGAACGTGCTGCGGATGCCCACGAAGAAGGCTTGCTGATGCGGGGTAAGGCCTAACATGTAGAAGCCGTCGGCGGCGATATCGTGGGTGGCAGAACTGAAGGCTACGAGCCAGAATACCGCCAATGTGGTCTGGAAGAAATGGCTGGGGGCGATGGGGAAGGCCTG
>ERZ791629.431-NODE-431-length-18754-cov-2.22985_pt1 | contig 18754 bp, 18 predicted proteins | sample MGYA00510057_ERZ791629 | MGnify/ENA primary metagenome ERZ791629 (study PRJEB30046, sample SAMN00715161) | human gut metagenome | study: EMG produced TPA metagenomics assembly of the A metagenome-wide association study of gut microbiota in type 2...
CAACAAAAGAAAAGCCACGCTACTAAACTACTAATTTGCCACTTTCAAGGGCAAATCAGCCACACACCAAAACTTTTGCGTCCTTTAGAATATCTTTTCTCTAAGACCTTTCAAGTGTAACTTTCTCACTCTCTGCCACTCATTGGTCTAACTTTTATTTCCTACTAAAGTATTGATTAGTCTAAGGTTTAGTTATTCTATGATATAAATTTAACAGTTTATTTTTATTGAAAATTAGTTCGTTTTAATTATTTAATGGGCTCTGCACAAACCCGCAACCCTTTAAAAAGGGTTGACCTAAATTTTAGATTTATTAAACTCTGTTTTTAACCACAATTCCTCAAAATCCCCAAACATTTATAATATACAAAATTACCGCAAAATCAGCACAATTTTTATATTTGACAAGGTAATAGGAGAGTGATATACTGAGGTTAGAAAAAACTAACTATAAGGGTGGATTACTATGGATACTATTATTTCTACAATTATTGTTTGTGCAATTATCGCTGTTATTTGTGTGTTTGGTGTTTTAAAATACATAAAAAACCTTAAAAGCGGTTGCTGTGGTGCAGGCGGCGACAGTGTAAAAAAGGTTAAGCCAAAGGACAGCAATGCAAAAAATTTCAATTATGAATATAAAATCGTTATTGACGGTATGACTTGCAAGAATTGTGCAATGCGTGTTGAAAACGCTTTTAATTCAGATGAAAATTACCTTGCAAAGGTTAAGCTGTCGGAAAATTCTGCTTTTGTAAGAGCAAAGCAGGCAGTTGAAGAAAAAGTTCTGCGTGATGTCGTAATCAAAGCAGGATATATTCCTATGAAAGTTGAAAAAGTATAATTTTTATCTGCCATGTCGGCAAATTCCATACATGGCAGATATTTTTAAACGCAAGAGTTAGTCAAAACTAATTCATTTGATATTTTAAAGTTTTTATTAATCATTTTTACTTAAAAATATTTGTTTTTATGGCAGATTATCATCACTTAACATATGAACAGATAAACATATATTCATATAACAACAGGAGGTAAAGTATGTTTCTTGAAATTAAGGGTATAGAAAAATACTACGGAACAGGGGATAACCGCACAAAGGTACTCAAAGGTATTACTACGGGTGTTGAAAAGGGCAAGATATGCGTTTTACTTGGCCCGTCAGGCTCGGGTAAATCTACGCTTTTGAATATTATTGGCGGTATTGAAAAAGCAGACGGCGGAAGTATTGCTATTGACGGCAGCAGAATTGAAGATATGGGCGAAAAACAGCTTTCGCTTTACCGCAGAAACCACCTCGGATATGTATTTCAATTTTACAATCTGATTCCGAATTTGACTGTTAAAGAAAATATAGAGGTTGGTGCATATTTGAGCAAAAATCCACTCAATACCGATGAACTTTTGCACACACTCGGATTGTGGGAGCATAAGGACAAAGTGCCGAGTCAGCTTTCGGGCGGTCAACAGCAGAGAACCTCAATCGGCAGAGCTATTGTAAAAAATCCCGATATTTTACTTTGTGACGAACCAACGGGCGCACTTGACTACAAGACTTCAAAGGACATATTAAAGCTGATTGAAACTATAAATCAAAAGTACGGAAATACAGTAATTATTGTAACTCATAATGACGCTATCAAGCTGATGGCAGACAAGGTTATTAAACTGCGAGATGGAAATATTCGTAAGGAATACGAGAACAGCGAAAAGGTAAAAGCCGAAGATCTTGATTGGTAAGGAGATGAATTTATGAAAAATCCGCTTAACAGGCGATTGCCACGAGAGCTTAAAAGCGACATAGGAAAGTATATTGTTATTTTCATATTTTTGGTGGCTACAATAGGATTTGTATCGGGTTTTCTTGTTGCAGGTTCAAGTATGAAAACCGCTTTTGACGAGAGCTTTGATAAAAATAACATTGAGGACGGCTACTTTGTACTCGATGATAAAATGACCGATGAACTGAATACTAAGCTCGAAAATCAGGACATTAAATTGTACGAGAATTTTTACAAGGAAGAAAGCTATAAAAACGCTGCATACAGAATTTATAAGAACAGAAATGATGTAGATAAAATCGAGCTTTTTGAGGGCGAGTTTCCAAAACAGGACGATGAAATTGCGATTGACAGACTTTTTGGCGAGAACAACAATATTAATATCGGCGACAAGGCAGAGCTTGACGGCAGGCAGTACAAGGTGAGCGGTTATGTTGCTTTTCCCGATTATACGGCATTATTTAAAAATAATACCGATATGATGTTTGATGCGCAGAATTTTACCGTTGCTGTGGTTACCGACAATGCCTTTGACAAAATATCGGATAAGCATTTACATTACTGCTATTCATATACTTTCAACGACAGCTCGCTTACCGAACAGCAAAAGCACGATAAAAACACCGACCTAAAAGAATTAATTGCTAAAAATGCTGTGATGAATAACTTTGTATCCGAGCTTGACAATCAGGCTATACATTTTTCGGGCGATGACATTGGTTCTGATACCTCAATGATGATAACCCTTTTATACATTGTAATTGCAATTATGGCATTTGTATTTGCAGTCACTACTTCAAATACCATTGAAAAGGAATCAGCCGTTATCGGAACACTGAGAGCGTCGGGTTATACCAAGGGCGAGCTTTTAAGGCACTATCTTTTGCTCCCTGTTGTGGTTACAATCGTGGGTGCAATACTCGGTAATGTGCTCGGCTATACTGTGCTTAAGGATATTGTTGCCAATATTTATTACGAAAGTTACAGCCTTGGCCCGTATGTTACATTGTGGAACGGTTATGCGTTTGTAATAACAACCGTTGTGCCTTGCATTATTATGGTGATAGTCAATATATTTATTCTCAGCAAAAAGCTGGCGCTTTCACCGCTTAAATTTTTGCGTCATGACCTCAGCAAAAAGGAAAAGAAAAAGGTTGCCAAGTTACCTAACTTTAAGTTTATGACAAGGTTCAGACTTCGTGTTATTTTTCAAAACAAGTCAAGCTACATTGTTTTGTTTGTAGGTATACTTTTTTCAAACCTTATTCTTATGTTCAGTCTTATGTTGCCGCCATTGCTTGATAATTATAAGACAGAGGTAATCGACAATATGATTTGCGATTATCAGTATATATTGAAAATGCCCGTTGAAACCGATACTAAGGGTGCAGAAAAATATGCGGTAACTACGCTTGAAACCAATTTTGAAAATTCCGAAAAGTCCGATGAAATTACGGTATATGGTGTGGATAAGGAGTCGGACTATGTAAAAGCAGGATTTATAGACAGAAACTCGGTTTATGTATCTGAGGGTATTTTGGAAAAATTCGGCTTAAAGGTTGGAGATAATCTTGACCTAAAGACAAAGTATGATGACAAAACCTATCGCCTTACAATTAGCGGTACATATAAATATCCTGCGTCATTGGCGGTATTTATGGATATAGAAAATTTCAGAACCGAGTTTGTGAAGTCAGAAGAACATTTCAGCGGATATTTTTCAAATAAAGAAATAACAGACATTGACGATAAGCTGATTGCAAGCAAGATTACTCAAAAGGATTTGACAGTAATCTCTGACCAACTGACCGATTCAATGGGTGGAATGTTCCCAATGGTTTCGGCATTTGCAATACTTCTCTATATGCTGCTTGTATATTTGCTTTCTAAAATCATAATAGAAAAGAATGCAAATTCGGTATCAATAGTAAAAATACTCGGCTATCAGAACGGTGAAATTACAAGGCTTTACATTATTTCAACAGCTATTGTAGCAATTTTTTCGGTAATAATCAGCCTGCCGATTTCATATTTATTGATGAAGATAATATACAGTGAATTGATAAGCAGTTTTTCGGGTTGGCTTTCATTCTACATAGAGCCTATGGTTTATGTAAAAATGCTCGTTTTCGGAACACTCGCATATGCGGTTGTAGGCGCTTTACAGTTTAGAAAAATCAAAAAAATTCCAATGGAAGAGGCGCTCAAAAACGCAGAATAAAATACAGACCGACACTTTTGTTGTGTCGGTCTGTTGCTTTAGTTTTGAAAATTAATTTGCTGTTCTTCAATCAGCGGATAGCGCATAAGCTCGGTGCTGTCGAGATTTTCTTTGCGCATATCAACGGCGGAAATCTGATGATTATTATAGGTTGTGTAGTAGTAAATTCCCTTTGTTGTGTTACAGCAAGAGGTATAAATCGTAATTTCATACTTGCCCTCGCTCACTTCGCAACAGCCTCGCTGTTGGTCTACCGAGCCGAGAATATGGAAAAACTGACTTACACTTTCGTTTTCACTGTCGGCAGAAATTGAATTCATTTTTGTAAACGCAACTCGTGCAAAGCGTGAGGCAGAGGAGAGGTCACCCGGAAGTCCGAGTGCGCCCATTCCTCGGCTGTACGAGTTAAGCGCAAGCCCGTTTGCAAAGGTGTTTTGTGGCTGTTTAGGCGAAAGTGACATATAATTATTGAGCATAAACATTTGTGTTTCAAACGGCGGATTGTTTGTAAGCACGCCAACCGGATTATCGTAAATATGCAGTCCGTCTGCCATAGATTCTACTGTAATACAGCCGTTCTCATCGGCAATTATCCAATGAAGTTGAGCGGTCGGCAGTTTTTCGCTGAACGGTGTATCTGTAAGATTTATGCTTGCAAGCAAGCTTTTTGCCTCGTTAATATTTGCGCATTTGCCTAAAATGTATGGTATAAATTCAAACTGAGCAATATTTTTCTTTCCGCTTACAGGCTTTGCGTAAACGGCATTTCCCACAAAGTTAAGTCCTGCCATTCCAAGGCCTTTTTCGTTGATTGCATCATAGTAAAGGGGATAATTTCCCACAATATGTGCCATTCCGATTATAGCATAGTGAGAGGTGCAAGCGCTTGTGTGGCGGGAATCGAAGGCATAGTTTCTCGGAGTAACGGTTATTTCGTCACCGTACGAAAATTCATAGTCAAGAGTTCGTCCAAAATAAAAATCCTTTGTTTTGTATGTTGCGGCAGTACACATATATAAACCTCCTTGTGTTATTGTTTCCTAAAAATAATTTAATATGTAAATGTTTAAAAATAATATCAGACTCCTCGCCAACCGACAAGGAGTCCTTTTGATTTGCAGTCAGATTATTACCATTTAAGCTCGCCGTCACCGCCCATAAGTTTTGTCATTTCCTCAATTTTTTCAAGCGGAAACGGGGGAGATGATACGGGTTTCATTGCAATGGACATAAGTTTCATGGGATTATCATCAGCGGCAATTCTGTTTGAACTTAATGCTCCGCAGATTTTACAGCGGTGAATAATTGCCCATTCGCCGTTTTTGCGCACCCATACTGCAACGGGTTCCATTGCTCCTCCGCAGTCAGCCTCACGATCACCCGGTTCAATATCAAGGTGCATACTCGTAAGACAGTAAGGGCAGTGGTTGCGGTGGTCACTTCCTGCACCGTTTGGCACAACAAGTCTGCCGCATACCTTGCAGGTAAAACTTTCATTGCAGGCGTGTGATTTATAATAACCTTTTTTATATGATTTTTTCTTGTTTTCTCTATTCATAGAGCATAATCCTCCAAAAAGTAAAATCAAAAACCTTTTGGGAGGTTTGTCGGTAAAAGCAGCAACCCTCCCGATTATGCTACTATTACCGTTGTATTATTCTTTGTCAAACACTAATCTCCTTATAAAAATATTTATGAAAAAGCCAAGGCTTAGTCAACAATTTACAATTTTATTATATCAGCATATAAAATGTTTTTCAATATACATCAAGTGAATTTTTGTGCAAAATTATATTTTAATTTTCTCCCACTCTGTCCTTGTGATTACGTACACAACAGTTGTTTCATTTTCACTGTCAATAAATTCATCAAGTTTTTTACAACCGTATGACACAGCGACAGCGGCGGAGGCAATGTTATCTTTTTTCATATAGGAATACACGGTATTGAAAGGAGTGTTAATAAAGGTCCAATCTCTTACCGCAATGCTTGCCTCTTTAGCATAGCCCTTATGCTGCATATCCTTTCTTAAATGATACCCGATTTCAGGCTTTATTTGATTATTAATCATTTGCATTGTAATTCCGCAGTCGCCAATCATTTCACCTGTGCTTTTCAGACAGACCGCCCACAATCCAAATCCGAAAATATGGTAGCGCTCAATGCTCCTGTTTATCCAATTTTGTACCCTGCTTTCATCAAAGTGTAGGGGTAGTGCTGCATAATGTCGGAATCCGCCAACACTTTATATAAAGCGTCAAAATCTTCGTGCGTAAGCTCCCGAAGATACAGCCTTTCAGTTTCAATTTTCATTTTATCACCATTAATAATTTTATAGCAATCAAAAATTTCTGCCAATAAAAATCAAAGGGAACTTCTCATTTGAAAAGTTCCCTGATTTTATGCAAGTGATTTTTTCTTCGCAAAGCCTTTCATTTTTACATAATACACAACAAGCATAAGCAGCATACTTGCAGTCCATGCGGCAGGGCCTGCAACGCATATTGACGCATAGCCGATTATTGAGCTGAAAAGAACAGGTGTGCATATTCTCATGGCAACCTCAATCAGGGAGCCAATCATTGGAATAATGCCGTTTTTAAGTCCCTGTATTGTGCCACGATAAATGAACAGCATACCGAGCGACCACTCAAACGGACAGTTCCAGAATATGAATTGTACGGAGTAATCTATTGTTTGCTGAGAGCTGCCGCTTGTGAATATTCCGGTAATTTGTGTGGCAAAAAGCATTGAAATTGCGCCCACAATTATTGAGTAGGCAATACAAAGCATAAGGCAGTTATTAACGCCTTTTTTTATTCTGTCATACTTGCCTGCACCCTCATTTTGCCCTGCAAAGGTGGCAATTACCGTACTCATAGAGTTCATAGGATTTTGAATAAGCAGCTGTACTCTGTTGCCAATGGTGTAAGCCGCAACCGCATAAGAGCCGAACTGATTTACAAAATACTGCAAAACCATCATTCCTATTGAGATAACGGAATTTTGAAGTCCCATAGGACAGCCTACCCTAAGCTCGTCTGTAATCATTCTTTTTATATCTTTAAAGCTATCTTTTGTAGGCAAAAGCATTTTAACCTTGAAGTATATATAAATGCAGCAGAGTACGGCGGAAATAAGCTGAGAAATAACCGTTGCTATTGCCGCACCCGATACATCCCACTTGAATACTACTATAAACAGCAGGTCAAGCCCTACATTGAGTACAGATGAAAATAACAGCAGATACAGCGGAGTTTTGCTGTCGCCCACCGAGCGGAGAAGTGATGCGGTAAGATTGTAGAGCATTGTTGCAGGTATGCCAAGGTAAATTATAGTGAGGTATTGGCTTGCGTAGTCAAAGGTTTCTTTTGTTGTGCCGAGCATTGTAAGAAACGGATTTACCAAAAAAACAAACGCAGCGGTGAGTACAACCGAGGACACTACACCGATGAGTATGTGTGCGGCAACACTTTTCTTTACCCGTTCTATATTTCCTGCGCCAAAGTGCTGAGAGGTTATTACCGAACAGCCTGCCGACAGTCCTATAAAAAATCCAAGTGCAAAAAAGTTTAACGAGCTTGTAGAGCCGACCGCCGCTAATTTTATTTCTCCAAGAGTTTGACCTACTATGAGAGTATCAACTACATTGTATAATTCCTGCAAAAGGTTTCCGATTATTACAGGAATAGCAAAAAGCAAAATCTGACTGAATATTTTTCCCTGCGTAAGATTTCTTATTGATTTTGACTCTGCCACAAATGTTCAACCACCTTTGTTAAAAATTATCGTAAAAAATAAAAATAAGCTATAATAGCTTTAAATTCGTATGAATTATAGCACAACAGAGTAAAAAAGTAAATCATACAATTCTAAAAAATACAAAGACTTTTTGCGACAAAAACTTTGCAAAATGCACATAGATTTCAACTCGGAAAATAACGGTTGCAATTTTTTTATTTGCAATGCAAAAATATTGTTTCAAGCTATTTTCAATACTTTTTCGGTGCGGAATTTGTTAGTCAAATGACAGTATTTCCCCGAAGTCGATGTCCTCATAGTCGAGCGAGCTGTAAATGTCTGTATCGTCAGACTTTTTATGAATTTCGTAATCATCACAGTCTTTGTCAAGGCTGTATAGCATAGCTTCTCGTGTTAATGCGGCGTAGTCACTGTCGCTGAGAGAAAGCAAAGCACCCACAAATTCTTCTTTTGTAAAGCCATGGAAAAGCAATTCCTCATTATCAAAAATAAAGTTTATAGCCTGTTCAATAACCTCATCGTTACCAAACCTGAACACAACCAGAAGCCAAGCCATTTGCTCATCCTCATCATAAGGAATAGCCCTGATATAATCAGAAAAAGTTTTTTCATCAAAGTGCTCTGCAATAATATCTGCCTGCTCTACTCGTTTGAAAGATGTAAAATCTTCAGCGGATTCAGCAGAATATTCTGTATAATCAGAACACGAGTTAAGCTGACTTGTATATGCGTTGAAAACTACACAAAGGGTAAAATCATCTACCACATTGCCGGTTTCTTTCCATGTTACTGTTGCACATGGCTCACTAAAATCTCGAATAAAGTATAAGCTGTCATGGATATTAATACCTTTGTATTTAAACGAAACAATTTTATCATTTGCATTTTCATTGTAAGGGAAAAGGTTTGTTTCCAGCTCTTTATAAAGTTCTGCTTCAAATTTTGATAACAACGCAGGAATTTCATATTTTGACAAACATAAAATTTTAAACATATCTGGCATAAAAATCACCTTGAAAAAATTATTCAACGCACCGCTTTGCCGGCATAGCAGCTTTGTTGTGCTATAAGAATACAATAAAACTTTTAATTGCACAATGTATTTTCAGCAACAATTTTTTCAATGGTAAAAGTTTAGCTAAATGGTAAAATTGACTATACTATGGAAGAGCTGCGTTTGTGTAATGGGCAGAGAGCTTTGTGCAATACACAGAAAATTTGGCGATTTAATTGTATAAAATTACTCCCGGCACTGCTGATTAATGCGGTGTCGGGAGCTGCTTTTTATATATGAAGATGTTTGAGTACCGGAAAAAATTTCTTTAGCTTGCACCAAAGAAGTATAAAAACCGAGCAGGCGAGAAAGTCAACTATTGTCATAATCCACCAGCAGTAGCTTATGTTTTGCAGTACAGGAGTATTGCTCCAAATTTGGTTTGAATAACTGTTTACCGCATAATTGAGCGCCATAATAATTATGGTGTTCTTACCTAAAAAAGATAAAAATTTAAAATTATTCACATATTTGTAGCAGATAAAGAGTATTGCAGAGGAAACTGTAATTGACCCTAAAAATGTAAGGAAAGTGTTGTTTAAGGTGTTGTTGCAGAGGTCAACTCTCGGGTTAGTTATTATGCAAAATGCGCCGAGGGCAACCATAGAAACAACAAACGAAATGCCGTGATTGATTTTTTCAAGCGTGTTGTTTTCTTTTATTTTTAAGCCTATGAACATAAATACCGTACCGATAAGCGCAATGTTAATGTGCCAAGGCAGTTGAATTTTTACCGTAAGATATAAAATGTAGTCTAATATTACGGATAATAAACAGATTGCGGTTTGTATTCCTGCACTTTTAATTTTATTGAGGAAATAAAAGCAAATACAGCATATGAACATACAGGGCAAAAACCATAGCGGTGTGCAGTTCGGCATTTTGTCAATAGAACCCCACGAGTAAAATATCCATTGCAGATGATTAATTGTAGAGTTAAACAACTCTTGCCCGCTAAGTCCCCTTATCTGTTCAAGCGGAATGTTTATAAGCAGATTGAAAAACGCAAGAATAAAATACGGCACAATGTACGATTTGAATTTTGTAACTATAAGATTTTTAAAACCGAGCTTGCTCCACTTTTCTTTGTTATACAGAAATCCCGACAATATAAAAAAGAATGGCATATGAAAGCCGAAAATTGCTTTAACAAGCGGGACAGGTGCGTTTGCGTGACCGATAAGCATTAAAATAATCACAAATCCTCTTGCTACATCTATGTAAGACAGTCGCTCGGATTTATCTTTTTCCATCAATAATCCCCACACATTTTTTTATTTTGACATTTGCATAACTACTATTATAACCCAGATTTTGAAATTTTCAAGGATATGAGATTATTTTGCTTTTTTAAATATAATTCTTGAAATAAATACTTAAATAATAGTTCAAATAGCTTTTATTATAAAATAAATATGATATAATTATCTGTAAATAATTATTATAAATTTAAAAGGTGGTGCTTTTATGAAAGAAACTTATGAGGAAAAAATAAACAGAAGATTAAAGGTTAAGCAAAGAATTATTGAGGTTGCCGCAGGCAGGGAAAAGGCTGACCTTGTAATTAAAAACGCAACATATCTTAATGTATTTTCAAATGAGTTTTTGCAGGGTGATATTGCCGTTGCAAACGGTCTTATAGCAGGCATAGGCGAATACGAGGGAGAAAAAGAAATTGATGTGAACGGAAAAATTGTACTTCCAGGATTTATTGATGCGCATATTCACCTTGAAAGTGCAATGGTAACTCCGAGTGAATTTGCAAAGGCTGTTATTTCTCATGGCACTACAACGGTTATTACCGACCCACACGAAATAGCAAATGTTATGGGACTTAACGGCATTGATTATATGATAGAGAGCACTCAAAATCTGCCTGTTGATGTTTATTTTATGTTGCCGTCTTGCGTGCCTGCCACCGCCTTTGACGAAAGCGGTGCAGGGCTTGGCTACAAAGATATTGATTCGTATTTTGAGCATAAAAAAGTTCTCGGACTTGCCGAGATGATGAACTATGTGGGAGTGATAAACGGTGACGGCGATGTGGTATCTAAAATAATTGCATCGCAGGCGCACCACAAGAAAATTGACGGACATGCTCCCGAGCTTTCGGGAAACGACCTAAACGCTTACATTGCGGCAGGTGTGTATTCCGATCACGAATGTTCCACTTTTGAAAACGCACTCGAAAAGCTGAGAAAAGGTCAGTTTATTATGATAAGAGAGGGTACGGCGGCGCATAACCTCAGCGCACTTATGCCACTGTTGACAAAGCAGTATAGCGACCGATGTATGTTTGCGACAGATGACAAGCACCCAAGCGATTTGCTCAACGGCGGACATATTGATTACATAGTAAAGCAGGCGCTGAAAAACGGCGCAGACCCAATAGTTACCCTCAAAGCGTCAACGCATAATGCGGCAAGGTATTTTTTGCTCAATAACAAGGGTGCAATAGCTCCCGGCTACCTTGCCGATATTGTAGTGGCAGATAATTTTGCTGATTTAAATGTTGAAATGGTATTCAAAAGGGGAAAGCTGATATTTGACGGCGAGGTAAAGGAATTTGACGCTCCGTCTGTTGATGAAACACTTGTTGAAAAATGCCACAATACCTTTAACCTTGACGAGGTTACGCCGAATAGCTTTAAAGCTGACGGAAAGCTCGGACTTATCGGGCTTGTAGGCGGTGAATTGCTCACACGCAACCTTGGCTTTGCAGATAAAACAGATGTAGAAAATGATATTTTAAAGATTGCCTGCGTTGAGCGCCATAAGAACACGAACCATATAGGCGTAGGATATGTAAAAGGATATTCGCTGAAATCGGGTGCAGTCGCAACCTCTGTTGCACACGATTCGCATAATATTATAACCATAGGCTGCAGTGATACCGACATAGCCGTTGCGGTTAATGCCATTAGAAAAGCAAAGGGCGGAATAGCCGTTGTTGAAAACGGAGAGGTCAAGGCTTTGCTCGAACTCCCCGTTGCAGGTCTTATGTCGGAAGAAAAGTTGGAAACAGTAAACGAAAAACTCGAAAAAGCAAAAGCCGAGGCATACCGCCTTGGTGCAGATAAAAGCATTGACCCGTTTATGACCTTGTCATTTTTGAGCCTGCCCGTCATCCCGTCATTGAGAATAACCACAAAAGGCGTGTTTGATGTGGAAAAGTGCGAGCTTTTAAAGGATGAGATGAGTGTTTAAAGCGCAAAGTTTAGCATTTGTTTTACTTTATCGTCCGACTGAAACTAAGTTAAAATCCAATTTAAAATTTACTGATTATCTCCCAATAACATCTCTGTAAAAATCTATAAAGGCATTCAGAGCGGGGGAGCGCCATTTGTTTTTGTGTATCAGTAATTGAGTCCACACTGAAACGCTGAAATTCATAATCGGCAGGTGCTTTATTTCGCCCGAACGGTAGTAATCCTCAGTTATGAAATCGGGCAGGAATGACACCATACGGCTGTCTTTTATAAGTGAACATATTTGCAGTGGATTGCCGATTTCGAGTATTGGGTGAATTTCCAACGATTGCAGTGCAAGCTCGTTGTTAAGCAGTTTTCGGTAGCTCATATTGCTTTCTGTCAATACAAAGTCTTCCTCGCAAAGTCTGCTGAGTGTGATTTTTTTCTGCTGAAAAAGAGGGTGCTCAGCTGCTGCAAAAAAATGCACAGCCTCCTCGTGCTCGGCACATATGATAAATTCAGAATCGTAAATATGGCTGTCGAGCGTGAATATAAGGTCAACCTCGTTTTTCCTCAGCATATCAAACATTTTTTCTGTTCCGCTCTCAAATACCACAAGGTGGATATTCGGAAAAAGTCTGCGGAATTTCAAAAAATCATCTTTGAAATAGCGGCTGCATACAGAGCTTGACATAGCAAGGCGGATATTTCCCTCAACAGTTTCGGGTGTACGCAAATCCTCAAGCATTTTTTCGCGCGATTCAAGAATGTTTCGTGCGTGCTGTAACACTATAATTCCGTCTGCCGTTAGGCTGATTCTATGATAAAATCGGTCAAAAAGTACAGTGTTCAGCTCGCTTTCAAGCTGTTTTATTTGTGAAGATACTGTCGATTGCGTGTAGCCGAGCTTTTCGGCGGCGGCAGAAAATCCCGAATATTCGCAAACCGCAACAAAGGTTTTCAGTACATTTGTATCCATAGCTTTTTATTCCTTTACAAACGATATTTTCGTTATTATAACATATTATTATCAATTTTACAAATGATACAATATTTGATATAATAATATTTGCATTATGTTTAGTTTTAAAGGAGATTTTATTAATGAAGCGTGAGCAGCTTGGCAGTCGCCTTGGATTTATTATGCTTTCTGCCGGATGCGCTATCGGATGCGGAAATGTTTGGAAATTTCCGTGGATGTGCGGTCAAAATGGCGGCGGAAGTTTTATGCTTGTTTACATAATATGTCTTATTGTGCTCGGTATTCCGTCTTTGATTATGGAATTTGCAATTGGCAGGGCGGCGCAGACAAGTCCGATACATATGTATAAAAAATTAGAAAAACCGGGACAAAAGTGGGGCGGCTTTGGTTGGGTGTGCCTTATGGGCAATCTTGCGCTGATGGCGTTTTACACAGTTGTGTGCGGATGGATTATCTACTATTTTGTCAATTTTCTTATAGGGAATAATGCCGACCTCGGCTTTAATTCTATGATTTCTCAGCCGTCTGTAAATGTTATTTTTCTGCTGGTTACGGTAGTTATTGCTTTTGTAATTCTCTCGTTCAATATTCAGAGCGGACTTGAAAAAGTAACAAAATATATGATGTGCGCATTGCTTGTGCTGATGGTAGTTTTGGCGGTAAACAGTCTGTTGCTGAAAGGCGCAGGAGAGGGAATGTCGTTTTACCTCAAACCCGATTTTTCAAAGATTGACGGCTCGGTTATAGTGGCGGCAATGAATCAGGCATTCTTTACATTGTCAACAGGTATGGGCGGAATGGCTATTTTCGGAAGTTACATAGGCAAAGACCATTCCCTTATGGGCGAGGCTGTTAATATAATTTCTTTGGATACTCTTGTTGCCATTCTTGCAGGTGTAATAATTTTTCCTGCTTGCTTTACTTATGGTGTTGAAGTAAATTCAGGCCCGAGCCTTTTGTTTGACACTATGGGAACTGTGTTTAATAATATGGCAGGCGGCCGCATATGGGGAACTCTCTTTTTCCTGTTTATGGTTTTTGCGGCTTTGTCAACCGTTCTCGGTGTGTGTGAAAATATCCTTTCAATGATTAGAGATTTAACGGGTTGGTCACGCCGCAAAGGAAGTTTGATTTGCGGAATTGTTGTATTTGTCCTTGCACTAACAACAGCGCTCGGTTTTAGTGTGCTTCATTTTCAACCGTTTTCCGAAGGAACAACATGGCTTGATTTCTGGGATTTCATAGTATCTACAAATATTCTTCCGCTGGGTTCGCTTGTTCTTGCTCTTTTCTGTTGCAATAAATTCGGCTGGGGCTGGGATAACTTTATCAAAGAGGCTAACGAGGGCAAAGGACTTAAGATTAAGTCGTGGATGAAACCCATTTTTAAATATGTTGTACCTCTGTTTATAGGATTTATTTATGTTTACGGCTTGATTACATTTAATTGGAAATGATTGTTTATATAACTTAAAAAGTAGGTCAACATTAAAATGTGTTGACCTACTTTTTGTGGTGTCGGTATTAAATTACAGTTATCACACAAAGTTTAGCTTAGTAATTTTTTTCTATAAACTTTTCTGTCGCCTCATAAATAATAATCGTGAAAGTATGACGATTACCGCACTGCCTGCAAATATTTGCAAAGGGTAGGTTAGCAGGCTTGCTTGCGGAATTATTATACTAAGTATTGTGATTGCACCGACAGGCGGCATATAAACTTTGGCGAAGTAAAGCATCATAAGCATTATTGCGGTAGCCGTCAGGGCGGCGATTGTCAGAGGCAATCCACACTGAATATTTATTATATATCTTGCCAATACTCCGACAAATGCGCAGGCTGTAAGCACAAGTACAGGCTTTATCGGCTTTAGGCGAGCTTTATTATTCGGACGGGAAAATTCAGTAAACACCACGAGCAACGGCGGCGCAACCGCAAATCTGAAATCCAATGAAAATGCGATATATCCGATTGCGGCAACGCAAATTATTCTTATTACAGCGTCGATAATGTCAGCTCTGAAATTTAGCGTTACAGGCTCATACGGTTCTTTTTCCCTAATGCCTGTACTTTCAAATATTTTGCGAAATAGTATAACCGCCACTGTCAGCAAAAAGGCGGCGAGCGGATACACAAAGCTTGTGGTCTGCATCATAACAGGCAACACGATTGCCGAAATCAATGGTGCAAAAGTTGTTTTTGAGAACATAAAAACAATCTGAGAAATTGCAAAAGCTATGATTATCTGCGGATATATTCCAAAATGTATATATCTCACAATAAGCACGCCAAAAACGGCACATAGGCTAATTAAGCCAAGCATTCGCCTGCCGTTGACTTTCCAACTCCTTTTTTCAGCCACCAAATATCCTATGGCAAGCGCTGTTATCTCGGGGAAAATAATTTCTTTTTCGTTGAGTATCTCTGCCGATACGGTCATACACGCAACCAATATCAAAGTCGATATGTAGGGAAGTATAGTTTTAAGTGTTTTTCTGTTTTTCATATCTTTACAGCCTTTGTCAGTAATGTTAATATTATATCATAAATCACCTTATAAAACAGCAATAACAAGAAAATGTGTAATATTATAAATATCTTTTTATCTTAACAGATTTATAACAAATGGGGGATATGTATTGCTGTTGTGCTTACAATCGTTTATAATATTCGAATATAATTAAAATATATAATCTGAAAGGAGTTTTGTATATGTCAAAATCAGCAAATCTTTATGCACGAATTGAGCCTGACCTAAAAGAACAGGCGGAGGCTATTCTGAATGCACTTGGTATTCCTGCGTCAAATGCAATTACAATGTTTTATAAGCAGATTGTTCTTCATAACGGTATCCCGTTTGATTTAAAAATTCCTAATCATCCGACAGACATCAGCCGTATGACAGAATCACAGTTTAACGAGGAGCTTGAAAAAGGCTACAAGAATATGCAGGAGGGCAACACCATACCTATGGAGCAGGCTTTTTCGGATATTCGTAAGGAATACGGAATATGAATTACAAAATTTTTTTTACGCCCAATTCACAAAATGATTTATATGACATTTTCAGATATATTGCGTTTGATTTACAATCTTTTGAGAATACGGCAGGTCAGCTTGACCGCCTTGAAAGTGCCGTTAAATCTTTGGAGCAACTTCCCTTACGATTTCGTGTATATGAAAAAGAACCTTGGAAAAGTCGTAATCTTCATATTATGCCTGTTGATAATTATATTGTTCTTTACATAGCTGATGATAATAAACACACTGTAACAATTGTTCGTATAATGTATGGCGGCAGAAATGTTGATTCTCAGCTTAAAAAGTGAGTTTTAGTTTAACACTGTAAATCTCAAAACTTCAATTCTTTATCAGTGGGGAAGCGGAGATTTGCAGATTAGTAAAAATAAAAGGAGCAGCTGTTTGACTGCTCCTTTACTGTTATACGCAAGTGAAAAATAAATTGCGTCAATGACAAGGTGTATCAAGGTCTATGTATAAACTTTTATATAGCAAATAAAAAATACTGTATATAAAAAGTTATGTAAATTACATTGATGCACATTGCACATCATAAAATTTATGCACTGAAAAAAGACAGCACATAAATTGACGGTAATATAAATCAAAGAATAAATTTAGTCTTTGGATTTTCAAACTCTGCTTTGCGAATTTCAAAGGCTTTTTTTACATCATCTTCAAAGGCGAGAGTAGGCTTATCCGCACCCATCAGCTTTAAAAGCCTTTTTGTAAAATCGGGGTTGTTTACAAGTATCGGCCCGAGCTGAGCGGTAGCAACTAAGTTGTTTACCATAATGCCCTCTTTGTCGGAGTCTTTGTTAATGCCAATGCCCTTAATGCACTTGACAAAGCAGCAATCCGAGTTGTCTCCAAACCAATATGTAAACTGACTTCTGAAACCGAGAATTTCTGTTCCGTCTGCCATTGTGCCATGATTAAGACCGTTAAATCGTGTGTACTGCGCTCTTTTTGCGGTAAATGGCAAAATGCCGAGTGCAGGGATTTTTCTGCCGTTATAGTCCTCAATTTCATTGAAAAGCACTTCACCCGAATTGCCTGTAAAAAGCATTGGAGTGCCGTCCTCAATAAGCTGATTTATTCTGTCACGATAGGGTAAAAGCGCCTTTATTATAAGCTCCTGATTCTTTTCGTTTGACGGTGCAAGGTAAATTAAATTTGGCTCTTCGTCTGTGAATAACGGTTTGTCGCCAAAAGCAGTTGAAACGAACTCAGCGTTCGGCAGACATTTTTTAAGATATTTTATATTGCCCATATCGCCGAAAAGATTGCATATTTCGGGGAATAGAATTTCTATTTTCATCACTTTGCACTCCTTTCAGCCATTCTGTTGCCGATTGTGTTCTTAGAAATTGTAGCGTACGAGGTTGTGTAAACATCATAAAGAAAGAAGATTGTGTCTGCCTTGTCAAGGTCTACCGCCATTGCTGCATCAGATTCCTTTTCAACACAAGTGATTTTTTCCTCGGGAACACCTGCAAGAAGCAATCTTACCTTATAATCCATACGGCGAACTCCGCTGCAAATAACCTGCTCAATTGAGTTGTCATTCAAAAATTCAAAGTCTGTGTCATATATCCAAGCTGTGTTTTCGCTTGTTTCCTCTGCGTCACCGAGGTCATCGAGCATAAGTACAACAGACTTTTTGCCGCTGTGATTTTTAATAGAAGAAAATACTCTTGAGCAGGCAACAGGATTCTGTCCCTTTGCCACACTCATAATAACCTGCTTGTCGCCGATTTTTTCCTCGTCATAACGGCTCTTTACAATTTCGAGCTTTTCAACCGATTTTCTGAGCTGCTCTGCGCTAAGTCCGAACTCCGAAAGAACGGCGATTGCGCCTGCAAGGTTGTAGGTGTCTGTAACAGAAGTGCCCACCATTTTAAAGTCGGCGGTTTTGCCCTTGAGCGACATTGTAATTCTGCCTGTACCTTCGTTTACCTTTGTAACATCATAGTCAGCCTTTGGCGAGCGGAAACTGCATTTTGTGCAGTGAGCCGAGCCAATGTGGTGGTAGCGGCGGAAGTCATATTCAAGTCGGCTGCCACATTTAGGACAAAGCGGTGTGTCTATTATAATGGTATCCTCATTAAGAACCTCGTCACTCTGCTTTTCAATGCCAAAATAAACTCTGTCATTGCTTTTTGCCAGTCTTGCGCTTACAAGGTCATCAGCGTTCAAAACAAGCTTTGTCTGCTTTGGAATATGCTTGTCGAGAATGTCAAATATAAATTCAGAGTGTGCATTTCGCTTATAGGAATCTCTGAAAAGGTTTGTGCAGAGTAGGTATGTAGGGTGCACATACGGATAAATAAGTCTTGAGCTGCGTTCGTCAAGCTCAAGTACGGCAAGGTCTTTTACTGTTTTGCCTCTTAAATTAACGGCAGAAATCAATGTAGTTGCCACACCGCCGAGAATATTACTTCCTGCACGATTATTTACAGGTGAAAATCCGTTGTCGGCAAGAATATCATTAATCATATTTGCTGTTGTGGTTTTGCCGTTAGTTCCTGTTATGCCGATAATTGTTTTCGGCTTATCCATTCTGCCCAAAAAATCGGGACAAATTTTCATAGCAAGCACACCGGGCATATGAGTGCCGTTGCGGTGCATTACCGAGAGTGCAACAGTAGCAAGTTTTGCAGCGTAAAGAGCCGCAAAAAATCGAATACCCTTCATTTATAAAGCTCCTTTAATTCTGATTATAAGTTTTATTATATCTA
>ERZ791629.435-NODE-435-length-18517-cov-2.88327_pt1 | contig 18517 bp, 19 predicted proteins | sample MGYA00510057_ERZ791629 | MGnify/ENA primary metagenome ERZ791629 (study PRJEB30046, sample SAMN00715161) | human gut metagenome | study: EMG produced TPA metagenomics assembly of the A metagenome-wide association study of gut microbiota in type 2...
TTGCATAACAAAAGCGTAGCAGCTAAAAGCCACTACGCTTTCAAGTCTAACTTTTTGGGGTCACCACAGTTTGACGGTGCTGTAATATAACAAGATAATATGATTATCTCTTTGAGTTTATCCTATTCATTTCAGTTGCCTTTGCATGAATGGAAAACACGCATGAAATCAAGTATTATCGTAAGATACAATAAAATGAAATTTATAATCTTCTTCGTTTTATTATATGTTGCTGTAAATTAGTTGTCCAAAAGTTGTCCAGAGTCGGACAACTTAGTCGGCGTGACTTTGCGTATTGTGTAATAACCTATAGGAATTTTTCTAACAAATGACTTTCAATCTTAACGTACCTACAATTGAACACAAGACCTACTGCAATTATTCGGTGGATCACTAAACATCAGATTCAGCTTAAAAAAGCAAAGATTGTTTGGGAAGTTGTTCCTACTATATAGCAAGAGAAATTGCGTTTGAGTGTCTACGGCTGTGCCTGAATGGTACAGCTCTTACTCTTTTATGGCATTATATATGTCTAGCTTTAATTCTTCATCTGTTTCATATGTACCATTCATGATAGCACTCATAATTTTAAGTAATAGATCTTTTTTGATTTTACCTGCTGCTACATGATAACTAATGTTTTCTGTAATAGCAAAAAAATTCCTAGCAACACCCATGTAGCCATTTAAAAGAAGGAATTGAGCAGATAATGTAATCGCTAACCTTTTATTTCCGTCAGCGAAACAGTGAAACTCACAAGTACAGAAAAATAAGTGAGTGAGCTTTTCTACAAACGTTGGATAATAATCATCGTTTTGAATATTTTGAAGAACACTCTCTAACCTTCCAAGGTCAAAATATTCATATGTTCCGCCACCACTATACTGTATTGTTTTTTGATGAATTTGTTTTGCTTGCTCTATATCAATATAGATTATACCTTCCATCAGCTTCTCTCCTTCAATCGCTTCAATACTTCTTGGTTTTCCTGCATTAAGCGGTCAAGTTCATCTCCCGCTGCTCCAAGAAATTTTTGATATTCATCTTTGTCAAGAGGCTGTATGTATTCGGAAAGCTGATAATGAAAAGCATCTCTTAATGCCATGTCTCTACTTGCCATTTTAGTTCTTCCACGCATAATTAGTGGTTTCCATAAAGCCATATTCTCGAAATTATGAAAAACAGTTTCCACCTCAGCAAAAGAAAGAACATGACCAATATTATCGTACTCTTTTTTTATAGCATCTGCAAGTCCTGTTTCATATGCTGCAATAATATCCAATATTTCACTGTAGAATGTGTCTCTGACTTTATCACTGGCTTTTAAATCTAGTATTTTTTTATATTCCTTTGCTTTTTCCTTGAAAATACTAACATATATCATATCAGTAAAGTGTGCATATTTGAATCTGTTATCTACAACATAATTTTTAAGAGCATCAGTAAATTGTCTCCGATAGTTTTCTTCTTGAATTGAAGCAAAGAAAAAATCTTTATCTCTTTGATTGATATATTTGGTTCCTCCGCCTGTTTTTCGATTTATCAAATCAATGACTATATCCAGCATCATTTGGCGCAAAGCCCTTGCTTTTTCACTTTCAGATAATAACATTGATAGATTTAAAAAAGAACGAAAATCAAATATACCTAATACAGTTGTTTTGGTAGGGACATTAATGTCCTTACCATAAGCTTGTGCTGTTTCTTTGAATTCTTTAAGTTTTTTCCCTTTTAAAACTTCGTACCCATTTTCAACCAACTCATTATTAAACTGATCTATATATCGTGTAATAGTCCTAATATCTACTTCAAAAAAATTAGCTGTCATTTCACGAGTGAAATATAATTTTTGATTCCAAACAATTCCTTCAATCCCGGATTTCTCTTGTATTTCTTCAACTGCAATCTCGTTATTGAGGATATTTTGTCTATCCAATCTCGATGTTGTCAAGTCCTTTGGCATATCGTGCAACTCCTTTTGTAAAGAATTTAAGTATCACTATCTTTGTGGTAAACGAGAATATAATTTCAATCTTCACTGCTCTGTTGGCAAATCTACACCGAGATTTATTAGATACAACTGTTTTTCTTAGCTAATATTATTTATTTTCTAATATTTGCTTTTATTAGCACCAACACGTTACAGAATACCAGATTTTTTTAGCTTGTCCACTTGATATTAAATTACGTACAGACATATTAAGTGCGGCAGTATATTAGACCTTATAATTCCAAATGTGTATATTATGAAGAACTATAGATATCACCTTAAATATTACTCAATTATATTCTGTCACTATACGGTAACGACTTAATATAGTCTTCCATGAACTGCCAATCAGGAACATATCCTTCTTCTGAGTATGTATGTTTTTTATCAATAAAAATTGTTCCATCTGCGTTATGTTGTACTGGAAGTTTTATTACAGACTTTCCAAACTTTTTTGCATCATGTGGTTTTCTTCCATAAGACCACCTATACTTATCCTTCATAATAATGGTGCATAAAAACATGGCAAGATATGGATTCATTTTATAATGTCTTACATAAAAAGCTGTAATGTCATGACTACACGTAAATTGTTCTTTTTGATAAAAAGCATTACACACAGACCCATTTACAGTCACTGCAATACAATTCCCTTTATATAGCTTTTTATCTAATGTGTCATCTTCATTTCCAACTTTATCCCAACCTTTAATATCCTCAATATTATAAAGTTCTGTAACACCATTATTAGATTCTGTTGACGCTAAAAATGGAATATCACCTTCTACTGAATGCTCTGGCTTTTTGTTATAAAAGCCACCTTTCAATGTAAAAACATCTTTCAACATAAATTCTTTCCAATCATCATAAATCAATGTAGTTGCACTGCTAACCAGCTGTTTTGTTGTCAACGGTTTATGATGCAATGACTTCATGTAATTTTCTATAAACTTCCAATCTGGAACATATCCTTCTTCTGAATATTTTTTATTTTTATCAATAAAAAATGTCCCATCTGAATTATGTTTTACTGGTAATTTAACATCAAAATCTTTTCTGATATGCGTATTTAATTCACGACCAAAAGCATAATACTTTGTCTCAGCTTCAAAACGAACCAAACCTGAAACAAATATATTTATTGATTTTGTCATCATATCATATTTTGATTTCATTACCGCAACATTTTGACCTGTGTAAAAAGGTTCTTCTTGAACAAAGCAAGACCCTAAATAGCTACCACCCAACGCAACTGTAACTAAGCCCGCTTCAAAAGGTTCAACATCATCGACATAACCGACTTTAACATCAACACCATTATTATAGCTTACGCGAGAAACAAGATTGACTTCTGGATTTTCTTCATCTAGCTTATTTTTATCAAAACCATTCCCCATTTGAATATCATACAAGTCCTTCAAATAAAAAGATTGCCAACTGTGAGTATTAAGATTCATAAATCTTGCCCTCCTTCATCAAGTATGCAAGATAATTGTTAAGTGTCTGCTGAAAATCTGCTTCTGTAAGCTTGCTATAATCTGTCTTCATATACGCTTCGCACAACCACTCGTCTTTTCCAGATACTTCCGCAGTCGCTGATAATCCATCAACAGATTTATGATTACGAAATAATTTCAGCCATTCTTCTTCAATAGCTTTCCATTTACTATCGCCATTATCATCAAACTGCTCCACTCTTCCAAGATTCTTTTTCTTTTTAAATCCATCTTCTTTGAAATACCCAAAGAAAGTTTCTTTCACTGTTCCATCTGCTTTTACATGTGGCTCACCCAGCGTAAATACCATACAACATGCCGAAACAGAAGCTCCCGGATAAAACACTTCATTTGGCAACGTAAATACAGCATCTAACGTATTATCATCAAGTATTAAAGATTTCTCAGTTTGTAATATTTTACTTGTTCCAATCGCAGCTGCAACTGGAAGTAATACAGCCATTTTCACCGTCTTACGAGGAGGTTTACCATCTTTTTCTCTTTTATCATTCATTTCTTTAATTACATCAGATAAATAATGAACAAATACAAATCCCTTTGTTGGGTCTTCCTTACCATCTTTTGCTTTTCCCCAATCCTTTTTATACTTAGCTGGTATTCCAATAGGTTTTGCATTATAAGGCGGATTCATAAGAATGATATCCGGGTCTGCATCTTTGATAAAATCTTTGCAATTGAAACAGCTTCCGAACTTAATATTACTATTTCCATCTCCATGAATCAGCATATTTGTTGTAGAAAGACCATAGGCTTTTTCTTCAACCTCAATACCATAAATATGTTCTTCTTTTACCTTACGCATGAGGTCTTTAGCTTCTTTTTCTCGTTTTCCACGTCTGCAATCGGCAAGCTCTTTTACCATTGCTTGTACAAGAAAAGAACCACTGCCACATGTAGCATCAAGAACTCGTTTAGTTCTATCTACACCTGTAACACGACACATAAACTCTGTAATATGGTCTGGTGTGAATGCCTGATTCTTATCAGCCTTTCCTGTATATTTATTAAACGCTATGAAGAACATATTCAGAATATCCTGACCTTCTGAACTATCAGTGTCAATGTATCTGTAAATATCCAGCATAATTGTTTCAAGAATTTCTACCCAATCAGTAGTTTTTAATGCTCTGACTTTCTGATTTCCAAGAACATTCTTTTGAAGCAATTCAATCTTCTTCGCTTTGTTATCAGAACCATCTAACAAATCAGATAACACGCCTTCAATGGCACCTCTGATGCCTTTGGGTGTCATTAAGCTCCAGAACTCTTTCATAGAATCAACAAATTCCTTTGTAATCAATACTACACCTTTCTTTATCACAAGGTCTTTGATATACAAAAGACTTGTTCCTACAAACTGACTGCGCAGATTCTCATCAATATCCTTTTTGTGTAATAATTCATTCAAAGAATATGTATTTTTAAGAACTGTTTCACGGTCATTGGATTTATTGATTTTGAACAATCTAACATAATGAGACATTCTATCCAACATGGCTTCGTCTTTTAATACATGTTCATCATCAACAAATGATTTCCACACTTTGATTTTATCATTATTTGTATTAGCAAGAATACAAATAGCTTTCTTTCCCGGATGAATAGCACGTTCTTCTTCCAGATACTCGCGCAACTGTTTTTCATCATCCTCTACATAGTTCTGCTTTGTCTCAATCAAAACTACTACATCATCCATTTCAAATCGAATATCCAGTTTAAAATGTGATACAGGATGACCAACCTTTGCTTCTAACTGTGCTTTTCCACCTGCTGCCTGAACATAGCTATATTCTCCGGCTTCTATATTGCTTGTCAGAAATTCCTTTCCGACAGTTTCAACCATATCATGTCTATTCAAAATCGACACCGCTTTCCAAAAAATAATGAAGTTAAATTCAGCAACTTTGCCTCTGTACTTCGTGGGTTTTGTGTACTTTCTTACATACCAGCAAACAAGTAAGGGTAATCGATCCCTGTAACGCTTTTCAGATAAACGAGATCTGAAAAGTTGAAACCATAATTGAGAGAAGAATCCCTGTTTTCCTCTCCGGTAAGAATAAAATGAAGTTTTTTCTGATCGATACCTGAAAGAATGGTCAGCTTTTCCGTTCCGAATCCTTTTTCATTTAAATGATATAACACCACTCTGGAAAGCTGAATCTGCATTGCTTTGTCAATATCGTTGTCAGCACAACCGTCCATAATATCCAGAATCATAAATAAAACGCTGTTATCTGATTCAGGAGAAGTGTCTTTCGGATCAAATTTTATGTTCTGCTCATTCACAAGCCACCATATTGGGCATCCCACATATTTGGCAATGGCAAGTTTTTGCTCATCGGTGGTTTCCACAACGGCTTTAAGACTGTTGAATCTTTGCGGAATGGCACTAAGTTTTTTTAAAACAGATTTTTTACTACTAAGTCTTACAGACACATTTTCATCAAAATCAAGAAGCGAATCTATTGATACCTCAAAGTAATCTGCTATTTTCTTTAATATTTCTCCGTTCGGGATAGTTCCTTTTTTCCAGTTGTTCGCAGAACCTGATGAAATTTCAAGTTCTTTAAGAACCGCATGGGGTTTTATTCCTTTTATTTCTGATAGATATTGAAACTTCTCCCAAAACATAGACAAACATTCTCCTTGATTTTTGTAAAATACGGCAAACATTGCATTTTGGTGCAATTATTTCAAAATATTCTCTTGACAATTGCATTAAAATGCAATATGATGATAGATAGAGAAAGATAACCGCAATTCTTAATTATATTCTAATTATATTTAACATTATTATGCCATGTCCAGATTCAAAATGCAATACTTTCTCTGAAATTCATATATGAAAAGGAGCGACAAAATGCCAGAAAAAGGCACCATTCCAAATTTTCCACCGGAGTTCAACCCCATAATGCCACTTCGTGAAGATTCACCTCAGAGGAATTTTCCGATCAAAGCACTGCCGCCGATTCTTCGTGAAATGGTAACAGGTATTGCTGAAACAACCGGAACAGACACGGCAATGGCTGCAACCTCTATGTTATCGGCAGTAAGTTACTGCTTTACAGGTGTGTACAGAATGCAGGGGAAACCCGATCATTCCGAGCCGCCTATGATTTACAGTTTTATTGTGGCAGAACCATCAGAACGCAAATCACCTGTGGTAAAATTCATCAAAAAGCCGTTTGTCGATTTTGAAAAGCAATATAATCTGGAACACGCTGAAGCGTTTCACAAGGCGGAAGCTGTGAAAAAGAAACTGCTTCTTGAAGCTGATAAGCTTGAAAAAGAGGGAAGCAAGGACGTAGACCATATTGCAATGCTTAGAACACAAGCAGAACAAATGGGAACTGTGGGCAGAAGACGAATTGCTGTAGATGATATTACTCCTGAATCGTTGATTCAGCTTATGGGAAGAAACCGCTCGTTGCTTATGATCTCAGATGAGGCTGGGATGCTTGGAAACTTCGCAGGAAGATACTCCAACAACAGTATGCCAAATATGGATATGCTCCTGAAAGCGTGGAGCGGTGAAAGTTTCTTCTGTGACAGAGCGACAAAAGACACAATACAGATTTCCAATCCGTGTCTGTCAATTAGTCTGGCAGGACAGCCGTATTTATGGGACAACATGGTTTCCAATCCTGTATTCCGAAACAGCGGACTTCTTGCAAGATTTTTCTACTGTTTCCCCAAGAGCAAAGTCGGCACAAGACGATATGATTCCAAAGCAATTGCCGCTGCCGTAGTTGACAGCTACAACAAGCTGATTGATATTCTTCTCACAAGAAAATTCAATGCCGGTTCTACAAACGAAAAATTTCTGAAATTTGATGAAATTGCACAGCAAAATTTCATTGATTACTACAACCGATATATCGAGAAAATTCAGCTAACAGAGTTTGCAAACTGCAAAGACTGGGGTGGTAAATACCATGGGCAGATACTTCGTCTGTGCTGTGTTATCCATTGTGTAAAAAGCATATTAAAAAATGAAAATCCTGAAAATACCCTTGTCAGTGCAGATACGCTTTGCAATGCAATCGATATTGCAGATTACTATAAAGAACAGGCAATCTACGCATTCAGCATTGGTGGAGTAGATCAGGAAATTCTGAAAGCAGAAAAAGCTCTGGAAATCATCAGGGTAAAACAGATTAAAGAAGGTTTTCAATCAGCATTGTTGAAGAAGTGCCGAAATAAAATTTTTGCAGAATCTGATGATTTCTACAAGACACTGAAATTGCTTGAAGAATACGGTTACGTTGCTCTTGATGAGAGAGAAACCGGTAACCACAAATCAGCGGTTTATGTTTATGTCAATCCGAAAGTATTTGAAAAACCGTCTGATGATCGCTGACCTTGTCAGCGAAAGCCCTCGGCAGAGCGCCTGTATATGTGATAGACTGTTCAAGGGCTGTCATATATACTATGGCGTTACAATAGGCATAGCCTGTTGTAAATCGGTGCTTCGCACCGTGGTTTCAGCGATAGTCTGAAACCGGTTGCCGCAATCCTCAGATTGTTCGGCAACGCCGGTTTTGAGAAAGGAGGCATGGAGGGATAACGCTTTTTCAAAAGAGTTTCTCACCAGATATAGATGAAAGAAAAACGCATTTCATTTTGTCAGGGCAAAGGATCGCTGACGCATAATAACCGCTTATTTATTGCAGATAACGTAGACCGCAACCACATAAAAGATAATATTACATTTATCAGGGAAGACATTGGCTATGTGTATGAACATCTGTTTGCGGAGTCAACCAGACGATACAATACCCGACAAAAACGAAACGACAGAAAAATCCATTGCAGTTACTATGAATCTCTGTTCCATCGGAAACCCACTAATTCCGTTGTAACAGCTGCCGACAAACGCAAAAGCTTCTATGAAGATGTCGTGCAGATCGGCAGAAAAGAAGATTCCGGAGTGGATACAGAAGATGCTCAGCTTGTGGCTGATTGCCTGAAAGAGTACATGGCAGGGTATCAGAAACGTAATCCAAACTTTGTGGTATTCAATGCCGTCCTGCACATGGACGAAGCCACACCGCATCTGCATATTGACTATATTCCTGTCGGGCATTACAGACGTGGACAAGATACGCAGAATGGCATTGCCCAGGCTCTCAAAGAAATGGGATTCGGTGAGGGTAAAGGTGCTATTGCAAGGTGGAGAGCATCGGAAATTGAAGTGTTGAATCAGATATGCCTTGCACACAGCATAACACCGTTAGAGCCTGAAAAGTCAAGAGGTTCTATGTCGGTGAAAGAGTACAAAGAAGCAAGGCAAGAAGCAGATAGACTTAAAGTTGAAAATGTCCAACTAAAAAGCGAAAATGAAAATATTACTCATGAACTTGCCGCAACAAGAGTAATGCTGGAAAAGGCAAGCAAGAAAAAGGTACAACTTATTGACATCGGAAAGATCGAAGTGAAACCTACCATTTTCGGAAATAAAGTAACTGTTGATAAAGACGATTACGGCAAACTTCACGCTCTTGCTGAAAAAGAGGTAGTCAGCGTAAAGCAGACCAGAAAACTATCCGCTGAAAACAAAAGGCTCAGCGAAGAAAATGCAGCACTGAAAAGTACTGTAGATCAACAGGCTGCTGAACTTGCCGAATACAGAAAACCTGCAACAATATCTGTGAAAACACTGATAAAAGGTGCAAAGGAAACCTCTGAAAAAGAACGGTTAGCATTTGATTTACAAAAAGCAAGATCATTCATTGCAGCCAATGGACTTTCAGAAGCGTTCCGCCGATACAAACCAAATACAAAAAATCATGAATTAGAGTAAAGGAGATTATTACTATGACACAGGAAAGAAAAAATGCGATCGTTGACGACATTATGGCACTTCTCATTCAGCTTACCGATGAGGAAGCTGTTGCAGAAACCAAGGCAAAATCAGTTGAAATGCTCACAATCAAGGAGTGTACAGAGGTTGTCAGAGGGCTTAGTGAACATACAGTCCGTCAGCTTGTGGCACAGGGAAAAGTGAAGTATATCCGAACAGGACAGGGCAAACATGGAAAAATTCTCGTGAATAAGGAAGATCTGGTTCACCTCTTTGCATGATGAACTGCTTTGAGGAAATCAGAAATCGTCTGGATATACGGACAGTGGCGGAGTATTACGGCATTGAGATCAAGCGGAATCATCCCTGCCTCTGTCCGTTTCATAACGATCATCACCCCTCTGCACACATATATCCCAATGCGTTCCATTGTTTCACCTGTAATGTGCATTATGACATTTTAGGTTTTGTTATGGAATTGTTCGGACTATCTGCTATTGATGCTGCAAAAAAACTGAATGATGATTTTAACCTCGGTATCAGCTTCGGACATAAAAAAGAGTATCATAAGCCGAAATATTCAGAAGCTGCTGAGATTCAGAAGATTAAGCGAATGAAACGTGAACGCTTTGAAAAATGGGAACAGGAAGCGTGGCAGACGATTCACGATTATCTATGGTTCATGCGTGACTGGTTTGAGAAATACAAGCCATCATCTGATGATACATATATAGATGATCGTTTTCACATTGCGAATGTTGAATATCGTCATGCAGAAGAATTCTCAATCGACTGGATTCAGCAGTTTTCAAATGAAGAAAAGGTTGAATGGAAGTGGGTAGTCGATAAAATGAGAAATTTTCTTGATGAACATAAAAAGGAAGAAAAGCCACAAAGTACAGAAAGTGCAGGGACATATATTGAGATTTCAAGGACAAAATCACCAGACAGCATTCCTGTTAATTGGTGATAATCACAAGAAAGTACAGGAAACCCACAAAGTTCAAGGACAAAAACTATAACATTTCAGGAGGTAACAGACAGCACTATGGCTGCAATCGATAAACGTGGAAACACATTCAGAATCAGAGTTTTCGTTGGTACTGATACGAATGGCAAGAAGATTATGAAGTCCACAACATTCACTCCACCGACAGACACAACACCGAAAAGGGCTGAGAAACTTGCTCAGGAGTTCGCCTTTGAGTTTGAACGTCGGTGCAAAGGATATATCAGTTTCAATGAAAATATGAGATTTTCAGATCTTGCAGATTGGTATTTCACCAACTTTGCACCGGTAAAATTAAAAGCATCGACCGTTTACACTTATACCGGACAGTATAAGAAGCATATCAAACCTGTTCTCGGCAACATGAAATTAAAAGATATTACAACGCCAAAACTGACACAGGTAATGCAGTCATACAATTTAAATCCTGCAACTGTCAGAAAATTGTATGTCATTATTCAGTCTATTTTCAAACGTGGTATGGAGCAAGGATTTCTTCATGATAACCCTTGCCATAACGTTATTCTTCCAAAGAATAAGGAACAGCACAAAGTTATGGCTCTTACAGAAGATGAATTAAAACGCTTTGTGAAAATGCTTAATGAAAAGCCATGTGATGAAGATGTTAAGCGTATCATCAGAGTGCTGCTTTATACGGGAATGCGTTCGGGAGAGTGCTTTGCACTACGCTGGGAAGATGTTGACTTTGAGAATATGTCAATTTCAATCAAGCATACGCTGAATGACATAGGCGGAAAGCATGAATTGACACCGCCAAAAACGAAAAAGAGTATCCGAACAATCGGTATGAGTAAAACTGTTGCTGATATATTTCAAGAACAGAAAAAATACACCGATGATCTGAAAATTGCTCTTGGTGATAATTATGAACATCCAGAAATGGTATTTCCATCAGCAAACGGCAATTATCGTGACAGAAGTTCTGTTTTAACTTCGCTGAAACGCTTTACCAAAGGCACAGAATTCGAGCATATGACGTTACACAAGTTAAGACATTGCAATGCTACCATGCTTTTGAATATGGGCGTAGATCTCAAAATTATCAGTGACCATTTAGGACATTGCGACATCAATGTCACAGCTGATATTTATGCTGATGTGCTTAGCAGTACACGAAAAGTGTTGGCAGATTCTATTGAGAAGAAGCTGACTGAATAAAGAACAGAAATTACAGCAACATAAAAAATCGCTCTGCAAAACACAGAGCGATTTTAAAATACTTTTTAGTTGTCCAGAAGTTGTCCAAATGGACTTCTGAAACAAAAGAAATAACGCAATATCGATAAAAAATCGATGTTTCCTTATCTCTTTGAGAACTGTGGTGCTCTACGAGCTGCTTTAAGACCGTATTTCTTACGCTCTTTCATTCTTGGGTCACGAGTTAAGAAGCCTGCCTTCTTAAGTGTTGAACGAAGGTTCTCTGAATCGTACTGAAGAAGTGCTCTTGAAATACCGTGACGGATTGCACCTGCCTGACCTGTAACGCCGCCGCCTGCTACTCTGCAAACGATGTCGAACTTCTGATCTGTTTCTGTTAAGGCGAGAGGCTGTCTAACGATGAGCTTGAGTGTTTCAAGACCGAAATAATCGTCGATGTCACGATCGTTGATTGTGATTTTGCCTGTACCCTGGTAAAGTCTTACTCTTGCAACAGAGCTTTTTCTTCTGCCTGTGCCGTAAAAATAAGGTGTCTTATCGTACATTATTAATTTGCCTCCTTCTTTTAAGCTTCAACCATTTCAGGCTTCTGAGCCTGATGATTGTGTTCTGCACCCTCAAAGAGTCTGAGTCTGAGCAAAGCATCTCTGCCGAGTGTGTTCTTTGGAAGCATACCCTTAACAGCAAGCTCCATAGCCTTTGTTGGCTTTGTAGCCATAAGAGTATCGTATCTTGTTTCTTTAAGATGGCCGATATAGCCTGTATGACGCTGCCACTTCTTCTGAGTGAGCTTGTTGCCTGTTAATACAGCGTCCTTGCAGTTGATGATGATTACATGATCGCCGCAATCTACATTTGGTGTAAATGTTGCTTTGTGCTTACCTCTTAAAAGAACTGCTGCCTGAGTAGCAACTCTACCAAGTGGCTTGCCTGCTGCATCAATTACATACCAGCTGCGTTCAATTTCGCTTTTTTTAGCTAAATATGTTGACATAACAAATCCTCCTGTAATTTACTTGTGCCTTAGAATTATAATACATTTATTTTGCATTGTCAACACTTTTTTTAAAAAATTTAATTTACCTTTATACAAACTTTAAAATACGCTCAAATGCTCTTATATGCTACTGTATGCTAATGCATAATTTTAAAAATATTTTTCAGAAATCTCAGTATTTATCGCAGTTATCCTTTTTGTAAACAAGCACGCAAAATTCGATTTCCGTTTGGAGTGTGCTCAGCTTTTCAACCTTTTGCTGGTCTGTGCGAGAGGTTTTGTAGTAGTACGGAGTCATTTTGAACAGGCTTTCAATTTGCTCGTTGCTTTTAAGCTCTATGCTGTATTTAAGCTCTTGACTTTCGGCAAGTGTAAAGCCGTCAATCTCTGTGCTTTCTTCGGGATTTTTCAGCGGATTATCGTATATCGCCTTTTTGAGCGAAAAAAGGTGATTTTCAAGCGGAATAACTCTCAAAAGCACCCCGCCGCTTTTCAGCACTCTTGCGTATTCTTCGGGCGCAAACGGTGAGAATACATTGAGCACCGCATCGCACGATAAATCGCCGACAGGCAGGCTGAACACGCTTGCCACCGCAAGATTAATTCGCTTACTTCGCTTTGCCGCTGCAATGAGCGCCGATTTTGATATATCCACACCGACAACGCTTGCGTTCCTATCGGCAAGCGCCTTTTCGATTTTTTCTGTATAATAGCAGTCGCCGCAGCCTGCGTCAAGCACGCTTGCGTTTTGCGGAACATATTTTTTTAAAAGCTCGCACATAAGATCGCACAACGGCTTGTAAAAATTCGTATTCAAAAACCGAGTTCGTGCCTCTATCATAAGTTTATCGTCACCATGGCGCTTGCTTTTTGATTTGTTGCTCTGTAAAAGATTTACATATCCCTGCTTTGCGCAATCAAAGCAATGGTTGTTTATACATTTGTAGGTTCGTCCGTCAAGGTTTAACTCCTCTTTGCAGACAGGACAGCAGAATTTCAACATATTTTTACCGCCTTTCATTATTAGAATAATAGCATAAATTCTTTGTGATAACAAGTTAAAACAGAGTTGTATGTGCAAAGTGCAGTAATTTTTCTATTAGCGAATTAGAAATTCGGCTTTTTGCGTTATAGCTTTATCTTTTAAAATATTGTATAATATTGCTTGACTGTATGTAATATTTATTATTTTACAAAAAATCACTATTGAGTGGATAAAATATGAAAAAATCAAAAGCATTGCTCAGCATAGCTCTTTACTCATTGGTGGTGGCAGGTTCGGCAGTAGGTACCAATGCGGCGACTGCGTTAAAGCCTCATTCGGGTTTTGATGTTATCAGCAATTCAATAACTGTTAAGGACAACACCTTGAATGTTTACACCTATAATATGGATAATACCGCAACGGGCGGTATAAAGCTTGCGGGCAACATTGACCTCAGCGGCAGTGTAGATGTAAACGATGTTACCGCATTACAGCAGTACCTTTCTGAGCTACCTTTGACAATTTGCAAAAATTTTATGCCGACATTAACAGCGACAGCAAAATTGATGTTAGGGATGTTACGACTTTACAAAATGTTTTAACGAAAAAATAAATTAAGAGAGGTTAAAAAAATGAAAAAATTTGTAAGCATAGCACTTTGTGCAGTATTGGCGGCAGGTGGGGCGGTATCTGCCAACGCAGCGGTAAAACAAAATAAGGATTATCAAATTTTGAGTTCAAAAATAACAACTAAAAACAACACTATAAGTATTTACACATACAATATGAAGAATACAGGCTCAGGCGGCGGATTTGTACTTGACGGTCAAAAAAGCGGAAAAAGATACAAATATATATTTAAGAATTATTTATCGGCACCAAAAACAATAACTATGCCGTCTAACGAAAAATATAATATTTGGTCTTGTCTTTCAAGCAGTATGGGCGGAACTACTAATTTGGATTTAAGACAGGCAGGCGGAGAATATGTTAAGGTAAGAGCCAAGCTGTCGGATATAAATCCAAATGAATTTAAAAGTAACGGCACACACAGCCAAGACGGACATACATATAATTTTACTCGTCAAACGGTAAAGGACGGCTACTATGAATCTGTTTTGTTTTTCCAGAGCGGCGGAGGTTTTACCGGGGCAGTTCCCGACAGCAACGGATATGTGGAATTTTATGTGAGTACAAAGGTAGACCATAGTGTGAATTACTTTACAGAATACGGCTTTGATGTGGGGCTGACAAGCGGCGGTGGCGGCGGAACAAACGGCATAGATATATATAAGCTTACTTTTGGCAATATAAATTTAGATTACAGCGTAAATGTAAACGATGCGTCATTGCTCCAGCAGTACCTTTCGGGCAATGCAGAGTTTGATTCTTTGCAAATGTACCATGCCGACATTAATCGTGACGGCAAAATAAATGTTCAGGATGTTACGGCTTTACAAAACGCTTTATCCGAATAAATTGGAGGGAAGATAGTGAAAAAGCTTTTAAGTACAGCACTTGTGGCTGTTATGGCAACATGCTCAACAGTTTCTGCCAATGCGGCAGTTGTTCGGGAGAATAAGAGCGTTCAGGTGCTTGATTCAGGGGTAAAACTTGAAAACAACACCTTAAATGTGTTTACTTATAATCTTAGCAAAAATACGCTTGGCGGAGTGTGTTTTTACGGCAAAAACACAGGAAAACCATATGCTGTACAATACAAGGATTGTATAGGTAAAAATACCGTTATTTCCATGCCGTCAAGCGAAAGCTATACTCGCTTTGTTTCGGCAAACGGCGGTAGCAGCGGAAATACTTATGCAGGCTATTCCTTTGCGAATACAGGCGGCGAATATGCAAAACTAAAGGTAAAATTAAGCGATGTTTCAAGCTATTTTAACAGTGACGGTTCATATACCGATACAGACGGAAACGGAGCAACCTACACTCTTAGGGAAAATGGATCCAATCTCACTTTCTTTAGCGGCGGTGCGGTAAACGGTGTTGCACCCGACGAGAACGGCTGTGTGGAAATTTATATAAAAGCAAAACCCGGTGTGAAAACCGCATTTTCAACCTACCTGCCTAATTACAGCGGAATAATAAGTATGTATGTGCCGATGCTTTGTTTTGGCAATATTGACCTTAAAGGCAGTACAAATGTAAACGATGTAACCCTTTTGCAGAGATACATTGCGGGCGATGCGGAATTTGATAAACTTCAGATGTTTTATTCCGACATAAACCGTGACGGTAAAACAAATGTTAAAGATGTTACAGACTTACAACAAGCTATTACCAAATAATTATAAAGGAGTATAAAATGAAAAAATTTGTATGTTTAATTCTTTGTGCAGTGCTGACTGCAGGTGCAGCAGTGACCGCAAACGCAAAAAACGTTAAGCCGCATAAGGGTGTTGAGATTTACAACTCGGCAAAAAACATCGGCAACAACACGCTTTTGGTTTCTGCGTACAATATTCCGTCCGATTATACAAACGGAGTATTATTTACGGGAGGCGATACTCAAAAAAACTACTCAATGAAATTTGCAGATTGTATAGACGGTGACAAAACACTCTTTATGCCGTCTACCGAAAAATACGCCCGCTATTTTGTAAGCGGTTCTGGTAACTTACATGCATATTACACATTTGACGATAAAGGCGGAAGGTATGTTAAAGCAAAAATAAATCTTCACGAGGTAGATCCGAATTATTTTAACAAGGACGGCTCGCATACAATGGAATTCTCAAGTATCGGCAGTCATGATTATAACTTCAAATACGAAAAAGCAGACGGCGGCGGTTATTATGACTCCGCCTTGTACTTCCAGAGCGGCGGTGCTGTAACGGGCGTAGTTCCGGATAAGGACGGCTGCGTGGAAATTTATCTGTCTACCAAAATTAATGAACCAACAGATTACTGCACTACATTTTCTTACCGCAAAGCTTATGTAGTCGGCGGCGGCGGCGGTACTGTCGGTTCGAATATATACATATTGAGATTCGGCAATATTGACCTTCAAGGCACAGTAGATGTAAACGATGTTACTTTGCTGCAACAGTACATTTCCGGATCGGTTGAGCTTGATTCGCTCCAGTATTATTACACAGATACAAACTTTGACGGTTACCGTGATGTAAGGGATGTTACCACCTTACAGCGAGCAATAGCAAAACGATAATTAAAATTTATATTTAACGCAACTCCGACCGAGAAATTTTACTTGGTCGGAGTTTTTTTAATCGTCAAAATTTAACTAACGATATTATCTGACAAAAATAAAAAAGTTTACTCAATTTTTTCAAAAATTGCGGGTTTGGCTATCGTTAGGCTGTCATAAACGGAAAGTATTTGTGGGCTTTGCCCATACCCACGACCTTTGAAAAGGTCGACCAAACTTTTTAGTTTTGTGTTTTTAACATTGCAATAAACTAAGCTAAACCATAATTTTACCCCAAATTCAGAACAAAACCTTTACGCATTGATTTTTCATAATCATTGCAGTAAAATAATACAGGTATTTATTTTATGGGGTTGATATTATGGAAGAAAATTGTGAACAAAGGTCTAAAAAACTGTTTCGTGGTGAGCTTGCTCTGCTCATTGCGGTAATAATCAACAGCTTTGGTGTGGTGCTTATGCTGTATTCGGGCGCAGGCATTTCGGCAATCTCAAGCGTGCCGTACGCTTTCTCCGAGGTATTGCCGTTTCTCTCGCTCGGCACTTGGACATACATTTTTCAGGGTGTTTTGGTGCTGAGTCTTATGGTTATGCGCAAGAAGTTTGTTGCAAACTACCTTTTCAGCTTTGTGGTAGGCTTTGCCTTTGGCGAATGTATGGATTTGCACGAATTATGGATAAATATTCTGCCTAAAAATCTGTTTTTATGCGTGGTTTACTTTATAGTAAGCTATATTCTTATAAGCATAGGAATTGCGCTTTCAAACCGATGCAAACTCCCTATCATTCCTACCGATTTGTTTCCGAGAGAGCTTTCGGACATTACAAAGGTTGGCTATCCTAAAATCAAAATCGGTTACGATTTAAGCTGTCTTGCAATTACGGCAGGTCTTACTTTCTTCTGCCTCGGCTACCTTGACGGACTCGGCATAGGAACTATACTTGCAGCCTTTACATGGGGCAAGGCTGTTGGTATAATAGGTACATATATAGATAAATTCTTTTATTTTGAAACCTTTAAAACGCTTAAAAAGCCAAGAGGAGAGGTACAATGCACGAAATAACACTTATTGTAAAATATTTTATAAAAGACGGTATGTTAAACGAGTTTTTAGCGGTGCTGAAAAACAACGGATTTCCCGAAGTTGTGCAGAGCGAAAACGGCTGTATTGAATACAATTACTTTGTGCCGGCTTTCGGCAAGGAAAATGTAGTTGTGCTTATCGAAAAGTGGGAGTCCGAAAAATTGCAGAAAGCGCACCTTGACACACCGCATATGCAGAATATGAAAACTTTTAAAGACAGCTTTGTAGAAAAAACAACTGTTGAAATTTTTTAATGAGGGATAATATGAAAAGCAAAAGAATAATTGCCTCTGTACTTGCAACAGTAATGGCTTTAACAGCACTTGTCGGCTGTCAAAATTCGGGCGAAAGCTCAAAAGCCGAAACAAGTGCAGGAGAGCAGAACACACAAGCTAACGAGAGCACAGCGCCTGTTGACCCGTATGCCGACATTGATCTGAAGATTTCAAGAATGACAGTCGAGGAAAAGGTAGGTCAGCTGCTTTATGTGAATTGCCGTGGCAACGATATGACCGAGGCGATAAACGATTACCACATTGGCGGAGTTCTGCTGTTTGGAGTTGACTTTGACGGCAAAACAAAGGACGAGGTAAAGGCAGACATAAAAGCCATGCAGGCAACGGCAAAAATTCCGCTTATTATCGGTACAGACGAAGAGGGCGGAACGGTTGTAAGAGCGAGCAATAATCCAAACCTAAGGGAAAGCGCATATCTTTCACCGAGCGAAACCTTTGCAAACGGCGGCTGGAGCGCTGTTGAAGATGAC
>ERZ791629.459-NODE-459-length-17508-cov-2.33794_pt1 | contig 17508 bp, 18 predicted proteins | sample MGYA00510057_ERZ791629 | MGnify/ENA primary metagenome ERZ791629 (study PRJEB30046, sample SAMN00715161) | human gut metagenome | study: EMG produced TPA metagenomics assembly of the A metagenome-wide association study of gut microbiota in type 2...
CCGCCGCTAATTCGGATTTACCGTTCTTTTTGGGAATTTCAATGTATGCAGTGTTGAACTGCCTGTATCCGTTAGGCTTTAGAATACCGAACAGGTCACGGATAATCTGCTCCTGCCAGTCGATAAGCTCAAATTTCTTGCCGGCCCATGTACCTTTGGTGTGACATAGGCTTTCAATAAAAGTAACAGCGAAGTCGGCGTATTCTTTATCGTAATAGCTACCTTTCGCTTTGAATTTTGTAGGCTTATAATTCTTAAGTTTTCTCAAAATTTCACCTCCGATAGGGCATAAGAAAAGCACCCACCAAATTTTGGTAGATGCTTGTATTTGCATGATTTTATTTTTTATCTTTACTATTGATAATCATTCCGTCTTTTATGGAGAATTTTTTCTTAAATTTAACACGATTTTGGCAATATCTTAATATGATTTCTCTAACATAGTTGCGAGTACAGTAGCTTTTTTCAAATAAGACTTTATCATTACAAGTTTTTGATTGCACAAAAAGGTTTTTTTTCCCCAAGCATCTTTTATATCAGATACTAATTCTTCACTTAGCTCTAAGTGTGGGAGAACTGTAGCATTTAAGTTTTCATTTTTAATTTCTACAAGTTGTTCGAAGTTATTGATTTGGCTTAACTCCATTTTTATTGCATTCGTGTAGGTGTTCATGTTCATACTTCCTTTAAGTAAATATTCAGGAGTTATATCTAGAGCTTGTGCCAAGTCAAGAAGGTAAGAAGAGATGGGCTCGTTATGACCTTGCTCATAATTTCGTATTGTTTGCACTGAAATTAAGGTAATTCTTGCAAGTTGTTCTTGAGTATATCCTCTTTCATTTCTGATTCTTTTTAATCTAACTGCAAATGACTCTGTTTTCATAACTCTCTGGACCTCCAATATACCACAATTCAAAAAAAAGGTCACTATCCAAGTATTGGTAGTAAGTGCATCCTGTTTGATTTTACTAATAAGTTAAATTCTATATTTATTTATATAATACAATCAATTTTATCACACTAATTTTGTAAGTCAATACACAACAAAAAGAAAACTCAGATCAATTCACCTCTCACACCTGTGAATAGTATCAAGAATTTTCTCCTGTTCCTTTTCATCAACACCTATGCTTTCAAGGGCCTCTCGTGTTCCGCAGTCGGGACAGATAACGGTTAAATTGTCTGCCCTTGAAACTGCACCGTGTCCGGAATAAACCCCGCCACAACGGGGACAGGTGCGTAACTGAACAAGGTTATCGGTCATTTTCGTACAGCTCCTTTGACTTGTGATAGGCATTGAGAAGTATCTGCTTGTCAAAATAAAAGGTATCGTAACCGTCAAGGCAGGTGTTGAGGTAGAAAAGGCTTGGTACACCGATTTGCCTTTCCTCGTGCATAATGTAGGCGAAGGCGGTAACCGTTCTGCGATTGCCTGTTCTGATGCCCTTGTATTGCACCTTGATATCCTTCTTGTAGTAGAAGGTCGGATATCCCTCATAGCGGTCAAGTGCTTTTTCATCGGTCTTATCGACCTCCCAAATTACCACAGGCACAATGGCATTTTCTTTTTTCTCAATGGTAAGGTACGAACCCGACTTGCTCCCTTTGAAAAGCAACTCCCAGCCTTTCAGCTTTGCTGTACCGAGAATTTTTGCGTTCGGACATCTCGTTTTCATCTGCCTTACATTCAGGTTACTTCCGTAGGCTATGTATAACCTTTTCATAAAATCAATCCTTTCCGAAGATATGTTCTTCTACCACCTTAAGACCGCCAAAGCGGTCAGTGGGGCATTTAACCTAATCACTTCAAGCAACTCTGCCGTTCCTAAAAGCCGTGTCGCCCGAAAGTCTGCTTGTGAACACATCTCTCGCTGTCTTGAACTCGTCACCGATAAAGCCAAGTCGCAAAAGCCAAGTTCTCATTGCGTATTTTGGATTTTCTGTTTGCTGAGGTTTTGCACTTGCCGACTTAACTTCCTTTGCCATTTGGCTGAGTGCCAAACAAAGCTGAATGTAGCTTTTAAGCTGTCCTGCGTGAAGTCCGTTCTGTTTGCCGTTTGCAGGCCTGTCAAATTGGAAAAGTCTGAATTCAACCGTTCCCTTTGTAAAGGTTGCGTGTAGATTTAACATATGGTATCTACTTCCATTGTAATGGTGACTTCTGCCGTAGTTTTCATCGTGGCTCTTGTACCATACATCGGCAAGTTGTGACATCGTTTCAGGCTTAGTTCTGTTGACCTGTTCCAAAAAGCGTGGATCTACCGTTTTGCAGTATCTTCTTATTCTCACCTCGTCAAGGTTTAAGGCGTCAATCAAAAGCTGTTCGTGGCTTGCCATAATGTTTGCAAGGTTTCTGAGTGTCTTTGCCGTGTGGCCTTTTGCACCGATGTGAATGTGTACTCCGCAACCTCTTGTTGAGTCGCTCTTTGCACCCGCTTTTCTTAATATCCTTACAAGCTCCTGCAAGGTTTCAATGTCTGAATAGTTTAAAATTGGTGTGACCATTTCGCATTTCTCACTGTCAATTCCTGCAATGCTAACATCTTTTTGGAATTTCCACTCTCTGCCTTGCTCGTCCCAAGCCGAGTATGTGCAGTAGCCGTTGCGGTCTGCTGTGTTTTTGTATCGACCTGTTCCGAAAAATTGTGAGGCAAGCTTTGCAGCCTTGCTCCTTGAAATACTGTTCATTTCAATCTCAACACCGATTGTCTGCTTTTTCATTTCCTCAATCTGTCTTGCTGTCTTTGTATTCATAATGTCCTCCGTTTTGTAATTGTGTATTTCCTTTTGTTGTACACATATTCGCTCTTTTTGAAGGATATATCAATACGATTACTGCACAATCATTTTGCAAGATTATTGTGTATATCTATTCCCTTTCAACCTCTTTCACAAGCTCGGTATACGGGATTTTTCTACCGTTTCTTTCAACAAACACACCTTCTGCATTGTTTGTATTTTCAACATATCTTCTTAAAATTACTGAGGCGTATTTTTCGTCGAGTTCCATCATATAGCAAATTCTGTTCATCTGTTCACATGCCATCATAGTTGAACCACTTCCTCCAAAAGTGTCGATCACAACACCGTTTTCCTGAGTTGAATTGCCAATAGGATAGCTGAGTAAATCAAGTGGCTTTGATGTTGGGTGATTTGCATTTCTTTTTGGCTTGTCAAAATTCCAGATTGTAGTTTGCTTTCTGTCCGAATACCACTTATGCTTTCCATTCTGCATAAAGCCGTAAAGTACAGGCTCGTGCTGCCACTGATAATCAGAGCGACCAAGAACAAGACTATCCTTCACCCAGATACAACAACCGGCAAGATGAAAGCCTGCATCAATAAACGCCTTTCTGAAATTAAGTCCCTCTGTATCAGCATGGAACACATATGCTGAACCTCCATTCTCAAGATGTTCAGCCATACACTTAAATGACGCAAGCAGAAAATTGTAGAACTCCTCGTTTTTCATACTGTCATTCTGAATTGTCAGGCCTGATGAGCTCTTAAAAGATACACCATACGGCGGATCAGTCAGTATAAGATTTGCCTTTGTATTGCCCATAAGAGTTGATACATCTTCACTTGATGTTGCATCACCACACATTATTCTATGCCTGCCAACAGTCCAGACATCGCCTTTCTCAACAAACGAGGCTTTTTCAAGTGCTGCGGTTAGGTCAAAGTCATCATCTTTTGCACGGCTTTGGTTATCATCGCCGAATATATCCATTAGTTCAGCTTCGTCAAATCCGGTCAGGTTCAAATCAAAATCAGCACCTTGCAGTGATTCAATTTCCACTCGCAAAAGCTCCTCGTCCCAGTCGGCATCAAGGGCCATTCTGTTGTCAGCAAGTATGTATGCTTTCTTTTGAGAATCATTTAAGTAGTCAACAAAAACACACGGTACTTCAGTAATATTCTCAGCCTTGGCAGCCATAATTCTGCCGTGACCGGCAATGACATTATAATCTCTGTCAATTATTACGGGGTTGATAAAGCCAAATTCTCTGATTGATGCTCTCAGCTTGTTGATTTGCTCCTTTGAATGTGTCCTTGCGTTATTCACATACGGAATCAGCTTGTCTATATCAACAAGGTTCATCTCCGATACTCTATTCATATTGCATTTTCCTTTCCTCCATCAAAACACAAAAGCCTTTCTTTGCTCCTGCTATGTCACCGTGAAGTGCCTGTCCTCTCAAGGTTAAAAGCTCCTGCCTTTTCAGCCTGTGTTTATATCTTTTAAGTGTTTTTAAAAATTGTGTCAATTCGTTCTGTTCGTTCATCATTTTATCTTCCTTCTGAGCAAAAGCTCCATAGTATCGTTCGGGTTATCCTCAAACGGAACCGTGCAGTTTTGCTTTACAATATCGTAAATCTCATACCAGATAAGGTTTGCACTTTTCTGATACTGCTGACTCATCTGTACGAATGGAGATGAGATTACTCCGCCCGTGGTCGGGTGCTTTCCAAGCAAACCGTAGGTGCTCGTTGCCTCCTCACACTGAATGTATCTTGCAAATGCCTGAGCATACGCTTCAATCAATCTCGGATTGACAAGCCGTTCGCAACCACGCTCTTTAAGCCACAACCAGGTTTCCTTGTATATCTCATCTGCTCCGAGAGGCACTCCGTTCTTCTGCTTTGCCGAAAGATAGTCTGCCGGTTTTGGCATATCCGCACCTTCAACAACTGCGCCCTCAGGTAGGTCAACGGCCTCAAGTTCCGCACTCGTAAGCACGGGTATATCGTTTTTCATTAGCCGAACAGCCTGACCTTTTTGCAATTTTTCCGCAACGGACATTGGCTTGTCACCGGCCCGAACTCGTCTGCCACCTCTGTTTGTACCGTCCTTTGCCATATAAAATCACCTTCTTTCACAATTTTTAATACCCCGTTTGAACTGCCGTTTTTGTGTGTGACACCCTCCGCCGTTGTCCAAAATGATAGCTGTAGAGATTTTTACCCCCTACCAGTCACCGCCTAATTTGTCTGTCACCGATTGCAAGGTGAATTTTATTGTGACACGACTTACACAGTGACATAAGATTACTTTCCTCATTTGTTCCGCCTTGTGATACAGGAATAATATGATGCACTTCATCAACAGGTGCCATTCGTCCTTGCTTAAGGCAACATTCACAAAGAGGGTGTGCCGACACATAATGCTCACGAACCCCTCGCCACTCTCTGCCGTACTTGGTGTTCACATCAGCTCTGCGTTCATATTTGTTGTAGAGTTTGTTCTTTATTTTCTCGTGCTGTTCACAATACTGTTTGTCAGTAAGGTTAGGACAGCCTGGGAAGGCACAGGGTCTTTTCGGTTTTCTTGGCAAGCGTCACACCTCCTCGGAGCATAAGAAAAGCCCTGCGGATTTAGCCACGGACTAATAAGGCAGTATTTAAGAAATTATGGTGTAATCCCGATAAAGGGGGTTACACCTTCTCCTTTATTTAAGCGGATTTCTCCGCTTTTTTCTGTTTTGCTCTTTCCATTGTATCAATAAGCTGTTGCTCTGTCGGAATGTCAAATAATCCGACTGCCGTAAAGTAAATATCCACTTTAACATTGTTGTGAGAATGTTTCTTCTCGTTGTTGTGAATTTCAATACGCTCAATAAGTTTGTTTACAACGGTTGGAGTAAGATGTTTCATCTCTGTAAATTCCATAAGTCCCTGATAGAGCATCTTCATATCGACAGTTTGCTTTTGAAGTTCAATGAGAACTTTTTCATTTTCCTTAACCTCTGATATAAGTCGCTTTTGCTCAGCTTCGTATTCATTTGCCATACGGGAATAACGCTCATCGGATAACTTACCGAGAATATTATCCTCATAAATTCTTGAGAATAATTTGTCCAAGTCGGATATTCTTTGCTTTGCACTTTCGGTTTTGACTCGCAAAGATCTCTATCGGTTTACAGATTCTGCACCTTTATTTTCGGAGATAAGATAAAGGAATACACTGTTGTAACAACGGACAAAATCTGCAAGTTCGGATATAGCCTCTTTAACGATTGCCTCGAGTACAACATCTCGTATAAAATGGATTGTGCAAGTACCACGACCGTCTTTGTAGGAAGAACACCTCCAAAATTCCTGATTTTTCTTTAAACTTTTGGAAGCACAAAAGTGAAGTTTAGAACCACAATCGGCACAATATACTAAACCCGAGAACAAACTCCTTCTTCCTGTTGCAGTATTTCGCCTTTTGTTTCTCCTCAGTTCTTGCGCTCTCAGCCAAGTGTTTTCACTGATGATTGCATCCTGTGTATTGGAAATAATCTGATAATCCTCTTGTGATTTCTCAATTTTCTGATGCACTTTGTAACTGACTGTTGTACTTTTACCATTTACGGTGCATCCGGTATATTGTCTGTTTTCAAGAATGTGGACAATAGAATTTGAACGCCAAGCATAGATATTGGTAGGCATCAAATTACTTGTTTTCTTACCTACGGAATTGAAATATGCTGTCGGAGTAAGCACTTTTTCGGCTTCAAGCTGTCTTGCAATTTGCGACGGACCTTTACCCGAAATGCAAAGATTAAATATCTTTCTTACAATTTCAGCCGCAGGCTCGTCTATGTACCATTGCTCCTTATCGCCTTCAATTTTCTTGTAACCGTAAGGCACTGTTGAAGAAATCCTCATACCCTTTGACGCTTTCATTTCATTAACGGCACGGATTTTCTTTGAGGTTTGTGCGGCATACCACTCGTTAAAAATATTATGAAACGGCATCATTTCCGTCCCTATACCTTTCGTGGTATCAACATTTTCCTGTATGGCTATGAAGTTGACGCCTAAGGTCGGATAAACAATTTCCGTATAGTGACCGCAAAGCAAATGCTCTCTGCCAAAGCGAGATAAGTCTTTTACAATTACGGTTGACACCTTACCTGCTTCAATAAGGCTTTCCATTTCCTGAAAGCCGGGACGGTTAAATGTTGTTCCGCTGATACCGTCATCGACAAAGAATTGCGGATGTAAATATCCGTTTTTCTTTGCATAGGTCATCAGAATTTCTTTTTGATTTGATATTGAATTACTCTCACCCTCTAAATTGTCGTCTTGAGATAAACGGCAATACAGAGCGGTGATTTTTTCTTCTTGCCCTTGTATATTTTTGTTTGTTGCCATAAACTATTTGCTCCTTTCTGTGACAACATGGCATTGCAATGTATAGGTATTGTACACTTGCAATGCCGCAGTGTCGATTGTGCAAACTTATGCTATCTTTAATTCTGTAAGCAAATCTTCAAATTGTTGAAGCACATTTTCTCTGCCATTGGGATTAAAATGTGTGCTGACTTCGTAAGTTGTATTGCCTATTTTCATAAAGAACGGTTCATCATTCTTTTCAAAATACGGTGCATATATTGAATTGTTTTTATCTGTCATCTTTCATCCCTCCTGTTTCTTTCTCTTTGCCTCTGCCATTTTTCAAGCAGTGAAATGATTGTCTTTTGCATATCGGATTTGGTGTAGCTTTTCGGAAAATATTTGCGTATATCCTCTTCCATAAATCTAACTTGTTCTTTTTGATTTGGCTTTTCTTCATTGAGAACGGCGAAAACCGTATCAACGAAAAAGTTACCGTCTTTACTGAATTTTCTTAATCGCTGTGCCTGCGATAATGAAGGTGTAGCGTCGGTAAATTCGATTTGTTCAAGCAATATTTGCTGTTCATATTCCGACAGATATGAGATTTCAACCGCAGGAGTAAAGGCTATCCTTTCTTCGTCAACAAGTTTAAGTAATTCGGGTATTAAATATGTCAGGCGGATATATCGTTGTATTTGCCTTGCACTGTCATTGACGGTTTCTGCAATTTTTTCATCTGTTCTTAACTTTGTGCCAAGTTGGCACGAAGTTTTCCCTTGATGTTTCAAAGCCTCAGATTTCATTTTGTATGCAAAAGCTTTTTCACTCGGTAAAATATGTTCACGGTGTATGTTTGAATCCACCATTTGCACAATCGCCTCGTCTTTTGTTAATTCTTTTATTGTCACGGGGATGCTTGTTATCCCCAATTCCTTGCACGCCTCAACTCGTCTGTGTCCGCTGATAATTTCATATTTACCGGCCGGAAAAGAACGAACTATTATCGGTTCAAGCAATCCGTTTTCTTTTATGCTTTCTGTTAATTCTTGTTGCTCAATCCCACTTCTTTTCTTAAACGGATGATTTTCAAAGGGAACAAGCAAATCTATACTTATGTTTTTTATCATTTTAACCTCCATATATATTCTTTTCTCGGCCGGTAACAGTCTTAATCTTCTAAGTCTTATTACCATCCGTTATTCGGAAATCGAGAAAACCGAAAATCAGAATTGTTTCAGATAGATAATGCTCGGCTTCCCCTGACCTTGTCTTTTGCGAATAATCAAATCTGCGACTTCAAGTTCGAAGAATAACTTGCATATCTTTTCGTGACCGAAATGCAGTTTTTCCTGAGCAGACTTTATTGTGAAATATTGATATACTCTGCCTTGATTATCTATCCAGCCGTTTTTGACGGACAGATACATTCGGTCAAGTAAAAGTCCGTACAGCATTTTTGCATCGGTTGAAACCGATTTGTACTTTTCTTCAAATAACGCTTTAGGTACTTTGTAGAATGCAAAGTTTTTGGCATCCGATGTTTTGAAATATCTGTTCACTGTGTTACCTCCGTTTCTGTATTGATTTGGTGCCGAAATCGGTAATTTTTTCTTTTGTATCGACATTTTATTGAAAACAAGTATCGCTATATCAAATTAACCGCTGTCGTCATATTCATGGCGATTTTTAATGCTTTTTGCACCTCTTTTGGATTTGTATTTCGGACAAAAAACAACGATTGCCTTGTGGCTTTGCTTGCATTTGTTTTTGCATTTAAGGCAAAGGCTGTTGTATGTTCTTCTGCCTGTTTCGGGATTTATGAAAAAATCCCATTCTTGTTTTGCTTTCTTTGATAATCTCGGCATTGTAAAAACTCCCTTCATTTGTTTGAACCGGGAGAGGCATTTTGCACCCCCTATTTGCAAATAAATTTTCACCTCTCACTTGGTAGGCAACGAAAACGGTCAAAAATTAACCCTCTGACCAATATTTTTTTATTACCCCTTCACTTGTTAGAACCGGGAACGCTTTTTGGGGGGCTTTCCGGAAAATTCATAAACATTTAACATTTGCCCCTCTACTCATTTGGACAAAGGGTGCCGAAATGCACACCCAAAATTGACGGTTTAAGAAAAATTATTTAGAAAAATTTTTTATGCCCTCTACTTGTTTGGACAGTGAGCAACAAAAGTCAGGGTATTTCGGCGAAAAATTTGCAAAAAAATAAAGTCTCTCGTTTCTTGAAAGTTCAAAAAAACGAAGGACTGGGTATGTAAAAATATTTGATTGTAATTGCGACGCACAAATTTAGCTTAGCGAGCAGACCGTTTTTACTCCTGTCAGATAAAAACGGTACTCGTTAGGATAGCCCTAATACCATATCGCAAGAATAATTCTTGATAAAAGTTATCAAATAACAAAATTAAATTATTCAATCGAGAGAAAACTGCATTTTTTGTTGAAATAGAGCAATTTTATGATATAATATAATTGTATTGTTATATTCCGACACTATTTGAGGTGAATTATGACTGTAAGTTATAAGAAACTGTGGAAACTATTAATAGACCACGATATGAAAAAGAAAGACCTTGCAAAAGCTGCTAATATTAGTAATTACACAATTACAAAGATGAGCAAAGGCGAGAATGTTACAGTTGAGATATTAGGAAAAATTTGCACAGCTTTAAACTGTAACATAGATGATATTATGGAATTTATTCCTGATAACGAATAATGAAATGGGGCGATAGTCTATGGCAATAAGCAAAAAACTTGAAACGATATATCATAACGGACAACCGGATGGAATTCGCTCAATTCGAAGAAATCTTTCGACAATGACAGTTTATGTTATTCCTCGACCTCTTTTGGCAGAGGCAAAAACCATTTCAGGAATTAACCGTCCAGGAATATATTACTTGATTAATGAAAATGATGATAATAAAATAGCTCAAATTTATGTAGGACAAACTCGCAATGGTATCTTAAGATTGGATGACCATAATCGCTCCAAAGATTTTTGGAATAAAGCGATAATGTTTCTTGCGGATAACAAAACATTTTCTTTAGATATGATAAGCGGACTTGAAAAATTTGCTATCATTAAAGCTCAAGAGTCCAAAAGGTATAAAGTTGAAAATACTGTTGTGCCAAAGTATGAAATTGATGAATATGATATGGCTTCTGTGGAGGAAATATATGATGAGATTCAATTTATAATGGGTACACAGGGATATAAAATGGATAATGTCAAGTCATCAACATCTTCAGATATTTTTCATACTACACGAAATGGGATTTCCGCATTAGGTATATATGATGGTGAAAAATTTCAAGTACTTGAAGGTTCGCAAATTAATATAAATAAACCGGTACACTTAGCGCGATATAACAAACAGCGTGCTGAATTACTTGCAAGTGGAGAGATTAGCCAAGTTGACGGCAAATATTTTCTCAATATCACGATAGAATTCAATACTCCGAGCGGGGCAAGTGATTTTGTACTTGGTGGTTCTACAAATGGATGGGTTGAATGGAAAAATTCAGAAGGAAAAACTCTTAATGAAATTTTCAGAAAGTAACCCAAAACAATAACTACATATTCATATCTATCAGCTTCCGATAATTTTTATTATTCGGAAGTTAAACAAACCTTTAAACGATTAGCTTATAGGAGGCTAACATTATGTTACCTGAAGAAAGAGCACGAATAAAAATTGATAAACAACTCAATAATGCCGGTTGGGATATTGTAAGCAGGCAAGATTATGTGCCGAACTATGCAATGGCAATAAAAGAGGCATTAATGCAAGGCGGTAACGAAAGTGATTATTTGTTATTTATTGATAACAAGGCAATAGCCGTAGTTGAAGCTAAAAGAGAAGAAAACGACCTTGGGGATGAGGTTGAACTACAAGCAGAAAACTATGCTGTAACACCTGAAAACTGGTATGGAACTTGGTTTGATAACTTGATTCCTCTTGTTTATCTTGCAAATGGCAAAAAAATTCTATTTAAAAACTTATTGACTGATCCGGATGGCGATTATATTGAGATCAAAGAAATGCACTCTCCCAAAAGAATGTTGCAACTTATAAATCAAAAATCCGAATATGGTGCCTTACCGAGAATAGAGAAAAAAGGACTTCGTGATTGCCAGTTTACTGCTGAAGATAATTTTGAAAAATCAATAAAACAGGGAAAGAAAAAATCTCTTGCTATTCTTGCCACAGGTTCAGGTAAAACATATCTCGCTTGTTTGGCTGCGTATCGTTTGCTTAATTACACGCCAACAAGACGAGTGCTATTCCTTGCAGACAGAAATAACCTCGCCCGTCAAGCTGAAACTGAATTTAAACTGTTTGATCGCACAGAAAAACAACAAGCATTGAATGAATTATATGTTATAAACAGATTGACAAATCCTGAAAAGATTAACGGCGACATAATCATATCCACTATTCAAAAATTGTTTGCCGTTTTAACAGGCAGAAAAGACGATGAAATAAACGAAGATGAAGAAGATGAAAACAACTTAAATTTTGATGAGACCGATGAGCAAAAAGCAGAACCTGAAATAGATTTGGGTAAAGATATTAAACTCCCACCGGACTATTTTCAATTCATTATCGTTGATGAATGTCACCGCTCAATTTATGGCAAATGGCAATCTGTTCTCAAGTATTTTTCAGGTGCAAAAATACTCGGATTAACCGCCACACCAACACCGGAAGCTTATGCGTTTTTCAATGATAACATCATTGAAAAATATACATATGATGATTCTGTTGTCGATGGTGTTAATGTTCCGGCTAGAGTATATAGAATAAAAACCGAACAGACAGAACACGGTGGAGCTATTAAAAGCGGCGATAAGGTTGTTGAAACAACCCGCAGTGGATATAAAGTTAATGAATATGTAACAAAAGAACGAATTGATTTTAACCCAAATCAACTCGATCGTTCTGTTGTAAGCCCAGACCAAATCAGAAAAAATATGGAGTCTTTTAGAGATTCGATTTATACTGATATGTTTCCGGAACGAAAAGCATTATGGGAATATATCCCAAAAACCTTGATTTTTGCAAAGGACGATCACCACGCTTCTGAAATTGTAAATATTGTTAAAGCTGTGTTCGCAGAGAAATTCGAGGATGGTAAAATTCCTGAAAAGTTCGTTCAAAAAATCACCTATTCGGCAGGAGACACAAATACACTTATCAGAGAATTCAGAACGGAAAAAGAATTCAGAATAGCCGTTACTGTAACTCTTGTTGCAACAGGCACGGATGTAAAGCCATTGGAAGTCGTTATGTTTATGAGGGATGTTAACTCTGATGTGCTTTACACACAAATGAAAGGCAGAGGCTGTCGTACTATTAACGATGACAAATTAAAGGAAGTAACTCCTAATGCGACAACAAAAGATTGCTTCTATATTGTTGATTGTGTTGGTGTTACCGAACACGATAAGACAATACCAACTGCTGGTGGCGGTGGTGGAACAGGTACAAATATTCCAAAACTAGAAAAGCTCTTAGAATATCTTTCGCACGGATATATAACCGATGACAATTTATCATTCCTGCGTGATTACTGTTCAAGTATAAATCGCAGATATGAAAACAACGCTCTATTTGGTCATCACTTAAGTATGTTTATAACTAATTTCGGATTTTCACCAAAGGATTTGGCATTGAATATAAATACTGCCATTTCTCAAAACACTTTACCCCCATTTGTTAGCCCCTCTGATGAAAATCGCACAAGAAACGATTTGATTTCTTGTTTAATTTCTAATTTGGAAGCAAGAAAAAAGTTGCTTGAATTACACAGGGGCTATTATGCAATCTCTCCTAATGATGATACTCTGATTGAAAAAGGATTTTCAAAAGAGGAAGCGAGAACGTTTATCGACAATTTTGAAAAATATCTTAATGATAACGCCGACAGTATTGAGGCTCTGCGTATCATCCATAATTCCGAAGATACACTTATAACATATTCAATGTTGTCGGAACTTCAAGAAAGATTGGTTTCAGAAAATCACTTGTTTACTCCTTATAAAATTTGGAGTAATTATAAACTGTTAGATACGGACGGAAAAGTTGGTGAGCTTGATGTCAAACAAAACGGAAAAGCATTAACTAACCTTATTCAAATTGTTCGTTACGCTTATAAAAAGAATCCTAATTTAATCAGTTTGTTAAAAGGATATTCTCAAAAGTTTACACTTTATTGCGGACAAGCACAACGTACACTTACTGACGACCAAAAAGACATTATGAAGCAAATTGCTGATTATGTCATAAATGAAGGTTACATCAACGCAGGTGAATTAAATGAGTTTGACACGGATTTATGGCGAAAAGCTATTAAATCATTTGGAAATGCAAAGGTATTAAATACCGAAATTGAAACATTATCAAGATTCTTATTAAGGGTGGCTTAACTATGACTGAAAATCAAACAAAAACTGAATCGGCACTCATCAAGAAAGTCAAGGACATTGCTAATGTTATGGCTGGTGCCGGGGGGGGGGTCACAGACTACATAAAGCAACTTACTTATATCCTTTTTCTTAAAATGGATGACGAAAAAGAAAAAGCTACAGGTGTGGAAAGTACAATTCCTGACGGCTACAAATGGAAAGACCTTGTTGACCTCAACGGAACTGATTTAATCGAGAAATATGAGGAAATTTTAAATGAACTTGCAAAAGAAAACGGCTTAATCGGCACTATCTTTACAAAAGCGTCAAATAAAATAGACAGTCCTGTTAAACTTGCAAAAATCATTGATATGGTTAATTCTGAAAACTGGTATATGATGGATGGCGATTTAAAGGGTGCTATATATGAACGAAATCTTGAAGATAATGGTCAAGACAGAAAAAGCGGTGCCGGTCAGTATTTCACCCCTCGTGCTCTTATCAAAGCCATGGTTGATGTTACTGACCCTAAGATAACAGAATCTGTAGCCGATCCTGCTTGCGGTACAGGCGGATTTCTTCTTGCTGCATATGAGCATATGAAAACGCAAAGCAAAGATATTAAAGCACAGAAGTTTTTGAAAAATGATGCATTTTTTGGAGCTGATAACACGCCTCTTGTTGTCACGCTTGCTTCTATGAATTTGTATTTGCATGACATCGGAACAAAAAACAGCCCGATTGTTTGTCAAGATTCTTTGACCGAAAATTACGATGACGCTATGTATGATGTTATCCTTGCAAATCCACCTTTCGGCACAAGACCGCAAGGCAGCGGTGAAGTATATACAGTTCGTACTGACTTTATAAAGACATCAGATAATCAAGTTAATTTTTTACAGCACATTATGTCTATTATTAAAACCGGTGGTCGTGTGGCAGTTGTATTGCCGGATAATGTTCTTACTGATGGAAATGCAACTGCAAAGGTTAGAGAAAAATTACTTAAAGATTTTAACCTTCACACAATATTGCGACTTCCTACAGGAATTTTCTATGCTAATGGTGTAAAAACAAATGTTTTGTTCTTTGAAAAAGGCAAATCAACCGAAGATATTTGGGTTTATGATTATAGAATAGGTATAAAACATACGCTTGTACAAAAACCTCTTACAAGGGAACATCTTGACGATTTTGTCTCTTGCTATTGTTCTGGTCATATGCAAGACCGTGTGCCTACGTATTCTGAAGAAAATCCAAACGGAAGATGGAGAAAATTCACAAAAGATGAGGTCTATTCTCGTGACCAGTTGAAATTAGACTTTAAATGGATTGTCAGTGAAGAAGATGACGATCGCACATTAGCCGAAATGATTTCACAAATAAAAGAGGAATCAGCAAATATTGCAAAAGCAGTTGCTGAACTTGAAAAACTTATAGGCGAGGTGGACGAGTAATGGATACCAAAGCATTAAGACAAAAAATCTTGGATTTGGCTATCCGTGGTAAACTTGTGCCGCAAGACCCAAATGACGAGCCGGCGTCTGTTCTCCTTGAGCGTATCCGTGCTGAAAAGCAGCAAATGGTCAAGGACGGAAAGTTGAAACCTAAAGACATTAAAAACGATACAGTTATCTTCAAAGGTGATGATAATTTACATTATGAGAAATTCTCCGATGGAACGGTAAAATGTATAGAGGATGAAATACCGTTTGAACTGCCAGAAGGCTGGGAATGGACAAGATTAGGATGTATTACTGATGTTATTCAGTATGGTTTAAGTAATTCCGCTGAGTCAACTGGCGATTATCGATTGTTAAGAATCACAGACATTCAGAATGGTTGTGTGAATTGGGATACTGTCCCATTTACAAGTACTGATGAACCAGAAAAATATTTGCTCCATAAAGATGATATTGTATTTGCTCGTACAGGAGCTACTGTGGGTAAATCCTTTTTAATTACTGATTTACCATATGCTTCTGTATACGCATCGTATCTCATTAGAATTAGGCTTATCAATGGTATTTCAGCAAATTATATTTATCATTTTTTTAATAGTTATTGCTATTGGGAGCAAGTTACTGATAAGGCAGTAGGAGTTGGACAGCCAAACTGTAACGGAACTGCTTTGAGAGAACTGTTTATTCCATTGCCTTCTCAAGCTGAACAGAACAGAATTGTTCCTGTTGCTGATAATCTTTTAAAAATTGTGGATACCATTACTTCTGAACAAGAAAGTTTATCCGAACTTATACAGACTACAAAGTCTAAAATCCTCGACCTTGCAATCCGTGGTAAACTTGTACCGCAAGACCCGAATGATGAGCCGGCTTCGGTTCTTCTTGAACGTATACGAGCCGAAAAAGAAGAACTAATTAAGCAAGGTAAAATCAAGCGTGATAAAAAGGAATCTGTCATCTTCAAAGGTGATGATAACTCTTATTATCAAGATTTGCCAAGTAATTGGATTAAAATTAGATTATCAACTATATCTGAAATAATCACAAAAGGAACAACACCGAGAGGTGGAAAAGTTGCATACAGTCAATCTGGAATAGGTTTTTTACGAGCTGAAAATATCGCCGGATATGACAAATTGGATTTGTCAAACTTAAATTATGTAGATGAAGAATCTCATAATAATTATCTTAAAAGGTCGATATTGAAAGAAAATGATATATTGATAACAATAGCTGGTACATTAGGAAGAACTGCCATTGTTCCTCAACAGGCACTACCCTTAAATACTAATCAAGCCGTTGCAATTGTTAGGCTTGTGAATAATAGGTTAATAAATGTAAAATATTTAGTTTACGCTTTAAATTCACCAATAATTAAAAGTGATTTACTCGCTAAGTCAGTTGATATGGCTATCCCAAATTTATCATTAGAGAATATTGCAGATTGTAATATTTCACTTCCACCTCTCGTTGAACAAAAACGAATTGTAGACGAAATCGAAAAAATATTTGCTGTACTTGATGATATTGTAAACCAAGTAGCATAAATAAAGAACCGCTCTCGTGCGAGGGCGGTTTTGATTTTACCAAGTTACAATTTTATCAACAAGAGCCTGCTGTTCGCTTGCAGTGCGGCGAAGGTATATTCGTGTTGTTTCAATACTTTCATGTCCCATGAGGTCGGCAAGTAAGGCAATATCATTATATTTCTCAAGAAAGTTCTTTGCATAACGATGACGAAATGAATGCGGATAAACCACTTTTTTATCCAAGCCGTATTTATCCGCATAGTTTTTTAATTGCTGTGAAATACCACGAGTTGTAATTCTGTCGCCGTAACGATTTAGAAACAGATAGCCAGAAGAACGGTTTGTTTCCTCCAACCATTCAAGAGTTTCTTTTCTTAATTTTTTCGGTATGTATAATCGACGAAGTTTTCCGCCTTTTGTGTATAAATCAAAATATCCGATTTCGATATGTTCAATTTTGATTTGTATTAATTCACTTACTCTTGCTCCGGTAGCAGCCAAATACCAAACAACAAAATACCATTCCATATTGCCATCTTTTTTAAGTTGCTTTTTCAGATAATTGTAATCAGCGTTACTGATGACATTTTCAAGAAAGTTCTTTTGTTGTACTTTTACCGCTTTCAATTGCAATTTTTCTTTACCTAAAAATTCAAGGTATTTGTTGATTGCTTGTATGCGTAAATTCACTGTCTTTGGCTTGAAAAATTCCATAAGATAACCTTTGTATGCAAGCAAGTTTTCTTTTGTTACGGCGTCATAGTGGTTTGTGAAATAATCTACAGTCCACAAATATGACGTGATGGTGTTGTCGGAAAGATTGCTCTTTCTCAAATGTTCTTCAAATGTTTGATTTGTCTTCATAAAAAGACACCTCCGAAATAATATTATTTGCGACATAGCCGCTTTAATATTATAACGGAGATGTTTACACTACTCTTATTATGAGAAGATTGGCGATACAGTAACTTAT
>ERZ791629.461-NODE-461-length-17472-cov-9.45863_pt1 | contig 17472 bp, 19 predicted proteins | sample MGYA00510057_ERZ791629 | MGnify/ENA primary metagenome ERZ791629 (study PRJEB30046, sample SAMN00715161) | human gut metagenome | study: EMG produced TPA metagenomics assembly of the A metagenome-wide association study of gut microbiota in type 2...
TAGGGATGTCGTGGAACAAATTTACTCATTTATTGATAGTTCACAAGATTTTAGGGAGAGAACTCCGATGAGGCTTTTGCACATTGGGACATCTAAACTTTGACAGATACCCTTAAACAGCCTCATCATCGTAGCTATAATCCCAAACGCACTTTGCTTATTGATTATATTCCACTTATTTTTAGGTACTGCATGATATTTTCATTACCTGCATTGCAAGCCCTCTATGACGTAATGCCCTGTCATTACATAAGTTTATCATCATACAGTGAAGATTTAAGAGTGTTGCATCCCCTTTACTTACAACCTGTATTCATTCTATCGACCGAGCATAACCACCTCATCACATAAAATTATATAACCTCGTATTAGAGCGTTTAAGCCATTATTACACCCCACCGAATACTTTTATTGTATTTGATAAGTTTTTGGCTGTGCACGACCAATAGACACCTCATTTAAAAGATAAGGCTTGATAATCACCCGAAGAGTAAACTTAGGAAAGTGGAGTTTACACCCTTTGATGATTACCAAGCCTTATTTTATTAGGAAGAGGATTAACAGGCAGTACTAAATATCCGATGTTCCTCTGCAATACTCATACCGTCTGCCGACTGTTCTAACAACCAAACGAGATACTTTTCTATTTTGCCTGTTAGTTCTTCCATTAGGCTGGAGGTCTTGAAGTGTTCTTTTTGCCACTTTATTGCCTCTTGGATTCTTTTTTGGAATTGAGTATGCAGAATCCTATCTTCGGGCAGACGATTTTTTCGATTCTTAAATAGGATATATTTCATATAATAAGACAAGTTTTGTCCCTCGTTTGCAATACAAATACACCATTTATCAAAGTCTTTGGCACTCTTTAAAGTGTCAAACTCTACATCCCAGCAATCATCAGGTAGCTTATCTATATCTTCGTAATATCCAAACCACTCTGCTACTAACTTCCAAAATACATATTTATCCCATAGTTCATTAGCCGTAATACCTTTTCCAAACAGCTCAAACAATTCATCTATTCCAAGTGTCATTTCATACCTTAACAAGTAGTTCGACAGGCTATTTCTACCCACTTTGGGTAACTCTCTCTTCTTTTTAGCCTCCGACATCTTATCATAAAACTTTATCCGTGTACCTTCATAGTCAAAATATGCAGTTCCACTTCTCTCACCACTCCACTGGTTAGGAATAAATTTCTTTATTCCGCTTAACTTCCTCAAATAAGATATAGGAGGTTGAGACATTTCAAAATTATGGGCAAACTCCAAAGACTCCACCTCTGCATTATACATTGGTACGCCCAGTTCTTCGCTCAACATCATAATACATCGTTCTGCATCCTTCAATGACATAGTACGTGTATTATGCCCCCATAAGCATTTAGGAAGACTGCCCTCAAATGATACATACGTTTCAGTGGCTATAACTTTACGTCCACGCCATTTTCCACTACCACCTGTATCATCACCCCTATATTGAGATAATGCTAAACGAGCCACAACATCCTGCCACCTATAATTAGATGGCAGTGCCCATGCGCATAGCTTTAATTTGATTTTATCATACATGGCTATGAATTAAAATGTATTTAGAATGTTATACAAAATTGAGTTTATTAATTATTTACGAAGACGTGCAGCAAATCCCAACTCCATACTTTCAATGAATTCCTGCTTAGTTTCTTGCCTTTTAGCCATCATCCACGCTATTATTTCATCACGCCTAAATCTTAGTATTCGCCCACTTTCCGCACGATAACAAGGTATCTCCTTATGACTTGTCAACTTATAAATTGTATGTTTGGACTGCCCAATCAACTCACTACAAATATCAATGCCGAATACCTCCGGATAATCTTCCATCCGTTTTAGAGGTCTATTGTTCTTCTGTTTTTCGCCTTTACCCTCTGACGGTACTGTTCCCAGCATAGTACAAATTATTTCCCGTAACGACCTTATTTGAGCCAAAACATAATATTCCCACTCGTTTCTTAAAAACTCCATATCATTATACAACCATGCGCTTTCCACAGAATCACGATGATGTTCATTAATGAAACCGTACTTTGCTATTGCACCATACAGGAAATCTTTTGCTAAAATAATTTTTCCCTCTTTCTGCAAGTAGGCTTCTTCATTATAGATATCATCCAACTCTTGACTACTCATTTTTAATTCTCCCTGAACTACAGACTTTACCTTTACTTCATAAGTAGAAATAAAATATTTGCTTTTCCACATAATAATAGCTGCATCAACAACCTTTAATGCCTGTCGGAGTTTTCCTTTATCCCCATCCGTCAACCGCTTCACATAGACAAACAACCAACTTTCACGGACTGCTGCTTCCCCTCTGAGCGACTTGTTTATCAAGTCGCCCAAAGGCATTCCATAATGAATAAACATACCTATAATATTTTTACGACTTTATCCAAAACACTTGTAGAGAAACTGGCAAGATATGTAGCCGTTGTCGTAAGATTACTATGTCCCAGGGCTTGGCTTATTATTTCACGGGGAATATCATTGCCTTGCAAAGTCATGGCCATTGTGTGTCGTGCTGTGTAAGTTGTCAAGTTCAATGAAATTCCTAAAGTCTTACCCATTTTTTTCAAATTGGCATTAATACGTTTGTATCGGCAACGCACATGCTCATACAGTTGTTCGCCATCATACTCTTTAGTAATAATAGGAAGTAAATACTTGCCTGTTTGAGGTGTGTTTGCCTTAAACCATTCCAATAGCTCCTCTATGGCAGGAATAACGAATATTTTTATCGGTTTTACATTCTTGGCATTTTTTGTCTTTTGCCGTTTATACACGATATGCGTTCCTGTTGCCAACACTTCAAGATTGTCTGTTGTCAGGTTTGCCATATCAACAAAACTCATACCTAAACAATAATAAGAAAATAGGTATATCCGACGGGCACGCTCCAATACAAAATTTTGTTGAGGCGAGTTCTTTATCAACTCCAATTCTGTTGGCAGTAAATAGCGTTTTGCCGTTTCCTCCGCCAGCTTGTTGATTTCAAAACCACCTTTGCCAAACGGATAAGTGTTGTTTGAGGCTGCTTTTTCTTTAATGGCTTTATTGATTACTGCACGCAATGTTTTTAAAGTGTGCATACGGGTGTTTCCACAACAACCATTCTTTTCCATAGCCATATTTAAGCGATTGATGTATTTCACGTCTATTTCTGAAAACAAACGTTCTTTTGCCTTAGAGTCATATTTGCAAAACAGGTGCAAGTCACGCTCATAAACCTTTCCATTACCGATGTGACCTGTAGACTTTAAATCCTCCACCTGCTTCACCCAATAATCATAGATTTTTCCTTGTCTCGAAATTCCCAAAAATTCTTCTTCAAATTGGTTTAGTGTCCAATCCACCTGTGCTTTCATAAACTTATTCACCACTTCATTTTTACGTTCCTCGCAACTAATCAACCAGTTGTTATACGACTCATAGTTGGGGTTCACTCGTTTGTCCCTTTTAAATCGGTCCGCATTTGTATCCCACTCATTTTCAAAGGCGGACAATTTTAAATCAATGTATTTTAGTTTACCTCTTTTAGTGATGCGTAAACAAACAGGGTTACTCCCATCTTTTCTTTTGTTACTCGTGTGGAGTACAATACGAAACTTTGCCATAATCTTCTTTCTTTTTTTAATTAATAATACAGTTCTCTATGAGTGCAACGTAAAAATTCAATCCACGATTAAATTTTTGACGAGTAAAATTAACCTATTAAGATTTATTAACAATGAACACACGGAAAGTTTCTTTCAATATACGTCAACCCCATACTAATAATGAGAAATGTAGTAGCAAGATATATTCCTATTTTGTATCTATCTTCGATTAAAGTTTGATTAAAGTTTTAGGGTAAAATAATCCTATTCCATACAAAAGACGATAGACTAAATACAAATAGCCGAACAGAACAAAAGCCTTAAGCAATTAAAGTATTGTTTAGAAACAATTCTAAATAGCAGTAAGTAAAGCCATCATAAAACACTAATAATAAAGACCATACAAAACATACCATAGAATACAACAAATAAAAAGCAATCAATTTATTTGCAGATTAAAAATAAAGCACTACCTTTGCACTCGCAATTCGGGGTGTAGCTCAGCCCGGTTAGAGTACGCGTCTGGGGGGCGTGTGGTCGCTGGTTCGAATCCAGTCACCCCGACTGGTGAAAATCAAGGAGTTAAGATAAACATCTTAACTCCTTTTTTTTGATTCCTACAACAAATCTACAACATTTTTTCCGCTACAACATGTCTACAACTAATAAAAGAAAAATACTAAGCTTCATTTTTCTTTTATTCATATTAGTTTATTTTCATATTACAGAACAAGTCTATACTCCACATTAAGGACCCATATTCTTAAATAATGCAAAAAATCAAACTTGCTATAAGACACAAAGAACATGCTTTACTATAAAATATCATCCAAGATAATATCCCATTATTTCATTTCTTACAGCAAATATCGCCCTTTGCCACTGACTGTGCAAGGCAGCCCTATCGGGCTGGTTGGCTGGAAAAAAATCATCCTCGCTTCGCTCCGGTATTTTTTTCCGCCAAGCCTTGCACCGGTCATTGGCAAAGAACAGCCGGGCCAGTAAGAAATTGAAATACTGGCTCCACGGAGCCGGTCATGTCTAATTTAAATAAAAGAATATGACTGAAGAAGTTGGAAAGAAGGTATGTGAAGGTACAGTAGCAGACCTCATGAAGGACAAGACCGGAAAACAGACGGTTGTTACGTTGACAAGAAAGAATGCTTACCGAGTGAAAAAAATCAGAGAACAAGGGACGGATGACGAAGCCGTCCTTTTTCATTTCCGTAAACGTTGTACGGGAATGGGCTCCTATGTACACACCATCGAAACGGCAGACGGAGAAACAGAACTTCATCCGTCTGAATTTGAAAAATGGGAAGCAGTGGAATTCCTGTATCCCGGCTATCTGGAAGACCTGCTTGATGCTGCATACAATGCATACAGATGGAGTTCCTTCGAACCTGAAGCAAGGGCGGAAACAGACATCATGCAATATGAAAAACAACTTGTAGAGGATCTAAAACAGATTCCGGAAGAAAAACAGAACGAGTATGTCAGTGCATACCATAGCAAGTTCTCTGCCTTGCTGGGCAGTCTCTCACGATGTGCCAGTCCGATGGTGACAGGGCCTGCCAAATTCAACTGCCAGCGCAACAACAAGGCCTTGGACGCATACCAGAACAGATTTGATGAATTTCATGACTGGCGTAATCGCTTCAAGGCTGCCATGGGAAGGATGAAAGAGGCTGCCAAACCGGAAGAACAGAAGCAGGAAGAGGCATGGAACCGCCTGAAGCGTGACATTGCAAGCAGCGCACAGACCATTCATGATATTGATACCGGTAAAGCAAGAGGATACAGCCGTGCCTTGTTTGTCAGCAGTATCCTTAATAAAGTAAGCACCTATGCAGGAAAAGGAGAAGTGGAAATCGTACAGAAAGCGGTGGACTTCATTACAGACTTCAATGCGCAATGCAAAAAACCGGTTATCACTCCGCGGAACCGTTTCTTCCAACTGCCGGAAATGGCACGCCAGGCCAGACTGAAACTTCAGGAAATCAGAGAACGGGAAAACCGTGAACTGAAATTTGAAGGCGGAACGCTGGTATGGAACTATGAGGCAGACCGCCTGCAAATCCTGTTTGACAGTATTCCGGATGACCAGAGGCGCAAGGAACTGAAATCATACGGTTTCAAATGGTCGCCGAGATACCAGGCATGGCAACGGCAACTTACACAGAATGCCGTATATGCAGTCAAAAGAGTGTTGAACCTTCAAAACCTATAAGACATGAAAGACCGATTGAAATATGTAATCGATTCCCGCTACTTCGACGGAACATGCCTGACAAGTATGAGTGACGGATTCCATAATGACTATGGTGGGGAAACAATCGAAGAACTGCGCATACGGGAAAACAATCCCTATCTGAAAGCAGTAACACCTTCTGATATAGACAAGAAGCTGCGGCTATACAATCAGTCCCTGTCCGAACCGTTCAAGGAAATCACCGAAGAAGACTACTATGACCTGCTGGATGTACTGCCACCCTTGCGCATGAGACAAAACTCGTTCTTTGTGGGAGAACCGTATTACGGAAATATGTACTCTTTCTGCTTTACCCGTCAAGGAAGATATTTCAAGGGCCTACGCTCCGTACTCACTCCGCAATCCGAACTGGACAGTCAGATAGACCGTCACTTGGAAATCATCAACCGGAAAGCCGTAATCTCAAAAGAGGAAACAAGCAAAACAATCAGCGGAGCCAGACTCATTCCCTATTATTTTTCACTGGACGGAAAACAGCCCGTATTCATCTGCAACCTTGTCATCCAATCAGATTCCGGACAAGCAAGGACGGACATGGCGAATACCCTGAAAAGTCTTCGCCGGAACCATTATCAGTTCTATAAAGGAAAAGGGCATTACGAAACTCCGGACGAACTGATAGACCATGTATCAGGAAAGAAGTTCACCCTTGTTTCCGACGGACATTTCTTTCAATATCCTCCCGGCAGGGAATCCGCAACTTTCATCGGATACATCAAGGAGACATCAGAGGAATTTATTTTCCGGATCTATGACCGTGAATATTTCCTGTATCTCCTTAAAAGACTGAGGACCGTGAAAAAGGAATCGGCACAGGGACAAATAAATATCAAATCATAACATTCAGGGGAATGCGGTAGAATGACTGCCGTATTCCCTCATAAAAACAATACAAGTATGAACAAATCGAACACTCTATACTGGAAAACAGCCACAGAACCGGCTGAACGTATTGAGGTCAGACTCGTCCTGAACAGTTATATCGACAATGATAATCTGTATGTAGGACTTGAATCCCGGTCTAAGGAGAATCCGGAATGCTGGGAATCCTACACGGACATCACCGTCAACCTCAATTCCCTTCCCCCGTTCCATGCCTATGTGGACAACCGGGACTGCAACAGACATGTGCATGATTTTCTGACCAATAACAGAATAGCAGAACCTGCCGGATTTGAATATCAGGGATTCAGAATGTTCCGCTTCAATCCTGACAGGTTGAAGGAACTCGCACCCGAACAGTTCAAGACAATCAGCGCCAAACTGCCACCACAGGATGACATGATAAAGGACATCATCTATCAGGAAAGACATTTCCCTTTGAGAACTGTTCAAGACATTCACGGAATATATCTTGTTTCAAGCAAGGAACTGGAAGAATCTCTGATCGAAGGAGTACGGAACCTGGATGCTGCGGCAAATGAACTGCTGGATGGCATCTGCCTGTTCTGCTCCACACAGGAACTGCGCTATCTTACGGATGCAGAACTGATAGAAACAATCTACGCACAATAAAAAGGAGGAACAAATATGAAAACCGGAGACATTGTATTTCTGAAACGTCCCTATAAGGGATACCGTGCCGTCGAACTGATGGAAAGACTGGAATACCGCTGGCTGGTCAGGATTGTTGAGAGCGGTCTTGAACTGGAGGTATATGAAGATGAACTTATATCAGAATTTTAATACGAATAAAGTGTTATGGAAAAATATCAGTTTGCATTCCATTCGGAAATAATCGGCTATACCTCTCCTCATATCGGCGAGGTCAGAAAAGCCATACACAGAAAAGTGGAAAAGGAAAAGTCTGCCGCCATAAAGAATGATATTGAGCTGCACATGTACAAGGTGCATGACGGCATACCGGTTCTCCTTAACACCTGCTACCTGTACGATGAAAAAGGATGTATGGTACACGGAAGTATCAAGGGAACCAAGGATTATCTGCTTGAGACATGGAGATACCATACAAACAGACATTCCAAAGGTTTCAGTTCCACAAGAATCAGGCCCTGCACGACAAGCAGGGCTTTTTCGTTTGTATAACTCTTAAAATCAGGAATCATGAACCAGACATTACAACTTACAGACTATATTCCACAGTATGTAAGCCTCTACTACGTGGACTACCGGGATGATCTTGATGAGCATGAAGACATCCAAGAGGAATGTATCCGTTCCAACAATATGGAAAAACTCTATGAAAAGGCATACGAATGGTATGAGGAACAGGAAAGCTCAAACATGCACGACTATCTGGAGGAGACAAGAAAGAATATGGAAACGGACAATTTAGCCGGAGAGTTTGAAGAGCATGAAGATGAAATCAGGGAACTTATCTACGACCGGAACGATTCCGACCCGGTAAAGGATCTGATACGCAACTCGTCCGTCACTAATTTCTTCTATTCGCTCGGAGTGGAAATCAGCGGATATCTGACCGGTTGTTCACTGCGGGGAGAATCAGTCGCCATGGCCTGTCATAAGGTACGCCGCGCACTGCATCTGAAAAAGGGACAGTTTGACGAGAAGATTGAAGAACTGGTAGAGAATGCCACATACGGCGGAGAACTGCGCATCTACTTCAACGCCATGTTTGACAGGCTTATCAGCAAAGACCCTGAGAACGATTTCAAAAGCATCCGTTTCCACGGGAATGTAGTGGTGGCCATAGCCGACAGCCGGAACGGTTCCGGACATCATGTACGGATTCCGCTGGACATCACTTTCCCTTTCCGAAGGGAGAACCTGTTTGTCGATTCACAGGTACACTATTCCTATGCCAATGAAGTCTGCGGCATGACCAATGACTGGTGTGATTCCACAAAATGGGAAACGGGCATGATACCTTTTACCGGATCTGTCCGAAAAAGCCGGATGGCTGAATACAAGAAACAGGAAGCCGCTTATGAGCAGACATTCCGAGACGGGAAATGCACCTTCGGTGACATGAACTACAAACGCCACCGTGACGTGCGGTATTCGAATGAATATCCTGCCGGATGCAGATGCCCTCATTGCGGAACTTTCTGGATTGACTGAAAAAACATTTACCAACCAATAAATTCAAACGATATGAAAATCTGCTGTTCACAAGAGCATTACGACAAGGTCGTACAGTATGCAAAATCAATCAATGACAAGACACTGGAAAACTGTCTTGAACGTCTAAAACAATGGGAGAAGAACGAGAACCGTCCATGCGAAATCGAACTCTATTACGACCATGCGCCTTATTCGTTCGGATTCTGCGAACGTTATCCGGACGGGAATACAGGCATTGTCGGAGGACTGCTGTATCATGGAAATCCGGACGAGTCCTTTGCCGTCACCATGGAACGTTTCCACGGATGGAGCATACATACCTGACATATATGCGACAGTCTGTATTGGGGAGCCTCATGCAATATGGGGTTCCCTTTTTTTATGCCGGAGACATGATGACAGCATCCTCATTTCTTGCTGCAAAAATAGCTGTTTGCCGCGCAACTCCCGCAAGGCGGCCCTGCCGGGCTGGTTGTCTGGAAAAAAATCATCCTCGCTTCGCTCCGGTATTTTTTTCCGCCAAGCCTTGCAGGGATGCGGGCAAACAGACAACAGGGACAACAAGAAATAAGAATGCCTGTACCTTACAGGCAGACAATGTATAACAATAAATATCAGAAGTCATGATTACAGACCAGAAGACACAGAACAGGCTTCACGCGGATACCGGAACAGAACTGTTCTCCATCAGACAAAGGAAGGAAACCGTCACAAGGATGCTGGACATTCTGAAAGAAACTCCGGAATACCTGCAGGTTATGAACCATATACCGGCTTATGCCATGGATGACGATACGTCAGAATGGTGGAATTCGGAAGAATCGGAAAATTTCATGAACTCACTCCTGGAAGTGATGGAAAGCTATACTCCGGAGGGATACAGGTTCGGACCGAAATCCGGCACGACTGACCTTTACGGCTACTGGGAAAGCAAGACCGGGCGGACAACCCTCTTCCATCTGCTTTTCAGTCTGGAAAGCGGATATGAATGGGGAAAAGGTCTTTCCCATGAGAAAACGGACGCATTCTACAAGGAAATAAAAGAGAAATTTCATGGAGAGGGATTCGACACGGACAGAACAGGCTGTACATCACAGGCCATTTATCTTGTAAAAGGAAAGACACGCCTGTACGTGCATCCGATGGAAATAAGCGGCTACTGTGAAACACTGCATATTCCACAGATTACAGCCATACTGAAAAAAGGAGGCCGTACATTCCGTCTTGTAAAGGATATGATAGCGGAAGAGGTGTATTCCTTCACCGATGAAGAAGAAATGGAATATTACCGTGCCAGATACGGAACGTGCATCCACCGGAACATACTGGATGCCTTCAGCAACCGCCGGGCAGGGAAAGAGAACATACTTTCCATGATGGCATCACGGATAAATGTGGCGACGACATCACATCTTCACGGTATCGGATATGATTCGCCTGCATACAGGTTTGTACATGAGGCATACGACAGACTGGTAAACAACGGAAAGCTGAAGGAGAATGTCCGGGAAATCGGTTGCTGCAACATCATAATGGCCATTTCAAATACCAACGCAATATGAGACTGAATTACAATGACATGCTGCTTCTGGCAATATGGGAATACAACAGGAGACAGGACGAGGATCTGACCCTGGAACTGTTTCAGGAAACATTCGGACAGGTTCCCGGCGCACATTTCCATGACAAATGGGTGCATTATTACAACAAGAACCTGCTGATGATGGCCGCCTATTTCAGGGGTGAGGAAGAAAACGGCCAGAAATTCTGTGATATGATCACCCGACAGGTTGAACGCTATACACAAAACAGGAGGAGAACAGGATGAATACAAAGATACGATATGACCTTGACAGTCTTGAACTGGCAAACGGTGACTTCGGGTATCCCATTACAGAAAAGGAAGTACGGAAAGTGAACCGTATGCTGGAACTGATGGAGAATGTCCGAAGCAGGCAGATGTGCCCGACAGAAGGAGACTGCGTGGAATTTGTCTCACGTTCGGGTGACTATTTCGGAAAAGCTCATATAGAACGGATAACAGGAAAATATGCGGATATATGCCTGATACCGGGAACGGTATTCTGTTTCGATGACATGGGAAAAGCCGCCTATGATACCACCGGAAGTCCCTGGACGCAGGTCAATATCCGGAACATGAAACCCGCAGGTACAGAAATCCGCATATTCAGGACATGGGGATTCGGGAAGCGCAGCAGTACGGGCAGTCTAAGGTTCGATGCTCCGGTCAGGAAATGGGAATACAGAGAACCGAATCCGTTGTATGACGGTTACACCACCCGTAACTGGTTCCGCTATCATATCATGAAACACCGGGACAGGGAAAGGACAGGCGAATACACCTTCCGCAGCGATTCATTTACGCTGTACAGCCGGAGCGAGCTGGACGAGCTGGTCGCAATCCTGAAAGGCAGACTCTACAAGGGAATCCTGCCTGACTCTCTTGTACTTTGGGGGTACCGCATGGATATTAAGGAAATATCACGTGAGCAGTGGAACGGTATGGGACAGCACGGACAAATCCGCATGAAATTCATGGGATACGGTCCGGTCAGAATACACTCGGACAATGAAAACCATACCGTAACAGTATACAGAATCAACGACAGTCTATAACCAATTATAAAATAAAGGAATATGGCACGATATGAAATCTCCAACGAAGTCAGGCCGCTCGACAGGCTCATCACAGGCTTTGCCTCCTCATGCGGCTATGAAATACAGACCGTATTCAACGACCTGCTGCGTTTCATCATCCACGGCTTCTCTCCTGGAGCACCGCCAATAAGCAACTGGAAATACAAGCGTCAGCAAAACGCCTCGTTCATGGAAATGACAGCCGAATGGACACGTATCATGCAGAAACAAATCGGCAGGTCGGGCTGGTTCGACGCTTTCGGTGAACTCCACATGGCCTACTGCTCAAAACCGGGACAGCAGGCAAACGGACAGTTCTTCACGCCGTCACATATCTGTGAACTCATGGTCATGTGCGCGGCAGGTAAAAAAGAGACCGGACAGAGGATGGGAGACCCTACATGCGGCAGCGGAAGGCTCCTGCTGGCATACCATGCGCACAATCCGGGAAACTATCTGGTCGGAGAAGACATCAGCCGGACCTGCTGCATGATGACCGTATGCAACATGCTCGTCCACGGATGTGTCGGGGAAGTGATCTGTCATGACAGTCTCCAGCCGAAGGCATTCACCGACGGATGGAAAGTCAACCAGGCTCTGCCCTTGACGGGAATACCTTCTATAAGACGCATGAAGGAAGAGGAATACAGGCATCCTCTTCCGGAAAATATCGGACGCTTCAAAGAGGCAGTCCGTATCATCAACCTATTGGACAAATAATTACCAACCATTTAAAAAAATATAATTATGGAAGCTTTAGCAACATTGAACAATCAGAGACAGTTTGATTTCCAGAACAACGGAATCGAAGTAATGGACCTTGAAACACTACAGCGTACCTACAAGGAGAACGACATCTACGGCAATCCGGTAAGGGGAATCTACCACTACCAGGTCATCCAGCGCATGACGGACATTTGCCGCCGTCACAACCTGAATTACGAGGTGGAGGAAATCTTCGCCGCCCAGAACAAGAACCGTACACAGCCCGGAGTGGTCATCCTGCCGCAGGTGGAACAGACCTATGGAGAGAAGGCGGTAGAGGCACATGTACTGCGCAGGATCTTCACCACCATCCGTATTCTGAACGGGGATACCGACGAACTGACAACCACACTCGTGGTAGCCTACCATCAGGACGGTATCCAGACGGCAATAGGTCCCTGCGTACGTATCTGCCACAATCAGTGTATCCTTTCACCCGAACGAAGCGTTGCCAACTACGGTAAGGACAAGGTGACTACCGAGGAACTGTTCGGGAAGGTGGATGACTGGATGCGCAATTTTGAGCGTGACATGGATGCGGACAGAAGCCGAATCCAAAGGCTCAAGGAAAAGGTGTTGACACCCGGTGAATTATACATGATCATCGGTATGCTGACGGCTCTGCGTGTATCCCATGACAGTGCAGACAAAAGACTGGCATCACAGGTAGATACCTATCCGCTTAACCAGGGACAGATTTCCGTGTTTACGGAAGAACTGCTCAAGCTCTCACTTGAACAGCCACGCATTACAGCGTGGGATGTCTACAATGTAGCGACAGAAATCTACAAGCCTGGAAAGACTGATTTTCCTGCCATGATTCCACAGAACGGAGCAATGGCCGATTTCCTGCTTTCATATAACCAGAATTAGAACCTGAAACCGAATACGACAGGCCCGGTTCCGTCACCAGCGGAATCGGGCTTTGTCGTTTATCAACCATAATAATAAGATATGGCAGCAAGTAACAGAAAAAAGGCTGAAATGTATATCCTTTTCAGCTGCAACGCATGGCACGAATACAGTTCATTCGAGCCAAAGGCGGTCTTCTCTTCCATAGAAAAGGCAGCAGACATCCTGCAGAAGAACAGAAGAAAACTGAAACTGGAGGAAAATGACGTCGAATGTTTCAGACAGCACAGTCAGACTCAGGGCAGAAATACCAATTACCTGGTACAGTCCTGTCCCTATAATCCAGTCCGCGCAAGAGACTTGGAATGACAAAGAATCCCATTCATAAACAATCATATAAAAATATACGACTATGACAAATGATGAAAACACTTACATCGGAATGTCCCTACCGGAAGGAATACGGTACATCACCGTTTTTGAAAAAGGGGATTTTGAAAACTGCGGAAGAATACTCAGGACATTCTACCGTACGGAAGACAGGGTGAGAAAACTGCTCGCTTTGGGAAACCTGCTCCATCTGGGAGGCAGCCTCTCATCAAATGAAAACAAGACAAGCTGCTGGCCTTTGAATAATGGAAATCCCATTCACGAAGCAAAGGAAATATCAGGCAAGGAAAAGTTCTTCCTGCTCGGTGACTGGACTTACCTGTATGAAAATGGCAGATGGTTTCTGGGCTATGAAGGAAAAATCTATGAAATCAGCAATCCTGAATTTTCTGTCTTTGTTCCCGACAAGGACCATACACCTTCCCCTTTGGACAAAGGACTTTCCTTTGCCGTAATCGGCGAAACGGGAAAACTGGAATTCACTCCGGAAATTGTCAACGGATGGGATACCTGGAAAAGCCTTCCCAAAAGAGTCAGTGAAAAAGGGAAAACGGTATATGTATTCCGCAAAACACAACTTATAAAAGTCATCAAACCTAAAAAACTGGAATCATGAAAGAAATCAATATGACAAAGGCTATATCATGTATGCCGGACAAATTCATCACAATGGAAATGGTTGAACTGGCCGCGACCGAACACCGTCCGGAACTGGTCAACTATCTGCCGGAAAAATATATTACTTCTGAAATACTTGACAGTATATTCAAAACAGATGATTACGGATGGCATTCCTGGCAACTTTCGAAGATACCTGAAGAAAAACGTAACCGCCAGATTTGTCTAAGGGCAATAAAGGCCGAAAAGAGTAATTTCCCTGACATACCGGAAAAATACAGGAACAGTGACATACTTGAATCGCTGTTCGCACACAGGAATTTCATGCACTACCTGCATCTGATACCTTCATCCTCATGGAACAACGGAACAGTCCGTGATGCAATATACTCCCTTTACCGTGACGTACAGCAAAACGGAGGTTACCGGTACTGTTCAGAGAGGTATGAACAGCAGTTCTTATATGAAACAAGCGTCATGCTTTCTTTCGTTCCGCGACAAGCCAAGGATTTCAGACTTTGGAAAGAACTGATCCATGACGGACGTATCGCAACCATGACTATCGACAAAATGATGCCTAAATGTTTCAAACAGGCAGCATACTACAAGGAATGGGCCATACGCTGTATCATGGAAGTGGATACACGCTGGCTTGACTATGACACCGTATGGAAGGCCATCTGTCACAAGACAGGCAACCTGCATGGCATTTTCGATTCATACGGACATTACGAGTGGTTCTCCAAACATGCGGATGATGCCATGGCTGACAAAGCAATGGAGCTGGAACCTAACCTGTTTAACAAACTTCCCGGACGGTTCCGGACACCGGAAAGACTTATTCATACACTTGAAGTAAAGAGAGAGATCAACAGTTACAACTTCATTCTTGAACCGAACCTGATGACGAAAGAGGTCTGTATGGCACTGGCCAGAAGGGATTCGTTCTATCCGGATATTCCATCGGAACGCTGGAACAGGGAACTTGTGGAATATTTCACCGAACACGGAAACAGCATGTATTGGTTTCCTCAACTGCCGAAAAAACTACAGACCAGAAAACTTGCCGAGAAGGTTCTCAAGGAGAAGCCGCAATACTTCCATTATCTGCGGATGGAATTCGTCACACCTGAAATGTCCAGGTTGTTATGTCAAAAAGACCAGGATAATATCCGTCATTTCAAGGAGCGTGTCATGGAATTCCAGAAATATACAGGACTTCCAGCCGAATTCTATGGATGTGAAACGGATTTCGAGCATATCAGAGACCGTAATGACAGCCGCCGATACTGGCGTATAGGACTCACTTACATTGCCCTGCAAAAATGTAAACGCGGATGGCATGAAAGTGAATACTATCTCATCATGACACGCCATCCCAACCGATATATGCCTGCCGAAACAGTATTCAGAAAACAAATTACCACATTTCACCGGACATGGCTGGAAAAGACAATATGTGACAACGACCCGCAATTCCGGATTCCGAAGATTCAAAAGGATTTGAAGGATGTACAGGCCATGCGGTATTATGAGGTGGAACATATCCGTACCATCCTCGGATGCGAAATATACCGCAACTCTTTCATGGGACAGACAGTGGAATACTGTATCCGCAAGGACGGACTGACCTACCACGACAGGAACATGGAAAGGCTCGCCTCCGGCCTGCAATACAAGATCCGTCAGTTGAAGGAGCAGGCTGTACTCCCCAAAGATACTGATGACTCTATAGAAATCAACGCAGAAACGGTACATCGCAATATGGGATATTGTCTGACCGGAATAGAAGCCTTTGCGGAAGACTACGGACTGGACGTAACCCGGACCTATACCCTGAAAGAGTTGAAGAACGTTATCCATGAACAGGGATACAAGCCTTCACTGGAGAAATACAAAAAAGAAGTCCAACATCTAAATCTTATCTGAATATGAATATTTTCCAAAAAAGAATTGAAAACCTGTGCGATGAAATCATCGGCAGGATACTTGCACTGATGCAGGCAAACTCGGTTTCCGAAGTAATACTGACAGATAATGACAATCCGGTTTACGTAATCTGGTTTGACAAGACCGGTGCTCCGTGCGAATGCTCCGTACACAAGGTAACTGCTGTCGGAGAAGGAATCACACTTGAAGTCCATGATAAGATAACCGGAGAAAATTATAAGGTCACAAGCCGCCATGAGGCGGCTCTGACCAATCCGGTATGGCTGAACGATATTCTGGAAGCCATAACAAATATCTTTCAGATAAAAAATACAGGACTGGAAGAAAATGTTATATGTTGCAAATGTGGAGAAAATCATGTAGTCTGCAATGCCTTCATCAATCCGAATATAAAACAGTTCTATAATTATGATGAAGAGTTATTTCTGTATGGATGGTGTGAGAAGTGTGACAATTATACCATTCTCTGCGACATAAAAGCCGTAAAAAATGATATTGAAAACGGTTTCAAGAAATTTGTCAAAATATATGGGAAAAAGCCCGAAATTGCCGAGTGTAAGATTATATGGAAAGACAGCCTTAATACTGAATACGTAAACATCGCAATTACTGATGTACCTGAAGAATATGATAATACGATATTTTTCTACTGTAAAAATTTATCCGAACTGATAAATCTATCTGATTTTTCTAGTGAGGATTTTGTATTATTCCATTTTATGGATTTTAAATCGATAACATTATAAACCAAATAAAACTTGTCAGATATATCAGTCTTTCATAACTTTGCCCAGGGAAAATTAAAAACAGAAGACAATATAAGTCAGTAGTATTATGATGGAGAATTATCAGGAAAAGGCAAAAGAGAATTTTTATCGTAACCGTCCGTACGGCATTCATATTGATTATGCTCAAAAAGGGTTTGTATTGTTTAATCATTATATAAACAGTCTTGGGAAACAGGGAACTGGTTCCATAGAAGGACTTCCTCTTGAAAAATTTGAGGATGTGGACGCGATACCATTGAACGGTAAGATTATAAAAAATGGCAACCGGACAACAGACATCTATTTCTATACGGAAGATTCAAATCCTTACAGAAATATGAAGCTGGATATGGATGCCCTGAAACAGTATAACCGGTTCATTTATCCCCTGTCACTTTTTCTGAACAGAACATTATAACAGAACAGCCGTGAACTTTTCATAATTCACGGCTGTTCTGTTCTTTTTCATACGTAAATATTAAGCGTCCTACACACAAAGTAGGACAGGTTTATACTAA
>ERZ791629.485-NODE-485-length-16880-cov-11.0723_pt1 | contig 16880 bp, 10 predicted proteins | sample MGYA00510057_ERZ791629 | MGnify/ENA primary metagenome ERZ791629 (study PRJEB30046, sample SAMN00715161) | human gut metagenome | study: EMG produced TPA metagenomics assembly of the A metagenome-wide association study of gut microbiota in type 2...
TGAGTTTGGTCACCCATAATATAATGAATAATTCTATTTGTACGCTGTTTGACAACATTTTAATTGATATACATAAGTTTAAATCACTTCATCATTAGTGTCCCGTTAAAATGGGACGAATTAAACAATTAATCAAAAAGCCCCGGAATCAGGGGATCATTTAGATCTTTGACATCATTGAAATTAGTCTTGTCGAACAGGTCACGCAAGTGGGTTTTGTCAGTCAATGATATGCTGAGAATTTGCAAAACTTCATAGGTTGAACGTTTCAACTTCATATCATGTTGTACAATAGCCACAAGACAGTACGTGATAATAGCCACACTGATTTGTATGCGAACAGCGTTCTCTGTTGTGCCCCAGAATTTCTTTATCTTGAGATGCTGCTTGAGACATTTGAAGAACAGTTCGATTAACCATCTTTTCTTATAAAGATTGGCGGCGTCCAGTGCAGAAAGTTGTTTTGCATTCGTCAAGAAAGTGAACTCACGGTCATCCTCTTCGTCGTAATATCGGACGAGTCTGAATGACTCAGGATATTTTTTCTCGGAGAGATATCCGGTCAGTTTCACTTCCGCATCTGTCATTATGTTCTTTGGCATTCTTCGCTTCCATTTGACTGTCTTATACTTTAAGTTCGTCTTGGCTCTGACAACAAAGAAAGAGTCTGTAAGATGTATCCTATAGAGTTCTTTAAAGAAGTCATAAGCCCTGTCGAATATATAATAAGCATTTGGTTCATAATGGATTGAAGACATTGCTGTGGAATCATGCTTTGATGCAGTGGTTACAGTATAGAAGGCAGGAACTTGTGCTTCAATGTCGTATAAGACATGAGCTTTCACCCCTCCTTTCTTGCTTCGGAACTTTGCCCATGGGAATGTTGCAAGACACAACGGAATCGTTGTTGAATCAAACGCATATTTCTTTCCGGAAATGTCAAGGATGTTGGTCGTCCGCTTCTCGCAGGCTTCCTTCATCATATAGAATGCAAAGTCTTCGAAGATTCTGTAATCACGGTTCTGGTTCGCTGTCGCAAGAGTTGTCTTGGCTATCGGTTCACGACCTAAACCAAGATGATATTGCTTGGCCCTGTGCGCCTCGAAAGCAACGATTAAGTCTCGCAGGCTCTCACGGTTACTCAGTTGTCCAAACATCATCGCGAGCATCTGATTCCAGCAAGTGAAATGTTTCACATATCTGTTGCCATCATACTTGCGAACATAGTTGTTGAACTGAGTCCTGTTCAGAAAAGCAGTTAATTGAGAGAATACGTATTTGTCCTGGAACATAGCAGCCATTTGTATTAGACTGCAAAGTTGCAAAATCAAGTCCGTTTCATTTCAAAAAACCGTGTAATTGACTATATTTCAATAATTTCAAAGAACTATTTATCCACTTTTACGGGACAGTAGTGATCAATACAAATTACATCAGACATTTTATCACCATTAATATCTCCCAAAAACATTTTCCAGAAATCTGACAGATTTAAATCGGCCCATTTCGTTGGGGTTATCAGCTTTACTCCATCAGATAAAGCAACGCTTAAATTACCACTTTTTTGTGAAGGGTAATATGCCACACCATCATCAAGAGCATCTCCATTTACATCACAGAAAAAAACATAATCAGCATTATTACCAAAATCATCATTTCTTAGATAAACACCTTCTTTTGTAAATAATGTGGAATAAAATATTCCTGAATTCTTTTGTGAATATGCATTTATACAAAAAAGAAACAACAATAAAAATAAATAGTTTTTCATAATATCATTCTTAATTACTTTATTATTACTTTTCCTAGTTTATATCTTTTATGAGAATCCGAATCATTATATGGCAATTCAAAAACTGGAGTTCCATCCATCAATCCTACTGAAACAAATATTTCATACTCTCCAGGAGAACACGTTCTATTCATAAATAGATTTAAATAAAGGGTTAATATCAACTTTCACAACAAATATCACTTTTTTAGCAAACCAATGTTTATAAAATCATCTATCCTTTTGTTGTTTCCATCCATATTATTTATTTTGCATTCAAAAAATTATACTATGAAGCACCTTCTTTTATGCTTAGTTTTATTATCAAGTATATACCATCAGGTTTATGCCACAAAAAATAATTACAACTTTCAGTATATTACCCTCAATGAAGGCTTATCACATGCAGATGCCAATACCATAATTAAAGACAATAAAGGGTTCCTATGGATTGGAACATACAGTGGATTAAATCGATTTGATGGAATCCATATAAAATCCTATTATAACAACTTAGAAGGGGCAGAAAGGCCCAATGCTAACCGTATTCTAGACATGGATATTTCAGATGATGGAATAATATGGATAGGAAGTGCTTATGGTATATATTCATTCGATACCAATACGGAAACCTTTACAAACTATCAAGCAAAAGACAATCTTAACAACAAAGCTATTTGGAAAATCATAATACAAACACAATATATATACCTGCAAGACAAAAACAACAAAATACATTTATACAAGATAGATAAAAAACAGCATCAATTAATACCTATTAACCATGAAATTAATCACAAACCAATACAAACAATACACAAAGACAATAAACACAATGTATGGTCGGTATCATCAGATAAAATAACTGTAATTTATCCTGATTTATCAACCAAAGAATACAAACGCCCCGCAATCAATCATAATATCAACTGTATACTCATTGATACATCTACAAACAAAGCATTATTTGCAGCAAATGGAGAAATCTATCATTACACAATCTCAAAAAATCAATTTAAATACAACAATAAAACAATATTGACAAATATTCCAATCATATCTGATATAAAAAAAGAAACAGAAAATGATTATTGGATAGGTACTCAAAATGGCTTGTTCAAACTAAATATAAATAACAATACTTTTGAATATATAGATACAGAAAGTGGACCTTTCAAGTTAAAATCTAAGCACATTAATCGCCTACTAATAGACGATACTGGTACTTTATTTATAGCAACCTACGCAGGAGGGGTAAACTACACAAACTTACGACCATTCCTGAAAACCATTTATCAAACAGCAGATAAGCAATTTAGCTTTATTGGAGAAACAGTCCGAGACATTGATGAATATCAAAAATATCTCTTTATCGGTACACATACTAATGGTATTCTACAACTAAATAAAGATACTTATAATGTCGTACGCCATATCAAAACCAATAACTGCATAGCGGATAATAACATACGAAGTATGGCCATTGATCAAGATGAAGGACTTTTATGGATTGCACATGGCAAAGGATTAGAAGTCATAAATATCCATACTGGAGTAAACGTTACAACCAGCAAAATAAAAAAGATAATGCCTCAAAAAGCTGTTACTTATCTAAGCATAGATAAGTTTCACAATGTCTGGGCTTTTGATGATAAGGGAATCTTTGCTTTGCGTAAAGAAAAAGATACTTTTTACCCAACTTATCTTAAACCTGATATAATAAAAAAAATTATAGATAATAACACTGAATGTGTTTTTCTTTCATGTGATAACACCCGCCCAGAAATCTACTTTTCTACTCAGAATGCTTTTTTTAGACTTGTAATAAACAAGGAAGCCGAAATTATAAACATAGCCAAATATCAACACGACGAGAAAAACAATCAATCATTAAAATCAAATTTTATTAGCTCCATATATCGAGAAAATGATTCCATATTATGGGTGGGACACATAGGAGATGCATTAAGCCGCATAACATTTCTGTCCCAAAATACTTATAAAGCCCAAAATTATCCTATTGACGAAATTTATAATTTCAAGGACTTTGAAGAGATTCAAGCAGACAAATTTGGGAACTTATGGATTGCAGGAAATGGCCTTTTAGTATTTAACTTGAAGGAAAAGAAATACAGAATGCTAGCGACAAGTGAAAACCACTCTATAAATAGTTATAAATTAAGAGCCGGATATAAAAGTATTGACGGTACAATTTACATTGGAGGAAATAATGGGTTTACAATTATTCCTCCTACACCATTTAATGATGAAAAAAATGTTGCTAAGCCAGAAGTAACAGACATTTACGTAAATAATAAACCTCTCAATCTTCCATATAGCGCAGCAAATGTCAAGTCATTGACATTAAAATACAATGAAAATAATCTTACGTTCTACTGCTCCACAATGAATTATGTGTATGCACCTGCTTGTAAAATTAAATATCAATTAAAAGGTGCAGACAAGACTTATAAAATTAATAAGAATGCCTCTCTTCCTATCAACTATGTTAATATGGCTCCTGGCAAATATGAATTTGAAGTTTATGCTTGCAATAATAACGATCAATGGAATTCTCATCCACGAAAAATACAGATTACCATATTACCACCATGGTGGCTTTCCCTTCCAGCTAAAATAGTATATGGAATCCTATTTTTTATTACTCTATATAGCATTTACAGATACTTAATGAGAGTCAATAATTTGAAACATCAAATTCTAATCCAAAAAATAGAACAAGAACAAACAGAAAAAATCAACAAAATGCAATTACAACTTTTTACAAACATATCTCATGAACTAAGAGGGCCTTTATCACTTATTATCGGAATAGAAGAACAAATGCAAAAACAAATTAGTAATATACACACTCTCAATCTTTTAAAAGTATTACATAAAAATACCAGCAGATTATTACAATTAATAAATGAACTTATGGATTTCAGAAAAGCTAAAAGTAATTCCTTTAAGCTTATGGTCCAATCTTTTGATTGTACTGCCTATATACGCTCAATAGCACAAGAATTCAAGAGTATTGCAGAACATAATAATATAGATTATCGGATTATAACCCCACACATTCCGATAAAAGTATACTCAGATCCTATTTTATTAGAAAAGATTATTCTAAATCTGCTTAATAATGCCTTTAAATATTGCAACAGCGGTATTATTGAAATAGAATTAGCTGAAAAAATGGACATAAATAACGAGACATTAAAAAATAGAACAGAAATATTATCCGGTTACAAGGCTAAGGCATATTTCTATATCCGAATAAAAGATACTGGTATTGGAATTTCTGCAGAATCAATAGATAAAGTTTTTGACAGATATTATCAAATTGAAGATTCTGAACATGATCAACATTTAGGATCAGGAGTGGGCCTGGCTCTAGTAAAGGAATTAGTATTATTACATAAGGGAAGCCTTACTTTATATAGTGAACGCAATAAGGGCTGTGAATTTATTCTTTGTTTTCCCGCAGATATCCAGGACTATTCATCAAATGAAATCAAACAACAAGAGAAAGAAATTTCAATAAGCAGTTTCTCTACAGACCATTTAAAGAAAAAGCAAAACACATTGCCCGAAGAAAACAAACCCAGTCCAAACACAAAACTACCTATCTTACTCATCGTAGAAGATAATCCTGAAATACAAACTTTTCTTAGAAACAGTTTATCACAGCAATATAACATCATAACAGCCAATCACGGACAAGATGCCATAGAGATATTGAAAAAACATATCCCAGATATTATATTAAGTGACTTAATGATGCCTGTTATGAACGGGAATCAATTGTGTGCTACCATCAAAGCTAATCCACAATTCAGTGACATACCATTCATCCTATTGACAGGAAAAGATACACTCCAGGCACAAGAGGAAAGCATGAAATGTGGTGCTGATGTTTTTTTACGAAAACCAACAAGTATAAATGTTCTACAAGACACTTTGCAAAACCAGTTAATGCGATCAAAAAAAATCCAACAAAAGATTTCACATAACTATCCTCAAATGGCAATTTATAATCGGTTAACATCTGAAGAAACTGAATTAGCTCAAAAAATTATATCTATTATCAATAAGAATATTTCAAATCCTGAATTAGATGCAAATCAAATCAGCAACCTAATGGGAATTAGCAGAAGTGGACTTTATCTGAAAACAAAAAACATTTTCAATGTCTCTATTATTGAATTAGTAAGAGAAATTAGATTGACTAAAGCTATACAAATAATGTGTGAAGGTAATCATTCAATGGCAGAAATTGCTAGTAAGGTAGGATTTTTAAATCAATCGTATTTTACAGCTTCGTTCAAGAAAAAATACAATATGACCCCAACGCAATATATAAAACAGCTTAAAAATGAGACAAATAAGTCCTGATAAAAAACGCACTTACGTTTACTCCAAAACGCAAGGACGTTTGAAACCAAACGCAAGTACATTTCATCTGAAACGCCCTTGCGTTTCAATCCAAACGTAAAGGCGTTTTTTTACCAGGAAGGAGTCTTCAAAAAAATAACGTCCACAATCCCGGAAAACTCACCGGAAACTGCGGACGTTTTGTATATAAAATAATATGCGATGCTTAGAAAGCCTTATGGTAGAGTGCTTCAATGTCTTCTACTGAAGTCGGACGCGGGTTACCTTCGGTGCAGACATCATTGAATGCATCGATAGCCAACTGATGCAAGTCTTCTTCCTTCACACCGATTTCATGCAACTTCTGTGGAATACCGATACTCAAAGAAAGCTGGCGAACAGCTTCTACCGCAGCTTTTACACCTTCTGCTTCGCTCATGCCGGTAGTATCTACTCCCATCGCCTTAGCAATATCCAGGTATTTTGGTGCGGCAGGAGATTCTGCATTGTATTCCATGACGTAAGGCAACAACAATGCATTGGCTACGCCGTGCGGAGTGTCATAGTGCGCACCGAGAGGATGAGCCATAGAGTGAACGATTCCCAGACCTACGTTGCTGAATCCCATTCCGGCAATATACTGTGCCTGCGACATGGCTTCACGAGCTACCGGATCACTGCCATTGTCCACAGCAGCCTTCAGATTCTTGGCAATCATCTCAATGGCCTTCAGTTCAAACATATCTGACATCACCCAGGCTCCCGGAGTAATGTAGCTTTCAATAGCATGTGTCAGGGCATCCATACCTGTAGCCGCAGTCAGGCCCTTCGGCATAGAATACATCAGTTCAGGGTCTACGATAGCTACTGACGGAATATCGTTCGGGTCTACACATACCATTTTCTTGGTAGCAGCCTCATCAATAATCACATAGTTGATGGTTACCTCAGCTGCAGTTCCCGCAGTAGTAGGCAGAGCAAAAGTAGGCACAGCTTTATGATGCGTATCTGCTACTCCTTCCAATGAACGCACATCGGCAAATTCCGGATTGTTTACTACGATACCGATACCTTTAGCCGTGTCAATGGAAGAACCGCCACCCAATGCAACGATAAAGTCGGCACCGGAAGCCTTGAAAGCTGCCACACCGTTCTGCACATTGGCAATGGTAGGATTGGCTTTTACATCACTGTATATTTCGTAAGGAATACCTGCCTTTTCGAACACTTCCACCACTTTGTCGGCTACGTGAAAACGAATCAGGTCCTTGTCAGTTACAAAAAAAGCTTTCTTGAAACCTCTACGGCCTGCTTCTGTAGCGATAGCTTCGCGACATCCGGCACCAAAGTAAGAGGTCTCGTTCAAAATCATTCTGTACATAATTTCATGGTTTTAAAAGGTTAGATTTAATATTTATTTCGGAAGATGGAACACGTCCGTCAGTTCCTGCATTTGTTCTTTCGTCATACCGTCCGGTTCAAATCCCATGCAACGGGCATTGATGTAAATCTGGGCAGCCTTGGTCAGCACGTCAATCTGGTCGAATGCATCCATTACATCGGTACCTACGGCAAACACGCCGTGTTTTTCCCACATTACCACATCATAGTCGTCCAGTTCCTTCAGTGTAGCATCTGCCAGTTCTACTGAGCTCGGCATTTTATAAGGTACGATACCCAATCCACGCGGACAGAATGCCTTTGTTTCCGGAATCATACTCCACAACAGATAAGTCAGCACATCCTTTTCCAGGAACTTCGGAGTATGGCTCATTGCCACCAGTTCGATGGGGTGTGTATGTACGGTAGCCTTTTTCTGGGCACCTTCCGCAATCAGCGTATTGTGAACAGTCAGGTGAGAAGCCACTTCCGAAGTCGGCATCACCGGCTGGTCAGCGATAATGACATAGCTGGCACAATCGTCACAGATACGAATCACTGAACCGTTTTCCATCGGCCAGCGAGCCAGGTCGCGCATACGTTTCTGTGTACCTTTGCAGAAGAAATAACAGCCTTTCAGATGCGGTAATACTGCTCCAATCTGTTTCGGTTCACTGATGGCCGGCATCTGACGGATTTCATCGTCAACAAACTCTGTTACATTGATAGTAATATTTCCACCGTTGCGTTCAGCCCATCCTTTTTGCCACAAATATCCGGCCACTTCGGCCACTTTATTGATTTCACGGGCCAAACCCGGACGTCCTTCAAGAATTGATTTCATTATATTATGTATTTAAATTTGATTTTTATTTCAATAACTGCGGAAGGAAAGAAGATACAATCAGGACAATCAGTCCCAGTACCAGTACCCAGATGGTCTTTGCAGAACATCCTTTCCATTCCTTCAGAATAATTCCCCACACATTCGAGAATGTCACGTTTAGCGACATCAGGATACACCAGGAGAACGTAAGCAGTACCGGTGAAGCTATCAGGAAACCTTTTCCCAGACTCAAGCCAAAGAACTGACTATACCATAACACACCGGCCAACGCACAGAACAGAATGTTGTTCACATACAATGAGGTCTTTCCATAGTCACCCCATGTCTTGTTCTTTGCATTCTGATAAAAACAGTACACCATGTTGGTAAGGAAACCTCCGGCAGTTACCATAAGAGTAGCCGGCAAAGTTTTATACACTTCTGCGCTTTCCGGGAAACACAAACTCTGTCCGAATCCTAATCCGATACTGAAACAGGCGCTCATGAAACCGGCCAATAAAGCTACGAAAATTCCTTTAGTAAAATTGAAATCTTTCACAGCTTTTTTCTTTTCTTCCTCACTCAGGCTGGCAGACTTCATATTTCCGGCATAACCGATGATGCCAATACCCAGCAAAGTCACAATCACTCCCACAATAACCGGCATGGTCAGTTCCTCCATGTGACCAGTAAATATGGGTGTCAAGATTGTTCCCAGTCCGGCACAGGTTCCCAGCGAGATAGACTGTCCCAATGCTACTCCAAGGTAGCGCATACTCAAACCAAATGTCAGACCACCCACTCCCCAGAGTACACCGAAGAACATCGCCCAAAGCGTATCGGCTGGATGAGCTGCATAAATCTCAAAAAGGCTGTGTCCATCCGGAACAGCCAGCAACGCGCCCAAGAAAGGAAAAACAAGCCAGGCAAAAACTCCCTGCACAATCCAGTAAGATTCCCAGCTCCAGTTCTTTATTTTATTGATGGGTACATAGCAGCTCGACTGGCAGAATGCTCCCACTGCAATAATCAACAATCCGATAATGATTTCCATAGCCTATAAATTAAGCCAGCCGGACAACGGGCAAGACAAGCTTTTCCCGTCGTCCGGCTGTAAGATTAATTTCTCTTAGAAGTTACTTCCGCTTCGTATTTTTCTACTTCAGCAATGTATTCTTCGCCTACAGGTACATTGTTCTTCAAGCAGAACATATCCCATACAGCTCCCCAAGGCAATGACTTGCATTCTTCGAGCAATGCCAGACGCTGGAAGCCACGGTCAGTTTCTTCATAGTCACGCAGCGTGTTCAGCGGTTCGAGCAATGCCTGCAACAGGCACTTCTGTGTAGCACGCATACCGATTACATACGCACCGATACGGTTGATAGATGCATCGAAGTAATCCAAACCGATGTGTACACGGTTCAACGCATTGCAACGTACGATTTCCTTGCACAAATCGAGTGTATCGTCGTTCATGATAGTTACATGGTCTGAGTCCCAACGAACCGGACGGCTTACGTGCAACATCAGTTCCGGTACATAGAGCAACAGAGAAGAAACTTTATCAGCCACACTTTCTGTCGGATGGAAGTGACCGGTATCGAGTGTAATCAGTTTCTGGTTCTGTACACCATAACCAATATAGAAGTCGTTAGAACCCACTGTATAGCTTTCCAGACCAATACCGAATACTTTTGATTCGATACAGTCCTTCATATGATCGTATTTCTGTGCAAAAATCTGGTCCAAAGAATCTTTCAGCAATGCACGGTACTTCATACGGTTTACGGTAATATCCTTGCTACCATCGTGTACCCACAAGTTCATGATACATGCATCTCCCTGACGCTTACCCATTTCTTCAGCAATGGCACGGCAACGCTTAGTATGTTCAATCCAGAAATCACGGATAGCCTTGTCAGGATTTGACAAAGACAAGTTTCCAGACTTCGGGTGAGAGAAAGAAGTAGAGTTGAAATCCAGCTTCATGTCATTTTCTTTTGACCACTGCATCCAGCCTTCAAAATGTTTTACTTCTACCTGGTCACGGTCTACAAACTGTCCACCGAATTCACCATAGATTTCGTGCAAGTTCAAGCGATGTTTTCCCGGTACGTAAGAAGCAGCCTTCAGGATATCTGCACGCAATTCCTCAATGTTACGAGCCTTTCCCGGATAATTTCCGGTAGCCTGAATACCTCCGGTCAGTGAACCCTGTGATTCGAATCCGGTCACATCGTCTGCCTGCCAGCAGTGCATAGACATAGGTACAGACTGTAAAGTTTCCATTACGGCATCTGTATCGATACCCAATTTGGCATAGCGTTCTTTAGCTATTTCATACGCATTGATAATCTGTTGTTCTTTCATGGCAAATTATTTTTTAATGATTGATATATATTTCTGATAAGCTTCATTCCACACTTCCGTATCTGCCGGTGAGAAATAATCCGGTTCCACATTGACGGAAATCACGTTACGCATTTCCTGCAACGTACTTACTACTCCGGCAGCTTTAGCCTGAAGCATGATATTTCCAATTGAAGATGCCTCGCTCGGTCCGGCCACAACCGGCAAGCCGATAGCATTTGAAGTAAACTGATTCAGCAGTTTGTTGCGTGAACCTCCTCCAATGATATGCAACTTTTCAATCGGATTTACGGAAAGTTCACGGAATACATCGAGTACCTCACGGTATTTCAGTGCCAGACTCTCAAAGATGACACGGATAAACTCACCATGTGTCTGCGGTGCATTCTGTCCCGTACGTGCACAATATTCACAAATGGCTTTAGGCATATCCTGTGGATTGGTAAATCCCGGGTCATCCGGATTGATGAAGCAAGCAAACGGGCGAGCAGCCTGAGCCAGTTCCACCATCTGCGGATACGTATAATCCGTTCCTTCCTTATGCCATTTCTTCAGACATTGTTCTACAATCCACATACCTGTGATATTCTTCAGCAAGCGAATGGTACCGTCTACTCCTCCTTCGTTCGTAATATTATAGTGAGTTGTCTTTTCATTCACAACCGGACTATCTGTTTCAATTCCCATCAATGACCATGTACCTGAACTCAGGTAAGCAAAGTTCTTGTTGGCAGCCGGTACAGCCGCTACGGCAGAAGCTGTATCGTGTCCGGCTACGGCAATTACCGGAACAGATTCTATCTGAAGTTCTTCACACAAATCCTCGGTCAGCATACCGACTTTAGCTCCCGGTTCTACCATATCCGCAAACAAGGATTTGCTGACACCCAGGACTTCCAACAATTTTTCATCTAATTTGCGTGTTTCCGGATTCAGCAACTGAGAAGTAGATGCAATGGTATATTCTGTCACCATCTTGCCTGTCAACAAGTAAGAAAGCGCATCCGGCATAAAGAGCAGACGACTGGCGTGCGTCAGTCCGAAGTCCTTCCGTTGTTTCAACGTGTACAACTGGAAAATACTGTTGAAATCCATGTGCTGGATTCCCGTCTTTCCATATAACTCATCTGCCGGCATCACCTTTTCAAAGAACTCTTCCTTCTTACCGATGGTCTGCGGGTCACGATACGCATACGGAAGACCTATCAATGCCCCTTCCTCGTTCACAAAAGCAAAATCCACTCCCCATGTATCAATACCGATAGAAGTGACAGGTACTTTTTTCTGTGCCACGGCAGCCAGACCTTTCTTCAAATTCTCATACAAGGAAAAAATATTCCAATAAAAATGTCCGTTGAGTTGCAGCATCTGGTTCGGGAAGCGAGTAACTTCTTCCAGTGTCAATTTATCACCGGTCAGCGTCCCCAATATGGTTCTTCCGCTAGTTGCTCCTAAATCAAATGCAATAAAATATTTGGAATCCATGCTAAAAGTTTATTTGGTTAACTACTGTGGCAAAAGTAGAAAGAAAAAATTCCCTTCTTGCGGAAGAAATGACTTTAAAATATAAGTTTTTGATTTTTCCTGCCGACGAAAATTCAGGAGTTTATCAGGGATTTTTTATCTTTGCGAAGAAAGGGACAAAAAATGGAAAAGAACAGCGTAAACTATAAATATCTGGTACGAAGTCCGCGCGATATAGACTGGGGAATTACCGTGGATACCGTAGGTTCGGAACCCATTCCACCCAACTACCCGGTATACCCACCTCGTACCGGACATCCGGATGCCTTTTATTTCACTCCCTCACGCGGCCGTGTGCTGGACAGCTACCAGCTATTATACATCACTCACGGAAAAGGCTATTTCTATACCTCTCCCGATACTTTCATCGAAATCAAGGAAGGAGACATCTTGATTCTCCAGCCTCACGTATGGCACAGCTATTTCCCCGATAAAAAAACCGGCTGGCAGGAATACTGGATCGGATTTCAGGGAATCAACATGGACAGCCGTTTTCAAAACAATTTTTTTGCGAAAGACCAGATTGTATATCACATCGGTGTGCAGGACAGCATCGTCAAACTTTACGAACAAGCCATTCAAGTGGCCATGGAAGAAAAGGCAGCCTGCCAGCAATATCTGGCCGGTATTGCCAATCTTATCTTAGGCATGACCATGTACTACTCGCAGAACTACGAGTTCGACAACAAAGCTACCGAACAGATTAGCAAAGCCAAGGTGTTCATCCGCGAGAACCTGTTAAAAGGTATCGGTCCGGAAGAAGTTGCCGACTCCCTGCACATGAGTTATTCCTGGTTCCGGAAACTATTCAAAGAGTATACCGGCCTTTCTCCGGCACACTACATTCAGGAACTGAAAATCCAACAGGCCAAAGATTTGCTGGCCACCACTCAGCGAAGCACCAAAGAAATAGCCTATTACCTGACCTTTGACGATATACCTTACTTTACCAAGGTTTTCAAGAAATATACAGGATACACTCCGCAATCCTACCGAAAAAAATTCGGAAGAGAATAAAAATACAACCTCCTTCTGCGCTGAAGAATTGCTCACAGCAAGCAGAAGGAGGTTGCTTTGTTTTATGCCGATGTATAGCCGAGAATTATTTCACTACAAAATGGTAAGTTCCCGACAACAATTCCGCCTTACACATTCCACCCTGATACGTCACTTCTTTTATACCCTCTTTTCCAGCTTGTAACGCGCGACCATTTTCAGTTACGCTATCCATTGAAGCAGCAGTCAAATAAAGTGTCGCACTGGTATTCGCCGGAACCGTGAATGAATACCTCACTTCTCCATCCTTCACTTCCCATGCGCTTTCTATACGTCCGTACAGCGAATCATAATATCCTCTGGCAAAAGTCATCTTTCCTGTAGGGTCTACCTTCGGACAAAGCACAAAATGCTTGAATCCCGGATGATGCTCATCCCGCATAATTCCCAGCGAGTAGGCATACATCCAAGCCCCGACGGCTCCAAAGGAATAATGGTTAAACGAGTTCATCCGGTTGTTCTCTCCAAATCCGTCGACATGCGTATACGAGTTCAGGCGTTCCCAAATGGTAGTAGCTCCCTGCTCCACAGAATACAACCACGAAGGATAAGTAGTCTGTTGCAACAAGTTATAGGCTACCTCATCATATCCATTATCCGAAAGTGCCTTGCTAATCCATGCCGTACCGATAAATCCCGTCATCAGCGAATAAGCCGGATAAGTCTTTCCATCGTCCGCCACATTCTCCCGCTGCACCGTATGCGCCAGATTAGCTGCAAACCGCTCTTTCCATTCCGGATTCACAATGCCGAAAGACAAAGGAAGCACATACGAGGTCTGTATATCCACCAGTTTTCCCTTTTCCGGACCGTTTGTTCCCGAAGAAATCGTTTTCGCCGTCTGCGGGTCGATATATGTACGGTTAAAAAACGACTTACGTTCGTCATACAACTTCTCAAACTTTTCTGCATCCTCCTTTTTACCTAAAATCTGAGCCACCTTTTTCATGATGTCCAGGTCATAGAGAAAGTACGCTTCCCACATCAGTGTCTTGTCATTCTTGTTATCCTCCGGTCCCAGCCAGTCACCCAAGTTTCCCCAGACCTTCTCCTGTTCCAGTACGCCCGTCTCCGGATTGATATTCTTGGTCCGCACATAATCCACATAACGGCACATCGCCTCATAGTGCTCTGCCAGCAAGCTCTTGTCACCATATTGCTGATACACTTCCCACGGCACTGTAATACCTGCACTTCCCCACAGTAGACCACCAAATCCGCCACCTAGAGGAGCCACATCCGGGAAACGGCCATCCTCACGCTGTACGTCCCTCATGGCACACAAATAACGACGCAAGAACTGCGGCACATCTACCAGGTAAGTAGCCGTGCGGGAGAAGACCGATATATCACCCGCCCATCCCAAACGCTCGTTACGTTGCGGACAGTCGGTTGGGATAGAGAAGAAATTGGCATAAGTAGACCACACAATATTGTGCCACAACTGGTTAACCTTCTCATTAGACGTTTCATACTTAGATGCCAGTCCGTCAATCGAACTCAACACCACTCCTTTCACATCCTCCAGCGGCAAAGCCTTGTCTATGCCCGTAATCTCAATAAATCGGTATCCATGATAGGTAAATCTCGGCGCAATCATTTCATTTCCTCCTTTCGTGATGTATTTATCCTGCGCCATAGCTGCACGAATATTTTCCAGCATAATCATTCCCTCATTTCCGGCATAACGCGGCAAGTCGGGATATTTCACCTCGGCATAACGCAGATTGATTTCCTGTCCTGCCTTCATTCCCTTGAGGGTGATTTCAGGCACTCCCACCATATTCTGCCCCATATCGTACACAAAGATGCCCGGACGAACCTCTTCTACCGATTGTGCCGTCAGCTTCTGAATGGCCTTTACCGTCTGACCGTATTGAGCCACCAAGTGGAAATTAGAATAATCATCGACTTTTGGCATTGTTCCTCCACCTAACCGACTGACATGACCTCCGAGCGAGACTTCTACTGCTTTCGTCCAGGCCGAATCATCATATCCCGCTTTCGTCCATCCTTCAATCGCTTTTTCTCTCAAGGCATCATATACCTCGCCCTGAAAGAAACTACCATACACCACAGGCCCCTGATTAAAATACTTCCACGTATCTGGAGAAGTTACGATTGTCTGTACCTGACCATCTTCATAAGTCACAACCAACTGTGCCAGCAACGACTGACGGTCACCAAAGAAATTCCAGTTTTCTCCGGCATAAGTTGCTCCTCCGCTCCACCATCCTTCGGCCAAAATTGCTCCAACGGCATTCTTCCCTTTCGCAATCAGTTTTGTCACATCGTACACCTGATACAGATGCGTTTTATTATACTGTGTCACACCCGGATTAAAATAGTCCTCTCCCACACGCTGTCCGTTGAGATATATTTCATAAATACCCCGGGAAGTCACATACAAACGCGCCTTACGAACCTTATGGGAGGAAGTCACAAACTCCGTACGCAGCATCGGCATAGCGTTACGGCTGGGATTCTGTACATAGCACTTCTTTGCGCCATTCAACAGTTTAGCATCCAAGGTGACAGAAGCTAACTTGTTCTCCGGACTCCGGAAATTGCGAATATCCGTTCTGACTCCTGAAAAATCAGTTGCGTGCTCCAACACATACCCCACATCACCGACTACCGGAAACGCCACGAAATCACCTCCCTGTCCCAAAGGATTCAGATTCACTTCCCCAATCTGCACCTCTCCTTTTTTCAGTGTAGTGAAACCCAGATTGGAATACAAAGAGAACGTATGCGACTGATATTGATTCTCCGCATTCAGCACATCAGCGGGCAACATAAAAGATTTCAAAGGAACAGAAAGTTTGTCATCCGGCCGATAACCGGCACGATAAATATGTACCCAGGCATTTCGTCCGTCTTTCAAAGGAGACAAATCGAATTCTATTTTTATGTATGACTCATCCTTTCCGCTGGCAATGTGATAAATGTTCTTATTCGCATCCATCAGACGTTCATCGTTGGCACCATACACAAATGCTATCTTACGCGACGCAGCCTGCTTTTTCATCTGAAATGAACAATCCAGTCTGAATACTGGCAAATAATGTGAATAAAGCACCATATCCTCGTCACTGCCTCCAATCCAACGTGCTCCGTTCCAGCCCTCTTTATCATCAGACGTCATCAGGCTTGTCTCAAACCAAGAATCTTTTTCCGCAATTTCTCCCTTATTGTTCCAGATTTTTACTTTCCAGGTATAACGGGTAGCCGGCTTCAACGCCTCTCCCTGATAAGTCACATGCTGGGACACATCTGTTGTCACTTTTCCGGAATTCCAGACTACCTTTCCAGCCTCATCCTTTACCTCTAATTGATAAGCTGTCTGATATATGCCTCTTTCGTGTGGGTTACTTACAAGTTGCCAGCCGAATCTGGGGACTGACGTATCTAACCCTAAAGGATTCTCAGCTAACCCCACTTTCATTTCAGCTATTGACATGTATTCCTTCCTATAAGTGCTGCTCGATAAAATTATTCCTAACAAAATTATTATCGAAGTGATTTAAACTTTTCTTTTCCTTGCACATTTTCTCAATAGCATAACGGAAA
>ERZ791629.495-NODE-495-length-16694-cov-7.81219_pt1 | contig 16694 bp, 10 predicted proteins | sample MGYA00510057_ERZ791629 | MGnify/ENA primary metagenome ERZ791629 (study PRJEB30046, sample SAMN00715161) | human gut metagenome | study: EMG produced TPA metagenomics assembly of the A metagenome-wide association study of gut microbiota in type 2...
CTGCGGAAATCATCGCCTCGGAAGGGGTGCTGCTGGGAACGGCGGAGGAGACGGCACGCAGCTTCCGGTGGCAATGCCTGCTGAGTCCGGACGTGGCGAAACCGGTGGGGCACATCGCGCTCAGCTTCAAGCCGGAGGACGCACCGAGGCTGACCGATGCGTTCATGGCAAGGTTGGCGGAGGAATACCTGGAGCTGATGGGGATACGGAACACGCAGTTCATCGTGGTGAGGCATCACGGGACGGACAACCCGCACTGCCACATCGTCTTCAACCGGGTGGACTTCGACGGGAAGGTGATTTCCGACAGCAACGATTTCAGGCGCAACGAGAGGGTGACGAAAATGCTCAAGAAGAAGTATTCGCTCACCTATTCCGAAGGCAAACAGTCCGTTAAAACGGAAAAGCTGCACGCTTCCGAGAGGGTGAAATACGAGATATACCGTGCGGTCAAGGAAGCTTTGAGGAGTGCAGATACATGGAAGGAATTTCAAAATAGGCTCTTAAAAATGGGCGTGGAAATGGAATTCAAGTACAAGGGAAGCACTAATGAAGTGCAGGGCATCCGCTTTATAAAGGACGGTCTGTCATTCAAGGGAAGTGAGATTGACCGCAGTTTCAGCTGGTCAAGGCTGGATGCGGCATTGGAGCATAACCATGTCATGTCCCTGGAAAATGACGTTTCCCAAAAGCAACCGTACCATGAACAAAGTCATGGTTCTGTTATTGATAACCTGGTCGAAGTCACCGGTACGGGCGGCGTGTTCATGCCGTCGGCGGCACCGATGGAAGACGAGAAGGAGGCGGAACGCCTGCGGAAAAAGAAGAAGCGCAGGAAAGGAAGGAGTTTGTAAACTAGTATGTATAACGAAAAAACTTTGAAAGATGAAACAGGAAAACTATCTGGAAGGCATCTACGGATGCCTTGAAAGGATCGAGAAGAAAGTGGAGGCGCTGCCCGTGGAAGGCACAAGCCCCACAGTTGAAAACCGGACCATTTCCCCGGAAGGAATTGCGGAACTGAAAATCCGTCTGGAACGCCTGCAATCCGTAGTGGAGAAAAACAGTTCGGAAATAGCAGCGGTACGTAGCCATACCGCTCGGTTGTCGGAAGGCAGGCCGTTGTCTGCCGAAACGTTTGCCGGGGAAATGGAAAAGACAAGGGAGTGCCTGCGGCAGGACAGCCGGACCATATGGGAGGCAATGAAACAGCTGGACGAGAAAATGGTCCGGCAGAGAAAAGAACCGGAGCGCAGACTGGTGACCTACCGTCTGGAAAGCGCATCCAAGGCAGTGGTAACGACAGCTTCAGCACTGTTTTTGGCACTGATCGTTTCCGTTTGGACCAACTGCAACCAGTATCGCACGAACCGGCTTTTGAAGGATGCCGATTTGAAATACCGAGCCATCAGGATCTGTCTGCCGGGGGATGATCCAGACATCGCCTTCCTTGAGAAGCATTTTACCATTGAGCGAGACGAGGAAAAGATCCGACGTGTGGAAAGGTTGGTGACTGCTTTTGAGGACTCGGTCAGGAACCGCATCCGTAATCATGAAATGGCGGCCTACAAGGACAGTCTGGCGCACCGGCTGTTCAGGGAGGCACAGAAAATCAGAAAGCAACTGGACAATCCAAATTCAAAATGACTGTACAATGGCAACAATCAGAACCAAATTCAGACCCTCTTCCGTGGAAGGCAGGGAAGGGACACTTTATTTCCAGATTATTCATGGAAGGGTGGCACGTTAGATCAACACAGGCTATCGAATTTTCCCTTCTGAATGGAACAAAAGCATGTCAGAAATCGTCCTGACGACATTCGATATCTCCAGAAAGCACCACTTGCTGGCATTAAAAGAACGGATGGATAAAGATATCTCCCGTTTGGAAAGTATCATTGCCGGACTGGAACATTCCGGCGGTACCTATCCCGCTGGCAGGGTTGTGGAACTTTTTCACAATCCACCCCCTGGAGGACAGATATAATCTCATGGCCTTTGGAAAAAGGCTCGTGACAGAACTGAAACGCGTCGGTAAAAAGCATACTGCCGAAAGATACAGTCCTGAACATTGCTAAATTTTATTCTTGGCCCCCTTATTGATAACTCCTGTTTAACTGACGCATATCAAAAATTAAAAGGAGGCTTTACCCTACTCTGTTATCGCAAACGTTTTTTGTAGATAAAAAAATAATTCAAAATATATTTGTAATTGAATTACTATTTATATATTTGCAACAAATAAAGCCAACAACCTTTAAAAAAAGAGCTAATTCATTAACCTTTAAATTTAGAAATACACTATATAAAAGAAAAGTGAAATATAAATACGGCTTTTAACTTTTTAAATATATTTTTTAACGTTAAATCTATGAATAAAAAATCACTAAAATTAGTAAGCGCAATGCTGTTTCTATCTGGACTTCCTAGCGGATATATCCAAACGGCGCTTGGTACGACCGTTGCAGGAATCCAAGTCATACAGCAGAACGGCACATGTACAGGTATCGTGACGGACCAGAACGGTGAAACCGTTATCGGGGCATCAGTTGTAGTCAAAGGTACAACTAACGGAACCATTAGTGGATTAGACGGGGACTTTAGCATCCCCAGTGTGAAGAAAGGTGATGTTATCATCATCACTTATGTAGGGTATGTAAGCCAAGAAATCGTGTGGGACGGAAAACCCATGAAAGTCATTCTCAAAGAAGATTCCAAAACCTTGGACGAGGTTGTGGTAGTAGGTTACGGTACCACATCGAAACGAAAAACTACTTCTGCTGTATCTCAGGTCAAAGCCGATGATATAGCCAAGGTTCCTGTGCCCAATATTACGCAGAGTTTGGCTGGACGTGCACCCGGTCTGATTGTCACCCAGTCCGGCGGTGGTGTTAATGCCAAGGCATCCATCTCCATCCGTGGTGGTGGAACCCCTCTTTATGTTATCGACAATATCATTTGTGAGGAACGTGACTTCCAGAATCTAAATCCTGAAGATATAGACCAAATGTCTATTCTGAAAGACGCTTCAGCAACTGCCGTTTACGGTGCCCGTGCCGCCAATGGTATTGTCATGGTCACTACCAAGACGGGAAAGACCGGAAAACTGAACGTGGACTATAGTTTTAACTATACACTAAGCCAACCCGCAGACTTGCAGGATAAAGTGGATTCATACACAGCTGCAAATTATGTGAACCGTGGTCTGGAATATGATGGGCGTGCACCACAATATACGCTTGAGGATTTGGAACTTTTCCGTAATGGAAAGGACCCGCAAGGACATGCTAACGTGGACTGGCAGGATATTACCATGCGTAATTTCGCTCCTGAAATGCGCCATAACCTGACACTTACAGGAGGTAGTGAAACAATGAAAATCTATACAGGTCTGGGATATTATAACCAAGAGTCCATCTACCGCACCAATTCCAACAATATGCAACGTTACAATTTCCGTACTAATATGGAAGCAACTTTAAAAAATATAGGTTTAAAAGTGGCTGCCGGTGTGGATGCCTATATTGTAGATTTGAACGAGCCTGCCACAGCTAGCGGACGTGGCTATTATACCACTTGGTCTCACATTCAGAACAAGAGACCTTGGGAACCGGCCTATAACCAGTTCGGACAGATATATAGTGGCACAACAGACAATGCTTTGGTCGATATCAGTAATGAAGGCGGCTATTACAAAGAGTCCAAATCTTCTGTGCGTGGCAATCTGAATTTGGAGTGGGCAGTACCTTGGATAGAAGGACTGACTCTAAAAGCTTTGGGAAGCTATACCATAGCCAATGACCGAAATAAATCGTGGAACAAATCGGCCCAGACTTATGACTGGGAAGGCAACCCGGCTACCGCCAATAAACCTAGTCTGAGCAAGGAAACCTATTACCACCGCAACTTCAATACCCAGTTCTTCGCAGACTACGCACGTACATTCAACAACGTTCATACCATTGGCGCCACTTTCGGTATGGAAGCAAGCGGTCAGGACTATGACAATTCGGGACTTTCGAGAAAAGAATATATCTTTGATGTGGATCAAATCGGTTCCGGTCCGGTTGAAACTATGGAAAACTGGTCCGGTGAAGGAGTCGGTTATCGTCGTGCCGCCTTGATTGGCCGTTTAAAATATGACTATGCAGCCAAGTATATGGCGGAAGCAAACATACGTTATGACGGAAGTGACTATTTTCCATCTGGAAAACGTTGGGGGGCATTCTTTTCCGGTTCAGTGGCATGGGCTGCATCAGAGGAAAAATTCTGGAGCGACTGGGGGCTGAAAAAGATTTTTGACCAGTTCAAGCTGCGTGCCTCTTACGGTGAAATCGGCCAGGATTTCTTGGATCTGAACGGTGACTATGTAGCTGACCGTTTTGCCTATGTATCATCCTATACATTGTACACACGCGGTGCTTTTCTAGGTGAAAAGTGGTATCCGAGTTTCTCCGAAGGCGCACTGATCAGTCCTGACATGACTTGGTACACCACTAAGGACTTCAATCTAGGAATCGACTTTTCCTCACTGAACAGTCGCCTTTCCGGTTCGCTAGATTACTTCGCAAAGGTGACAACCGGTTATTTGGCAACCCCTTCCAATGTCGGTTATACTTCTCCGTTAGGAAAGACATTGCCAGTGGTGAAATCCAATGGTGAGAGTATCCGTCGTGGATTTGAGTTTGTGCTGCAATGGAAAGACCATATTGGTGATTTCAACTATGGAGTATCCGCCAACATGACTTACTATGACGACCGCTGGAACGTCAATCCCAATGAAGCTGAAACAGGCGTGAAAAATCCATATAAGCGTGGCACACAAGTTGGTGCATACACGGGCATTTATTATAAAAATTTGGGATATTATACAGATTACTTGGATATCTTGAACAACCCAAAGCGCAATGGTTCCACCAATTTGATGGCAGGAGACCTGAAATATTATGACTTCAACGGTGACGGAAAAATTGATGGAGACGACCAATACCGCATGGGTAATGGAACAAGTCCAAGGGCCAATTTTGGTATCAATGTGGACATGAGCTATAAAGGATGGTCATTCAATATGTTGTGGCAGGGTGCCACAAATTATAACATTTATGTGGATGCTATCCTAATGGGAGGTAACAGCAATTACCTACCTGTCATCTACGATTTCCAAACGGATATATGGTCTCCCGACAATCGCAATGCACTTTATCCGCGTCAGCATGCGTCAGCGGGTTTCAACGGAAACAACAATTTTGTCGGCACAGACTTTTGGCTGGTAGATGCGCGCTACATCAGATTAAAGAATATGTCTATCGGGTATGATTTTAAGCACAAACTGCTGAAAAAAGTTACTTGGATGACCAAATGCAACCTATCTTTAGCCGGATATAACCTGTTGACATTCAGTCCAGCCAAGAAATGGGGATTTGATCCAGAATCCGGTTCCAGTGGAAGTGGATACACCTATCCCATCTCACGGGTCTATACCGTTAGTCTAAACATTGGTTTCTAATCTTAATTTGTATTCAAATGAAAACTAAAATGAAAAATAAATATGTATTGCCTATCTTACTGATAGGAACTGTCGGGTTACAAGGTTGCAGTGATTTTCTGGATACTGAACCGACGGAAGGTTTCCCTGAAACAACCGTTTGGGAAACGCAGGGTACCGTTGATGCATTCGTTATCGGCAATTATGGTAACGCATACGGGCCATACGAAAGTTTCTCCACATGGGACAAAACTTTCAGTAACAATATGGTGAACTGCCGTGCGGCTTGCCCCAGCGAAGTGCGCGGACTGATGGAAAACAACTATGGATGGGGGCTGAATGACCGTTTTGGTGCCATCCGTAATTGTAACCTGATTATTGAGAAAATGGAATCTTCTACTATTCCGGAAGCCTACAAGAACCAGTTTACAGCGGAAGCTAAGATGATGAGGGCCATGATTTACTATGACCTGGCCCGTAAGGGAGGACGTTACATTTGGGTAGACCGTGTGCTGACTGAGAAAGACGAGTTCAATCTCCCGCTGACTAAAGACATTGTGGAAAGCTACCTGCACGTGCTGACAGACATTCGTGAGGCAATTATCGGTCTGCCGGAAACTGCCATAAGCGGGCGCCTGACTAAAAATGCAGCCTATGCCCTCCTGTCAGAAGTGTGCCTGACTGCAGCGGCATATACCAATGATGCTGCCGCATTGCAGAAGGATGGGAAAAGTCTGTATCAGGAAGCGATAGATGCCGTGAACGCGTTGAAGGGTGTGTCTCTTGACCCCAATTATGAGAATATGTTCAACGAGAAAGGAGCCTATTCATCACCTGAAATCATTCTTGCACATTACTGGAGCAAAGATGCCACAGATGTGAGCGGTACGGATATGATCAACCTGATTCCAAATCTGCTGAACAGCAACCTTACATTGAATGGTTGCGGTCCCCTGTTTAAGATTGCGGACATCTTTGAGTGCTGGCTGGATCATACGCCAAGCCAAAATCTGGTGGATGATTACTTGGTAATTGACCAGACTACCGGACAAGCGGTGCGCTGGGATGAATCTTCTCAGTTCGTCAATAATACAAGACCATTAAGTCGTGAGGAAGCCATTGCCAAGATCGAACATAAGGAAGAATCAGAATTCAACGGAGGAAAATACTTCAAAGCATTTGAGGTGACAACTCCGGGCATGAGTATCAGCGACCTAATGTATAATCACCGTGATAAGCGTTTCGATGCCTCTATTGTCCATGACGGTTCTGTCTTTTTAGGTGAAAATATCACAACTTATACAAGAGGGAACATGAGCCGCTGGGCTACCCAAAGGTATGCATCAGACCACGTGCCTTTGACAAACTACAGTATGCGGAAGTACATTTATACGGAATGGAGCCCTCGTCCGTTTTATAACGTGATGACGGATTACCATAAGATTCTGTTCCGTTACGGACGTGCCCTGCTGAATAAGGCCGAAGCTCTTCTCCGCTTGAATAAAGTATCTGATGCTGTAGCGGTATTGAACCAGACTCGCACGATCCATGGTGGACTGCCTGCTTCGAATGCTTCCACATTGGGTGATGCATGGGAAGACTATAAGATAGAACGCCGTGTTGAGTTGTTTTGGGAAGGTGATTGGTATTTCAGTCTTTTGCGCTGGGGTAAGTACGGGAGAGAAGCGAACGACGGCAAGGAACCGGGCGGTGTCATCAACGAGTTGATGGAACCGGCTACATTTATCGAGATCAAGACTGACCGTACCGCTGCTTATGTAGGCAATGTACAATTGTCCAATGATGACCGCAAGTTTGATGTCCGTTCTTATCTGTTCCCGATTACGAAATCGGTCATCCAGGCAAATTCAGCTATCAGTGATGCCGACCAGAATCCTGGTTGGGAATAATAGTGTCTAATTTTATAAAAAGAAAGAAAATGAAAGAAAGAAAATTTATAGCAATAAAATGGGTACTCCTGTTGGTATGTCTGCCGTTCCTGAATTCATGCGATTGGGAGGATCTGCCCACTTACGAGGAGGCGGAAATCAGCGCCGTACAATTCTACTACCGTTGGCCCAGCGATAATGAAAAAGACCCTATAACCCAAGAACCAGTGGTAAAAGAGGTACATCTGAATACCACCAGTGAGGTAAATTCCGAATCAGCCACCATTCATGTGACTGTGACAGTACCAGAGGCTGGGGGGGATTTTACGGAAGCTGTCCGTAATCAGGTTTCTACAAACCCACTATGGGGACAAGTGACTGTATCGACAGCAGCACGTATAACTCCGATAGAGGGAAGTGCCGCATTAGGAAGTCCGGATGACTGGAGCACAGAAAGAAAATTCAGCGTGAAAGCTGCCAATGGAAATACCAAGATATGGACTATAAAAATAGTCCAATTGAATAAATAAGAGACAGCCTACTGCGCTGGAATTGTTTAACATAATTGTGATGCAATACCTGAGTTTGTGAAAATTCGGGTATTGCTTATTATTTAGAATGAGAAGAAAAGGTATCAATAATTTTATTTCGCTATCTTTGTTTTGTTAAAGAACATATTCAATAACCTTGTAATTCGTATATCATGAAGCTAACCCTGACTGCAATTTTTTTCCTTTTGCTGGCATCCGCCAGTATGCAGGCCCGACAACAGGACACCGTGTTCGTTTCCGACTACGGTATCCGTCCCTATACTTATGAAAACCAGACCGGAAGGCTGCGTGCCGTTATTGACGATTGCAAAAGGCTGAACGCCAAAGTGCTTGTGTTCAAAAAAGGGCGTTACGACTTTTGGCCGGAGGATGCCGTTCGCAAGGAATATTTTATCACCAACACTTCTACGGAACAGGAATGTCCCTCAAAGGTAAAGACCATCGGACTATTCTTTGAAGAGATGCAGGGACTGACCGTTGAGGGAAATGACGCAACGCTGATGTTTCATGGCAAGATGACCATGATAGCCTTTGCACATAGCAAACAGATGAAATTGCGGAACCTGCATATCGATTTTGAACGGCCGGGAGGCTCTGAAATCACCTACACCAGGGTAGATGACAACGGAGTGGAAGTGAGCCTGCACCGTGATTCGCGTTATGAAATAGAGAATGGAAAGATTCATTTGTACGGTGAGGGATGGTGTTCAAGCCGGAACCACTGCATAGAGTATGATCCAGAAAACAAGCACTTCTTCTATAGTCATGGATGGAATACCCTTGCTACAGCCAAGGCGGAAGAAGTGGCTCCGGGTATTGTACGCTTTAACACTCCTGCGGACTTCCGTCCCAAGGTAGGCAATACGCTGACGGTGCGCGACATTATCCGTGATCAGGTGGGGATGTTCATTTACGAAAGTCAGGACGTAACATTGGAGAATGTGGGAATGCACTACATGCACGGACTGGGCATTGTCAGCCAATACACCCGAAATATCACCATGAGGAACGTGACATGCGCTCCCAGGGAGGGAAGCGGACGTATCTTGGCCTCCTCGGCTGACTTCATGCACTTTTCGGGATGCAGCGGCAAGATCAGTATCCTCGGATGTCGGTATGCTGGAGCGCAGGACGACCCTATCAATGTGCATGGAACCAACCTGCGTGCCGTGAAAAAGGTGGATGACCGGACTTTGGAACTGCGCTTCATGCACGGTCAGAGTTACGGGTTTAATGCCTATTTCGCAGGGGATACGGTGGCCTTTGTCAAGGCATCTACTATGGAACGGTTCGCTATGGCTACGGTCACTTCGGTGAAGCGGCTGACCGACCGTACGGTGGAAGTAGCTTTGGACCGCCCGGTTCCCCAGGCACTGGAGCTGGATCATGATTGTGTAGAGAACATGAGCTGCACGCCCGAAGTGGAGATTCGCAACTGCCACTTCACCCGTACCAGCACACGCGGTACGCTGATGACTACTCCCCGTAAGGTGGTTATCGCAGGCAATACCTATTACAAGACCGGCATGAGCGCTATCCTGATAGAGGGAGATGCGGAAGGATGGTACGAGTCCGGTCCCGTGAAGGATGTGCTGATAGAGAATAACACCTTTATAGATTGCGCCTATAACGGCGGACCCGAAAATGCCGTCATCGCCCTGCATCCATCGAACACGGTGGTGGATGCCAACCGTCCCGTACACCGGAATGTACGCATCATCGGCAACCGCTTTCAACTTGCCGGAAATCCGGTGCTCTATGCCAAGAGTACGGAAGGACTGGTATTCAAGGATAATGAAGTGGAACTGTTGCCAGACACGAATGCTAAGCAAAAAGAATTGTTTATCTTGAATGGCTGTAAGAAAGTAGAAATTAAGGACAACGTTTTACCTCATGCTTTTTCCATCAAAGATATTCGGTTCGAAAATATGAAAAAGAAATACAGGAAATGAGAACAGACATGCGCTTATGAACTTCATAAAAACATCTTCCCGTCTGGATTCTCTTGACATGCTGAGAGGCCTTGACCTGTTTCTGTTGGTATTTTTTCAACCGGTGCTGATGTCTTTTGGGCAGCAGACGGATTTCCCATGGATGACTTCTATCCTTTACCAGTTTGAACATGAGGTATGGGTGGGATTCCGTTTTTGGGATCTGGTGATGCCACTGTTCCTATTCATGACAGGAGTTTCCATGCCGTTCTCCTTTGCCAAGTACAGGGACATTTCAGACAGGAATGCGGTTTACCGTAAAATTACCAGGCGTTTCCTGCTGTTGTTTTTACTTGGTATGGTAGTACAGGGAAATCTCCTAGGACTTGACTGGGAACACATTTACTTATACAACAATACCTTGCAGGCAATAGCTGCCGGCTACCTGATAGCGGCACTGCTGTTGCTGCACTGTACGGTTCGGATGCAGGTGTTGGGTACCGCCGTGCTCCTGCTGGCGTATTGGCTGCCAATGACTTTTGCCGGGGACTTTACTCCGGAAGGGAATTTTGCTAGCCGTCTGGATGCAACCATATTGGGAAGATTCAGGGACGATCCCACCTATACTTGGATATGGAGCAGCCTGACATTCGGTGGGACGGTGATGCTGGGCACGTTTGCCGGACAGATAATGAAGGAAGGGAAAAACGACAGACGGAAAACTGTAAAACGTCTTTTTGTCACGGGACTGCTACTGATTGCGGGCGGTTGGCTGTGGGGTTGGCAGACACCGATCATTAAGAGGATATGGTCATGTAGCATGACATTGCTTTCTGGGGGGTACTGCTTCCTGCTAATGGGATTTTTTTACTATTGGGTGGACTATAGGGGACACCACCGTGGTCTGGAATGGCTGAAAATATATGGTATGAACTCCATTACCGCCTACCTGCTGGGAGAAACCGTGAATTTCCGTTGTGTGGTTCATTCTGTTTCTTACGGTCTGGAACAGTATCTGGGAACATATTATCCCGTATGGCTGACAGCTGCCAATTTTATATTTCTGTTTTTTATTCTCAGATTCATGTATCTGCACAGAATATTCCTGAAAATTTAAAATGTTGAAAAGAATGAAGATAGGAATTATATATTTGACAACAGAAGCCTACAACAAATTCTGGAAAGACTTTTATTGTATATGTGAGCAATATTTTTGTGTGGATGCAGAGAAAGAGTATAAACTGTTCACTGATTCACCTGAAAGTATTGGTTGTGCTTCTTCTGCTAATGTATATGTTCGTCAGATAGAAGATTTGGGATGGATAGTCAATACATCCTATAAATCGGAATACATTTGTAGTATCCACGAAGAATTGGGAAAATACGATTATGTGTTCTATATCAACAGAAATTTTCAATTTACTGCCCCCATTTATGCAGAAGAAGTATTGCCTGATGCATCCAACGGCTATCTGACGGCTTTATCTTTCGACCATTATTTACAGGTAGATATTAGAAATATCCCAACGACTGCCAGCCCGATTGTTTAGCATATATTCCCATTGGTCAAAGGAAGCGATACTTCCAAGGCGTTTTTTATGGAGGAAGAACTAGAGAAATACTTCTTTTGTCAGATTGGTGTAGAGAAACCATTACACAGGATTTCAATAAAAAATCGTGGCACGCTTTCATGATGAATCCTATATTAACTACTACATATTGGATAAGAGACTTAAAGTAGATGGCAAAATGGTGATAAGAAAGAAAAATTATGCGATTATCCGTGTATATTCTGAAGCTTCAACCAGGGAAGCAGCTGATAAAATCGGACAAAAGATAATAGGTATAGTTTATAGCTTGGCAAAATAATTTATTAATCTTAAAAACTTATTGAAACATGAAATTGAAGAAAATGTTAGCCGTAGCATTGCTGGCAATGTCGGCTATGGGATTCCAAATTGTCAATGCACAGTCGTTGTCACCTTCTAGCAAATGGCATTGGGACAAGGGTACTATCGTGATTGACACTCCGGAACGTCCTGCTGGTCAGGAACACGTTTTGGGTTTGACAGCCGCTCCTATCAAGACCGTACGTGTAGGTTTTGTAGGCTTGGGTATGCGCGGTCCGTCAGCAGTAATCCGTTTCTGCCAAATTCCTGGGGTAGAAATCGTTGCGCTCTGTGACTATGAAGAAAAGCGTGCCGAAGCACAGCAGCGTCACCTCCGCAACGCAGGTTTGGCTCCGGCTGCCATCTATTATGGAGAAAAGGGATATGAGGAACTCTGCAAGCGTCCGGACGTGGACATGATTTACATTGCAACAGACTGGAAACATCATTTCCCTGTCGCCAAGTGTGCAATGGAAAACGGCAAACATGCGGCTATTGAAGTTCCTTCGGCTATGAACCTTGAACAATGCTGGGATTTGATTGATTTGTCAGAAAAAAAACGTCTCCATTGCTTCATCCTTGAAAACTGCTGCTACGATGACTATGAAATGAAGTCGTTGTTAATGGTTCAGGACGGTATATTCGGTGAAGTGATCCGTGCGGAAGGTGCCTATATTCACGAGTTGTCTGAATTCTGGCAGTATTACTGGAAAGACCCGAATGACAATGATAAGGACAACCTTCATTGGCGTATGAAGTACAACATGGAAAACCGTGGTGACCTCTATGCTACTCATGGTCTTGGTCCTGTGGCACAATGTATGAACATTCACCGTGGCGACCGATTCACTACCTTGATTGCCATGGATACAGAAAGCTTCGTAGGCAAGGAATGGGTAGAAAAGAACACAGGTAAGGAACCGAAGGAATTCCGTAACGGTGACCACACTACTACCTTGATGCGTACAGCCAAAGGTAAGGTAGTGGAAATCCAGCATAACGTGATGACTCCGCAACCATATAACCGTTTGTTCAAACTCACTGGTACCAAGGGGTATGCTACCAAGTATCCGACAGAAGAATTTGCCATTGCAGGCAATGCACTCAAAGGTACAGATGCTCCGAAGATGGACAACATCAACGCCCATGGTTTCTTGAGCACAGAACAGAAAAAAGCATTGATGGAAAAGTATCGTCACCCGATTTTGGACAAGTATGCAGAAAAGGGACGCCACTTGGGGCATGGTGGTATGGACTATGTGATGGATTCCCGCCTGGTCTACTGTTTGCAACATGGTTTGCCACTCGACATGGATGTGTATGACATGGCAGAATGGTGTGCTTTGGGCGAACTTGGTGCTATCTCAATGGACAACAATTGCGCTGCCGTTACATTCCCGGACTTTACCCGTGGATACTGGAACGAAGTGAAGGGTTATACTCACGCTTATGCTACACCGGAACAGGAAGCTGCACAGGAATCGTATGCAGACGCTTACACTGCTGCCCAAAAGGAAGCTACTGCCAAGTTGAAGCTTTGGGAACTTTACGATGCTGCCCAAAAGGCAGAAGGCAAAACTAAAACCAGTGCAATCAAGAAATACGAAAGAGTAGCAACCAAACTTGACAATCAAATTGAAAAGATTTTAAAAGCTAAAAGTAATTTTTAAAAAATGAAGAAGATATTTCAATTAGCAATCATGGCATGTACGGCATTGTCTGTACATGCCACTGACTATACCCGTGGACTTTCCATCTGGTTTGACACCCCCAACACGTTAGTCAATAAAGCCATCTGGTTCGGCAATACTTCAGATATGTGGAAAGGTGAGACCAAACCCGAATCGGCCGGTGATACTGCAACCAATCCGGATGCAGGTTGGGAATCGCAATCGCTCCCTATCGGTAATGGTAGCTTGGGTGCCAACATCATGGGTTCGGTAGAAGCGGAGCGTATCACATTCAATGAAAAGACCTTATGGCGTGGGGGGCCGAACACCTCGGCAGGAGCGGCAGCCTACTGGAACGTAAACAAACAATCAGCTCATATCTTGGATGAAATTCGTCAGGCTTTCATCAATGGTGATGAAAAAAGAGCAATGCTACTGACACAAAAGAACTTCAACAGCGAAGTACCTTACGAATCGTGGAAAGAAAAACCATTCCGTTTCGGAAACTTTACTACTATGGGAGAGTTTTATATAGAAACAGGACTTAGTACCATTGGCATGAGCGACTACAAGCGTATTCTGTCTTTGGATTCAGCTTTGGCTATCGTACAATTCAATAAAGACGGTGTAGCTTATGAACGTAATTACTTCATTTCTTACCCGAACAATGTAATGACCATCCGCTTCAAGGCAAACAAGCCAGGCAAGCAAAATCTGGTATTCAGCTATGAACCGAATCCGGTTTCTACTGGAAAGATGGAAACAGACGGCAACAATGGGTTGGTTTATACCGCACGTTTGGACAATAACCAAATGGAATATGTCATTCGTATTCATGCAACAGCCAAGGGAGGTACACTTTCTAACCAAAGCGGCAAGCTGAGTGTAAACGGTGCGGATGAAGTGATATTTCTGGTAACAGCCGATACCGACTATCAAATCAACTTCAATCCGGATTTCAATGACCCGAAGGCATATGTGGGCGTGAATCCATCAGAAACTACGGCTACATGGATGAAGGATGCGGCGGCATTGGGTTACGATGCTTTGTTTGATGCACATTATAAAGATTATGCTTCCTTATTCAATCGTGTATCCCTGTCATTGAACGGTAGCGGAAAAACAGACAACATTCCGACTCCACAACGCTTGAAGAATTACCGTAAGGGAAAGCCTGATTTCTATCTGGAAGAATTGTACTACCAATTCGGACGTTACCTGCTGATTGCAAGTTCACGTCCGGGCAACCTGCCTGCAAACCTGCAAGGTATCTGGCATAATAACGTAGACGGACCCTGGCGGGTGGACTACCACAACAACATCAACGTACAGATGAACTATTGGCCGGCAGGTTCTACCAATTTGGCAGAATGTACCTTGCCTTTGATTGACTTTATCAAGACATTGGTGAAGCCGGGTGAAAAGACCGCACAAGCTTACTTTGGCGCCAGAGGTTGGACCGCTTCCATATCGGGAAATATTTTCGGCTTTACGGCTCCACTCGAAAGTGAAAACATGTCATGGAACTTCAATCCGATGGCCGGTCCATGGTTGGCTACCCACGTTTGGGACTATTACGACTATACCCGCGACAAGCAGTTCTTAAAGAAAACCGGTTATGGTCTTATCAAGAGTAGCGCCCAATTTGCCGTGGACTATCTTTGGAAGAAGCCGGACGGAACTTATACAGCGGCTCCATCCACTTCACCGGAGCATGGTCCAATAGACCAAGGGGCTACTTTCATTCATGCCGTTGTCCGTGAAATCCTTTTGAACGCCATTGATGCATCGAAAATATTGGGCGTAGATAAAAAAGAACGCAAACAATGGAAAGAAGTGTTGGAAAAACTCGCTCCGTATCAAATAGGCCGTTATGGTCAGTTGATGGAATGGTCGAAGGATATTGATGATCCAAAGGATGAACACCGCCATGTAAACCACTTGTTCGGCTTGCATCCGGGACACACCCTTTCGCCTATCACTACGCCTGAACTTGCCAAGGCCTCGAAAGTTGTCTTGGAACATAGAGGTGATGGTGCTACAGGCTGGAGCATGGGATGGAAACTCAATCAATGGGCACGACTCCATGACGGAAATCATGCATACAAACTTTATGGAAACCTTCTGAAAAATGGAACACTGGACAACCTTTGGGATACACATTCCCCTTTCCAAATAGACGGTAACTTTGGTGGTACAGCCGGCGTTACCGAAATGTTGATGCAGAGTCACATGGGATTCATTCATCTGCTCCCGGCCCTTCCTGATGCTTGGAAAGACGGTGAAGTGAAGGGAATCTGTGCAAAAGGTAACTTTGAAGTGAATATACGTTGGAAAAACGGAAAACTGGAAGAGGTGGTAATTCTGTCCAAAAATGGAGGAACCTGCGAAATTAAATATAGACATGCAAGTATTAAGTTAAAGACAGCAAAGGGCAAAACATATTGCTTGACCAATGAAAACGACGAATTAGTATTGGTTGGTTGTTAAATTAATAATTCAAGGGCGGGAAATGGAAATGCTGTTTTGATGCATTCTCATTACTCCGTCCTTTTTTCAAAAGTATTTAAAGTTTGAATCTACATGAGGAACGCTCCGTAAAGTTATATCAGCTAGTTACATCTTCATCTTGATGTTGCTTAGAGAAATTTTATTCACATTTATTTATGAATGGAAACAAACAGAAAACCATAAGGAGGAAGTTCAAAAAAAAGAATGCTTCGTCGGAATGTTCATGGTACCTATGCCTTGAAGGTGGACATGTCCCTTTATTCTGAAAAATATCCTGAATTGGGAAAATACAGATACGGTACTATATTATTCCAAGAGGTTGGTCATAGACAGCCTGCTTGCAGAATTTAACCAATGTTATACGGAAGGTAGGATAGACGAAATCAGGCAGATGTTGGTTGAAAAGGAAAAGTAACTTCTAGAGGTTTGGATAATTATAAAGCGTCATGAAGTCTCTATGAACAGATGACACAGCGTTTTACATCCCCTCCCTATAGTTTATAACGACATACCATCAGACCAAGCCCCATATTTTTTTGTGAAGTTATTCTCTTATTCCTAAAAAATCGTATCTTTGTAGTCAGAAAGTTGTTTCATAAGTATGAAGCTGTAAAATATTGAAATTAGCACAATCTCCAAATCGTTACCCGAAACTTTTCAAAACTTTCGTAAGCGTTTGTCTTTCAAGTAAATCCATCAATTAGATAAGAATTTAAAGTAAAATAAGCAATAAAAGAATATCTTATTCACTATTAATATACCATATTG
>ERZ791629.500-NODE-500-length-16624-cov-7.80693_pt1 | contig 16624 bp, 6 predicted proteins | sample MGYA00510057_ERZ791629 | MGnify/ENA primary metagenome ERZ791629 (study PRJEB30046, sample SAMN00715161) | human gut metagenome | study: EMG produced TPA metagenomics assembly of the A metagenome-wide association study of gut microbiota in type 2...
AGTACATCCGTGAGTCCGCCTTGAACGGCGAGGTGGTCAGCGGACACAACGCTGAAGCGGTAGCCATGGCCAAGAACCTCATAGGCATGGCGAACAACCTCAACCAACTTACTAAGCTGTCGCATCAGAGAGGATTTCATGAGACCCATGTGTATGTAATGGACTTGTTGAGGAAGTTGAAAGCCATCCTTTGCGAGTACAGGCAAGCGTCCCAAATCTCGAAATCAAACACCGGCAGGAAGGATACAACGACATGATAGGCAAGCTAAAGAAAGGGTGCTCATTTGGCGGTTGCATCCGCTATGTGACGGGCAAGGATGAGGCGAAAATCCTTGCCTCGGATGGTGTGTTACTCGGTACAAATACTGAGATGGCGCAAAGTTTTGAGCTACAAAGGCAACTAAATCCAAAGATTAAAAAGCCTGTGGGACACATCGCCTTGAGCTTCAAGCCCGAGGACAAGCCTCGTTTGACGGATGAACTCCTGGCTAAGATAGCCCTTGAATACATGCAGATGATGGGCATCACTGATACCCAATTCATCATCGTAAGGCATCACAACACGGACAATCCACATTGCCATATTGTGTACAACCGCATCAATAACGAGGGCAATCTCATATCAGACAGGAATGATTACAGGCGTAATGAGCAAGTTACCAAGGCTCTAAAATCCAAATATGGACTGACTTATGGAACGGATAAGAGCAAGACTAACACTCACAAATTACGCAATGCAGAACGTGCCAAATACGAGATTCACAATGCCGTCAATGATGCTTTGAAAGTCGCAGATAGCTGGCAGAAGTTCAAGAGCGAGCTTGCAAAACGAGGTATTCACTTAGAGTTTGTCTATAAGGATAAGGAGCGAACCAAGGTTCAAGGCATCCGTTTCTGTAAGGACGGATATAGTTTCAAGGGTACGCAGATTAGCCGAGACTATAGCTTTGTCAAGTTGGATGCAAGACTTGGCACAGAGTATAATCGTGTATCGCCAAGAGCCGAATCTATGCAGGGAGGACAACCAAGTTGTCACCAAGTAGAACAGACTCAACCAACGGCAGAACATACCCAAGACACTTGGAGTGGTATTTCTTCCATCGGCTTGTTCGCTCCGTCTAATGCCCAAACTTATGAGCCATTCCCAGAGGATGAATCCGCCAAGAAGAAAAAGAGAAAACGCAGAAAAGGCTTCAGCCTTTGATGCAAGTTACAAACTTAAAATTAGAATCGAACATGAAAGAAGAACTATTGGAAGCCATCTACGGCACAGTTGAGAGATTGGAGCAGAAAGTCGATGAACTTTCTGCCTCCACAAAGAACGCAGGAGCAGAAAACGTTCCTGCAAGTAATGACATAACCAAGTTGGATAAGTCAATCAAAGCGATGTTTATCAAAGAAGAGGAAGTCAGAGGTAAAATATCCAAATTAAGAGATGCCATTGTCGTTTTTGCAGACCTTATTAAGGTTGAACTTGGCAAAAATGAGCAGCGAAGCAAGTTCTTTGTTGATGCCATCAAGCTGATGAGACAAGAGAATGATGTTTTCTCGAAGGCATTGCAGGACAAACTTGAAGTGTTGAACAATTCACCTCAGAAGAAACTTGTCACCCATCGCTTCGAGCCTACATCAAAGTATGTTCTTCTTTTCATTGGTGGCTTGGCTCTATCTCTTGTCATATCCATTTGGGGCAATCTAACCCAATGGCGAGAACACCAAGACAGGGAGGAGGCAGACTTGAAATATCGTGCATTGAAGATGGTTCTTCCATCTGACGACCCCAATGTTCGATACATCGAAAAGAACTTTTCTGTATGCCCAAATAAAGAAGTTATTGAGAAAGTGAGAACTCATGTAAATATTTACGAGGACTCAATTCGCTACCATATCGAAATGATACAGATGGCAGCAATTAAAGATAGCATTGCTAATAGCCTATTTAAAGAGGCGAATGAAATTAAAAAGAAAATTAATCAGAAATAATAGACAACGACCAACGGGTACAAACGCATCCTTCGCTTCGATAATATTAAGACCAACGGCATTCGCATCGTATTCGATAGCGCAAGGGCTTGTCCGTGCATCAACAATGTTTCTGCATACTATCTTTCATTAAACTCTCAACTATTATCCGTGTCCGTGATGCCTGCCACTCGTTTGACATTGCGGTCACATTTTCTTTTATGACGGTTATGAAAAAGAAATTGATAATAATAACTGTTTTGGTTATCGCTTTGGTTACATCTTATATATTCTGCGGTACTGACAAAAATGATACATGGATTGACTCAATTAAAATCGAAGAATATACGGCTGCTTTAAGCAACAAGATTGATTTGGATTCTATTGCGGGAACTTATTGCGGTGTATTACCGCCGAATGTGGAAACAACACTCATATTAAATGCTGATGGTACCTACTTATTGATACAGACATTCAAAGGAAAGCAGCACGAGCAGGAAAAGTTAAGAGGTTCTTTCCATATGCTTGACGGTAACATATTGTTGCTTGCACATCCTTCGAGTGGCGACAATATATTCTATAAGGTGAGGGATGCCAACCATATTATTCTGATAGATTCGTTTGGTAACGAACCTAAAAAAGAAAATCGGGATTACTATGCCCTAATAAAGAAATGAAATGTAAATAAACTGTGTTTACCCATTGTAGTAGAACACAGCTTATTTTACACTCGAACCAAAGATGGACTTTTACAAATTATTGTTTACAAAGACATATTGAATAGTAAACACACTAAGATTATTGTTGCTTTTTGTAGTATTCACCTCTCCATTTTATACCATTTGGTGTAACTTGTATATACTCTCCTAATAAATAATATTGATTGAAAAGTTTATCTGTTACATCAGGTAGATTTATAATAATACTTTTCTCAGTATTCAAATCCACTTTATACGGATACTCGTAGTATAAGACACCAAAGTATTGGCCTGCGGGATTACTTTCGGTATAATACATTGGTTGGAATGTAAATCTGAAACTTTTTGGAGAATTAATTCTATTACGATTCAATACTATAGTACATGTCCCTTTTTCAGTAATCCCAGAATACGAAATAGTTCCACAATAAACATTAAACTTTATAGGCATAGTTGTATTCGGAACTTTGAAAAGTATTTCAGCAAGAGTTTTATTACCAGAAACTTCTTCGATAATTAAAATGTTTTTAAAAGCACTTTGCATCGGTCCTTCTATTGAATTTATCTCAAAAAAAGTATCGCTGACTTTAGTTATTTGACAAATAGCCAAAGGAAAGCTCTGTTCCCCCTCTATAGAAGAGGAGGAATAGAACTTTAGTGTGTCATTTTTAATTTCTATCAATTTTGAACTGGTTTCATTATGATAGATACCATTTTCAAGTTTTTTAGATGTTTCACCAAAACTAACCAATCCTATAACTGACAAAAAAATACAAAATATAAATCTCATTTATTTTTAAATTTTTGTTGACTCTTCAAAAAATCAGAATAATCTTTAATCATTGGATAGCCATATCCACCATTCGGATCTTTTATGGAGCCTACATAATGAACATTTATTATAGAGATGTTGTCAACGGATATCGGTAAACTTTCTGGTCTATAGGAATACTGCATTTTGTAAGCCTCTATTTCAGCTTCTGAAATTGCAATATACCGTTGTAAACCTTTTGCTCTTGTTCCAGGATTTTTCAAACATCCAGAATCTGAAAACTCAAGACCACCAGCATCTAATGCCTGTCTTACATGAGTTATTTCATGAATTGATAAAGCATCTTCAGATGTTTCAATCGAAATTGTACCATTATTTTCAAGCCTAACCTTATGAGCACCTTCTCCACTAACCTGAGTTAGCTTGTATTTTTGAGAATCATGCCCCAATAAATCAATATCTGATTTACTTTGATTCAAGTTTGATATTCTACTTTCGAAATCAGCAATTTTTCTCTCTTGCTTAGAAATATCCTTGCCTTTTGCTTGGTTACTTTCCAAACGTGCCTTCTGCGCTAAAATACTCTTTTGAATAGATGTTATTTTATTATCTATTTTTGCTTTTAGTTTTTCCGCTTGATCTGGATCTTCCCATTCCTTACCATTTGGGTCAATATATATAAGAGGATTATTTCCACAATAAACATAGGATGAAAATGCAAAATATGATTCTTGTTTTGGGTCTGTTGATATCCACAAACTCACCCTTGGGTCATAGTACCTCGCTCCATAGTAATACAATCCTGTCTCCTCATCGAATTCTTTTGCATTGAAGAGATAAGGCGTGTTCCATACATTGTTGCGTTCCTCTATGAATACCTCGCCGAAAGGCACATACTCGATGTGCTGCACGACCTCGCCGTCAAGATTGGTGATGTAACTACTGCTACCCAAGTGGTCTGGATGGTAGTAGAACTGCATCTTCTCGTATGTATCGCCTTCTTGGAAGTTGTTCTTCGCTGCTCGTGCCATAGCACGTGCCTGCGCAGCCTCCAAGCTGCCGTCATTGCAACAGAAGCCCTTGCCATCGACATAGTCGTTGTTGTCCTCACCATTGTACGGCACTGCAAAGGTTGCATAATTATCCTTGATAACCTGCAACTGCTGAGTATATTTTCCCTTATAATCAACAGACAAGCCGTCAGTTTCGCTACCTGCATACTGGATGCGGCGTGGGTCAGAACCGTAAGAGTCGAAGTCACCAATCTTGGAAACGACACGCAGACTACCGATATAGATATGCTTGGTGTAACGTCCGCCTTGGTTGGCAACGAGGTAAGGAGATACATATAGTGAGAACTTGGCAGTGTTCGTGCGACCTCCTGCAAACTCTGAGTTCACATAAACTTGGTCACTCTCACCTGATGTCTTCACCGTACGCTCACCGTCAGCATCATACCAATAGTTGGTCACAAAGCCATTGTCGTCGGAAGCAAGGAGACGGTTCTCCTCATCCCATTTGAGTTTACGCTCTGCGGTCTTCTCGTCAGCCACGCCATCCTTCTTTGTACGGCTTGTATTGACATAAATGAGGTTTCCGTTGGCATCATACTCATAGGCATGACTATTGTTCACATTCTCACTCTCCGAAGGCGTCTCCTCTGTGCGGTAGTTCACATCCTTCACATTAGCGAGTTGGAACTTCTTGCCTGTCTCTGTTCCATAGGTGTATGACAAATCATAACCTGCATTCAATGTACCATTGAACTGCACATTGTTCTGTGTAAGGATTTGACGCTTCGATGTGATACGGTGCATATTGTCGTAACCCATCGCAATAGTGTAGCTTGCGGTCTTGTTGTCAGCACCAGTATAAGTGCCAGTTGCGCTGACAAGACGATAGAGCGCATCGTATGTATAGGCATGAGCCATCTGTCCGCCAGCCTTGCCACTCTGTGGAACTGACGCACCGTTAACCACACTGAGCACATTGCTTACCGCATCATAAGTGTAAGCGTTATCCATAATGGTGTTGCCACCACTGTTCACGGTGAGGTTCTGCAATCTGCGACGCTGTGGGTCGTAGGTGTAGAAGGTCTCAGCACCATTACAGTACTTCAAGTATGTACGCTGCTCAAACTTGTCATAGCCGATCTTGCTCACATAATCGTAGCCGTATGACTTGTAGCCATGAACCTTTTCAAGCTGACCACCGAGGTTGTAAGAGTAGGTGATTTTCTCCTCATCAGGATAAATCATCTCCAACAGACGGTTGTGGCTGTCGTAAGTCCATTGCGTCACATAGGTTGCTATCGCCTGGTTAGGCACAATCATTGTGCGGCGGGTCTTTGTCACCTCGCCCATCTTGCCATAGAAGTATTCAATGGCACCTGTTCCGTCCTCACGGAGCATCAAGCGACCGATACGGTTCTGAGAGGCGTTGCGACCACCGTAGTAATACTTCACGTTGTTCTCCGGATGATCTGGGTAGTTGATACCCGTCAGACGCTGATAGTCGTAATCGTAGGAGATGAACTTGCCTTCCTTGGCAAGGTTGGCAGTCTGCTTTGTAAGCACATTGCCGAGCGCATCATAAGTGAAACTTGTAATGCCGCTTGCAGGATGGTTCACCTCTGTACGGCGGTCACCCATGTCGTAAGTAGAGGCCGTTACATTGCCCTCCGTGTCGGTGACACGAACAAGGCGCTGTATGCCGTCATACTCAAACGAGGTGGTAATCTCACCGTCAGGACCACTCTTCTGAATGGTCTTCACCGTCTTGCCACTGCCATTGGTATGGGTAGCCTGCACATTATGAAGCGCATCCGTTACGGTTGTAACGAGAGTATGACCGCTATTGTCAACTGTATATGCCGTAGTTGTCGTAGAGTTGTCCGGCAATGTCACTGAGGTAGCACGGTCGAGCACGTCATAAACAGTAACCGTTGGAGATACATTGTCAAATGACTTGCTGAACGTTGATTTCGATCCGGTTCCTTCCGTTGTAGGATAGAAAGCCTTTGCCACACGTCCGAAAGCATCATACACGTTTCTTCCGCTGACTATCATCACATTCTCGTCCTTGGCAGAGCTTCCCTTGGATGCACTTGTCACAACACCGTCCTTCTTCACCTGCACGGCTCTTCCGAAACCGTCAACGAACGTAACGGTCTCCAAGTCATCGTTAGAATGCTGGATGTCGTAGTGCTTGGTCACTGCGTAAGCAGGTGCGGTAATGCCACTCTCACCAAAGGTAGCCAAAGGCTGATACTCAAAGGCGATGGCATAAGGCACGCCCGTAGCCAACTCATTTGGACCACGCACGCCAGTAATGCGACCGAGGTCGTCAACATCAGTCTCGTAGTAAAAGTTGTTGAGGTCACGATGCTCCTTGGCAATGCCATAGCGATAGTCAAAATTGCCTTGCTCGCTGCGGTAACCCCACGCATCGTCAATGCGCTCAACATACATGTTCATCTCAGGCTCATAGCGGTACTTATACCACATACGCTGTCCCTTGCCGTTGGCAGGGAGAGTCTTCTGGATGATGTTGCCGTAAGAGTCGTACTTGTAATCAGTAACTGCAGCACCGTCATTCAACTGCTGCGTAATCTGCGTGATGTGGTTGGCGTAGTTGGTATTATACTTCGCCGTCACATGGTGATAGAGTGAGCCGTCACCGCCTGTAACAGTAACATCAACAGGAAGTCCGAAGATGTGCTTGGTGGCATTGTCCGTATATTTGATGGCGGTCGCATAATCGAACTTGCCGTTTCCGTTCTCGCCAAGACTGCCCTTGTCGCTGTACTTGTAAGACTTCAACTCACCATGATAGCCATTGAGGTAGTACTCATTCCATGCCTCGGATGTAACCACACCGTTTGCCGCTCCCTCATACTGCAAGTTTGCCGTATAGCGGAGAGGTACGAATGCAGATGCACGGTCACTCCAAAGGTTCACGTCACGCTTTGCGAACGTGTACTTGTCACCGTCGGCAGTCAGATAGTAGCTGTCGTAACGGTTCTTTGTCTCGGTGTACTTGTTGCCGTTGGCATCCTCTACGGATGTGGCGGTAACATTGCCCTGCGTGTAGTAGTTGGCTACATCGTAGTTCTCAACAGCCTGTCTGTAAACAGAATTGCCATTCTCCGTGTCGAGGTTCTTGGTGATAACCTCACCGAAACCGAGGAACTCACGCTCATGGCGGTCACGCTTGCCGTCCTTGTACTCAAAGGCGGTAGTCATTACAGGTCCATCGTCATGGATACCATCATCAACGGTAAGGGCAGACATTACCCACTTGCCACCAGGAAGTCCGTAGGTAGGAGTGGTATGCGCATAGTCGAGTGTGAAAGTGCCGCCCAAGGAGTTGGTGACAGACTTCAACATGTTTGTCCTGCCAATGGCAGAGCGTGTAACCTTTAACTCGCTTTCCTTCTCAGACTCAACGATGTCAAGATAGCCGTCACCGTCCACATCCTGCAAAGAATATGTAGGGCGGTTGATGCTATGAGAGGTAGAAGCACCAGGATTGGTTGAAATCTTGATGCTTATGACAGGAATGTTGATGGTCAAAGTGAACGCTGCATTTGCTGACTCTGATGTTGATGCAGATTCACTGAGCGCACTTGCACCCTTCCAACTGATAGGCTCGTCAAAGCCGTTACCAGTGTTGAGGGCAACAATGATACCATGGTCGCTCTTCCATACCTTGTCTGGAAGGCCATCGGAGTTGATGTCGATAAGATTGTATTCCTCCTCACTTTCAGAGGTTACGATGCCAAAGCCTGCTGAGAAACTGCCGGAGGCCTTGTTTATCGACTGCTTTGTGCTCTTATTTTGGGTAGTTCCCCAACCAAAATCTTCCCCTGCACCTGCACCAAAATTATAGGAAAGAGACTTACCGCCTTGGATGCGGTCCAGCCCCCAGTCAACAGGCTCAGTGAAGGCATAGCCAAGGTTCAGTTTTACTTTCTTGTCTGAAAGAATCTTGTCGGGAAGTCCATCGCCATTGATGTCAATGAAAGATTCAACTGCCTCATCCGTATTCTTTGGCGCACTGCCAGAAATGGAGAATTGAGCCAGCCATGCAGTCTGCTGGTTCAGTATGGTTGCCTTGCCCTTGGAGATTAGATTTGTGATGCTTGACGCTGAAGCCACAGGGTTACCGCCATATCCCCATGCCTGTGAAGCATTGTCGGAGTTGCTGGAGCCGATGCCCTTATAGATTTCGCCGCTCAGTCCACCAAGAGAGTTGGTGTATTGAATCGTACCACCAGCGATGATGTCCGGGAAACCATCACCATTCATGTCCATCATGGTGACCTCTGTCTTGGCACTACCGCTCGCATCGTTGTGTGTGATACCAAGCGCACCGCCTTGCACTACCGTGCTCTTGCTGGACATCACTTGGCTTACTGCCGCAGCACCAGTACCTTGCAAATACTCACCTGCAAGTCCTGCTACCTCGGTATCGTTCTCCAACGGATTGGAGAGAAGAACATCCTGCTCGGTCAGTCGGGCTGTGCTTGCCTCGGTTGCAGTAAGATAGATGTCCTGTCGCTGACCGACCCACTTGTCCATAGAAGTCTGGTCTGTACCCAATGGAGTGAATGCCATCGTGAGAGGGTCAACCTTGTCGTTCTCGTTTTCAGGCAATTTCAGCAATGACTCGTCAATAGGCTTTGCATATCTGCCCTCTGCCGAGTTATAGACAAAACCTCCCCAGCCACGGTAGAGCATACCGAAGCCAAGATTGTCATTCTCTGCATAGAATCCTGCAAGGACATTCTCTGTTACGAGACCTGCCGCATCTTTCAGAATGGAAACAGAGGCTGAAGTAACAGTTTCATTAGAGATTGCTGCCGGATAGCTGTATTCAAACCAGATGTTCTTTCCTGCAGTAGTTGCAAATCGCAGAGTATCGGCTTTCAAGATGCCATTCTCGATATTGAAAGACTTCTTGCCGATGAGTGCATCCTCTGTCTTGGCGGTCAAAGTAACCTGTCCATTGATGGAATTGTCAGAAAGGGTAAGCACTGGCGACACAACCAGAATTGTTTCAGTCGCTGTGGTCAAGTATGGCTTGCCCTCTGCCAAGGCTTTTGCGAAAGTCTTGTAATGTGCAGGAACTGCCATGGTATGCTCAACATTGGCAGAATCCTTGTAAGTTACGGACGCTTGCCAACCTATATTCTTCCAATCAACATTTGAGGTGGATGAAATCTCAAAGCTGAAATTGGTCAGTTTTTCTGTATTCTCCAGACTGATGTTGAGTGAATCGCCATTGAAAGTCTCATTAGCCTTCAGTGTACGAGCAAAGACAGTCTTCTCGATATAGTTCGGGTTGTCGTTCCCGTCACTGTCTTTCTTTTCATTGCTGCCGATGATGCTGAGAACAACATCGTCGGTTGTTACAGGCTTGTGGAAGGTACTGCGAACTTCCACACTTGAACCATTCTCCACATTAGCGGAGGTGTTCACATCGTAGATGGCACCATCCTCAGGTTTGTACTCTGTTGAAGAAAGCCCGTTAGGCAATATATTTGACTCGCCAGCGTAAGTAATGGTAGGTGACCAATTCACCTTATCAAATGAGCCGTTGCTTGTTTCCTCAGAGCCAGACTGGACACGGAAATAGATTCTGTCACCACGCTTGACGGCAACAGATGATACGGCTGCGCTGTATGGACTGTTGTCACCCTTGGCTATCGTCTTGTTCCAAAGTTCATTGCCTCCCTTTTGGATGGCAATTCTTACGCCGTCTGCCTTCTGATACTCGTCAGCATCATAGTCATCTGTTGGTGCAATGAGGCTAACTTGACCAGTTACGCTGACAGTTCCGTCCTTTGGAGCCTGCCATACACGCACTATGTCCTCCATCGGTGAGTTCTTGATGGCTTCCGCCTGCTCATCCTTACTGACCTCCATGACGGAAGTGTCAACCTTGCCACCATAGATAATTGGGCTTGGCGTGTCGGCACTGCTCAATGTAAATGTAGGCACGGCATTGCCAGATCCGTCAAACTCCAAGTGGTTGAAATAGACCTTGCCATTGGAAACGAGGTCAACAAGTCCGTCACCATTGATGTCGCTGAAATACTGAGTGGTCTTGGTCTTAGTGGTTGACTTGTCCGTTCCGACAACGGCAGTCAGGACATCCCAACCGACAACGGCATTCGCACCGAAAGTGTTGGTAGAACTTTTGGTTGTCGAGAAGTTACTGATGCCCTTTACCTTGATAGGCTCACCATATACGACTTCTCCGTTGTCTGTCTTAATCTGTGGACGATAATAAACAGAACCACCGGACTTGTACACCTTGTCAGGAAGTCCGTCACCGTTCAAGTCAACGAGTGCGGAAAGTCCCTTGCTCGTGTCGCTTGAATAGCTGTATGAGCCACCCATGGTATTGCTTTTCCAAGGACTTCCGTCCACGACACCCACACCTGCATAGAACGAACCGCTCACGGAAGAGCTTGTCGTTCCGCCAAGTGCAGTTGGCTTGTCGCTGAAACGCTTGCTGACAGCCTTTAACGGATTGATGAACCCTGCGTCAAGTCCATCATCATGGGTGTTCCATTTTTCGGAATCATCCTTGAAAGGAACATAGCCCTTGTCTGCCTGTACGTCATCATAGTAGTCGAAGTTTTGGAAGGAGACCTCCTTGCCGTTGTTGTCATACTGTCTGACACCAGTGAGCATTTCCTTGTGGAATGCACCTTCCTTATAGTCGAAGGCATAGCTGCGCAGGGTCTCGCCCTGGAAATTCACGGTCACTTTCTCCAACAGCTTGTTGGAGGAGGCGAGGAATCCATAGCGGGCATTGTTGTTTTTTACCTGCTTTACCTTGTTGCCATCAAAGAGTACAACGGTGTGCGGTTCCTGTCCTGCATTACCTGCGTGAACCTCCTTCAGATATGCAGCTTTGGCTTTCAAGCCGCCACGCACATCCTCATCCACGATGTCATATACATATTCTATATAGTCACCATGGAGTTCCTCGACACGTTTCAGCTTCCATTCGGCAATCACCTCATGGGTATTGCCCGAAGCATCGGTGACATTGCCCTTTACAACAGCTCCGTCACCACCATAGATGTACTTGACACCCTGCTTGTCTGTAACCTCCCAATAATAGTTGGCAGGACTGTCACCCTTGCGGATGATACGGCTGAAATCACCGCCTTGGCGGGTGTAGAACTGGCGGTCAGCCTTTCTGTTCATCTTCTCGCCACGGTGTGCGACTCCCATCTGTCCGTTGTCATCCATAGTGGAGAGCATTGAACCGGACAAGAGATAAGTCTCCGTCTCTTTTGACTGGTCATAACGAGGCACGCCCCACCGGGTGTCAAGCGTAATGCTTGGCACGCTGACGTTCCAACCCTCGCCAAGCCAACCGCTACCGCCCTCGCTGCTGTACTGCAAGCCAAGGCTTGGCTGCATGCCGTTTCGTGCTGGCGGCATCTCGAACGGATACTGCAGGTTGGCAGAGCCACGGTTGTTTGCGCTTGGAGGCGCAATGACATTGAGCTTCGCCGTCGGGTCTGCCGCCTTGATGTCGTTCATCATCGTCGGGGCAAATCCTTCGGTCTGCGGTGACTCCGGGGCCTGTATCACGCCGTTGATCATGTCGGTGAAGTGGGTGGTCTTTGAAACGACACACTCTTCCTTCTTGTCCACACGCACACGCTCCAACGCAACCCAATGCTTCTCGGCCGGGTCGTAGTAATAGGTACGGATGTCGTCCTCGGTATAGCCGCTTGGTATTCTCGTGCGGTCATACTTTATCTTGACAGTCGCGCCCTCGCCTGTGAAGTGTGTTCCGTGAGGGAGAAAACGGTAGCCATGTCCTCCTGCCGTGACATTGGTCATGGCAAAGTCAAGCTCAGGAACGTTCTCCTCTCCGATAGAGTTCACGGAAAGGCTTCTGTTCCGAATGAGGTCTTTCTGAAGAACGACCAGTTTGCTACCTCCTACAGAGATACTGTCAGAGACACCCTTCTTGAAGAGTTTTCTCACGGCTGTCCCGTCCTTTGCCGAAAGGGACAGTGTGGCGGCAAGCAGTAAAACCAATGCCCACGCCACCTTCTGTATATAATTCTTCATGCGTATCTTCCTTTAAGTTACTTTACTGAGATTTTCCTTGTATGCTCCCCATTCTCGGAGATTGCCTTCACGACATACACACCCGATGCGGGAACCTTGAAGTCGGCCTGCTTGACGCTTTCGCCTGTCATTTGGCGTGACACTACCAGTTTGCCTGATACGTCAAACACCATCAATGTGGCTGCAGAAGGCTTGTCCTGTGTGAGTTTAGCCTCGTAGATGCCTGTCGTAGAACCGTTGCCATTGACAGTGAAATTCTCGTCTTCTCCAGAAATGAAGGAGTTGTCAGCCTGTCTGTCCGAGCTGCCCACATGGTTCTCCCTTGCCTGTGTTCCGTTAGGCATACTTGCATCACACTCGCTGCCGACATAGACGGTCATCGTTGTCGTACACTTCTTGGGTGTTTCTATCTGCACGTTGCCCCTTGTGGTGAATGAGGTTACAGGCGTACCGTTTACGGTAAGATCTGTGATATGTGTCTCGCCCTTTCCGTACTTGATGCAGAACCGCCATGCACGAAGTGACCAGACATATTCATGATGCACGGTCTGTCCGTTCAACTTGTATGTGACCTGCATATTGCGGACTGTAACACTGAGCACATCGCCCGGCTTGATGGTGACATATTTGGTTAGGCTTGTATATCCACCGGTTATGATATGCGCCTTGTCGCCCCGCACGTCGAAGCCATATTGGGTGATCTCGTCCGTGAGGCTTGGCTCCAATCCCACACGGTAGTTTGATTTTGTATCGTTCACCGTCCATGAGATGTCACCAGACAGATAGGTCCTGGTGTCATGTGAGTATGAGGTGTAGAGTGCGTTGCCAGTGGCATAAATCTCGTTGCCTCCACCTTGTGATACGGACAGCGCATAGGCGCCGGGGGCAAGATTCGTGATTCTATGCGTGTCACCGAAGAATGTTCCTCTGGCAATGGTTTCTCCTTTTACTTTTCCTGCAACGGTGTCAACGCTGAGCACATAGGAATAGACTGGTGTACCGATGTTGATGCCGATGTCGATATACCCGTCATTGCGTGGAACTCCATTCTCGCAACTTGACGGCATAGGAGTGGCATCATAGGAAATGCCGTCATAATAGGCGAATGTGAACACATCGCTTCCGCTTCCGTCTGCATCCCATAGGATATTGCGGAATATGGTCTTGCCCCTTGTCATATCAGGCTTGGAGCATCTTATGTTGCTGTTGCTGTTGATGTCGAAATCACCTTCACCGCTTGGGTCTATGAGCATGACGGTACGCTTGCGGCAATAGTCCGAGAACTCCCTGTCCGGTGTGAGGTCATAGCTCAGCTCTGCCATATAACCGACATCATCGATTCCTCCTGTCCTCAAGCCTGCCATGTTCAAGGCGGACTCTGCTCCTTCCGTTCGGATAATGCCCACATTTGTGTCTGTGTCAGTTGCATCCGAAAGGGATATGGTTCTTGTCGCACTTCCTGTTCCGTCAACACGCAGATAGATGTTTTTGCCTTCCTTGCGGATAGAGATGTCCGTTCCGTCAACATCCGTGGCGATGTATGAATTTGAGACCGCTCCGTTGATGATCGGATAAACAACTCCAGCATTGGTGAACCGGAATCCATACTTGCATGTGCTGCCACCGATGCTTCCGAAGCCAACGTCAAAAGTCGGGTGACTTGTCGGACAGGTGAACTCAAAAGCACCGCCACCTCCAACAAGGGCTGGGGTCGTGGCATAAGCTCCGGAAGCGGCTTTCTCTTGGATGATATTGTCAGTAAAGCCATTCCTTGACACTTCAAATCCTTGCGCAGTCCATCTTGCCACTGTACTGTCGGGCTTGGACGGCACGTTGGTCTTGACCATCCATGTACGTTTCATGACATGCCACAGGGAATCTGTAGGTGAGGTATATGTTGCAAGTGCCACATCATCGTCGCCCCAGAAAGTGAAGCCTCTGTCCGGCATCGGATTGCCGTTTTCACGTCCCATGACAAGCAGACGGGAAGCGGATGAAGGGTTGTATGGATTTGCGTCATGATAAGTTCCGTTCTCCTTCAAGGCCGCATACACCGGACTTTCCTCATAGGATGTTGCGGAAAGCGGTTGGGAGAGACTTCCTGCCATGTCGGTTCCAACAGCTGTGACCCTATGGTGGTAGGCTTGGTTCTCCGCCATGTCCCAAGTCAGGTTTCCATCGCTGTCAAGATACGAGCCTTTGAGGGTGATGCCGTACTTTACCGCCAGATAGCTCTCCACTTTTCTGCGCTCATCGGGTGTAAGCATCCTGCTGAAAACAATAAGCTCAGGGGCATATCCCCGGATGGAAGCATTACCGAAGAGCGAGGTCGGGAAATCCGTACCGAAACTGCCCGAGGTGGAAGGTGTTCCTATGAATAATGTGGTATTGGAGTTGTCTCCCCACAATGTTGTTGAAGGATTGCTTACCTTGAAGTAGGACACAACTCGCAGAGCGCTTTCCTTTAAACCGTTCTCGGACAAAGAATCGCTTGATTGATAAAGCAGGTCTTCACCCGATGCTGAACCATAGTCCAGTGGTTCAACGCCTCTACCCCTTACGGCTTTGTCCTTGCTCAGAATGGCTCCGTCGCCCTTGCGGCCATCAAGGGCATAAAGCACCATGTCTTTGCCAATGGTCGCCATTTCGGGGGCAAAGACACCAATGACGGTAGCCTGTGAGAGGTTGCCGTGTTTGAGTTTGGCACTCAGACTACGAAATCCGTCTGCGAGCCAGAGACTCGGATTGAAGTTGAAGTAATGGACTGAACTGTTCGGAAGAGTAAGTTCAGACTTGACGCCACGGCTGTCCAATAACATCAGCCGTATGGAATCCCCAGAGAAATCCTGCCAACGGTAATAACCTTGCAGGTCTGAGTTCAAAGGCGCAGTCTTGAACCACAGTTCGCTTCCGCTGACTCCTCCGGGCGTTTGTGCGAAACTGCCGAGAGCGAAGCCTAACAGTAACAAAGAAGTAAACTTTCTCATGCGCTGTCAATTTGGAGTGTTTGAAAAATATAAAAACGTATGTCTCTGCCGCGCAGGGAGAGACCAGTGAGAGAGAACGGACTGTTACTACGGAGAAGAATTGTGATATAGGCTTGCTCCGTAAAGTCCTATTGTCACGTGGCAGGCCAACAGGCTTTACCACCAAAATAATGCTGCAAATATACAAAAATAATCTTAATAAACGGATATAATCTTTAAGAAATTTGCTGATTTGGTGTTTTTTTCTTATGATTTCGGTCGATTTTGCAGAAATCTTTTACATCTGTTGTATGTACTGGAGTTAGTTTGGCAAAAATACACAAATGGTCACGGCTTCAGTTTCTTATATAAGACTGTAAATCATAGTTTGAAACTGTACCCACTCGGAGTACAAACGAAAACACTATATGCTTGTGTCGGAAAAGTATATATGAGCTGATGGTAGAGTCGTCATCAACAACAATGACCCCTGATGTGATAAAATCAGCAGGAATACTTGCTATTCATTTTACGATGGGATTATGTTCACAAATTTGAGATTTCATGTAAAAAAGTCCTAATTTCCATATTTCTCTACTTGTGAATTATGGGATATTAAGAAAAATATCGTATCTTTGTCGCACATTTAGGCGTTCTTTGTATATTGCAAGGTTGTGAAAGAAAAAGAATATAGCTCGTTTCTAAATCGTTAGCAGTCACATTCTTCAAAGTACTTAACTCGTTAATATTCAATCAATAAAAGATTTTGTTATGACTTAAGCAATGGACGGTCAGCCGCTTGTTCACCCGACACAGGGTGGCAATCTCTTTCAGGAATTCGTTCATCTTCTGATTCGACGGAATCGGAAAACAGGGTCCTTCAGGATTCTCCGGATTCCAGTCCTTGTATTTCTCCAGAATGACGAGCGCAGGTTCCAGAAGCGGTACATTGCAGGTACAGCTTTCCTTATGGGTCGTTATCTTCACACGGGCCTTGTGTATCCACAGTTTCCCCTCATTGTCCTTGTAAAGATGTGCCGGGCACAAGGTCTTCACATCAATGTACGACAGGCCGGTCAGACAGCAGAACAGGAAAAAATCCTTCACGGTGTTCAGAGG
>ERZ791629.501-NODE-501-length-16613-cov-2.17605_pt1 | contig 16613 bp, 8 predicted proteins | sample MGYA00510057_ERZ791629 | MGnify/ENA primary metagenome ERZ791629 (study PRJEB30046, sample SAMN00715161) | human gut metagenome | study: EMG produced TPA metagenomics assembly of the A metagenome-wide association study of gut microbiota in type 2...
ATAGATACACCTTCTGCGATACTTATGGAGGCGGCGACAGGACAGGTAATATATGAAAAGGATGCCGATACAGTTCTTGCACCTGCAAGCATAACAAAGATAATGACGCTTATACTTATATTTGAGGCAATAGAGGACGGAAGCATTAATATGGAAGACCCGGTAACTGTGTCGGAATATGCGGCTTCAATGGGCGGAAGCCAGGTGTTCCTTGAGCCGGGAGAGATACAGAGTGTCAGGACTATGATTAAGTGTATAGCGGTGGCAAGTGCTAATGATGCCTGTGTTGCAATGGCAGAACACATAAGCGGGGCAGAGAATGTATTTGTTGATAAAATGAATGAGAAAGCCCGTGAACTAGGAATGAGCAACACACATTTTATTAACTGCTGTGGACTTGATGTAGACGGACATACATCAAGTGCGAGAGATGTAGCGGTTATGAGCCGGGAGCTTATTAATAACCACCCACAGATAAAAGAATTCAGCAGTATATGGATGGAAAGCATAACACACATTACAAGAAAAGGCGAGAAGGATTTCGTGCTTACCAATACTAATAAGCTTATGAAACAGTATGCCTATGCCACAGGCTTAAAGACAGGTTCAACGAGCAAGGCAGGCTGCTGCCTTTCAGGAATAGCCAATAAAGACGGATTAGATCTTATAGCAGTTGTTATGGCGGCACCGACAAGCAAGATACGATTCAGTGATGCGATAACGCTTCTTAATTATGGTTTTAGTGTGTGCAGTATATATAAAGATGAAGAACCGCTTGATACAGAGAGTATTAAAATCTCATCTGGCAGGCAGGATAAGATTAGGATAACAAAGGAAAAAGACTATTCATATATGTTCATTAATAAATATAACAATGATGATATAAGACGGGAGTGCATAATTAATGATAATATTAAAGCTCCATTAAAAGAGGGTGATGAGGTAGGCACTATTAAATATTATTACAATGAGGCTTATATTGGAAGTGTTAAGATAATAAGCTGCGAAAATGTTGATACAGCAGGCTTTATGGACACGGTTAAGAAAATATTTAAAAGCTTACTTTAATTAAAGTAGTGCCATTTGCCGTATAATATGCTATATTATTAAATAATATTCATTAAGGGAATCACAAGGACACAATTATGGATTTATTTGATTATATGCGAAAGACTAATCAGGAGAATGATTCTCCTCTTGCAATGAGATTAAGACCAAGAACTTTGGAAGAAGTTGTAGGACAACAGCATATTGTTGGTAAGGATAAGCTTTTATACAGGGCTATAAAGGCGGATAAATTAAGCTCTATTATATTTTATGGACCTCCTGGAACTGGAAAGACTACATTAGCCAAGGTTATTGCCAATACGACAAGTGCGGATTTCTGTCAGATTAATGCTACAGTAGCAGGCAAGAAAGAGATGGAAGATGTTGTAGAGAGGGCGAAAAATAATCTTGGAATGTATGGTAAGAAGACAATACTTTTTGTAGATGAGATACATAGGTTTAATAAGGGGCAGCAGGATTATCTTCTGCCATTCGTGGAAGACGGAACTATTGTGCTTGTTGGTGCAACAACAGAAAATCCATATTTTGAGGTTAATGGAGCCTTGATTTCAAGGTCTATAATATTTGAGTTAAAGCCATTGTCAAAGGAAGATATCAAAGAGATACTAAAGAGAGCTGTATACGATAAAGAAAGAGGTATGGGAAGCTACAAGGCTGACATAGATGATGAGGCTTTGGAGTTTCTTGCTGATATAGCAAATGGCGATGCAAGAAGTGCACTTAATGCGATAGAACTTGGAATACTTACAACTGACAGGTCAGATGACGGACTTATACATATAGATTTAAAGACAGCAGAACAGTGTATACAAAAAAGGGCTGTCCGATATGATAAGACGGGTGATAATCATTATGATACCATATCAGCATTTATTAAAAGTATGAGGGGGTCTGACCCTGATGCAGTAAGTTATTATCTGGCAAAGATGTTATATGCAGGTGAAGATATAAAGTTTATTGCAAGAAGAATAATGATATGTGCAAGTGAAGATGTAGGCAATGCAGACCCTTACGCATTAGTTGTTGCTACGAATGCAGCACTTGCAGTTGAGAGGATAGGTATGCCGGAGGCAAGGATAATTCTTTCACAGGCGGCGTTATATGTTGCCTGTGCACCTAAGAGCAACTCTTGTTATATGGCAGTTGACAAGGCTATGGAACTTGTTAAGACAACCAAGACAGCACCTGTGCCGGCACATTTGCAGGATGCACATTATAAGAGTGCTTCAAAGTTAGGACACGGCATAGGTTATAAATATGCACACGATTATCCTAACCACTATGTGAAGCAACAGTATTTACCTGATGGACTTGAGGACGTAAAGTTCTATGAACCAACAGATAATGGCTATGAGAAGCAGATAAAGACACATTTAAAAAAGATTAATTCGGAGACGTAGAACTGATGAGAGAGTATATTAACAGACTTTCAAGAGGAAAGTTCAGATATGACATTCCAGATATAATACAACCTGATGATGTTATTATAGAAGATGTTATCTGTGACACAATACATAATGCAGAATTTCATATACAGGCGCAAGATGTAATTAAGGGGGTAGTATACTCTGATAATGCCAAGGTGACAGTGCTTACACCGTCATTTGCGGGAAAAGACAGTGATATTAAATACGTTATAGATGCAAGGGGACTTTCAGAGGGGGACAGCATAGAAGGAGAGTTCACGCTTGTTACTAATGCTGGAGAGAAAGAGGTATTATACAGCTTTACAGCAGTTAAAGAAACAGTAGATACAAGCCTTGGAAAAGCGGATAACCTGTTCCATTTTACTAATCTTGTGCAGGTTAATAAAGAAGAAGCAGTAAGCTTATACAGATCCGATAAATTCAAAAAAATATTCTTACAGGGTGATGATGTATTAAATAATCTTTACGATGTCCTGTATGACAGAGAAAATGTATATGAGTCAATGGAGGAGTTCTTAATAGCAATTAAGAAAAAGTCTGCTCTTACTTTCAGTGTTGATAATAATATAAGAGATTATAATATAGATGGTGCTAACGAAAAGGACAGCATAATTATAGAAAAGAACGGCTGGGGCTATATAAAGCTTGACGTACAGTGTGAAGCACCATTTATTAAGATGAAAAGAGGAATAATAACTTCTGATGATTTCATAGGTGATGTATATGAGCTGGATTATATAATAGATGATAAGCTTCTTCATGCAGGCAATAACTATGCGTATATTATAATAAGCTCTTACAGTCATCAGGAAGTAATAGAGATTACAATAAATGGAAAAGAGATTGTTAATGACAGCGGCTTTGATGAACACAGAGAGATAAGAACTGCAAAGAGCAGGCTTACAGCAGAATATCTCCAGTTCAGAATGAAACGCATAACCAAGCAGGAATGGGTTATTAACACTAATAAAATTCTTGACAGAGTTCGTGGATTGAAGAAATCGGACATAATATTTGACGTATTGCAGGCTGGTGTTAATTTTATATCAGGTGATGATTACAATGGAAGCAGAATTCTTGAGAACATTAAGGACAGGGTATTAAGCGATGTTGATAATCATATTGAGTTATACAGTCTTTACCTTTATGTAAGCACGCTTGAAAGAAAAGATGCAGGATATACATCAGATGTAGCCCAGATAGTTACAGAGTGTTATGAACACGGATATGACAGCTGGGTGCTTTTGTGGATATTATTCTATATAGACGGACAGTCTGAGAATAACAAGAGCATTAAGCTTATAAGAATAAAGGATTGCTTTAATGATGGCTGTATAAGCCCGGTTATGTATTTAGAGGCACTTAATATATATAATGCACAGCCAGAGCTGTTAAGGCTGTTTAACAGATTTGAGATTCAGGTGATAGCATTTGGTATAAAGTACAATATGATTACAGAAAAGCTTGCAAAGCAGGCAGCGGCTGTAATTGCCAATGAAAGAATTACTAATAAAGATAATATAGAGATATTAAAAAAACTTTATACAATATATGAAGAAGATGACATATTAGAAGTATTAATATCACATATGGTAAGGGAAGGAATAGCTGGTGAGGAAGCATTTCCATTTTATGAGAAAGCGGTTCTTAGAGGCATAAGAATAACAAGATTATATGAGTTCTATATGGCAAGCATAAAGAAAGATATAAAGGTGAGAATTCCAAGAATTGTCCTTTTGTATTTTACATATGATTCAGGTATTAATTATGAATGGAAGTCCTTCTTATATGCCAATGTTGTCTATAATAAAGCATTCTATAAGGATATATATGATTCGTACGAGCAGATGATAGAACTGTATCTTTATGAGCAGTTAAAGGCCGGCTGTATCAATAATGACCTTATGTATCTTTACAGACAATTTTTAAAGCCACAGCTTATCAATAATGAAACAGCAGAATATGCGGTTAAGTTAAGATTTATGTATCGTGTAACTGCTGATTGCAGTAAAGTAAAAGCTGTTATAGTAAAATGCGGCTATATGAAAGAGCCTGCAATATATGAGATGACAGGCAATGATATATATATTCCGCTTTATATCTCTAACTGTTCTATGGCATTTATCTGTACGGACGGAGTTATAAGAAGAAACACTGTCAATTATGAGATAGAAAAGATATTAGAAGAACCACTGGATATAACATTGTTAGATGAATATGACATTGAAGAGCCATATATAGCTTTATTCAGAGCAGATTATTGCAGAAAGAAGCATATATATAATGCGGATACACCATCTATATATAAGAAAGCGGCGATGGTTAAAGGAGTTACATACGAATACCGACAACTTATTAATTCGTGGCTTATTGAATATTATAAAGAATATTATGAAGGTGAAACCTTTAATGATGAGTACAGTGACCTTATTAAAGATGGTCTTGATATCAATACGGCACAGGGGCTTATTGAAATACTTTTGGAGTACGGAATGTATTATGAGGCAAGGGAACTTATGGAACGCTACGGCTATACAATAGTTCCAGCAGGCAAGATGTTTAAGTTCATAGTACACGAGCTTACTGCTTCGGTTAATAAGGAAAGCTATAAAGATATATTGTGTGAATATGTGTTCAGGAATCATCTGTATAATGAGCTGGTACTTGAATATATGGTTGATAATTATAATGGTTCAGACAAGGATATGTACAGGTTGTGGAAGAGTGCATCTGATTTTGGCGTAAATATTAAAAATCTTTCTGAGAGGGTTATCTCACAGTATATGTTTACTCAGGATAAAGATTATTATGATAAGCTTACACAGGTATTTACAGATTATTATAATAAAGGTGCATCACAGCTGATAGCCAAAGCATATATAGCTTATAATTCATTTTTATATTTTATTAAAGGAAAAAATGTAAGTGACATAACATTTACGGTTGTAAAAGAATGTTACAAAGATAAGATTGGTATTCCTGTAATATGCCTTGCTGCGTGGCTTAAAAAAGTATCAGAGAATATAAAAGAATTGAATAAACCAGATATTAAAGACACAGCACAGAACATTCTTGATGAATTATGTGCAAAAGAGATAATCTATGATTATTATAAACGTTTTAATGGTGTTCTTAATATACCGTATAATGCCTGTGGTGTTACAGTGATTGAGTATTATGGCAATCCTGATAATAAGGTTGTCATTAATTATAAAGTTAATGATGCTAAAGAATATGCAAGTGCAGTTATGAAATGTGATAACTGCGGAGTATTTACATACAGACTTTCATTGTTCTATAACGACAAGGTTATATATAATTATACAATTGGAACAGACACTAATACGAAGGAATATAACATATTGTACGATAACCTTAATGATGGAGATAATAAGGGCAGATTTGATGCAATTAATGAATGTCTTGCAAGCGAGGAGCTAAGGGATATGGTTACATTAAAGAAGCTTATGGAAAGCTATGCAGTAGAAGATTATGTGACAAAGCAGTTGTTTGTACCAGAGAATATGAGGCAGTAAGACTAAATTCCTGCTAAGAATGGAGATAGTTATGAACGATACAGATTTGATAATAGGAGTGGAGCTGCTTGAGGATAATATACAGATGTGTGTGTATGACAGTGAGTTAAAAGCACCAGTGGCAGCAGATACCGAAAAAGACAAAACTTTATCAGAGAATATAAAAGCTGTTATTAATAAGAAAAATGCCAGCAGTGTAGCTTCTATATGTGTTGTTGTTCCTGATTTTACCAAAGATACACTGGAGATTGTAAAGGAGGAGCTGTACAATGCAGGTGTTGCAAATGAGCAGTACCAGATAATAAGCAGAATAGAAAGCTTTGCATATTATGCGTACAGCCAGAAGAAGGAACTTTATCAGAATGGTACAGTGCTTATGGATTACAATGCTTCGGGAATTGATGTATACAGATTGTACTGCAATAAGATTGGTGATATGCAGTACATATTACAGGAGCATACATTAAGCCAGCCTGAAGGAAGTACAATAGAAAAGGCTTCACATTCCGTTACCTTGTATATGACAGAATATTTTAAGAAGCACAGGGCTTCAAGTGTATATCTTACAGGTATGGGATTTGATGTGGACAGGCTTCCAGATGAATTCACCAAAGTATTAGTTGCAGGAAGAAAAGCATTTGTTGGGCAGAATTTATATGTAAGAGGTGCGTGCTTTGCAGCGTTGGAGTATATATCTCCACAGGTATTTGGTAATGTGTGCCTTCTTACAGATGGCAGGATAAAAGCTGATATTGAAACGGATATATCAGAACACGGACGTCCTATGAAGTTTAGAATTGTCAAAATGGGAACTAACTGGTATATGGCAGAAAGAACAATTGATTTTATTATTGAAGATGTGTCGGTTATAAATTTCCAGATTATATGGCCGGATGGAAAATATATAGAAAAGCAGGTTGATATAAGCTCTATTCCTTACAGGGAAGGAAAGACAACAAGAATATCAATGAATGTAAAGGCATCTTCACAGGATAAATGTATTGTTACAGTAAAAGACCTTGGTTTTGGTGAGATATATCAGGCATCGGATAGTGTTATAGTTGAAGAACTGGATTTAAGTGAGGCAGATGTATGAGTGCAATGATTTTGTGCAGGGGGAAGGTTGCAGACAATCCTTTATATATAATGCAGTCAGGTATCAGATTGTATACAGAAGAAGAACTGTGTTATTATATTTACAATAATATATATATACTTACTAATGATTTTATCAATGATGAGCTTATAACATTTCTTAGGGATGAAGTGGGAAATACAGCACTTGCCCAGAGATTAACCATAATGAAAAGTAATAATGAGCTGTTGGCAAGTATGCTTGTCACAATACTTAAATCAGTTGATTATTATTCTTTGGAACAGATTGAAAAGATAAGCGAAATACTGAATACGCTTGATAATCAGAATGCTTATGAAAGACTTGGATTAAGAGGGGACAGTTTTCTTTCTAATGAGTGCTTCTATAAGGCGGTTGACTGTTATAAGCAGATTATAGATGAATACAGCAATGCTGCCCCGGCAGCGTTCTTAGCAGGTGTGTACCATAATATGGGTGTTGCACTTGCAAGAATGTTCTTATATAATGAGGCTTCATACAGCTTTATGAAAGCATATGAGATAGGACAGCATAAGAATTCATACAAGTGTTACCTTGCGGCAAAGTGGTTTATGGATAAAGACGGAAGTGTTATTAATGAAGATGTGCCAGAGGAGGAGTATATCATAAGAAGAAAGATAGAACAGCTTATGGATAATGCTGCTTATCAGGACGAGATTAGAAAGCTTAATGACACAGAGAAGTATAAAAATGCAGGAGATGTGGCAGGGTATCATAAAGTATTAGATGATATTCTTACCAATTGGAAACAGGATTATTATAAATATACTGCGAGGTGATAAGACAAGTGGGATTATTCAAATTCTTAAAAAATAATTATGACAGTGATGAGGATTTAAAAGACCTTGAGGAGCTTGTGTATGAAGATGAGAATGGATTTAGAAATAAACGTTCTATTAATGATATGATACACAGCTATCAGGTGGGTTCGTATACTGGCAGTAATCATAATGATGATCTGGAAGAAGAATTATATAAGACGGCTGGCAGTGATGCATCTGATGATGAATCCAGAGGGCTGACAGAAAAGACTAAGAAACAGCAGGCAGATGCGTTAAAGGAAGAAGAAAAATATGACCACCTGCTTAACAGTATACAGGCACAGACGCTTATAAGAACAGTTGATAAGGTTAATCTTGGCGGAGCGGTCAATAATACGCAGGATAATCTTGAAGAGGTTGACACGGCAGGATTTACAGGCTCAGAGGTTGGGAGCTTTGTTAAAAGCCAGTGTGATATTATGGAGGAAGCTTCAAGATATATAGAGAATGCCAAGGTAGAATATGACAGTGTAACTGATTATTATGAGGATATACAAAGAATCGAGAATGCACCGGAAGATATAAAGCTTAAGCTTATGTATGCGGCAGACCGTGTTGATAATCTGTCGGTTGACAGGCGTATTTTTAAATCACCGGAGAACAAGCTTTCCAACAAAGTGTACCGTATGATGGAATCTTATGAGGAAGATTTTCCAGAGGCACTTGTAAAGCTGAGGCACGATGAAGAAGATTACAATACAGTATTAAAGAATGTAAGAATGATTAAGGGTGAGAGGTCAATGTATCGTATAGAGGCAAATGACCTTGTGAAAAAACAGCTTAGAATTAAGAAGTATTCAGTACTTATGCTGGCACTTCTTGTAGGGGTGTTTGTTATATTTCTTCTTATATCAGCGGCTTCACCAGATGATGAACACATTGGAATGTTCATAACAGTTGTAATACTTGCACTTACGCTTTCGCTTGGTCTGTTTGCTTATCTTAAATCAACAGAACGAAAAGTGTATGTGACAGAGGTAAAGCTTAATAAATCAACAGCACTTCTTAATAAGTACAAGATAAAGTATGTAAATGCTGTAAATGTGCTTGAATATGAATATAGCAAATATGCGGTAAAGAGTGCATTTGAGCTTGAGCAGAAGTTTCAGGCATATGTTGAGATGAAAGATGAACAGCGTAAAATACTTGAGATAACAAGTAATCTTAATGAGGCAGAAGCGGAGCTTACAGATATATTAAGACAGCTTGGTGTAATTGATACACATATATGGATAGGACAAGTTAAGGCGATACTTAATCCTAAAGAAATGGTAGAGGTAAGACATAATCTTTCCATAAGACGCCAGAAGTTAAGAGAACAGATAGAATATAATGAATCAAGAATAGAAGATGCAAGAAATAATATTAAAAATGTGACTAAAAAGAATAAGGTGCATGCCAAGGAAGCTATGCAGGTTCTTGAGATTTATGAGAAAAGACATAAGAATAATTAAAATAATACTTGCGAAATATGAGCATTGTGTTACAATTGAGAGTGGTTTTTTGCGAAATGATTAACAATGTGTAAATAGCGCAAGAAGGAGGATAAGATGAAAGAAAGACTTGATGCAATCAAAGAAAATGCGTTGTCACAGATAAAGGCAACAGATTCTCTTGATAAATTAAATGATATCAGAGTTGCTTTTCTTGGTAAAAAAGGCGAGCTTACAGAAGTTTTAAAAGGTATGAAGGAGGTAGCTCCTGAGGACAGACCTAAGGTTGGCCAGATTGTCAACGAAACAAGACAGGCAATTGAAGAAGTATTAGAGGCTGCCAAGAAAGAGCTTGCTGCCAAGAAGAGAGAGCTTCAGATGAAGGCAGAGGTAATTGATGTAACACTTCCAGCCAAGAAAGCTGAACTTGGACATAAACATCCTAATATGCTTGCGCGTGAAGAAATAGAAAAGATATTTATAGGAATGGGATACGAAGTTGTAGAAGGTCCAGAGGTAGAATATGATTATTACAACTTTGAGGCACTTAATATTCCAGCTAACCATCCAGCAAAAGATGAACAGGATACATTCTATATCAATGATAAAGTTGTTCTTAGAACACAGACATCACCTGTTCAGGCAAGAGTTATGGAAAAAGGCAGACTTCCAATAAGAATGATTTCACCTGGACGTGTATACAGAGCAGATGAAGTTGATGCAACCCATTCACCTTGCTTCCATCAGGTTGAAGGTCTTGTAATTGATGAGAACATAACATTTGCTGACCTTAAGGGAACACTTGCAGAATTCGCTAAGGAGTTATTCGGTGAAGATACTAAGGTTAAGTTCAGACCACATCATTTCCCATTCACAGAGCCTAGTGCCGAGATGGATGTAAGCTGCTTTAAATGTGGCGGCAAGGGATGCCGTTTTTGTAAGGGTGAGGGCTGGATTGAAATACTTGGCTGCGGAATGGTTCACCCACATGTATTTGAAATGTGCGGAATTGATAAAGATAAATATACAGGTTTTGCGTTTGGCGTAGGTCTTGAAAGAGTTGCCCTTCTTAAATACGAAATCGATGATATGAGATTGTTATACGAGAATGATACAAGATTCTTAAAGCAGTTCTAATTAATAATAAGTGGAGGATAAGTATGGATACATCTATTAAATGGATAAAGGACCTTGTTCCAGGTTTAGAGTGTACAAATCAGGAATTCAGAGATGCTATGACTCTTTCAGGTACTAAGGTAGAATGTTTCAATGAGCTTGATAAAAATCTGGATAAAATTGTTGTAGGACAGATTGTTTCAGTAGAAAGACATCCAGATGCAGACAAGCTTGTAGTATGTCAGGTGAATGTAGGAAATGAAACTGTTCAGATAGTTACAGGTGCTCCTAATATTGAACCAGGAACAAGTGGACAGAAAGTTCCAGTTGTTCTTGACGGCGGACGTGTGGCTGGCGGACACGATGGAAGTCCACTTCCAGAAGATGGAATTAAGATTAAAAAAGGCAAGTTAAGAGGCGTTGAGTCTTATGGAATGATGTGTTCAATTGAAGAACTTGGTTCATCAAGAGAATTCTATCCAGATGCAGCAGAAAATGGTATTTATATATTTGGTGATGATGCCAAAGTAGGAGAGAGTGCTGTAGAATATCTTGGACTTGATGATACAGTATTTGAATATGAGATTACTAACAACCGTGTAGACTGCTATAGTATCCTTGGTATCGCAAGAGAGGCAGCAGCTACATTCAGAAAGCCATTCAATCCTCCAGTTGTTAATGCTACAGGCAATAGCGAAGATGTTAATGACTATATTAAGATTGAAGTAGCAGCTAAGCAGCTTTGCAAGAGATATACAGCAAGAGTTGTTAAGAATATAAAGCTTGCTCCATCACCAAAGTGGATGCAGCACAGACTTATGACAGCAGGCATCAGACCTATTAATAACATAGTAGATATTACTAACTATGTTATGACAGAATATGGTCAGCCAATGCACGCTTATGATTATGATACAATCGCTGATAAGAAGATTATTGTAAGAACTGCTGCTGAGAATGAGAAGTTCGTTACACTTGATGGACAGGAAAGAACACTTGATTCAGAAGCACTTCTTATATGTGATGGAGAAAAGGCTATTGGTCTTGCTGGTATTATGGGTGGTGAGAACTCAATGATAACAGATGATGTTAAGACAATGCTTTTTGAAGCTGCAACATTTGATGGAACTAATATAAGAAAGTCAACTAAGAAGATTGGTTTAAGAACAGATGCTTCTGGTAAGTTTGAGAAGGGCTTAGATCCAGAGCTTGCACTTGAAGCTATGAACAGGGCCTGTGACCTTATAGAACAGTTAGGTGCAGGTGAAGTAGTTGGCGGTGTTGTTGATATATATGATGAGCCGGTATCTAAGAAGAGAATATCATTTGAACCAGATAAGTATAATGCACTTCTTGGAACAAATGTATCAAAGGAAGATATGCTTTCATATTTCAAGAGACTTGAAGTAGAATATGATGAAGCTTCTAATGAGCTTATTATTCCTACATTTAGACAGGATCTTAACAGAGATGCAGATATTGCAGAGGAAGTAGCAAGATTCTTCGGATATGATAATATTCCTACAACACTTCCAAAGGGTTCTACAACAATGGGTAAGATACCATTTGAGAGAAGTATTGAAGATGTAGCAGGTGAAGTTGCACAGTTCTGTGGATTCTCACAGGCTATGACATATTCATTTGAAAGCCCTAAGGTATTTGATAAGCTTAAGCTTGCGGCCGACTCAGAATACAGAAAGACAGTGGTTATCTCTAATCCATTAGGAGAAGATTTCTCAATAATGAGAACACTTCCTGTTAATGGTATGCTTACATCATTATCAACTAACTATAACAGACGTAATAAGAATGTTAAGTTATATGAGCTTGCAAAGGTATATCTTGCAGCAGATGATGTTAACGAGCTTCCAGATGAGAGAGTTATGTTCACGCTTGGAGCATTTGGAGATGTTGATTTCTTCCAGATGAAGGGTGTAGTTGAAGAATTCCTTGAAAGAATTGGAATGAGAGTTAAGCCGGAATACAATCCAGAGGCAGGAATTACATTCCTTCACCCAGGACGTCAGGCAGAGATTATCTATGATGGAACAAAGATTGGCTATATGGGTGAATTACATCCAGATGTAGCAGATACTTATTCATTAGGCGACAGAACATATATTGTTGTTATTGACCTTTCAATTGTAACTAAGATGGCAAGCTTTGACAGAAAGTTTGAGGGTATTGCCAAGTTCCCAGCAGTTACAAGGGATATAAGTATGGTTATGCCTAAGTCAGTTCTTGTAGGAAAGATTGAGAAGATAATCGAGAAACGCGGCGGAAGCATACTTGAGAGTTACAAGTTATTTGATATATATGAAGGTGCCCAGATTAAAGAGGGCTACAAGTCAGTAGCATATTCAATATCTTTCAGAGCTAAGGACAGAACACTTGAGGATAAGGATATCACACCAGTAATGGAGAAGATATATAAAGACTTAAGTGATAATGGAATCGAACTTCGTATGTAGTGAGCGAAAGAAAAAGCAAGCGACTGCGTAGCAGGCATTTGCTTTTTCTGAGCCACTAACGAACGAATAGTTATGCGAAGCAGAACGATGGAGCACATAAGTGCGAATTCGTGAGTATAGTGTGCAATAGAGTGCACAATCTGAATAGAGGATTATTATGGATTTACATGATTTTTATTATGATCTGCCAGAGGAACTTATAGCACAAGACCCTCTGTCAGACCGTTCAAGCTCCAGATTGATGGTTCTTGATAAGAACACAGGAGCTATAGAACACAAGATATTTAGGGATATAACAGAATATCTTAAGCCGGGTGACTGCCTTGTAATTAATGATACTAAGGTTATACCTGCAAGACTTATCGGTGAGAAAGAAGGAACAGGTGCTGCCATTGAAGTGCTTTTGTTAAAAAGACTTGAAGACAGACAGGATACGTGGGAAGTCCTTGTTAAGCCAGGAAAGAAATGCAAGGTTGGTGCAAGGATAGTATTTGGTGGCGGAAAGCTTACAGGTGAGATTAGTGATATAGTTGAGGAAGGTAACAGACTTATACAGTTTAGTTATGATGGCATATTTGAGGAAATTCTTGATGAACTAGGACAGATGCCGCTTCCACCATATATCACACATAAGCTTGAAGATAAAAACCGCTATCAGACAGTATATGCCAAGCACGAGGGTTCAGCAGCAGCACCTACGGCAGGACTACATTTTACAAAAGAACTGCTTAAACAGATAGAAGATATGGGAGTGAAGATTGCAAGAGTTACTCTTCACGTAGGTCTTGGAACATTCAGACCAGTTAAGGTTGAGAATATACTTGATCATCATATGCACTCAGAATTCTATCAGGTTGATAAAGAAGCAGCAGATATAATTAATAATACCAAGGCTAATGGTGGAAGAGTTATTGCTGTAGGAACTACAAGCACAAGAACTCTTGAATCAGTAGCTGATGAAAATGGACATATACCAGTTAAGAGTGGCTGGACAGAAATATTTATATATCCAGGTTATAAGTTTAAGGCAATAGATTGTCTTATAACTAATTTCCATCTCCCAGAATCAACTCTTGTAATGCTTGTGTCAGCACTTGCAGGAAGAGAAAATGTTCTTAATGCTTATGAAGTTGCAGTAAAAGAACGTTACAGATTCTTTAGTTTTGGGGATGCTATGTTCATTAAGTAGGCGTTAGATGTTTACAAAGTTACAATTAACTTAATAATACTAATAAATGTGAGTAGTACAGATGATCGCGGCTGCAAGTGTCGAAAGACCGCAGGTGAGGAAAGTCCGGGCTTCGCAGGGCAGGATGCCGGATAACGTCCGGTGGAGGTGACTCCTATACCGCCAGTGCTTAACACTTAGTGTTGAGCTTATTGGTAAGGGTGGAAAGGCAGTGTAAGAGACTACCGTGGTATTGGTAACAATACTGGCTATGTAAACCCCATTCGAAGCAAGACCAAATATAAAGCGATACGGCTGCCCGTCGTGCTTTTAGGTAGGTTGCTTGAGCCTGCTGGTAACAGCAGATCTAGATAGATGATCATCAGTAGTCAGGTCAAAGCCTGGCTGGACATAACCCGGCTTATAGTACTGCTCATATTTTTTTATTTAATAGGAAATTCCAATATAATTTCCTATTAAATAAAAGGCACTATGTGCCAGTTATGCGCACTCGCGTGAAGCTGTAGTTTGTCGCAAGCGACAGCACTCGTCGCGAGAATGTGCTTAGCACATTCTTTTTTATAATAGGAAATGGATGGATAGTAATGAACAATAATGATTATAAAGATAACAATGAGAACTTAAACAGTGAGAACACTGTGGATAATAAAAGCAGCCAGAACAGTGGTCATAGAAGAAGCAATGTCCAGCATACTGGCAGTAATACAGCTAACAATAACAGCCGTCACAATGTAAGAGAGGGAAGTAACAATAATTCAGAACATCACAGCAGCAATAGTAGTGAAGGACACCACAGCCACCATAGCAGTGGGGAACATCACAGCCACAGTGGTAAGAAGAGATTAACAAAACAGCAGAAAAAGAAACGTACTATAACAATTGTTTCAATAGTAGCTGCGGTTGTTGTTATTATAGGAATTATGGGTGTTAAAGGCTTATCTGATGCCAAGGGAATGTTAAAGAATGCTAATGAATTAAAGACAGAGATGAATGATATGCTTGGAGCTGTAAAAGCCCAGGATGCTGAGGCAGCTAATACAGCAGTATTAAAGCTTGACAATACAACTTATAAGATAAGCAAGACATTATCAAGCCCATTGTGGAAGATGGCAAGCCACATTCCGGTTGCAGGAAAGTATGTTAAGTCAGTAGATACACTTATAGGACTTGTTGAAGATGCATCAGATGATATTATAAAGCCGGCAGTAGCAACAATATCAGAATACCCTATGTCAGGTCTTAAAGTAGGTGATGGTTTTAGTGTAACAACAATTAATGCCTATCTTGATCTTTTAGAGCAGATACAGCCAGTGGTTAATAATATGACTGCTAAGATGAACAAGGTTGAACTTCCGGGAAGTATGGGAACAATGATATCTTCTTATAGTGATAAGATAACATCACTTATGAGTATGTACACAGATTATGAAGATTACATTCCATTAATGAAAGCATTTATCGGCGATGGAAGTGATAAGGTATATCTTCTTGCTGCACAGAATACAGCAGAGATAAGAGCTGCAGGTGGTTTCCCAGGTTCAATCGGAACAATAAGGGTTGAAGATGGTGTAATGTCAATTGGAGATTTTAATCCTGTTAATGATGTATTGGCAACATATCCACCAGATGAAGCTAATGTTACAAGAAAAGAATTAAAGATATTTAATGATACGTTAATCTATTCAAGAGATGCAAGTTTTAACCCTGATTTTGAAAGAGCTGCTCAGATATGGGCTTTGGCTTATGAAGCTAAGCACGGTGAGAGCGTTGATGGTGTGCTCTCACTTACACCGACTATTATACAGAAGGTTCTTAGAATATCAGGACCAATTACACTTCCTGATGGAACAGAGCTTAATGGTGATAATGCCGTATCAGTATTACAGTATGAGCTTTATTATAAATATCTTAGCGACAGAGGTACTAATGTTGATTATAATGAAGCTAATGAATATGTCGATGGTCTTTTTGCAGAGACAGCCAAGCAGGCAATGGCAGTATTGGTATCAGGCTTTGATTTTAAGAGAATTAATGAATATGTAGATATGTTTAATGAGGGTGTTGAGGAGAACACAATTATGCTCTGGTTCGTAGATGAGCAGGAAGAGCAGTATGCTAAGGACGCAGGTTGTTCAGGAAATCTTAATGATGACCCGGCTAATCCAGAAGCAGGAGTATTCTTCAGCTTATATGAGCCTTGTAAATTAGGCTGGTTCTTAAATATTGATACAGAGATGAGTGAGCCTGTTATTAATGCAGATGGAACAAGAAGCTATGATATTACTGTGACATTAACTAATACAATTAAAAGAAGCAATATAACAAGAGCAGGTGGTTATATTCTTGGTGGATTCGATGGTGGAATAAGAGGATTTGTTCATTTATTTGCACCAGCAGGTGGGACTATAGGTAACTTT
>ERZ791629.517-NODE-517-length-16006-cov-2.42756_pt1 | contig 16006 bp, 7 predicted proteins | sample MGYA00510057_ERZ791629 | MGnify/ENA primary metagenome ERZ791629 (study PRJEB30046, sample SAMN00715161) | human gut metagenome | study: EMG produced TPA metagenomics assembly of the A metagenome-wide association study of gut microbiota in type 2...
TTTTTGAAAAAATTGAGTAAACTTTTTTGCTTTTGGGAGGATAATTTAGCGTTAGCTAAATTTCAATCCCCGACCGACACTTCGCTAAACCATAATTTACCCCAACTTTTGATAAAGACCCTTTATAATCACTTAGCAAAGTAGTTTACTAAAAACTAAAGATAATCAATATTTCACTCTTATAATCATAAAAAGCAAATGCACAACGATAAAAACCGTTGTGCATTTTTTTAGATAATGGAAGATTTAATTTTATTAAAATTAAAGATTAGTGTAACCCATGAGGCTTAAATCTACCTCTTTGGCTACATCTCTGCCCTCACGAATTGCCCATACTACAAGCGACTGTCCTCTGTGCATATCGCCGGCTGTAAATACATTCTTTACATTTGTTGCGTGTGAGCCTTCGGCAGTGGCTACATTTGTTCTTGCGTTTACTTCTACACCAAATGCCTTTGTAACATAGCTTTCAGAGCCTAAGAAACCTGCGGCAATGAGTACAAGCTCAACATCAACAGTGTATTCCGAACCCTCGATTTCTTTCATCGTAAGTCTGCCGGTTTTTTCGTCTTTTTCAGGCTTGAGCTTTACAAGAACTGCGCCTTTGAGGTTACCCTTGTCATCTGAAATAAACTCTTTAACAGTTGTCTGGTAAACTCGTGGATCGTGACCGAATACTTCAATAGCCTCTTCCTGACCGTAGTCTGTTTTACAAACTCTCGGCCACTGCGGCCATGGATTGTCGGCAGTACGCTTGTCGGGTAATTTTGGCATCATTTCAAGCTGAAGTACAGACTTTGCACCATGACGAATACTTGTTCCGACACAGTCGTTACCTGTATCGCCGCCACCGATAACCATAACATTTTTGCCCTTTGCAGAAATGTATGTGCCATCCTTTAAGCCGTTGTCAAGCAATGCCTTAGTAGTCGATTTAAGAAAATCAACAGCAAAGTGAATACCCTTTGCATCTCTGCCTTTAACCTTAATATCTCTTGGATTTGATGCACCACAGCAGAGGATTACTCTGTCATACTCATCAAGCAGCTTTTCAGCCTTTACATTTTTGCCTACATTAACGCCTGTCTTAAATTCAACGCCCTCTTCTTTCATAATAGAAATTTTGCGGTCGATGACTTCTTTTTCAAGTTTCATATTCGGAATACCGTACATAAGCAAACCGCCTACACGGTCTGAACGCTCAAATACTGTTACCGAGTGTCCTCTTTGGTTGAGCTGGTCAGCGGCGGCAAGTCCCGAAGGACCTGAGCCGATGATTGCAATTTTTTTACCTGTTCTTACTTTTGGCGGATTTGCTTCGGCAAGTCCCTGCTCGTAAGCGTTTTCTATAATTCCATACTCGTTTGCTCTTACGGTAACAGCGTCACCGTTTGCGCCGCAGGTGCAAGCCTTTTCGCAAAGGGCAGGACAAACACGAGAGGTAAATTCAGGAAAATTGTTTGTGATTTTAAGTCTGTTGTATGCCTGCTCCCAGCAACCCTTGAAAATAAGGTCATTCCACTCGGGGACAAGGTTGTTAAGAGGACAGCCGGAGAACGCATTGCCAATCTGCATACCTGCCTGACAGAACGGAACACCACATTCCATACATCTTGCGCCCTGCTTTTCCTGATCCTTTTTGCTTAAAGGAGTGTGAAATTCATTGTAATTTTGTATTCTTTCTTTAACTGAAAATGCCTCGGCATCTTCACGATTGTAATCCATAAAACCTGTTGGCTTTCCCATTATTGTGTGCCCTCCTTACTTATTGTTGATAATCTGATAGAATGCCTCGATCTGAGCCTGTTCACTGCTAAGACCTTTTTCTTCCATAGAGGCAATCGCAGACATCATTTCTTTGTAATCATGAGGAACGATTTTCTTAAACTTTGGAAGATACTCGTCAAAGTTGTCAAGAATTTCTTTACCCTTTGCTGAGCCGGTAGCATCTGTATGTTCTTCAATGAGTGACTTGAGCTCGATGATATCGTACTTTTCCTTAACCTCAGAGAAGAGTACCATTTCCTTGTTGAGCTTGGTGTAAAGATCTCTGTCCTCGTCAAGCACATACGCTACACCGCCCGACATACCTGCCGCAAAGTTTTTGCCTGTTTTACCGATAACTACAACTCTGCCGCCTGTCATATATTCGCAGCCATGGTCGCCCACACCCTCAACAACAGCAACAGCGCCTGAGTTTCTTACGCAGAAACGCTCACCTGCAACACCGTTGATAAATGCCTTACCGCTTGTAGCACCGTAGAAAGCAACATTACCGATGATGATATTATTTTCAGCCTTAAAGGTTGAACCCTTTGGAGGATATACAATAAGTTTACCGCCTGACAAACCTTTACCAAAGTAGTCGTTGCTGTCGCCGACAAGCTCAAGTGTAAGTCCCTTTGGAATGAAAGCACCAAAACTCTGTCCGCCAGAACCGTTACATATAATTTTAAATGTATCGTCTTCAAGCTTATCGTCAAACGCTTTTGTGATTTCAGAACCGAGAATTGTACCGAATGAACGGTCTGTATTCTTAACATCAACAGTAATTGTCTTGCTCTTACCGTTTGCAAGGTTAGACTTAAACTCCTTTAAGAGTACCTTTTCGTCAAGTGTAGAATCAAGCTTAAAGTCATAAAGATTTTTCTTTTTATATTCAATCTTATTTGAAACAAAGTCAGCGTTGAGAATATTTGAAAGGTCAACCTCGGCAGCCTGTCCCTCAATATTGTCTTTTCTCTTAATAAGGTCAATTCTGCCGACAAGCTCGTCAATAGTTTTAACACCGAGCTTTGACATATACTCTCTAAGCTCCTGCGCAACAAAACGCATAAAGTTCATTACATACTCAGGTTTACCCATAAATCTCTTCCTGAGTTCAGGGTTTTGTGTAGCAACACCAAACGGGCAAGTATCAAGATTACATACTCTCATCATAGCACAGCCGAGTGTTATGAGCGGAGCGGTAGCAAAGCCGTATTCCTCAGCACCGAGAATAGCCGCAATGGCAACATCTCTGCCGTTCATAAGTTTACCGTCTGTTTCGATAACAACCTTGTTTCTGAGGTCATTCATAATAAGAGTCTGATGAGCCTCGGCAAGACCAAGCTCCCATGGCAAACCTGCATTGTAAATTGAACTTCTCGGAGCAGCACCTGTACCGCCGTCATAGCCTGAAATAAGGATAACGCCTGCGCCTGCTTTTGCAACACCTGCGGCAACCGTACCTACGCCACACTCGGAAACGAGCTTTACAGAAATTCTTGCGTCTGTGTTTGCGTTCTTAAGGTCATAAATAAGCTGTGCAAGGTCTTCTATTGAATAAATATCGTGGTGAGGAGGAGGGGAGATAAGAGATACACCCGGTGTGGAGTGTCTTGTCTTTGCAATCCAAGGATAAACCTTTTTGCCCGGAAGATGTCCGCCCTCGCCGGGCTTAGCACCCTGTGCCATTTTAATCTGAATTTCATCGGCTGATGTAAGATATTTTGAAGTTACACCAAATCTGCCCGACGCTACCTGCTTGATAGCTGAGCAACGGTTGTCGGCTGTGCCCTTTGTAAGGAGTCTTTCAAGACTTTCACCGCCCTCGCCTGAGTTTGACTTGCCATGAAGTCTGTTCATCGCAATAGCGAGTGCCTCGTGTGCCTCCTGAGAAATTGAGCCGTAAGACATAGCACCTGTTTTAAATCTGCGAACGATAGAATCAACGCTTTCAACCTCGTCAATCGGAACAGGAGTTTCGGCATAATTAAAGTCAAACAATCCTCTGATATTTACAGGGTCCATTTCTTCTGAAATCATATGAGAATACTTTTTATAAAGCTCATAGTCGCCTGTTCTTGTTGACTGCTGGAGCATATATATTGTTTGCGGATTGTAGAGGTGTTCCTCTTTGCCACTTCTGAATTTATGACTGCCTCTTGATTCAAGCTCAGGATTTGTGCTGAGTCCGAGAGGGTCAAAAGCAGATGTGTGAAGTCTGTCAACATTCTTTTCAATATCCTTTAATGTGATACCGCCTATTCTGCTGACTGTGCCTGTAAAGTAATTGTCAATAACATCTTTGCCGATACCGATTGCCTCGAAAATTTGTGAGCCATGGTATGACTGGATTGTTGAAATACCCATTTTAGATGCAATCTTAACTATGCCATGAAGAATAGCGTCATTGTAGTCATTAACAGCCGCATAGTAATCCTTGTCGAGAAGGTCATCTGCGATAAGCTCGTGGATAGTTTCCTGCGCAAGGTATGGGTTAATAGCACTTGCACCGTAGCCAAGAAGTGTAGCAAAATGATGTACCTCTCGTGGCTCGCCGCTTTCAAGAATGATAGCGCATGATGTTCTTTTCTTGGTAACAACTAGGTGCTGGTGAACTGCCGAAACCGCAAGCAATGACGGAATAGCAAGGTGGTTTTCGTCAACGCCTCTGTCCGAGAGGATGATGATGTTTGCACCCTCGCTGAAAGCCTTGTCTGTTTCAATAAAAAGTCTGTTGATAGCCTTTTTAAGGCTTGTGTTTTTATAATAAAGAATCGGAACGGTGGCAACCTTAAAGCCGTTGATATTCATATTTTTGATTTTGAGAATATCTGTTGAAGTAAGGATAGGGTTGTGAATCTTGATTACCTTACAGTTTTCTGGTTTTTCTTCAAGTATGTTGCCGTCCTCACCAATGTAAATTGTAGTTGATGTTACAACTTCCTCACGAATTGCATCAATAGGTGGGTTTGTAACCTGAGCGAAAAGCTGCTTAAAGTAATTAAACAAAGGCTGCGGTTCTTTTGAAAGTACAGCAAGCGGACTGTCTGTGCCCATTGCCGAAATCGGCTCGCTTGCATTTTTAGCCATAGGGAGGATAGATGTCATAACCTCTTCGTAGGTATAGCCAAACGCTTTCTGAAGTCGCTGTCTTTCATCGTAAGAGTGTTCCTCAACCTTTACATTCGGAATCTTGAGGTCTTTAAGACGAACAAGGTTGCTGTCGAGCCACTCGCCGTACGGCTGTTTAGATGCGTAGTATTCCTTAAGCTCGTCATCATCAATGAGCTTGCCCTGTACTGTATCAACAAGGAGCATTTTGCCCGGACGGAGTCTTTCCTTTGTAACGATTTTTGCAGGGTCAATAGGAAGTGCGCCAACCTCTGAAGAAAGGATAAGGTTGTTGTCATCTGTAATGTAGTATCTTGACGGACGAAAAGTCAAGAACCGCACCCATAATATCACCATCAGAGAAAAGAATTGATGCAGGGCCGTCCCATGGTTCCATCATTGTAGCGTAGTACTGGTAAAAATCTTTCTTTTTCTGAGAAATTGTGTGGTTTCTGTCCCAAGGCTCAGGAATTGTAATCATAACGGCAAGAGGAAGCTCCATACCGCTCATTACTAAAAATTCAAGTGTGTTGTCGAGCATAGCCGAGTCTGAACCCTCGGTATTTACAACAGGGATAACCTTGTCGAGGTCGCCTTTGAGGTGCTCTGACTTCATTGTTTCCTCACGAGCAAGCATTTTGTCTGCATTGCCCCTGATTGTATTGATTTCACCGTTGTGAACAATCATTCTGTTTGGATGAGCTCTCTGCCAGCTTGGGTTTGTGTTGGTAGAAAATCTTGAGTGAACCATAGCAATGGCTGACTCATAATCGGGGTCTTGCAGGTCGGTAAAGAACCTTCTTAACTCGCCTACAAGGAACATACCTTTATATACAATAGTTCTGCTTGAGAGCGAAACTACATATGTATCTTCGTTGCTCTGCTCAAATACTCGTCTTGCAACATAGAGCTTGCGGTCGAAAGGCAAGCCTTTCTTAACACCTTTCGGACGCTTGATAAAGCATTGCATAATATGAGGCATACATTCTACTGCTCGTTTGCCGAGTATATCAGGGTTTGAAGGAACATTTCTCCAACCGAGAATCTCAAGTCCCTCTTTTTCCGCAATAATTTCAAACATTTTTTTAGCCTGATTTCTTGCAAGCTCGTTTTGAGGGAAGAAGAACATACCTACGGCATAATCTCTCTCTGCAAGCAGCTTAATGCCAAGATCTCTTTCGGCTACTTTTTTGAAAAACTTGTGTGAAATCTGGAGCAAAATACCTACACCGTCACCTGTTTTGCCTTCGGCGTCCTTACCTGCTCTGTGCTCAAGGGTTTCTACAATAGTAAGAGCATTTGCAACAGTATCGTGAGATTTGATACCGTTAATGTTTACAACCGCACCGATACCGCAGTTGTCGTGCTCAAACTGTGGAGAATAAAGACCCTTAAAGTCCTGTCTGTTTGAGATTTGTTCCAATTTAATTCACCCTTTCCCGCCCAATTCTTCAACATTCACGGTGTACGGCATACTATATAATATAGTATAGTATAGAGCACCAAGCACCGCAAATGGATTGAGCTGACTAAATACATTTTATATTTTTGCTAAAAACATATCAATTATATGTAAAATGTATGTATTGAAATAAAGCTGTCATAAAACAGCACATTTGCAATAACTTTATTATATAGCCTGTTATTATAGATGTCAATAGAAAATGCAATATTTTTATTTCAAACTTTCATATTTTTTAAAAAAGCAGGAAAAAACCCGATAAAGCACCATATAAATGCAAGCCGCTTGCAAGAAAAATACTTAAACTTGCAAATCTTAAAAATATTTTTTAAAAAATTTTAAAAAAGCTATTGACAAATAATTCAAAAGGGTTTATACTACAACCAATGACAAACAGCAAGGGCGCTGTGAGCCGAAAGGTTCGCAGTGCCTTTTTGTTTTCTAAAAATAATTTCTTTAAAAAACGGATAGGAGAGATTAAAATGGCAAAAGTTCCCGAACTATTTGGCAGTATGGTGTTTAACGATCAGATGATGCTTGAGCGTCTTCCAAAGGCTACTTATAAAGCACTTAAGAAGACAATCCAGAACGGTGAGCCACTCGGAGAAGGCGTAGCAAATGTAGTTGCAAGTGCAATGAAAGACTGGGCTATTGAAAAGGGCTGCACACACTACACACACTGGTTTCAGCCGATGACAGGTATTACAGCAGAAAAGCATGACAGCTTTATCACACCAAACGGTGACGGTCAGGTTATTATGGAATTCTCAGGTAAAGAGCTTGTAAAGGGCGAGCCTGACGCATCTTCTTTCCCAAGCGGCGGTATTCGTGCTACTTTTGAGGCAAGAGGCTACACAACTTGGGACCCGACTTCATATGCTTTTGCTAAGGACGGTACACTTTACATTCCGACAGCATTCTGTTCATATACAGGCGAGGTTCTCGATAAGAAAACTCCACTTCTCCGTTCAATGGAGAGAATCAGCACTGAGGCTTGTAAGGTTCTTAATCTTCTCGGCAAGACTGATGTTACAAGAGTTACAACAACAGTTGGCCCTGAGCAGGAGTACTTCCTTATAGATAAAGATGTTTACGATCAGAGAAAAGACCTTATTTATACAGGCAGAACACTTTTCGGTGCAAAAGCACCAAAGGGACAGGAGCTTGACGACCATTACTTCGGTGCAATCAAGACAAGAGTTGCAGCTTTCATGGCTGACCTTGACAATGAGCTTTGGAAACTCGGTATTCTTGCTAAGACAAAGCACAACGAGGTTGCTCCTTCTCAGCACGAGCTTGCTCCTATTTTTACAACTACAAATATTGCAACCGACCACAACGAGCTTACAATGGAGGTTATGAAGAAAATTGCCGAGAAGCATGGTCTTGTTTGCCTCCTCCACGAAAAACCATTTGCAGGTGTAAACGGTTCCGGTAAGCACAACAACTGGTCAATTTCTACAAATACAGGCGAAAACCTCCTCGATCCGGGCAAAACTCCTGAAACAAATATTCAGTTCCAGCTTTTCCTCGCAGCTATCGTAAAGGCTGTTCACGAGTATCAGGATCTTTTAAGAATTTCTGTTGCATCGGCAGGCAACGATCACCGTCTTGGCGCTAACGAAGCACCGCCTGCAATCATTTCAATGTATCTCGGCGATGACCTCGGCGCTTTGGTTGAATCTATCATCAACGGTACAGAGTATGTAAGTAAGGGCAAAGTTAAGATGTCAACAGGTGTTGATGTTCTTCCAGACTTCAAGAAAGATACATCAGATCGTAACAGAACATCACCTTTTGCTTTCACAGGCAACAAGTTTGAGTTCAGAGCACTCGGTTCGGCACTCAACATTGCTTGTCCGAACATTATGCTCAACACAATGGTTGCTGAGGAGCTTTCTGAGTTCTACGATGAGCTTAAGGATGCATCAGACCTTGATGCAGCTGTTAAGGCTCTCATTAAAAAGACATTTACAGAGCATCAGGCTATTATCTTCAACGGCAACAACTACGCTCCTGAGTGGGTTGAAGAGGCAGAGAAGAGAGGTCTTCTTAACCTCAAGTCACTTCCTGATGCAGTTGAGCATTACATTGATCAGAAGAACCTTGACCTCTTTACAAAGAATAAGATTTACTCAGTAGATGAAGTTCATGCAAGATATGAAATTGAGCTTGAAAACTATGCTAAGATTATCAACATTGAGGCACTTACAATGATTGATATGGCTAAAAAGGATATGATTCCTGCCGTAACATCATATGTAAGAGAGCTTACAGATACAGCACTTGCTAAGAAAGCTCTTTCAGACGCAATCCCAACTTCAGTTGAGGAAGACCTCATTACAAGTCTTTCAAACAAACTTGTTTGCTTCAGCAAAAAGACAGCAGAGCTTGAGAACGCTGTTATCGGTGCAAGCGAATATGAGGGCGATGTTCTTGCTTACGCAAAGTATTACAGAGAGAGCGTGTTCTCTGTAATGACAGAACTTCGTGCAATCGGTGACGCAATGGAAACAGAAACAGCCGCTGATTACTGGCCATATCCTTCATACGGCGAAATGCTTTACGGTGTATGATTGATTGACTGATTTTTAAATTTTAAATTTGGTGACACAATGGCGTGTAACGAACAGTAGTAAACTGTTCGGTGCACGCCGTTTTTGTTATTTAAAAAAAGGAGAGATCTATATGGCAGACTTAATCTATGGTAGCTCGGGCGTATGGTTTATGATAGGCGCCTTGCTTGTATTCTTTATGCAATGTGGATTTGCAATGGTAGAAACAGGCTTTACACGAGCAAAAAACGCAGGTAATATCATTATGAAAAACCTGATGGACTTCTGTATCGGTACAGTTGTTTTCAGCTTACTTGGTTTTGGACTTATGATGTCCGAAAACTATGTAGCAGGTTTCATTGGTATTCCAAGTCTTACAATGTTTACGGATTGGACAAACTTTGATTGGAACACATTTGTATTCCAGCTTGTATTCTGTGCCACTGCCGCTACTATCGTATCAGGCTCAATGGCAGAGCGTACAAAGTTCTCTGCATACTGTGTATACAGCGCAGTAATTTCACTCGTTGTTTATCCTATCGAGTCAGGCTGGGTTTGGAACAGTCAGGGTTGGCTTGCTCAGCTCGGTTGTATTGACTTTGCAGGTTCTATCGTAATTCATATGGTTGGCGGTATCTCTGCTCTTGTAGGCGCAATCATTCTCGGACCTCGTATCGGTAAGTATGGCAAAAACGGTAAGGTAAACGCTATTCCGGGTCATAGCATCACACTTGGTGCTTTGGGTGTATTTATCCTTTGGTTTGCTTGGTACGGATTTAACGGTGCAGCTGCCGAAGACGGCGCAAGACTCGGTCAGATTCTTCTTACTACAACAATCGCACCTGCTGTTGCAACAGTAACTTGTATGATCTTTACATGGATTAAGAACGGCAAGCCTGATGTTTCAATGTGTCTTAACGCATCTCTTGCAGGTCTTGTAGCAGTTACAGCAGGCTGTGCAGATGTAGACGCTATCGGTTCTGCAATCATTGGTATTGTATCAGGTATTCTCGTAGTAGTAGCAGTAGAATTTGTAGACATTAAGCTCAAGATAGATGACCCTGTCGGTGCATTTGCAGTACATGGCGTAAACGGTATGTGGGGCGGTCTTGCAGTAGGTCTTTTCGCAACAGGCAACGGTCAGGACGGTATCACAGGTCTTTTCTATGGCGGCGGTTTTGCACAGCTCGGTAAGCAGGCTCTCGGTATCCTTTGCGTAGCCGCTTGGACAGTTGTTTGTATGATTATCGTATTTACAATCATCAAAAAGACAATCGGTCTTCGTGTAACTAAGGAAGAAGAAATGAAAGGTCTTGACATTTGCGAGCACGGTCTTGTAAGTGCATATGCAGACTTTATGCCAATCGGCGTTGGTACAGCTTCACTTGATGAAACCTTTGATGTAGAGGACAATGTTCCTGTTACAAAGGCAGTGCCTGTTCAGCTTGCAGGCAAGTATGATATGGCTAACGACGGGACAAAGATTACTAAGATTTATATTCTCCTCAACGAGTCAAAGCTCGAGGCACTCAAGGAAGAAATGGATAAGCTCGGCATTACAGGTATGACAGTATCTCAGGTACTCGGCTGCGGCGCTCAGAAGGGCAAGGCAGAGTATTATCGTGGTGTTGCCATTGAAAGCAACTTACTTCCTAAGATGAAAGTTGAAATTGTAGTTTGCAAAGTTCCTGTAAAGGCTGTTGTAGATGCAGCTGTAAAGGCTCTGTATACAGGTCACATCGGTGACGGCAAGATCTTCATTTATGATGTTGAAGATGTTGTAAAGGTAAGAACAGGCGAAACAGGCTACGATGCAATGCAGGATATTGAGTAATCCTTATTACATTACCTATCCTTTTTAATTCACATAAACCGAAAGGGCTGACGCAGAAATGTGTCAGCCCTTTTGGGTGTTTATCAAAGGATGGAGTGAATTATGTTTATCGAATTATCGGTCGGGTAACAAAGTAAGGCAAAAGCCAAAATTTCTGTTCCAAATATAAAAGTTTGGTCAACCTTTTTTAAAGGGTTGACCTGAATTTTAAATTTATTAATGTTACTCTAACATTGAGCGTAGAACAGATGAGTATTCACAAACAATTTAACAAAAATAAAAGGTCTACTGTCAAAGACAATAGACCTTTGGTGCCGGTGACCGGACTTGAACCGGTACGGTATCGCTACCGGCGGATTTTGAGTCCGCTACGTCTGCCAATTCCATCACACCGGCAAATACAAATTAATTATACAGTATTAATTTAAAAAAATCAAGTGTAAATTTCATTTCTTTTTAAATTTCCATAAATATTCCCTTACAGAATATAAAACAGCATAAAAACAGGAAATTTTACATTTTTTTAATTTTTAATATCATTTTAGTTGCTTATTTAAAAAAATTATATTATAATATATCTGTATTTTTATTAGCAGTCAAGGCTGCAATTTATGGAGGAATGTCAAATGGATAAAAAAGAGCTTCTTTATGAAGGTAAAGCAAAAAAAGTATTTTCTACAGAGAATCCTGACTACTGTATAGTTTCTTACAAAGATGACAGTACTGCTTTTAACGGTGAGAAAAAGGGCACAATCATCGGTAAGGGTGTTGTAAACAACCGTATGAGCAACTTTATGTTTAAGCTCCTTGAGGAAAAGGGTATTCCTACTGATTTTGTAGAAGAGCTTAACGACAGAGATACTGTTCTTAAAAAGGTTGAAATCGTACCTCTCGAGGTTATCGTAAGAAATAAGGCAGCAGGCAGCCTTTCAAAAAGACTTGGTCTTCCTGAGGGCACACCAATGAAAACTCCTGTTCTTGAGTTCTGCTATAAGAACGATGAGCTTGGCGACCCTATGGTAAACGAATACCACATTCTTGCAGCAGGCTTTGCTACTAAGGAAGAGATTGATACTATTTCAAAGTACGCTCTCAAAATTAACGAAATTATGATTGACTTTTTTAAGGAGTGCAAGGTTGACCTTATCGACTTTAAGATTGAGTTCGGCAGATACAAGGGCGAAATTCTCCTTGCTGACGAAATCTCTCCTGATACTTGCCGTTTCTGGGATATGGATACTCAGGAAAAACTCGACAAGGACCGTTTCCGCAGAGATATGGGCGGTGTTGAAGAGGCTTATGCCGAGATGATGAAGCGTATCGGCTTAGCATAATAATCTGTTTAAATATACATTTACAAATCCCGTTTTCGGGCATTAGTTTGATATTTTTACGGATGGTGGCGCTTTTTGAAAAATTCTTTCGATAATTACGCAAAAGAAGGACTGCACGAGGAATGCGGTGTTTTCGGAATATTTAGTGACGGCACAATTAACCCTGCCTATGCTTGCTACAACGGCTTGCTTGCTTTGCAGCATCGTGGTCAGGAAAGCTGTGGTATTGCCGTTACCGATGACGGTGTAATAGATTATCATAAGGATATGGGACTTGTTACCGAGGTTTTTAATAACCGTATTCTTGACTCTTTGCAAGGTCAGATGGGTATTGCTCATGTCCGTTATTCGACTGCCGGTGGCTCTGTGCTTGAAAATTCACAACCTCTCGTTATGCGTTATGTCAAGGGTACGCTTGCTGTGGCTCACAACGGCAACCTTACCAACGCCCTCGAAATTCGCAGTCAGCTTGAACAGACAGGTGCTATTTTTCAGACCACTATTGACTCTGAGGCTATCTGTTATGTTATTGCAAGAGAAAGACTTAAATGTCATTCTGTTGAGGAGGCAGTTGCCCGCACAATGAGGGTTATTAAGGGTGCATATTCTCTGCTTGTTATGAGCCCGAGAAAGCTGATTGCTGCTCGTGACCCACATGGTTTTCGTCCTCTTTGCATGGGTAAATACAATGATTCCGTAGTGTTTGCAAGCGAGAGTGCTGCTCTTGACGCCTGCGGAGCAAAGTTTATTCGTGATATTGAACCCGGCGAAATTGTTGTGGTGGATAATAATGAAATCCGCAGTATTAAGCCGGACTTTGGAGAAGAAAAAAAGCAGTCGCTTTGTATTTTTGAATATATTTATTTTGCCCGCTCCGATTCCTTTATTGACGGCATAAGCGTTTATGAGGCAAGAAAACAGGCAGGCAGAATTTTGGCAAGGGAGTTTCCTGTTGATGCCGATATGGTAGTCGGCGTGCCCGAGTCGGGTATTGACGCAGCTATCGGTTACAGCGAGGAATCGGGAATCCCTTATGAAAAAGCTATTGTAAAAAACAGCTATATAGGCAGAACTTTCATTAAACCCAGTCAGAAAGAGCGTATGAAGAGTGTGCGCATAAAGCTGAACCCTATTGCCGATAAAATCAAGGGTAAGCGTGTTGTTATTATTGATGACAGCATTGTGCGTGGTACTACTGTTGACAGAATCGTCACTATGCTCCGTGAAGCAGGTGCAAAAGAAGTTCATATGCGCATCAGTTCGCCCCCTTTTATGTGGCCATGCTACTACGGTACGGATATTCCGTCAAGAGGAGAGCTTATCGCCTGCAACCATACGGTTGAAGAAATCCGTCAGCTCAGCGGTGCGGATTCGCTTGGTTATTTGCCCGCAGACAGCTTGCGTGAAATGCTCCACAATGCTCCTATCGGCTTTTGTGACGCTTGTTTCAGCGGTAATTATCCTGCTGAAATTACCAAAAAGACCTTTAAGGGCAAAGAGCGTGGCGGTATGAATTTTGATAAGAAATGCTGATAATTCTAAATTCTGAAAGGATTTACTAATATGATTAAGGATACCTATGAATCACCTTTGTCTGCAAGATATGCAAGCAAAGAAATGAAATATATCTTTTCTCCCGATATGAAATTCCGTACTTGGAGAAAACTTTGGATTGCTCTTGCTGAGGCTGAAATGGAACTTGGACTTCCTATCACTCAGGAGCAGATTGACGAGCTTAAGGCTCACGCTGACGATATTAACTATGAGGTTGCTCAGGAGAGAGAAAAGCTCGTTCGCCATGATGTAATGTCACATGTTTATGCTTACGGTGTACAGTGCCCTAACGCAAAGGGTATTATTCACCTTGGCGCAACTTCTTGCTATGTAGGCGACAATACAGATATTATTATTATGACAGAGGGCTTAAAGCTCATCAGAAACAAGCTCATTACAGTAATTCGTAATCTTGCTAAATTTGCAGATGAGTACAAGGCTCTTCCTACACTTGCATTCACACATTTTCAGCCTGCTCAGCCAACAACAGTAGGCAAGAGAGCAACTCTTTGGTTACAGGAATTGCTTATGGACCTTGAAGATGTAGAGTATCAGCTTTCAAAGGCTAAGCTGCTCGGTTCAAAGGGTACAACAGGTACTCAGGCAAGCTTTTTGGAGCTTTTCGAGGGCGACCACGAAAAATGTAAGGCACTCGACAAGAAAATTGCTCAGAAAATGGGCTATAATTCTTGCTTTGCCGTTTCAGGTCAGACCTACTCAAGAAAGCTCGATTCTCAGTTTTTAAATGTACTCGCAGGCATTGCTCAGAGTGCGTCTAAATTCTCAAACGATATTCGTCTTTTACAGCACCTTAAAGAGGTTGAAGAGCCGTTTGAAATGAATCAGATCGGTTCATCGGCAATGGCTTACAAGCGCAATCCTATGCGTTCGGAGCGTATCGGCTCACTTTCTCGTTATGTAATGTGTGATGTATTAAACGGTTATTTCACAACTGCTACACAGTGGTTTGAGAGAACTCTTGATGACTCGGCTAACAAGCGTTTGAGTATTCCTGAGGCATTCCTTGCCGTTGACGGTATTCTTTCACTTTACGCAAATGTTGCCGACGGTCTTGTGGTATATCCAAAGGTTATTGAACAGCGCCTCAGAAAAGAGCTGCCGTTTATGGCTACCGAAAATATTATGATGGACGCAGTTAAGTACAGAGGTGCTGACAGACAGCAGCTCCACGAGAGAATTCGTGTTCATTCAATGGCTGCATCTAAGGTTATTAAGGAAGAGGGCGGCGAAAACGACCTCTTAGAGAGAATTGCCAACGATGAGGCTTTCGGCGTAACTTTAGAGGATCTCGAAAAGATTTTACAGCCTGAAAAATATACAGGCAGGGCAAAAGAGCAGACCGAGGATTTCCTCGCAGAAATGGTACAGCCTGTTCTTGATAAATATGCTGACATTGAGTCAGACAAGCCTGAAATCAATGTATAAAACTAATACATTTGTATTTATATATTAAGGAGTTTTACAAATTATGGTTAAAGCAATAGTAGGTGCAAACTGGGGAGATGAAGGTAAGGGTAAAATTACCGATGTTCTCGCAAATGACAGTGACATTGTAATTCGCTTTCAGGGCGGTGCAAATGCAGGTCATACTATCGTAAATGAATATGGCAAGTTTGCTTTGCATCAGCTCCCATCCGGTGTATTTCATCAGAATATTACTAATATTATTGGCAACGGCGTTGCTTTCAGCGTTGAAAATTTCGTAAAAGAAATCGCTGAGCTTGAGAGCAGAGGAGTACCAAAGCCAAAGATTATTATTTCAGACAGAGCGCAGATAGTTATGCCTTATCATGTTGCTTTTGATTGTTACGAGGAGGAGCGCCTCGGCAAAAATTCCTTTGGCTCTACAAAGAGCGGTATTGCTCCGTTCTATTCAGACAAATACTCAAAAATCGGTTTCCAGATTAACGAGCTTTACGATGATCCTGATTCTCTCAGAGAGAAAATCAGACACGCTCTCGGCATTAAAAATGCTATTCTCAAGAATCTCTACAACAAGCCTGAGATTACAGAGGAAGAAGTATTTGATAAGTTAATGGAATACAAAGAGGCACTTGCTCCTTATGTTGGAGATACTTTTGAGTTTATTCATAATGCGCTCAAAGATGGCAAGAATATTCTTTTGGAGGGTCAGCTTGGCTCACTTAAGGATACTGACTTTGGTATCTATCCAATGGTTACATCTTCAAATACAATCGCCGGCTACGGTGCAGTAGGCGCAGGTATTCCGCCATACGAGATTAAAGAGGTTATCACTGTTGTTAAGGCTTACTCAAGTGCAGTAGGCGCAGGTGAATTTGTTTCTGAAATTTTTGGCGAAGAGGCAGATGAGCTCAGAAGAAGAGGCGGCGACGGCGGCGGATACGGA
>ERZ791629.521-NODE-521-length-15942-cov-2.4199_pt1 | contig 15942 bp, 14 predicted proteins | sample MGYA00510057_ERZ791629 | MGnify/ENA primary metagenome ERZ791629 (study PRJEB30046, sample SAMN00715161) | human gut metagenome | study: EMG produced TPA metagenomics assembly of the A metagenome-wide association study of gut microbiota in type 2...
TGTAGCGGCTGTATTTTAGCCGCTTACGTGTCCGCTACGGCTACAAGCAGCGAGAGCGTGCCCAGCGGTAATATAGTAAAACTACACAACGTCCGTATGAGCCTAGTACACTATCCTGCACTTATTTCTATCTACATGCTCCATAATAAATCCGCCCACATTCTTCTTGATATTCTCAGGCATATCATTACTATTAAGCATTACAACCATTTGCTTCCCATTAAACAACATATAATATCCATATTTGAAATATACAGTTGTGAATTGTTCCCATTCGTAAGTATATATTAAATTATGGTCTGGAATATCAGCAAGTATCGCGTTATCCATTAATGTTATTGTGCAGGGAGCATCTTCTGATGAATCTCTGTGCTTCAAGTGGTAATTAACGCTTGATTTGAACTGGAATGCAAATATGTATATAGGATAGAACCAGCATATTGCATATATAATTAATAAAAATGTGTTGTATCTGCCAGAGGCAAGCATAATTATTGAGATAACGGCAGGAACCCACGAAAGTATAAGTTCGACAGGGTTTCTTAAAAATCTGTTCCAGAATACAATCTTTTTGTAATCATTGCCTGAAGCTTTCAGGGTAGTATTATATTTGTAAATATTATCCATAAATTCTCCTGTTCTTACATAGTAATGTGCTGCAATATTTTAATTAAGTGTTCTGCATACACCAGTTGGAAAACACTTGCAGAATGAGTTTATAAAATCTGCATAAAAACATAATATTCATAATATCACGCATAGTTTAATAAAACAATTAAAAATTGAATTTCATTTCGTATGTAATTTAAAAAATATATAAAAACAGTTCCCAAACTGGTATAAATATTATATAATTAGTCTATGTAAAACATTCTGGAGGCAGGAGTTTTGGGAGAGACTAATAAGAAGTTTGAAGTGTTGTCAGAGTTGATAGAAAGCCTTGAGTCAAGAGATACATTTCAGCATACAGTAGAACTAATATTACATAAGACTATAGCATACATTAATGCTGATTGTATTGCATTGCTTCAGAAGGGTTCAGATGATGAATGGACAGTAATTGCATCTGAGGGTGAATGTATAGAGGAAGCTAAGAAATGCGATGTTATGGCACTGAATGGTGAGAACAGCATAAGCGTTCCTATTAGGATTAATGACATAGATGCTATGCATTTTGTCATATATGATAAGAACAATATAAAGCTATGGTCCGATAATGAGGACAATATGCATTTTATATATGATGTTACAGGTATTATTCAGAGTATTGCCCAGATGAGAGTAACTAATAATTCACTGCTTTCATCATATGAAGTCTTAAAGGATATTCTTAATAACATAGGTTCAGGTATTATTGTATGTGATACTGCTACAGGCAATATTCTGTTTGAGAATAAGGTGGCGGCTGAGTCGAAGGAGATTAAAGATACAATAAAAGAATGTATGCAGGATATTCTTGTACCGACAGAAGAAGATGTAGAGAAGACACTTGAAGAATATATTAATAATGCTGAGGGCAATAATATTGATGGATATTATGATTTTTCTGATTATACAAGAGAATACATAAGACCTGTGGAGAAGTATAATGCTGAGTCAGGTCTGTGGTTTGAAGTAAGATTTACCAAGCTTATATGGATAGATGCAAATGAGGTAATTGTATGTACAGCTTCTGATATAACACAGAAGAAAAAGAATCAGCAGAAGATTGAATTTCAGGCACATAACGATTTCCTTACCGGTCTTTATAATCGTATGAAGTGTGAGTCAGACTTAAAGACTATAATTAACGAAGCTATAAGAGATGGTGTTAAGGGGGCGGTTTTGTTTATCGACCTTGATGATTTCAAGCACATTAATGATGGCCTTGGACACCAGTATGGAGATATTCTTTTACAGCAGATTGCGGCAGGACTTCAGAGTATAGTAGGTCTTAGAGGCAGATGTTACAGAATGGGTGGTGACGAATTTGTTGCCATAGTAATGCCTGATATGTTCCTTGAATTAGAGAGAATTGCCAATAAGGTTAAAGAGATATTTAACAAACCGTGGTATCTTATGGAGACAGAATATTTCTGTACTATGAGTATGGGTATTGCGGTATTTCCAGATGACAGCAAAGATGTACACGAGATTATCAGAATGGCTGATATAGCAATGTATGAGTCTAAGAAGAATGGTAAGAATGGATATTCTTTTTATGATGTGTGCAACAAACAGAATTCTGTAAGACGCCTTGATATTGAAAATAATATGCGGCAGGCTGTTGCGACAGGAATTGATGAATTCGTTGTATTCTACCAGCCTGTAGTTGATATTAACACAGAGGAATGTGCATCGTGCGAAGCACTGGTAAGATGGGACAGTAAGTCGCTTGGATTTATGGGTCCGGGTGATTTTATTCCGCTTGCTGAATATCTTGGACTTATAACTTCAATTGGTGATTATGTTCTTGAGGAAGCCTGCAGACAGTGCAGATACTGGAATGAACATGGTATGCCGGATTTCCATATCAATGTTAATCTGTCGGTTGTCCAGCTTCTTCAGAAAGATATAGTAGATACAGTAGCTAAAGTGCTTAAGAAGACAGGAGTTAATCCTAGGAATATCGTGCTGGAGATTACAGAGAGCTTTGCTATTAATGATATGGACAGGGTTCTTAATATAATTAATGGCATAAGGGAATTAGGACCAAAGATAGCTCTTGATGATTTCGGTACAGGATATTCATCACTTAACTACATTAAACAGCTTCCTTTTGATATTATTAAAGTTGACAAGACATTTATTGATGATATAACGGAAGATGAGTATGCACAGGCATTCATTAAGCTTATAGTTGAATTGTCTGCTACTATAGGAACTAAGATAGTTGTAGAAGGTGTTGAGGATAAGAGCCAGTTGGATATATTAAGAGAGCTGGGTGTTGACTTCATACAGGGATACTATTATGGTAAACCTGAACCTGCTTACGAGTTTGAAAGATTAAATTTTAAGGGGAGGATTAATATATGAGAATGTTGATTAAGAACGGAAGAGTTATTGACCCTGCAAGTAACACTGATGACATTAGGGATATTCTTGTTGAAGATGGGGTTATAGCAGAAGTGGCAAAGGATATTGACAAGGCAGCAGATACAGTTATTGATGCTAAGGGCTGTATGGTTATGCCAGGACTTGTGGATTTACATGTACATTTCAGAGAACCAGGCTTTGAACATAAGGAAACAATAAGAACTGGTGCAAGAGCTGCGGCAAGAGGTGGATTTACAACAGTGTGTCCAATGCCTAATACTAAGCCTACAATTGACAGCGTTGAGATGGTTGAATACATAAAGAATAAGTCAGAAGAAGTAACAGATATTAATATTCTTCCTATAGCAGCTATGACAGCAGGTCAGGACGGAGAGTATATAACTGATTATGAGAGGCTTTATGAGGAAGGAGCTGTAGCAGTAAGCGAGGATGGGAAGTCTGTTATGAATGCTAGAGTAGCAAGACAGGCTATGAGGCTTGCGGCAGAAGTAGGAATACCGGTATTTGCACATTGTGAAGATAAGGATCTTGCAGCAAGGGGAGTTATGAATGCCGGCAATAAAGCAAGAGAACTTGGATTTTACGGAATTATGAATTCTGTAGAAGATATTATGGTGGCAAGAGATTTACTCCTTGCTAAGAATACGGGTGCCAAGCTTCATATATGCCATGTTTCAACAGAGGACAGCGTAAGAATGATAGCGGCAGCCAAGAAAGAAGGTCTTGATGTTACAGCAGAGGTAACGCCACACCATTTAACACTTACAGAAGATGATATTAATGAAGATGATGCTAACTACAAGGTTAATCCGCCATTAAGAACTAATAAGGATAAAGATATGCTTATTAAGGGCCTTAAGGACGGAACAATAGACATAATTGCAACAGACCACGCACCACATCATCTTACAGAGAAAGACAGAGGTTTTGTAGAAGCACCATTTGGAATATCAGGTCTTGAAACAGCTGTTGCTATTATAATGACAGATCTTGTTAAGAAAAATGTTATTACACCTCTTGAGATGGCAGATAAGATGAGTTATACACCTGCTAAGATTATCGGTATAGACAAGGGAACACTTCTTGTTGGCAAGACTGCTGATATTACTATAATTGATCCGGATGCAGAGTATGTTATAGACAGTAAGACATTTGCTTCAAGAGGCAAGAACACTCCATTTAACGGCAAGAAGGTAAGTGGTGAGATTAAGTATACAATAGCTGGTGGTAAGATTGTATATTCTAATATCAACGGAACAGAAGTTATTATTGATAAAGATGTTCCAAAGTTGTAATATAAGATAGATTAATTGATATGTAAGGAGAATATAGATGATTAACAAATTAGTTGACAAAATCGTTAAGACAAATGCACCTGTAGTTGTAGGCTTAGATCCTATGATGAAGTATATTCCAGAGCATGTTCAAAAGGAAGCTTTTGAGCAGTATGGAGAAACTCTTGAAGGTGCGGCAGAAGCTATCTGGCAGTATAATAAGGCAATCATTGATAATATATATGATATTGTACCAGCAGTTAAGCCACAGATTGCTATGTATGAGCAGTTCGGTATTGAAGGACTTAAGGTGTTTAAGAAGACTGTTGATTATTGTCACGAGAAGGATATGGTTGTAATCGGTGATGTTAAGAGAGGCGATATAGGTTCAACATCTGAGGCTTATGCAGTAGCACATCTTGGAAAGGTTAAAGTTGGTTCTAAGCTTTTAACACCATTTGATGAAGATTTTGCAACAGTTAATCCATATCTTGGTTCTGACGGAATTAATCCATTTATTAAGGTATGCAATGAGGAAGACAAAGGTATATTTATCCTTGTAAAGACTTCTAATCCTTCAAGTGGAGAATTTCAGGATCAGCTTATAGACGGCAAGCCATTATATGAGCATGTAGGTGCTAAGGTTAATGAATGGGGAAGCCAGTGTATGGGCGATACTTATAGTAATGTAGGTGCGGTAGTTGGTGCTACATATCCAGAGATGGGTAAGGTATTAAGAAAGGTTATGCCAAAGGCTTATATCCTTGTTCCTGGTTACGGGGCACAGGGTGGCAAGGCTGAAGACCTTACAGCATTCTTTAACCCAGACGGACTTGGCGCGATAGTTAATAGTTCAAGAGGAATTATAGCTGCATATGCTAAAGATGAGTATGCTAAGTTTGGAGCTAAGAATTTCGGTGAAGCTTCAAGACAGGCAGCTCTTGATATGATTGCAGATATTAATGGAGCACTTGGAAAGTAAATAATTATTATAATAAGCGGCAGTACCACTCAGCAACAGACTGGTAATGCCGCTTTTATAAAGAATGGAGATAATATTGAGAACTTTAATTAAGAATGGACATATAATAGATCCGGCAAGACATATGTCATATAAGGCAGATATTCTTGTGGAAAATGGAATAATAAGCGGTATAATACAGGTAAAAGCATTTGATGTGCCTGTATCCGACATAGCTGTAGATGAAGTAATTGATGCAGAAGGTCTTGTGGTAGCACCGGGTCTTATAGATACACACGTTCATTTCAGGGATCCAGGTTTTACTTATAAAGAAGATATTAATACAGGAGCTGCGGCAGCTGCGGCAGGAGGTTTTACAACAGTTCTTTGTATGGCTAATACTAATCCTATAGTAGATAATAAAGAAACGCTGCAGTATGTAATAGATAAGGGAAGAACTACGCCGATAAATGTATATTCAGCTGCGGCAGTATCTAAAGGCTTTAAGGGAGAAGAACTTACTGACTTTACGGAACTTAAGAATGGCGGGGCACTTGTATTTACAGATGATGGTATTCCACTTAAGAGTGAAATGCTTGTAAAGGAAGCTATGCAGAAAGCTAAAGAGCTGGATATGCCGTTAAGTTTTCACGAGGAAAATCCTGCATATATAGAACAACAGGGAATTAATAAAGGCGTTGTATCAGACAAGCTTAATATAGGTGGAGCACCAGCCTGCTCAGAGTATATGATGGTAGCACGGGATTGTATGCTTGCACTTGAAACCAAGGCAACAATATGTATACAGCACATAAGCTCAGCGGTATCAGTAGAGCTTGTAAGGACAGCTAAGAAGCTGGGAGCAGATGTACATGCAGAGTCTACTCCACAGCATTTTTCGCTTACAGAAGACATTGTGCTTGAGAAAGGCACACTTGCAAGAGTTAATCCACCAATAAGAACAGAAGCTGACAGGCTTGCTGTAATTGAAGGCCTTAAGGACGGAACAATAGACATAATTGCAACAGATCACGCACCACATAGCAAGGATGAGAAAGCTAAGGAGTTCAAGGCAGCACCGAGCGGAATGATAGGGCTTGAAACATCACTTGCACTTGGAATTACTAATCTTGTAAAGAAAGGCTATTTAACACTTGAGGAACTGCTCACTAAGATGACAGTTAATCCAGCAAAGCTTTACAAAATGGACAAAGGCTGTATTGAGGCTGGAAAGATAGCTGATTTGGTTATATTTAATCCAGATGAGGAGTGGGAGGTTACAGAGAATTTCGTATCGAAAGCTAGTAATTCACCATTTATCGGACAGAAGCTTTATGGTAAAATAAAATATACTATATGCAATGGAAATGTTGTATACAAGGATTTGAAATAATTAATTAAGAATGGAGAATACATATGTCATACAGAGAAAATGCATTAATAATTAAGACTTCGTGTTTAGCCGAAGGCATATATGAAATGTGGTTAAAGACAGATAAGATGGCAGGAGAGGCTGTACCGGGACAGTTCATATCGGTATATTCTAACGATGGAGCAAGACTTCTTAAAAGACCAATAAGCATATGCAGAATAGATAAAGATAATTTAAGGATTGTATACAGGGTTGCTGGAAAGGGGACAGAGGAGTTCTCTAAGATGAAGGAGGGGGAATATGTTAATATTCAAGGACCTCTTGGCAATGGATATGATATTAAGTCTATTATGGAATATGTAAAGAATGTCACAGGAAATGATTGTGCTGACACAGAGTTAAAGGCAATTCTTTTTGGTGGTGGAATTGGTGTTCCTCCAATGCTTGAGCTTGCTAAGCAGCTCGAATGTAAGAAGCAGGCTGTACTTGGTTACAGAAACTCACAGATGTTTTTAAAAGATGAATTTGAGCAGTTTGCTGATGTATATGTTGCAACAGAGGACGGAAGTGCTGGAACTAAAGGTAATGTATTAGATGCAGTAAGAGAGAATAACTTAACAGCAGATGTAATATTTGCATGTGGTCCTACACCAATGTTAAGAGCAATTAAGGAATATGCAGTAAGCAATAATATCGCCTGTTTTGTATCCTTAGAGGAAAAAATGGCTTGCGGGATAGCTGCATGCCTTGCCTGCGTATGTCAGTCAACAGATATTGATGACCATTCAAAGGTTAAGAATAAGAGAGTATGTAAAGAAGGCCCTGTATTCAATGTTAAGGAGGTAGAGTTATAATGGCTAATAGAGTAAATCCAATTAATCCGGCAGACGTTAATATGAAAGTAAATATTGCGGGAGTTGAATTTAATAATCCTGTTACTGTTGCCTCAGGAACATTTGGTTCAGGTATGGAATATTGTGAGTATGTAGACCTTAATAAATTAGGTGCGGTCACAACTAAGGGTGTGGCAAATGTACCTTGGCCGGGCAATCCAACACCTAGAATAGCAGAGACTTACGGTGGAATGATTAATGCAATCGGACTTCAAAATCCGGGGCTTGATACATTTGTAAAGAGAGATATTCCATTTCTTAAGCAGTATGATACTAAGATAATAGTAAATGTGTGTGGAAAGACAGAAGAAGATTACGTTGATGCTGTGGAAAAGTTAGGAGAACAGCCAGTTGATATGCTTGAGATTAACATATCCTGCCCTAACGTAAAAGAGGGAGGTATTGCTTTCGGACAGGTTCCAGCTTCAGCAGAGCGTATTACAAAGGCAGTAAAAAAGGTTGCCAAGCAGCCTGTAATTATGAAGTTAAGCCCTAATGTGACAGATATTACAGAGATGGCTAAGGCTGTTGAGGCAGGTGGTGCTGATGCTGTATCCCTTATTAATACATTAACAGGAATGAAGATTGATATTAACAGAAGAACATTTGCAGTTGCCAATAAGACCGGAGGACTTTCAGGTCCAGCTATAAAGCCTGTTGCAGTAAGAATGGTATATCAGGTTGCCAATGCTGTAGCACTTCCTATTATTGGAATGGGCGGAATTGCCAATGCAGATGATGCACTTGAGTTTATTATGGCAGGTGCAACGATGGTATCAGTTGGTACAGCTAATTTTAATGACCCTCTTACAACAATTAAGGTTGTGGACGGAATAAGAGATTATTGTGCTAAAAATGGAGTAGCAGACATTAACGAGCTTATTGGCTGCGTTAAGTAAAATTATAATTTAACAAAGACTTTACATAGATTTCTCGTAGCAGTGGTATTGCATTTTACATACCACTGCTATTCTTTTATCTGTCGATAAGACATAGACCTTTAAAAGAAAAGTGAGGAAAAAATTTATGAGAAAGATGAATTTTAAGAAAAGCGCAGCTGTAATTCTTAGTACAGTATGTATGGTAACAGCACTTGTTGGTTGTGGAAGCAGCAGTGCATATAATGGAGCAGATGCAGACTCTAACCTTAGCGGAAGCATAACAGCAGCAGGTTCATCAGCATTAAAGCCACTTGTTGATGATGCGGCAGACCTTTTTAATGAAAAATATCCAGATGTTAACATAACAATCGATGCAGGTGGTTCTGGTGAAGGACTTAAGCAGGTATCAGAGGGAACAGTTAACATTGGTAACTCTGATGTGGAGGCAGCAGAAAAGCTTGATGCAGCTAAGGCAGCAGAACTTGTAGACCATAAGGTATGTGTAGTAACAATGGCACCTATCGTAAACAAGGACGTAACAGCAGGTGGTGTTAAGAACCTTACAAAGGCACAGCTTACAGATATTTTTACAGGAAAGATTACTAACTGGAAAGAAGTTGGTGGTGCTGATGAAGCAATCGTGCTTATCACTCGTCCAGAATCTTCTGGTACAAGAGCAACATTTAAGAAATACGCATTAGATGGTGCAAGCGAAGCTTCTAACAAGTCAATGGAAACAGATGATTCAGGTGTACTTTTACAGAATGTTAAGACAACAAAGGGTGCTATCGGATATGTAGCTTTATCTTACCTTGTAAGCAACCCAGGCGTTGATACAGTATCAATTGATGGTGTTGAACCAACACTTGAGAATACATATGCTGGCAAATACCCAGTATGGACATACGAGCATATGTACACAAAGGGCAACGCAGATGAAGTATCCCAGAAGTTCCTCGACTACATCACATCAGATGAATACGGCAAGAAAATGGAATCATTAGGCTACGGCGTATCATCAAAGATGACAGTAAAAGAACACTAAAAAATAGTTGTTACCCCCTTAATTAAAAAGTAAGATAAAATCTTACAAATCATCAGCAGACAAAATTAACATTAAAAGATTGAAAGAAAATCAATCAAAAACACAAAGAAATAGGTTATCAAATAAGTAACCAGTTTAGGCGAGCAGATTTCCTGCCCGCCTAAACGCATAGAAATTAATAACATATAAAATGAAAATGTAAAAAAGAAATAACAAAGAGCAAAGAAGATACATAAAGCTGATAAACAATTCAACGCAGATTAATCGCAACCCAGTTGTGTGGAGTGTTATATTGCAAGCTGGGTACTGTTGAAACCGTCGGCACTTAGCGGCTGTCCTTTAGCCGCTTAGTACCGCTACGGTTTCAAGTAGCGCAAGCGTGCCCAGCGGTAATATATTTTTATCTCACAACGTCCGTTAGTCATATTTGCTTTCGTCTTGTAATTATCCCACACATTACACATTATTTTGGAGGTTAATTATGTCTAATCAGAACCCTATTGTAACATTTACAATGGAAAATGGCGACGTTATGAAAGCAGAACTTTATCCAGACGTTGCACCTAATACAGTAAACAATTTTATAAGTCTTGTTAAGAAAGGTTTCTATGACGGACTTATTTTCCACAGAGTTATCGCTGGATTTATGATTCAGGGCGGCGACCCAGAAGGCTCAGGCATGGGTGGTCCTGGATACTCAATCAAGGGTGAATTCAACTACAATGGTGTTGAAAATAATCTTAAGCACTCAAGAGGTGTCCTTTCTATGGCACGTGCACAGCACCCGGATTCAGCAGGTTCCCAGTTCTTTATTATGCACGCTGATGCACCTCACCTTGACGGTCAGTATGCCGCTTTTGGTATCAGACAGCATTGCTTCAATTGATACTGACTGGAGTGACAGACCTAGAACTCCTCAGGTTATGAAGACTGTTACTGTTGATACTTTTGGTGTAGATTACGCTGAACCAGAAACACTCTAATAGTATAATAAAAGCCCGGTATGCTTAATCACAATCATAAATATGATTGCTTTAATCATACCGGGCTTATTTTAAAATCCGACCTATATAAAAAATTTACATAACCTTATTTTATCCTATAGGTCTTATACAATTTTTAAATATATATCTTCTTAGAAGTGTCCGCCTGAACTTCCAGAGTTACCGCCGCCAGAGCTTCCACCACTTGAACTGCTCTTTTCAATATGTCTTTTAGTAATTGTTGTATTGATAAATACATCTCTTCTGTCATTCATCTTATATCCGTGGTTCTTAGTATATTCTGTACTGTTCACTGTCATCTTTGACCTGGCACTGCTCATCATTGCCAATACTGCAATAACTGCTGCCACAAGTGAGATTAAAATCTTAACTGGCATATAATATGTAAGTCTTGATAACATATTTACATTAAGCTTTCTCTCAATTCCGTTTATGTATTTCTTACAGCCTGCATAATAATCGCCTTCAGCAAGCTTATCCTCCGCACTTTCCCTGATTGAATCCAGACTTGACTGTGAAATGCTGCTCCTTGCTCTTCCTGATGTTACAATTCTGTCTGCTCTTGAAGTCATATCTATTCCATATACAACAGCCTCGCAGTCAGTTCCTGTTTCCTCATAACCATACTGTTCTTCAAGTATTGAACGAAGATAATTATCCATAGGACTATAATCTAAATTCTTGTTCATAGTTATGATAACAATATCAAGCTGACAGTTCTTAGATGCCTTCCTGCACATATCTGTAAGCTTCTGTTCTTCCTCACTTGTCAGAATTCCAGCATCATCTATTACATAGGTCTTATTATCTGTACCCGCATACGCGCTCTGTGTTCCTGTTAATACAAACATCATAACCATAACAGCTAATACTGCCATTACAGCCACTTTTAACCAGTTAAAATGTCTTTTTAAATCTACACACATCATATAAACAACAGCCCTCCTATCATTGTAATAATAAGTGTAAGCACAAAAATTCCAATACCATATGTAACGGCTTTTCCTGCACTTATAGGTCTGTCTGCCACTATTTTACCAGTCTGTCCATTAAGATAAAAATGGAATTCCTTATTATTGTATCTGAAATTGAGCATCCACACTGGCAAAAGTGCATATTCGCTGCCCCTGCCATTCATACTTATGCTGTTATTCCTTACTATGACACTTGAATAACCAGTAATTGAATCCCTTGCAATCTGTGTTATGTATGAGTCTGCTCTCTTCTTGGCACGACTCTGTATTTCATCAGCTGTATAATTATATTTTTCTGAAAGATAACCAGATAAGTATGGCATTGCAAAATCTGTAATCTCGCTGTAATTATAAGGCTCTAACATATCCATCTGTTCATCTGGCATTTTCTCTGAAGCATCGGCCGGAATTCTCTGAAATTCTGCTGATACATCTCTATACACATCAAAATGGTCTGTATATGTATATTCTGTATCGCCACGTCTTGTCGTTCTTACCTTATTAGCATTGGCACTCATCATAGTTCTTGCTGAATAATCATACAGCCAGAATGGGACATACACACCACTAATCTTCTCAATTGTACTTTTTCTTGATAATTCCTTTGGTGTAAGCATTCCTTTTTTCAGCCATTTCTTATATATATCTACTGCCTGATCTTTGTTAATCTTAAATGGAATTATTGACCTTGGCCTGAAGCTTCCTTTAAGTCTGTCCTCAACCAATGTCGGATTACCACAATATGAACAAAATGTAGCTGATGTATATTCATCTGCAACAAGTTCTGCTCCACAGCTCTGACAATGATATATCTTCATATTATTGTTATCTGCATCATTATCCTGTTCACTGTTATTAAATCCATAATCACTATTATCTGATGTACTTCCACTTACTTCTTCCATTAAAGAAGCATATTCATCTTCATATGTCTTAACATCTATACTTGTACCACAACTTTTACATTCAAGCTTCTGCAATTCACTTGAGAATTCCATTGCCGCTCCACAGTTAGGACACTTGTATATAATTGGCATATCTTACCTCCATTAATTTATGTAATATTATATGTGTTCATAATTTGTTCATATTGCATTCAATAAGTTTTAACATTATGAACATTCTTTCTTCACTTTTAATGAATATACTTTTAAATATAGAAAATATATCAGACAAGCTGATATATATTAATAAAGCTTATTGACTTTTATAGTTCTTCATAAATATGAGTTGTTAATCATAATGTACAACTCTCCTCCCTCTTTCGATGCCACCCTTAACGGGGTGGCATTTTACGTATTGTGATTATTGACATCATCACTAACTAATACGAAAGAGTTCATTCTCATAAATATCAAGGAATAAGAACCTTATCTTTATATACTTAATCTTCTAATTAATCTTTTGCATTGATCTCTTATTATTAGTCTTCTATATTACAAAGAATGAAACAATAAGAACAATTATTCCTGCAGCTATCATAATGATTCCAGTTTTCTTGTTCTTCTCATTAGTGGCTTTATCAACCTTAACGCTGTCCCTTAAATCATAGAACAGGTTAAAATTCTTCTTGGCTGTTATGTACTTTGAAAAACCCATAAACGCTACAACAGCACCTACTACAAACATCATAAAACCTATAAATGGAAGATATGAATCTCCCCTGTTACCCTCAATATTATAAAAATCCACATCTGCGGCTATAATATTGGCTAAATAAATAAATTTCCCCATAAATTTCTTTCTCCTTTCGGGTTCTGTATTCCTTTTTTAGATTATACTTCTTTTTAGTATCAATAACAACTTAAATATATTGATTTTATTTTTCAAATTCGCACTATTTGACACTATTTTCTTTGCATTTTATTAGCTTTAATGTATAATGGATAATAAGAGTGGGCATTAAGCAAAGCTATGTCCATATTACATAGTAGGAGGTTAATATTTATGTTAGTTTCAGCAAAAGAAATGTTAGAAAAAGCCAGAGATGGCAAATATGCTGTTGGGCAGTTCAATATCAATAATCTTGAGTGGACTAAAGCGATTCTTCTTACAGCTCAGGAGATGAACTCACCAGTTATCCTCGGTGTATCGTGTGGTGCTGGTAAATATATGACAGGATTTAAGACCGTAGCAAGTATGGTAAGTTCAATGATAGATGATCTTAAGATTACTGTTCCTGTTGCACTTCACCTTGACCATGGAACATATGAAGCTTGTTATGACTGCATTGATGCAGGATTTTCATCAATTATGTTTGATGGTTCCCACTATCCAATTGAAGAGAATATTGAAAAGACTAAAGAACTTGTTAAAATCTGCAAAGAGAAGGGTCTTTCACTTGAAGCAGAAGTTGGTTCAATCGGTGGTGAAGAAGACGGCGTTATCGGTATGGGTGAGTGTGCTGACCCTAATGAATGTAAATCAATTGCTGACCTCGGTGTAACAATGCTTGCTGCTGGTATCGGTAATATCCACGGTAAATATCCTGCTAACTGGCCAGGTCTTAGCTTTGAAACACTTGCCGCTGTTAAAGAAAAGGTTGGCAATATGCCATTAGTATTACATGGTGGTACAGGTATTCCTGAAGATATGATTAAGAAAGCTATCTCTTTAGGTGTTGCTAAGATTAATGTTAATACAGAATGCCAGCTTGCATTTGCTGCTGCAACAAGAAAATATATTGAAGAAGGCAAAGACCTTGAGGGAAAGGGATTTGACCCAAGAAAGCTCCTTGCTCCTGGTAGTGAAGCTATTAAAGAGACTGTTCGCGAAAAGATTAACTTATTCGGTTCAGCTGGAAAGGCATAATTAGCATTACACACAACACACAAGGACTATAATACTATGAATACAACTAACAATAATGATGATTTATTGAATGATGATCCAGAACAATCATCTCGTAGAAATATAACTAAATCAGATGATATGCTCGATTATGAATTAGAAGATCCTGATGATATTCTGAATGATGATGTTGATGATTTTATAGATGAGGATATGGATTATTCAGACAGTAATTCTCCATATGATGAGAATGATGCTGATGCAGTATTTGACAGACAGGAGAAAGATAAAAAGCGTTCTAATATAATAAGACGTATTATTCTTTTAATATCAGTTGCTGTCTTTATATTTGCCGCATACAATCTTATCAACATATTCCTTGCATATCACAAGGCTGATGTAATATATAATGACATTGAACAGAATGTTCTTGATGAAGATTCCCACACTAATGTAATTATCGGTGATGAGGAAGAGGAAGTTGAAGTTCCATTTAAGTATAACCATCAGGCACTTCTTAATATTAATTCTGATGGACTTGGATATATATACATTCCATCTATTGGATGCAGGCTTCCAATGGTTCAGGGTAATGATAATGATTATTACCTTACACATACATTTGACAAGCAATCCAGTGCTAATGGCTGTCTGTTTGAAGATTCCCGCATTAATAGCGGACTTTCTTCAAACCATGTGATTATATACGGACACAATATGCGAAATGGTGCGATGTTTGGCAAGCTTAAAAGTTATGAGAATTCATCGTTCTATAATGGTTCTGGCAACAATGTATTCTATATATACACTGGTAATGTCATTAAACAATATAAAATCTTTAGCTGCTACATAAGTGAAGCTGTAAGTGATACATATACCTTTAACTTCCCTTCTCTTGCTTCTATGCAAAGTTATGCAGCAGATATGAAAGCCAAATCTTTGTATGATACAGGGGTTGATATTTCATCAGCAAGTCAGGTAGTTACTCTTTCTACTTGTACTGATAACGGTGAGAAACGCTTTATCGTACACGGAATGTATATTGGAGAAGCCTCATTAGAGTAGAATTTACTTGAAATTGACTTAGATAATTAATAATTTTAATTTTTTTTATATTTTTTAAAAAAGAACTTGCATTATTATTAATTTTGAGTTATTTTAATTAAAGACGACAGGTAGTTGTCGCTAATCAAATAAGGTAGAACAAAGGCGTTCATATTATACATCTTAATAATGTATATGTGTACGCCTTTTTTAGTTTTACTAATAGAATAATAATCTATGAAAAGGAAGGATGAAAAAGTTATGAGCGAAAAATTCAATGTAGCTGACATCTTCGGCGAGAACGTGTTCAACGACACAGTTATGAAAGAACGTTTACCAAAAAACGTATACAAAAATCTTAAGTTAGCAATAGCAGGTGTACAGGAATTAAATATTACCGATGCTGATGTTATAGCTAATGCAATGAAGAATTGGGCTATCGAAAAAGGCGCAACTCATTACACACATTGGTTCCAGCCTTTGACAGGAACTACTGCTGAAAAGCATGATTCATTTATTTCAGCACCTAATGAAAACGGAAAGGTTCTTATGGAATTCTCTGGTAAAGAATTAATAAAGGGCGAGCCAGATGCTTCATCATTCCCTTCAGGTGGTCTTCGTGCTACATTCGAGGCAAGAGGATATACAGCATGGGATTGCACATCACC
>ERZ791629.522-NODE-522-length-15847-cov-2.64963_pt1 | contig 15847 bp, 15 predicted proteins | sample MGYA00510057_ERZ791629 | MGnify/ENA primary metagenome ERZ791629 (study PRJEB30046, sample SAMN00715161) | human gut metagenome | study: EMG produced TPA metagenomics assembly of the A metagenome-wide association study of gut microbiota in type 2...
ATCATAACAGACGGTTTTGACATTGTTTTACTACCTTATGAAATTACACTATTCTCAAACATAACTTAAATACATATGAAATAAAGGATAGTTTTACTACCTTATGAAATTACACTATTCTCAAACATTGATAAGTATAAATATCAGATTTATTATGTTTTACTACCTTATGAAATTACACTATTCTCAAACTCGTCTTGCGGTTTATGGTTTTTTGCAGAAGTTTTACTACCTTATGAAATTACACTATTCTCAAACAACGCAAGCTGATTAGTGCGTTTATAGGAGTTTTACTACCTTATGAAATTACACTATTCTCAAACACCTAATCGGCATATTCCTTTTTCGGCAGTTTTACTACCTTATGAAATTACACTATTCTCAAACTGTATGAGTTAATTTTCCTGTTTTGCATTTGTTTTACTACCTTATGAAATTACACTATTCTCAAACTTTCTGGAATTATATAGTTATAGATATATGGTTTTACTACCTTATGAAATTACACTATTCTCAAACATATGTACCTATCATATTAACATTACTAATGTTTTACTACCTTATGAAATTACACTATTCTCAAACCCATTGTTTGTTGTTACCGGGAATAACACTGTTTTACTACCTTATGAAATTACACTATTCTCAAACAAAGATTTTCCTGAAACGCTTTTAAGTCAAGTTTTACTACCTTATGAAATTACACTATTCTCAAACAACAGATTTTTAATAAATTTTGGCGTAATGTTTTACTACCTTATGAAATTACACTATTCTCAAACCTAAACAGTGCATACGGAATGTGCGTTACCGTTTTACTACCTTATGAAATTACACTATTCTCAAACACCCTGCCTATGCGGTCAATTAATGACCTTGTTTTACTACCTTATGAAATTACACTATTCTCAAACCGCAGGATTTTAACTGATTTAATAGAAATAGTTTTACTACCTTATGAAATTACACTATTCTCAAACCTCAAAATTGAAAATAAAATGCACCCACTATAATGTGCATGGTAATTTCATAAGATAATTGTAAAACATTAACTAATTTTTGTCAACAATCTCGCATAAATCTTTATCAATTACTATAAGACTTTCTGATTTAGAAATTTTGGCAGGAACAGAATTTTCTATATCTACAATGCAAATATTATGTGCAACTGCCGATGATAAAATCATTTCTATTTCTTCGTCATTAAGATACAAATGGAGATTTTGCAACAGAAAACATTTTATGCCGAGATAATTTTTAAGAAGTTTCAAATATCTCACCAATCGTTCTGCGCTGTTTTCAGAATCGTTGCGTGGTGTAAAAGCAAACAATTTTAAAAATGCAGATGTTTCTATATTATTACAAAAATCAAAATCGAAGTCATACTCTTTAGCCAAACTTTCGCATATACTGTTGCAACACTCACGCAAGTTATTAATTTCATTAAAGAAATTAACATTGCACATATTTTCAAAAGATGCATTAACCTTTGTCATTAACTTTTTATCCGCAAATTCAAAAGTTAGAATATCATCAATAAATCTTATGTTTTTGCTGAAATACATTGGTTTGTAATTTTCAGAAAATACAAATAACTCATCTTCATCATTATGATATACCGAAAGAATTGTTTTTCCTGAATAGCCGCTTATCCTCTATAACTAATAATTTTATACAGCTGTTTTCAAAATCAACAGGTGCGGACATATATTTATACAGCATTTTCATAATATCAACAACCTTTCGTCAGTATCCACCGTATCGTTAGAATATTCTCCTGTTATTATTTCCATTTTTGAAAATTGCTTTTCAGTAACAGAAAGTATTTGCACAAGACCTTCGGGCGGCTTATTCTTTTTTATGCTGTCAACGATAGAATTTGCCATATTTTGATTTAATGCAAGTTTCACATATATTGATTCCTGCAGCATCATAAATCCGCTTTTTATTAAATATCTGCGAAACTTTCCGTAGTTATGGCGGTGCAACGGAGTTTCTGTAGGAAGATCAAACATTACTATTATTCTCATAAATCTATAACTCATTTACTTGCAAACCTTATAAGTGATGTATCGTTTTCTTCTATTGCGGCAAATATGCTTTTACAATACACTTTTATTGCATTAATAAAAGTTTGTGTTCTGCCGTCAATTTTAAGTTCATCATTAAGCATAGCAAAAATTTGAACTTTTTCTTCTTTTTCAAATTTTTGCGGATTCATCTCTTTTACTGTAAAATCCACAAACGCTCGAAAAGGTTCCATTAAGTCACAACTCAAGTTATACTGATTGAACATATTGTCATGAAAGAGCCCAAGTTGCGTCAGATAGCCGCTTGCTACAACTTCTCGATTGAAAATAGACAGTATAATACTATATCCATAGTTTAGTGCTGCGTTTATAGGACATTCGTCATTGCGAGAAAAGCTTTTTCCAAACAATGCATTAAAATATACTTTTGCGGCATGACCCTCTCGATTAGTTTTATCGTTAAATTCAAGTTCATCTAATATATGATAAAAGCTGATTGCACTGTTCCAATTTATAATAGCTTAATACCGCTGCTTGATTTTTAATTTTTTCCGCAACAATCTGAGTCCATACAAATTGCTTAACATTTTCATTCCACGCAATCTGTCTTTTAAGTTTTAAACTGCAATCATGACTGCCATAATATGGTGTAAGTTCGAATGACGGATTATGTTTATCATCACAAAAAATTACTTTCACTTTTTTATTTATAAGTTCATTGAGGAGAGCGGCAGTGATTGACACTGCCGTACTTTCAATAATCAAAACAGATATTTCGCTGATATGTATTTTTGTAGTGCTTTCAACATCTCGCACCACCAAATGCCCCATACTATAATCGAGCTTTGAAGTTTTAGTAATTACAACTGTACGCCAACTCACCGCTGCTCGCCTCCTTTTATTTTATCAAATATTTAATAAATCAACTTTTGATTCAAACAAACCTGTTACAGATTGATTTATAAGCTTAATTGAATTGATGCCTTTTAAATCCGTCACTACCATACCAAATTTTATTGCCCCTGCTTTCTTAGCCTCATTAATAAATGTTAAATCTCCTGTAACAACATTACAGTGTATTATTTTTAAAATTTCACTTAAAACATAACACTGCTTTCTGACATCAAGCGAAACAAATTTATCTCTATGAGAACTGATTTTACTTCCCATATCGGCAAATTTCACTTTAAAAATGGTATTTGTCATCTTGTCAACAAGGGCATCAAACAAAGCGATATTTTCATCTTCACTTATTCCGTCAAAGCTCGTTATTTTCCATTCTTCGGGTTTAGACAATAACTTACTTATTTTCTTGACATAAGCCTCCTTATCTGCGCCTAAGACAAGCTGAGTTGCAGGCTTGCAGGAAATATATTTTCCTGTTTTAGCACTCATATGTACTCTGAAACCGTCAATTTCTATACACGAATTATATTTTACTATTGGAATAAGCACAACAGGATTTTTTAGTCCGAGCCTTGCAGTAAGATATTCTGTCGGATTTTCTTCATAGTATTTCTTTAAATAATTATCAATAGCAACGAGCTGTCTACATTCCTTGCCCTTTTTACCATCGTATTTAACATATGAAAAATATGCTGCTGTCGGCTTATCGTATCCGCCATATTTACTAATATCACTTAACGGCAAATCTTTTTTCAAAGGAGCTTGTCCGTTACCTTTCTTTAAAGGATTGATTTTAAACAAGCCGCCCTTCTGCACATAAGAATATCTTGTAAATAAAATATTATTCTTATGCATACTCTTTTTAACTGTGGAAATAGATTTTGAATTTTCTATATCCCATGTTCCCTTTGTTTCAAATGTGAACATTTTATTTAGGCTGTACTTTTTAGTCTGCAAGCCTTTGATAAATGTAGATTTGTTGTGTGTGTAGCGAACATTGTAAACATTTCCCACCACTATATTGAGATATGCGTCTTTTGCATGGTGCAAATCGTTGACATCTCTGCACTTGGTAAACTTATACTCGTTACGAAATTCGCTTACCAAACCTGCCTTAACATAAACTATCTCTGTATTCGGATACAAAGTTTTAAACAACGTTGCAACAGCCTTTGTTGATTGAGAAGTTTCTACGAGCTGTCTTGCGATAAAATCCGAAAGTTCATCATCTGTAAGAGGAGTAACTCGGGTCAATCTTTCGTATTTCTTTTTTGATATAAAATTATGCTGATACAAATACTGCCAATGATTTTTCATCTTTTCTCTCGTACTGCCATCGAGAGGATAATCGTTATCCTTATGAGCATTTATCTGCTTTTTTACAAGCACACGATTATCAAGACTGTCATCTTTGATTTTTGAGCGAGGGAAAATATGATCAATATCATAAAGATTATTGTTGAAAAGATCCTTTAACCCAATACTTTCGCCCGAATACATACACCTGCCCATTTGAGTATAATACAAGTACAACTTGTCCTGCTTAAATCTGTCATCCTCTGTTTTTTCAAGTTCTTCCCAAAGTTCTCCGCTGTCCTCTTTGCATTTTTTATAGAGTTCTTCAAGTTGTATTTTTCTTGATTTTGTACGACCTGCATCACCTTTTGTGCCATCATGTCTTGTCATTTCAACAAAAATCTTTTTAGGCGCACCGCCTTTTACCTTAACGATTTCCTGCATAATTTTCATAGACTGATATACAGGGCGCTTAACCTTTGGCGATACATACATATCCTCTATCATTTTTTCTATTGATGCTTTATGTGTAGAACCCAACACTGCATTTTCTACACTTTTGGCAAAATTATATTTTGAGCCGAGCAGCTCCATAAGATTATCGTTTGTATTCCAAAGAGTGTTGATAATATTGTCCTTGCACTCGCCTGTTGTGGTATCAAAGTCATATATTTCTGTTAAAAATTCACGAGATAATCTTCCCCAATCTTTATATTTTAGTTTGCAGATTTTCTTAATTTCATCTTCCGATATTTTATCGGAAAACTTCATTTTTATTCGTCTTTTTAACAACTTCTTGTCATCGCCAAAAATAGTTATAGCTTTGATTATGTCTTCCTTATCCTGCTCTGTTAAATTATAAATACTAAGCTCCAGCGCAGAACGCATATTCGCCTTAAAATCTCCGTCAATTCCTGTGATTTCGGGAGCGTTGCCCGTCTGAGCTTTAATGTAATCCCTCAGCGCCTTTTGTGTAACTTTTTTCCTGCGCATAAACAGGTCGTTAAATACTGCCTGCTTGAAGCTAACATCAGGTTTTTTGCCGTCAATTTTTAAGTTATTGAGTTCGTTAAGCACCATAAATTTGCAGTACAAAATCGAGTTTTTAGGTATAACATCTTTATCAGGCAAATAGGTACATTTTGCAGTAAGATTATTTATAAATTCTTCTGCCGATTTATCCACATCAACAACACTCTTAAAATTCCATGGATATATTTTACCCTCTTTGCGCACAAGCCATGCCTTATCACTACTATTATTCAAAGGGCCAACATAGTATGGAATACGAAATTCAAATATTTGCAAAATCTTATCCGCAACGGTAACTCCGTTTTCATCTGCATCATTTAAGAAATCAAGATATTCTGACGCATTTTTAAGAATTGCCTTAACCTCGCTTTTGTTCACCTGCATAGGAATTACGCCGTTATCCTTAATTACTATTTTAGGCATAAAAGTTGCGTTTTCAATTTTTTCAAACATACTTTCATAGCCTGTTTTATCAAGCTTATCAAATTTTCCCTTTAAATATTTGCAAAAATCAATCTGATTTGTTCTGTAAATAATAGCTCCGTTTTTTCCGTCCTCTTTAAATTTTCCACAATAAGCTGTGTAATTGTTAAGTTTGTCCTTTGTTTTTCTGAAAATCTCATTGTATTCCGACTTGCATTTTTCTTTTACAAAACTCTTTAATTGCTGTAAATCGCTCTTATGTTCTTCATAGGTCTTTACCTTTGCAAAAGAAATATACTTTTCTCCCTTTAGAATATCTGCAAGGACTGCCCAATCATATAAAGCCTTTACCTTTTCAATAAGCTCAAAACGCTCTAAAAGCAAGTCACGATAATATTCTTCATTATCATCGTATCCTTTTTCAAAAGTAATTGACGGCTTTTCTTCGTTATTATAGCTATCGTCACCATACAAATCTGCCAGCTTTACAGATTGTCCGCATAGAAGTAAAATTACCGCCGTCTGCTTTGGGTGAGTTTTTTTACTGATACCAAGCATTTTGCAAATTTCGGATGATTTTGCGGTTTTCCTCTTAGTTTTATCCTTTAAAATCTCGGCAATTTGAGTACAGTCGGTACACTCAAGACTAAGCTCATATTCGGTACAAAGGTACTCCTGTAAATTAGAGAAAAGCACTTCAAACGATGACTCTTTTTCAAAATCTGAGCCCATATTATCAAACAAAAAGTGACCTCTGTTCTTTATAAGATGGTGTAACGCAAGGTAAACAAGTCTTACATCGTGTGGCTCTCTGCTCAAAATCAGCTCTTTGCGCAAATGATAAATAGTCGGGTAAAGATTATGGTAATCTACATCTGTAAAATCTTCATCTGCGAAAACCGCATAAGGTACAGCTGTCGACTTGTCTTCAAGGTATAATTTACTTTCCTTAAGCCTTTGAAAAAACGCTATATCTTTCTTAGCAATCTCTGTATCAAAAAGCATTTGCAACCATTCAATGCGTTGCCTTTTTCTTTCGGTTCTTCGCCTTGAGGTGCGAAAGCCCCTCCTCTCTTCGGCAGTATTGCTTTCATCAAAAAGTCTAATGCCCCACATAGCATTGCCCTTGAATTTACATAAATTATAGTCAGGGTCGGTTACCGCCCAGCCAACAGAATCTGTACCCATATCAAAGCCTGCATAATAATCATTCATAAAATTAACTCCTTTGTATTGACAAATTGATTTTTTAGATATATAATTTAGATAATCTCAATACCTTATGAGATTACACTATGAGTTCAAATAAAAATTTATTCAAATCGTTGCTTTTGCAACCATCACAGTGTGTGATTAAAGGATCTGATTTATCAGGTCCTTTTTATTTTGTCATATTTCCGCCCCTTGCTAAATATTGTCATATAAAGTCCTTTTTGTTATATGATATCACCTCTTTATAATAAAATCAACATAATTTTATTTTTTTAATATTTACTCTTAAATACACTCTGATTAATTATATCATTTTAGCTGTCCAATAATCAGGACTTTGCTCGTAGAATTTTAATTTTTTATAAAATAAAAATTGATTAACTTTACCTTTACAATTTATGTAAACAATTCAAATTGAAGGATATATGAGCGGAAAAGATAACGAAAAGGAGCTTGACTGTTGCTTTACTTGTGATGGCATTGGTTCAGGTACAGAGAGCGGCGGCAATTATAATTGAAAAAAACGGATGTGTACCCTTGCAGGCAACGAAAATGAAGATTACTACTCTATCGGCAGTGGAGTTCATATGGGAGAAAGTGCTGAAAGTTCGGTTTTGCAAGAAGTTTTTGAGGAAACGGGTATTCATTATGAGATAAAAAGGCTTGCGGTGATTCATGAAAATTTCTTTAATAATAACAGCGGATCACTTACGCCATTTGTTTCAGCCACCAAACGGCGAGCCGTTTGGCTATCAAAAATTTGCAATAGATTAAAGTTTTGTGGGCGTTGCCCACACCCACAACCTTTGAAAAGGTTGACCAAACTTTTTTGTCTTTTGGTACGAATAGTCTTGCTTTTTTCTTGCTTAGTGCCCTACTGAAAATAAATTAAACTACATTTTTCTAAACCATTGACCTAAAAACTAAAAATCGACAACACCGCTAAGTGTTGCCGATTTACCGATATAACAATATTATTTTTTAAGAAATTCAACAAATTTTTCGCCGAGAACTTCTCTGGAATAAACCTTGCTGATTTTATCGTAGTTATCTCTGAGCTGATCGTCTGTAACCTCAGGGAACTTGCGGATTTTGTTAAGCAAGTCCTCATATGAAGTATAGATACAACCGTCAATGCCGTTTAATACTTCTCTTGAACCTGTGTTCTCTGTGCAATATACCATTTTGCCGTTGAGTATTGCCTCAATGTACGGCATACCAAACGAATGATTGAGTGTGAAATCTACAACCGCATCGTGATTTTTCATCTGATTTTTCGGATTAGAAGTTTCGCCGCAATAGCAAATATAATCTTCAACCTCGTTATCAAAAATCTTATCGAGAAATTCGTTAAGATAGTCGCCCGTACCGTAAACATCAATTACAATGTCATCAACATTCTGCTCTTTAAGATACTTGGCAAAGCCGATAAGATTGTTAATGTCAGCCTCACGCTCATGGCTGATTCTCAACAGATACATACCGAGGAAGTAATCACGCTCCGGCACATCAACTTTCTTTTTATTATCGTCCTCTTCTTCCGCTCCTATGTCCTCTCTTGCCACACTTCGGCTTGACTCAAGAGTATTGCCGAGCACGATATAATCCTTATAGTTTTTAAAATTAAATTTATCAAGGTAAAGCTGACGGTTTTCTTCACTTACAAATACAGCCTTGCCGATGTCGATTTTCTCCATTTTATTAACAATGTCGGGAAAAAGCTCATTTACAAGTGCGGCTGTACAATGGAAGAAATAGATTTTCTCCTCAATTTTCTCCGATGTAGCGTCATTAAGGAAAAGGTGGAGAGATTCTCTTGTTGAAATTACAGTCTTACTTTTTATATTCTCAAGTTTCTTTCTCATTGCCATACCTGCATACGGAGAAAGGTTCTGTCTGCTGCAATCGCAGTCAAGGTGACCGTAAAGTCCTTTCCATCTAAAGAAGCCACGCTTTAAAAGCTCGATCTTACGGCGTGAATTTGCCTTATACAATGCTGTAAGCTGCAATCCGTAAGGCATTTCCTTTGGCTTTGCGGTGCACTTTAGCGACAAAAGCTCTACAAGATAGTTTTTCTCAAGCAAAGCCTCCGCAAGCGAACGGGTAGCAAAAACCGTACCGCCTACACCGTAGAAGTTATAACCGAGGAATGTTACCTTATTCTTTTGAATTGCGGAAAATTCCTCATACATTCTGTCAATATGAGCACCGCTCTCAATAAAGTCATAGTCAATCTCTTCCGGAAGTCTTGACTTAAAGAACGGGTTTATCGTATAGGTTTCGTCGGCAATAGCGTCAACAAGCTGTCTTGCTTTTGTGTAAGAGCACTGCTCAAGCTCCTCTACCTCGCAGTAAAGGTTACGCTTTGCAAGGTAATTCTTCAAATCAGGCTGATACAAAATTACAGGCTTATTGAGCACCGTAAAGTCAAAGCCTACCGAAGAATAGTCTGTAATGAGAACATCAAGTTGTGCGAATGAATAAACTTAATTCTGTCTGTCTTTGCACATTCCTTGAATTCTTCGATTTTCTCTTCATCAAAAAATTGGTGCAAACAAACCGTAAAAACGGAATTTGTTTTATCAAGATAATCGGCAAGTTTTTGGCTTGAAAGCACACCCTTAATCTGATGCATAAGCATCTGTGTCATATAGTTGTCGCCGAGGTACTCTCTCCAAGTCATAAACCAAAGAATATCCTTGCCCTTTTTCGGCTCTGAGTGGTAAGCCTTGTGGCGCTTTACAAGCTCAATGTAGCGTGGCGGATAAATACCGTAATAAAGCTGATAATCTTTAAATTTGTTGTAATCCATAAGGGTTGGCTTTATGTTCTTATTGTAGTACAAAAAGCGGAACATATTATTGTTGTAGCCGTAACCTTTGTACTCAATGGCTTTTATGCCAAGTGTGCCATGCTGTAAGTAAACAAGAGGCTTTTCAATGAAAAATTCTGTCTTTAAAAAGCCGAGCTTTGTAGGAGTAATGTCCTTGTAGCTTAAAGAAACAAAGTACATATCGGCATTCAAATAAATTTTAAAATGCTTTACTGTATTTTTCCAAACGACAAAGCTCTTCTCTTCATTTGAAAGAGAGGCATAGGCTGCTTTATTGGCGGCATTTTTTTCAAGTACAAGGTACTTGTCAATACCATCTCTGCGAGCTACTACCTGTTTCCAAAAATAATATGAGTTATTATTTGAGGTTGCGGCAAGATTTTCGCCGAACAGCCATATAAAATTTCTACCCATCAAATTACTCCTTTAGTATATGGTCTATGCTTTGGTAAACTACCAAAACCGCAAAATACAAAACAAATAAACAAAATTATATTACAGCTCAAAAGATGACTTTTCAGGCAAGAGCTTTTCAAATGCGTCTATAACGCCCTGCTTTTTCACCTCAAAATCCGTAGTTTCGGCTGTATCGTTAATACAAATCATATTATGCTTTTGTGAAGGAATATCCCTGCACAAATCGGGATAATTATACTCCTTGACATGATAGCAGTATGCAAAGCTGTCCCTGCGGACTGTATAATTGCCTGCCGCCAACTGCCAGAACTTCATAAGCCACTGGTTTACATTGCCTGTTTTTCTGAATTTATCCATACAGGTAGAATCCAGCGCATCGTATTCTTTTTCCCAAATTTCTTCAAAAGTCGCTTTCATAAAACTCGACGGAGTGTGCTGATAGTAAAAGCCCGGAAACCAATGCCACGGCAACAAAAGCGTCGTTTTTAAATGATTTTTCATTCCGTTCTTACCGCTATACCACTTTTTCCAGTCACGCTTAAAAACTTTTTCTTTATCAAAATGGTCATTGATTATAGAAACATCCGCACCGTTAAAGAAACCTGCGCTGTCCTTATTAAAACAAATGCAGTCAAGCGCAAATGTATCGCAAGGCATACCGTCTTTGAAAAAGTCCTCCGGTTTAGTCGGTGCGGTAATAAACATATCGTCATTAAAATACACAAACTGTTCCGAAAGTCCCTTTATACGGTGCAAATTAAGCTCAATAGTATGTGAATTAAAGGTAGGAAGATACTTTGACGGAATGTAATCTTTATGATTTACAATGTTAAGTTTTGGGTTTGTTGTATCAAGCCACTTCGGCAGATGTCCCCAGGTGACAAAGTGAATTTTATTTACCCAAGGGGCAAATTTTTCCACACCTCTGAACCAATACTGCAAGTTGTCAATCACTGTTGGCATTGGTGACCGTTTTGCCGTCATACTTGGCTTTTTCCGCCTGCCACTGCTTATCGTTGCCGTCAACCCAAATTATTACAAAATCAATCGGGTTTGTGTTTTTCTCTTCCATACATACCTCACTGCCATCTTTCTTTGACAGCCTCATAATTTCTCTTTGAATTTTGTGTATCGTACAAATCAAAAAATGCCTTGTGTCTGTTAAGATACTTTTCTGTATTGGCAAATGAAGTTTTAGCCATTTGCTCAATATAATTCATAAGTCCCTGCTCATCGTTATAAACAGGGCCAAAGCCGTCATCGGCATAGTCAAAATAGCCTTTGCCGTAGTGCTGTTCTGAAAATCTTTCGTAATCAAACTGAAAATACGCAAGCGGCTTTTTCATATAAGCAAAGTCAATCTGCACGCTTGAGTAGTCGGTAATCATAAACGCCGAGCTTTTCATAAGCTCCTGCACGGTATATTCGGGATATTTGCAGATTGTAAGGTACGGATTGCTCTTTGAAAAGCAGTCGATAAATCTCTGCATATCCCTGTGCGGGTAAAACATAACAGTACAGCCGTACTTTTCGCAAATTTCTTCAAGTCGTTTGCTGTTGATTATTTTACTCCAATTTTTAAAATAATCGCTCTCGCAAAAAGCCTTTTTATCATCTTCAATGCTTTTTGAAAGTGCGTCTGTACCGATCCAGTCACGCCATGTCGGCATAATAAGTATCTGATTCGGCACTGTTTTAAAATCGTGAAGCTTGTCCCAGCGGGGAAGTCCGAGTAATTTTACAGTGCCCTCGGGATAACCGTAATTATTGTTTACATACTCCCATTCCCTGTATGTGCTGGTGACAAACATACTCATTTTTGTGTTTTTATAATAAAGAAAGTCAATATTTGTAAGAATTACACCATGCTGTAAAAAGACTCGGCTGTTGTGCAAAATTCCGTAAACCTCAAGCAGATAGCAAACGGCATAGTTTGGCTTGCCGCCTTTTTGCGAGCTTATGTTTACCTTTGCGGTAAGGTACAAAATCCAATGCGCAAAACTGCCGTACTTTACGGTTTTGCCTGTCTTTTTAACATTTTCATAGTCCACGCTGCTTTTATAAACAGCATAAACGCAATCCTGTTCGGGATGATTTTTGCATACATATTCAAAAAAGCAAAAGCCGTTGTCGGTAGCCTCTACACCGTTGTCGCACACAAGCCACAAATCTTTTCTGAAACGCTTGTAAACAAGCGCAATAGGCAGTGCAAAAATAAACAGGAAAATATGAAGTATATCCTTAGGCTTTACATCTTTGAGTTTTTCAAAAAATCTTGACATAACCCACCATTAAGACATAAATTCTTCGTACAAAGGCAATACTTCCTCGGTAGTACCCTGCATTTTAACTTCGCCCTCGTGCAACCAAAGAATGTTGTCGCAAAGCTTTCTGAGTGTGTCGGAGCTGTGCGATACAATAACAACGGTTCTGTCTTTATTCATAATAAGGCTGCGCATTTTTTCGTAGCTCTTCTTTTTAAACTTTGCGTCACCAACGCTCAAAACCTCATCAATAAGCATAATTTCGGTTTCAAGAATAGCTGTAATTGAGAAAGCGAGCTTTGAATACATACCGCTTGAATATGTCTTTACAGGACGGTCAATAAAGTCACCGAGTTCGGAAAATTCAATGATTTCGTCAAGTTTTTCTTCAATCTGCGGTCTTTCAAAGCCTAAAAGCATACCCGAAAGGAAAATATTTTCCCTGCCGCTTAATTTATTCTGAAAGCCTACGCCGATTGAAAGCAAGGAAATTGAATGACCGTGAAGGTCGATTTCGCCCTCATCAGGTGAAAAAATGCCTGCGATTGCCTTAAGAAGTGTAGATTTACCACTGCCGTTTTTGCCGACAATACCTAAAATCTGACCCTTTTCAACCTCAAAAGAAACACCCTTTACAGCCTCAAAATACTCAATTTTCTTATTCTTTCTCGGTGCAAAAATAGACTTTAAAAGCGAAACCTTTTTAAAACATCTGTATTTAATTTTAACATTTCTGACTGAAATTGCTGATTCTCCCATAATTAAATCACCTTTACATAGCTGTTTTCGTGCTTATAAATCGTTCTGATGCCAATAACACTGATAACGATGCCAACAACAAACCACGCAAGCAATGCCACCCAGTGTGGATCCTGATTATAAATAAGCACTCGTCTTAAATCGCAGATAATAAGAGCTATCGGATTACATTTAATCAAAAGCTCACCCAAAATACCGTCAAGTTTATTTTCGATTGAATAGAAAATACCTGAAATGTAGAAACCAAGCTGCAAAACAATGGTAATTACATTGAGCAAGTCCTCAACAAATACGCCAAAGTGGAGCATAATTGTACTGCAGGCAAATGTGATTACAACCAAAAGCAACATAATCGGCAATGCCCAGAACATTCTCCAGCTTAAAGGCACTTGGTAAATAATCATAAGAAGAACCGTAAGCGCATAGGATACAAGCATCTTAAAACCGTAAACACCGATTTTTTCAAGAATAAATATATGCTTAGGTATATAAACTTTCGTGACAATCATCTTTTTGGACTGCACGACTTTTACGCAGCTTTTAACAACCTTGCTGAAGAACTGCCAACAGTTAAGACCAAGAAGAACGGATCAAGAATCCACCACAGCCAGCTCAAGAAAGAGCCCGCTACTTCGGACTTAAGTTCCGCCTTTGAAGAAAATACCGTGTAGTTAAAGAATTTTTTGATGTCCTTAAAAAATCTGTTCATCTTTAATAACTCACTTCCAAATCTTAAAATTTCATTCTGACACATAATAACCTATCTTGAATTATATCATTATACTGTCAATATTTCAAGTATTGTGTATTTTTCGTGTGACGAATTTTGCAGGCATTTTTGCGATTTTTCTGTTAAAGAATTTGCAAATAATACACATAACCCTTACATTGTCTTGAAATATCATAATTTAGTTTTCAACATTTCCTTAATAGTATGTTAAAAAATGCGAATTTGTTATGGCTCGTTTTATGCCCAGAACAGAAAAAGCACCCTGCATTTACGCAAAGTGCTTTGCTCTAAAATTCATAATGCGACCACATAGAAATAATTTTTATTGTTTTCTCTTCCTCATAAACCATATATACAAGCCTATGCTGAGCATTAATTCTGCGTGAATAGCATTGCTTTAAATTACCGATTAGTCTTTCATACGGCGGTGGATTTTGAAAAGGATTGTCGGATATAAGTTCAAGCAAATTCTGAACATTTCTCTTTAATGCAGGGTACTGCTTGATTTTCTCCTTATCCTTTTGTGCCGCCTTTGTAATCATCAGCTTATACTTACCATTCAAATTCTTCACACTCCTCAAGCGGAGTTTCAATACCGTCTTTCAATTTTTCGCTCATATTCGGAATAGAATTAAGATACAAGGTTTCAACTAAATTGTTATACTCCTCTTCACTGATAAGCACCGCATTACCGCTTTTCGTGCTTATATTTACAGGCTCATTATACTTTACGGTTTGGTCAATAAGTTCAAACATATTTTTTCTGAAATTTGTTGCGTTTGTGTTAATCATAATAAAGCCTCCTATATCTTATATTATATGTACATTATAGCGTACATATGTTGGGGTGTCAATATTAAAACATTTTTGTTGACTAAAAATGTTGCTATAATTTCAACTATACAGAGCCGCTCGTTAAAACGAAATTTGCAAACCGTCAGAAATTTTTACCGATATCACTTTCAATTACATTATGATTGATATATCTGTCCTTTTTACTTTTTCCTTTATAAACGATTGCCTTTTGAGGGCAACGATGATAGCATCCTAAACAGGCAACACACTTGTTTGAAAACTCGATTTTTCCATTTTGCAGTGAAATATTATTAACAGGGCAAATTGATACGCACTTTCCGCATGTTGTGCAGGCATTTGTGGTTGAAAAATCCTCACCGATGAGATGCCAGTTAGATTTGTTTTTTTAAATATATATCTATTTTTGTTTTACTTTTCTTTGGTACTTTGTAATAACCGGAAACTATGCTGGCTATTACATTGTCAATTCGTTTGTCAGCATTTTTTAAAGTAAGCGATTGACATAAAATTTAGGTACGGTAAATGTAAGTGTGAAATTTTCAGGCATTTTAATTACATAAACGGCTTTAATATTTAATTCATTTTCCTTGGCATATTGATATATATAATAATCCGCACCGCCAACCATACCGCCATAATTTTGAATAATAATAAGTTCCGTTGTTTTATTTAATCTCGGAATAATATTATAAACAAATGTTGGCATTCCGTAAGAATAAATAGGTGTAACCAAAATGATTTTCTCAAATTCATTGCCATTGCCCTTATAGTTTGGAATATATTTTATCTGACCTCCCATTTTACTTTGTATCTTTTGTGCAATATATAAACTATTGCCTGTTGAACTGAAATATAAAATGCCAATCATACTATCCTCCAAATTTTGATTTATCAAATCAATTGTATCAGATTATTAGGCTTATTTAGTAGAGGTGACAGTGTTTGTACCATTATAATAATTTCTGCCTCGCCTGTTGCGGCTTGTTCATAGTCATAGTATCATCAACGCTCTCTAAAATGTTTTACCGTCTGAAATATAGTCGCATTGCGTTGTGTATAAATACACTTCCTTATGCTCCTTATTTCAGACAGCGCTTTGCTCCCTTTATCCGCCACCGGCGGCGGTCTG
>ERZ791629.563-NODE-563-length-14901-cov-2.16637_pt1 | contig 14901 bp, 13 predicted proteins | sample MGYA00510057_ERZ791629 | MGnify/ENA primary metagenome ERZ791629 (study PRJEB30046, sample SAMN00715161) | human gut metagenome | study: EMG produced TPA metagenomics assembly of the A metagenome-wide association study of gut microbiota in type 2...
TATCAATTTACAACATAATGCTGATTATGTTGTAATAGCCATTTTGGATAGCTCTTTTTATAAACTAAATAATCAAATGCATTTTTTCCATACGGCGGCGATGTTCTGTGCCTGTGGAAATAATATAAATTCGTGTTGTGTTTATACTGCTGTGACCGAGTATATCCGCAAGTTTTGCAATATCCCTTTCAATAGCATAGAATACGCGAGCAAACAAGTGACGCAGATTATGCGGAAATACCTTTTTCGGGTTTACATTTGCCTCTTTACATAAGTTTTTCATCTCACGCCATATATTTGTGCGGTTTATGGGTTTGCCTGTTCGTGTTATAAAAATCATACCGCTTTTAATGTTCTGCTTTGCCGCATAGCAAAGCAGTTTTTTCTTTAAGTCTTTTACGATAAATACCGAGCGTGTTTTGCCCTTGAGCGATACAATCGCCTCGCTTTGTTTTACAGCCTCAACGGTTATAAATTGTAATTCGCTTACTCGAATACCTGTTCCGCATATGGTTTGCAAAATTAAATTTAATCGTTCGTTATGTTTGCGATTTGCCGCTGTGCAAAGCCTTGTGTATTCCGCTTTTGTGAGTTCTTTTTCTTCAGAACAGAATACCTGTTGCTGTAATTTTAAGGCTTTAATTTTTAAATCAAGCCAATCCAAAAAATCAAATAGGCAGTTTATGCTTGCAAGCATTGAGTTTACACTCCGTACGGCATAATTTTCCTTTAAATGTTCTTTGTATGCAATAACTGTTTCTTTTGTTATTTCGTTTTTGCTGACAAAAGTCATAAAAGCTTTTGCATCTCGCAAATATTTTTCTATCGTTGCCTTGCTTTTTTCTTGTAAAATTAAATGCTTTTTAAAATTGCAGAGATTTTCTGCTGTTAAAAACCGGCTTTCCATCGTGTTACCTCCGAGTAAATGTTAAATTTATTTTACCCGAAAAGTACGAAAAAAAGCGGTACTATTAATTTTGGCAAATAAAAAACACCCTGCAATATGGCAGAGTGTTTTTGTTTGTTTTAGATTTTGATAATTCCGCATTGAGTAAGAATTGATGTTACAAGAATAATGATAAGGCAAATCGGAGCGACATATTTAATTATTACATTAAACAAACCTTTTCTTTTGAAAGCTTCGCCGTTGCGTGTAACTTCATCTGTAATAGCCTTTGGTTTGATAACCCAACCTATAAGAATACAGGTGAAGAACGCTACAATCGGCATAAGAATACTGTTGCTGAAGAAGTCGAAGAATGACAGAATATCCATTCCGAAAATCTTAAAGTCGGACCAGATTCCGTTGCCGAGTGATGACGGAATACCCATCAACAAGCAAAGTCCGATTACGATAAGACAGCCGACCCATCTCTTTACATGGAACTTATCCATAAGCGAGGATACGATAGCCTCCATAATTGAAATGGCACTTGTGATTGCCGCAAAAAATACGAGGATAAAGAACAGCAGGGCAACAACATCGCCGCCGGGCATTTGGTCAAATACTTTTGGAAGAGTCATAAACATAAGACCAGGGCCGCTTTTTGAAAGACCTGCCTCACCGCTGAATACATAAACGGCAGGAATAATCATAAGACCTGCAAGAAGTGCAACGGCAGAGTCAAAAATTTCAATTTGGTTTACAGATTTGGTAAGGTTGATTTCATTCTTTGTGTATGAACCGTAGGTAACCATAATACCCATTGCAAGGCTCATTGAGTAGAAAAGCTGTCCCAAAGCACCTGCAACCGTCATTATGGAGAATTTGCTGAAATCCGGTACAAGGTAGTAGGCAACGCCGTCAAGCGCACCCGGAAGTGTCAGTGCATAAACCGAAATTCCGATTGTAAGAATAATGAGCATAGGCATCAGAAATTTACTGATTTTTTCAATGCCGTTTTTAACACCGAGCAAAATTACGCATACGCTTAATCCCATAAATATAAGAAAGAATATAAGCGGTGACCACGGATTACTGATAAAGTCGGAAAAATAATTATCTCCTGCCGCTTGTGTAACAAGACCTTGTGCATATACTGTAACATACTTTGTTACCCAACCGCCGATTACACAGTAGTAAGGGCAGATTATGATAGGAACTATAACTGCAAGTACGCCCAAAAAGCCGAATTTGCTGTTGAGCTTTTTGTAAGCAAGTACAGGACTTAATTTTGTTTTTCTGCCTATGGCAATTTCAGCGGTAAGCATTGCAAAACCGAAGGTTACGGCTAATATAAGGTAAACCAAAATAAAAATACCGCCGCCGTACTGTGCGGCAAGATATGGGAATCGCCAGATGTTTCCGAGGCCTACTGCACTGCCTGCATCAGCAAATACAAATCCCAGGCCACCGGAAAAGTTACTTCTTTTCTTTTCCATAATAATATATCCCTCGTTTAAGAAATTTTTAATTGATTATACCATAATTCTACAAATAAAACAATACATAATGAATATTAATTTTTTTAAAAACAAAATATAAAAAAATTGACAGGCAAAGACTATGGTAAATCTGTTGTCTGTCGGTTAAAGTCAGCTGTTTAATTTTTGTTTGTAATTTTTATATCGTACAATAAAGTATATAATACACTCTATGCATACAAAAACAGTAAATATAATTGAAAGATCTGCAATTATACCGAATGTGGCAATTGCAAATACCGATCCATAGTTTTTAACTGATTCTTTTACCATTGTAATTTGGTTTTGTACCCATATCCATATAAAAATACTGCTTAGTATATTTGATAAAGTCAGACCGGCTATACAAATACAAAAGTTTTTATATTCCTTTATTAACACTCCGAAAATAATTGGTATGATAATTTGAACAAACCACATTATTATTGTAAAATATCCGCCTGTATTAATAGGAATATATATGCTGAAAATTGATAATGAAAGTATAATACATATGATGAGTTTTATTTTGTTATCTTTAATTATTTCCTTATCCATTGTTTTAATTATTCCTTTATTTCCGTAAAAGGTATGTTATGCTCGGTTACATATTGTTCTACATATGAGCCTTTTATTCCGTATATGGTTAACTTGCAGCACCCGTCAAATGCATCGTCTGCTATTGAGGTGCATTTTTCGTAAATATATATTTTTTCTAAACCGGAGCATTTGCTAAAAGCACATTTAGATATGTTTGTAATATTTTTTGATAAATCAATTTGTTTTAGCGAAACACAATTATAAAATGTCCAATATTTGATACGGGTTACTGAATCGGGTATGTTTATTTCTTGTAAAGATGTGCAGTTGTAAAAAGCATCATTGGATATACCGTCGCAAGCGATATTTTCAGGGAGAGTAATCTTTTCCAATGAAGAGCAATCCTGAAATGATAAATCTTCTATTTCAACTGTATTTTCTGAAAATTTTACACTTGTCAGATTTTTGCAATTAGTAACGGATATATCTTTTATTGTGCTTGGAAATTCCAAACTTTTTAAGGCAATTGCATTATTAAAACATCCGTCAACGATTGATTCAATACCCTCTGATATTATGACTTCTTCGACAACTTTATCATTCTCAAACATTCCGGTTCTGTCAACACCCCATAGTGAGCGACTTGAAACATAACCGCCCAAAGCCCGAACTTTATAAAAACAGATTGTAGAGGGAATAACCATTTGTTTTTTAGGATAGTATGCTTTTGTTATGGTAGCGGTATTGTTATTATAATATTTGTCGTTTTCGTACTGAAAACCGCCCCATCTGTGAGTACCCGAAAAACCTTGAGTGATAAAAATAAATATGCAACAGGATACCAACATAATGGCAGCAAGACCTAACAGTAATTTTTTATTTTGCTTTTTCATAACATCACCTACACTTCTTTTATATGCCATTAATATAGCATATAAAAGAATATAATGATAGATGACATTTGTCACTGTTTTTACGATAAAACGGCTCATTTCAATAAATTTAAAATGAGCCGTTAATCTTTTTAAATATAATCATTTTTTACTGCATAAACAGCAAGTTGAGTTCTGTCTTTTAAATTAAGTTTTAAAAGAAGTGCAGAAATATTGTTTCGCACAGTTCCATCCGATAAAAACATAGTTTTAGCAATTTCTTTGTTGCTAAGTCCTTTTGCCACATTGACAAGCAATTCGGTTTCTCTGTTTGTAAGTTTTACTGCGTGAGTATTATTTTTAACAATTTTTTCTTTCAAGCTGTCAAAAACAGTTTTTCCAAAAACATTTATGTCGAGCATCGTGCTTTTTATAGCATTAACTATTTTTGTTTCATCAACATCTTTGAGCACATATCCGTCTGCTCCGCTTGTCAATGCTTTGCTTACTGTGGCTTTATCGTCAAATGTGGTTAGTACAAGCACTTTAATATTCGGAAAGTCCTGCTTTATTTTATAAGTAGCACTTGAGCCGTCACAATAAGGCATTTGCATATCCATAAGTACAATGTCGGGCTTTTCTGTTTTGCATAAATCATATGCCGAATTTCCGTTACTTGCAAGACCGCATACTTTTATTTCTTTGTCCTGTTCAATAATTATCTTTAAACCGTTTCTGAAAATTTCATCATCGTCTGCAATTATAACATTAATCATAATTTATCACCTCCACGGGAATATATGCTTTTACGGAAAATCCGTTACCGGGTAATGAAGAAAAATCAATATTTCCGCTGATAGAATTAATCTTTTCTTTCATTCCTTTAAGTCCGAAATCAGGAACAATTTTATCACAGCCTGTACCGTCGTCAATTATATAAAGTCTGATACAATTCTCTGAAAATTTAAGTATAACTTCAATTTTGTTTGCATTTCCGTGTCTGATTGAATTGGTGACAGCCTCACGAACAACGCTGAAAATTGTGTCGGATGCAAAACCGTGATATGATTTTTCTTCGCCCATTTCAGTAAATTCAATACAGCTGTTTCCTGAATTGTAATTACATATAAAATCTTGTATTCTGGCAGAAATGCTTGATTTTGTATCTGTTTTAATGCCGACAACGCATTTTCTTACATCATTAAGTAATAATTCGGAGGCTTGCAAAGCCTTTTTTGTATTTTCATTAGAATTGTTTTTGTCAATCAGCGACAGCTTTAGCAATGTCATAATTGAAACAAGGCTGTGACCGACAGAATCGTGAAGTTCTTGCGCAATTCTTGTCTGTTCTTTTTCAACGGCAAGTCGTTTTTCTATTACATTCATCTTAGCAAGCTGTGTATTTGCTTTTGTAAGTTCTTGATTTTTTTCTGACAGTTTTTTATTCAGCATATAATATGTACTTACATCATAAAAAACAAATATTTCGGATACGGTTCTTTTTTCGTTGCAAACGGGCATTTTGCTGATTTCAAAGTATTTGTTTTCCGAAACGGAAACATCTAATGAACCTGAGTTTTTATTCAGTAAATCGCTGAATTTTGAAATATCGCTGTTTGTGATTTCCGCAATACGCATAAATGCTGTAATACAATCTTTATGTAAAATACTGTCATCAAGATTAAAGGCTTTTTTACTGCGTCATTAATATAGGTAATTTTATGTTTTTGATTTGTAACAATTATTCCTTCGTTTATTGAGCTCATAAGATATTTTACGGTAAGCGGGGGAATGGTAATAAATTCGTATTTATAAACAGCTAAAAATATCAGTAAAGAAGTTATTGAAAAAGATACAGGAGTAAAATCATATCTTATTGAAAAAACATCAAGCAAAGAAATTAAGTTGAAAGTAATGGGAATTATTGCCGAAAGCGAAATCAAAAGTATCTGTGGAAAATTCTCTTTAAAAGATTTAATGTTTTTTCCTACCATTAAACAAACGGATATTATCAGCAACAAGTAATTATATGCAACCGTTATGTAAAATCCGTTTCCGCCGATTACTTCGTTGCTCTGATAACTTTTAAAAAATAAATGAAAAATAGGATCTGTAATTTTAAGAAAGAACAGAGCGGCAGATGGCAAAAATATTATTACTTTAAAAATCTTGCTGTTCGTTATGTCGGCTTTTACATAATGCAGAGCAAAAATCAAAAACACAGTTCCTATTGTGCATACAGAGAAGTAGCCGATATTGCTGAGAATTATTTTTACCGAAAGGTTTGTGGTGAAAATGTCAAAAATATGGCATACTATCCAGTTTATAATTAAAATCTGACAGGCAGTAAAATATTGTGACATTTTTTGACTGTATGAATTTTGTATAAATACAACGGTACTTATAATCGTTAGGCTTAAAGAAACAAGGTTTAAACCAAGGGTAAGTAATGTGTCCATAATAACTCCCTAATACTCTGTAATTTTTTAAATTATAACACGCATAAAATTGAATGGCAACAAGAATTAACCGAATAAAAACAAGCGACAGCATAAACTAACTGTCGCTTAAAAATTTGATTTATATTATGAATGTCGATATTAATCAATAAATTTGATTCTTACACAACATTAAAAATCCCAGTCGGGAACATATTTACGGTCGGCAGAGTCAAGTTCTTGTGTAAATCCGTCAAAGCCGAGCATCATATAGTAATCTTTTACTTTCTGATATTCCCGCCTTGTAATTTTACGGTTAATTTTTTCATATTTATTAGCGTTGCCCATGGGGATATACTGCCCCATAAGGCTGACAAGAATCTGATTGCCATAGTTTTTCTTGAGTATATCAAGAACGCCCATACTGTTTTTTGTGTGTGACGGCAGAATAAGATGCCTTACGATAATGCCTTTTTGCATCATCTGTCGGTCATCAAACTGTGGAAACCCAACCTGAAACAGCATTTCTTTAATTGCTACGGTTGCAGTTTCTACATAGTTTGGTGCGAGTGAATACTTAAGTGCAAGCTCATTATTGCTGTATTTGAAATCAGGAAGATAGATGTCAACTATTCCGTCAAGCATATTTAAGATTTTAGGACTTGTATAACCACTGCAATTATACACAATCGGAATTTTTGGCTTGTAAATTTCAAAGCTCTTTACAACGGCAGGTGCAAAATGGTCGGCTGTAACAAGGTTTATGTTATGAACATTTTGCTCTTCAAGCCTTTTGTAGCAGTCGGCGAGCTGTTGCGGCGTAACCTCTCTGCCTTTGTGCAAAGACGAAATCTCATAGTTCTGGCAGTAAACGCAGCCGAGGGTGCAACCGCTGAAAAATATTGTACCGCTGCCGTTTGCTCCGCTGATGCAAGGCTCTTCGCCAAAATGAGGTGCAACTCTCGCTATTACGGGATTTGTTCCCATACGGCAAAAGCCGCCGCCGCTTGATTCACTTCTTTGTGCATTGCATTTTCTTGGACATAAATTGCATATCACTGATATCACCCTAATAATTTATGATATAAGTATAACACATCTGCAAGAAAATAGCTATATTAATATGTTTTGAAATCAGTTAAAAAATCTTCTACTATATCGTCAATGTGACATTCCTCAATATCAAGAGAATTGCAAAGAATAACAAGTTTCTTTATCTCTTCCGCATTATCTGACAGATTGGCATATTGCCTGACAGTTCGCTCTTTGTCAATTACATCAATACCGTAGGTAATATTAGCATTGTTAGAATAAGTATTAATTCTGAACAGTAACATAAAATAAAAGTAACCTTTCTTTGTGAATACCAATCACCCTTAAGCAAGATAATACATCGTTTTACGATAAAAGTCAAGGCAAATACGCACAAAAGTATAGGTATATATTTATCTTTGTATATTTAAACAAAATACAATTTTGTTTTTTATGTAGATTTATTGTAAATTTTTTGTCATTTTTCAGATACAGAAATAAACAAAAAAGTATAGATTTGTCACCACAAAAAATATCATTGACGATTATTATAGTTAAAATGCTATACAAATTTGTTAATTACATAAATAATATTCGGAACAAATGTTTGGAATGTGTTGACTTTGTGAACGCTGTCATATATAATAAAATCAGTTCTGTATTTATTGTTGCTGTGCCGTGTTAAATGCAATGATATTTCTTGCGTATAGAACAAGAAAATACTTATTTCCGTTAAATCTGTGTTTTCGGCTGATATGCAGCTTATTACTGATTTTGAAATCCTTTGTGCAACCGTATAAAAATTATTCGATTGCCGAATTTCGTGTCTGTTCATGGGATTTTACAATCAAATGGAGATGACAAATTTGGAAAATATGATTACAGTAAAAAATCTTCGCAAGGAATTTAAGAAAACTATTAAGGAACCGGGAATTAAAGGCAGTATAAAGTCCTTTTTTAACCCAAAATCTGAAATCGTAGAGGCTGTAAAGGATATTTCGTTTACGGCTGAAAAAGGCGAAATACTCGGTTTTATCGGACCTAACGGAGCGGGAAAGTCAACTGTAATAAAAATGCTTACGGGTATTCTTACTCCAACCTCGGGTACTTGCGTTATTAACGGACAGAACCCGCAGGATAACAGGAAAAAATATGTAAAAGAAATCGGTGTGGTATTCGGACAACGCACCCAGCTTTGGTGGGATTTACCGCTTACGGAAACTTATACGGTATTAAAAGAAATTTACGAGGTTGACGACGCTTCGTTTAAAAAGCGAATGGAGTTTTTTAACGAGGTACTCGATTTACAGGATTTTATAAAAAGTCCTGTTCGTACATTATCGCTCGGTCAGCGAATGAGAGCCGATATTGCGGCATCACTGTTGCACAATCCAAAGGTGCTTTTTCTTGACGAGCCGACAATCGGACTTGATGTGGTAGTAAAGGATAACATACGCAAGGCTATTGAAAAAATCAATGCCGAAGAGCATACAACGGTAATTCTTACCACTCATGACCTTGAGGACATTGAGCTGCTTGCAAAAAGAATTGTTATGATAGACAAGGGCAGTAAAGTATTTGACGGCAAGATTACCGAATTAAAAGAAAAGTTCGGACAAATGAGAGAGCTTGCTTTTGTATCCGAAAACCCGAATGTGCTTGAAATGCTTGATTATGCGAACAGTCTTAACCTTACAGGCGATGACCTTGTTGCTGAAAATGACGGCAGTTCTTATAAGATAAGATTTAATTCTTCAGTTGTACCAGTCGGCGATATGCTTTCTTACACACTTTCAAAAGTAAATGTTAAGGACATAAGCGTAAAAGACGCCGATATTGAGGAAATTATCCGTCGCCTTTACAAAAAGGAGGTGGAGGTTGATGCTTAAAAAACTAAGAATGTATCTGCCGTTTGTAAACGCAGGGCTTCAAGAGGCATCTACCTACCGTGCTAACTGGCTTTTTTACATACTTGGTGATGTAATCGGCTGTTTTGTGTCTTTCTTTGTATGGGAGGCAGTGTTTATTTCAAACGGCGGAGAGTCTTTTATGGAATTTGATAAGGGAGATATGATTGTGTATATTTTCCTTACATTTCTTACAGGTCAGATTATAGGCAGCGGTGGTACTTATGACATAGGACAGGAGATTAAAGACGGCACTATCGCTATGAGAATGATAAAGCCGATAAGTTATAATTCAACTTTCCTTTTTCAGGAGCTTGGCAATAAGCTTATGGAAATTGGCATAATTTTTATTCCGCTGGTGGCAGGCGTTGAAATTTACCGGTTTTTCCTTACAGGCTCATTGCAGTTTGATATTGCACAATTTTTGCTTTATTTAGTCTGTTGTGTGTTTGCTTATCTTATTAACTTTTTCTTTAATATCAGTTTTGGTTTTACAGCATTTGTATTTAAAAATCTTTGGGGCTCAAATCTGCTAAAAAATTGTATAGTCGGCTTTTTATCGGGCAGTACGATTCCGCTTGCATTTTTCCCCGAAGTTTTCAGAAATGTTCTTTCTGTACTCCCTTTCGCCTCGCTTTCATACACACCTGTTATGATATATATGGGTATGTATACAGGTTGGGATATAGTTTTTTATCTCGGTTTGCAGATATTTTGGTGCATCGCATTCTGGGGTATGTCAAAACTTATATGGAAAGCGGTTGTAAAGCACCTCTGTGTACAGGGAGGTTGATGTTATGAAAGAATTAAGAAGAGCTATGAAAATGCACCGTATTTTTATTGTTCAGGAACTTAAAAGAATGATGGAATACAAAGGTGACTTTCTTACAGGTGTAATCGGCTTTTTGATAGTACAGGTATTTAATATTATTTTTCTGAATATTATTTTCAGTCAAATTCCAAATCTTAAGGGCTGGAGTTTCTATGAAATTCTGTTTATTTACGGTTTTTCACTTATCCCTAAGGGAATAGATCATATGTTTTTTGATAACCTTTGGGCAATGGGGCATTGGCTTGTGAGAAAAGGAGATTTTGACAAGTACCTTACTCGTCCGATTAATCCTATGTTTCATGTGATGGCAGAGAAATTTCAGGTTGACGCATTTGGCGAGCTTGTAGTCGGCATAGGACTTATAGTTACAGCTGTGCCTCATATTGCTATTGAATGGAGTTTTTTGAGGGTGTTGCTTACGCTTATCGCAATGTTTTTTGCCTCGTTTATTTATACGGGAATAAAAATTGGTACTGCTGCAATTTCTTTCTGGACCAAGCGCAGCGGAAACATTACATATATGTTCTATATGATGAATGATTTTGTAAAATATCCGGTTGACATCTACAATAATTTTATCCGTAATCTTATAACATATATAATTCCGTTTGCATTCACTTCTTATTTTCCTGCCATGTATTTTATGACAGGAGAAAATCCACTCTTAAACATCGGACTGACTGTTTTTGTTTCCGTTATCGTTATGGCGATTGGTATAGTTATTTGGAATATAGGCATAAAAAATTACGAATCGGCAGGCAGCTGATTTTAACTTATTTTGTCGTAAAAAATCTGATTTTGACTGATTTTTTGGGCAGAAAACAATTTTGTTAATTATACACAATAAGCACAGTAAAACTTTGTTTTAATGTGCTTATTTATTTTCTGTAAAAGAAATTAAAACTTTGCAAAATTTGCTAAAATCTAATTACTGATACATAAAGTAAATTGAAAAAAGGAGAGAAAGAAATGTTTTTAAAAAGGACGCTTGCAGTTTTACTTAGCGCTACAATGCTCTTTGGTATGACATCATTGTCAACAACAGCGGCAACCACAGATACAGAAGCAGTGTCGGCAGGTAATTACTACAACGCAAGTTATCTTGAAAATTATGCAAGCAATGCTTACAACGAACAGAATCTCGGTGCAAACTACAGCAAAAGCTCAACAGAGTTTAAGGTATGGTCACCGGAGGCATCTGCCGTAAAGGTTAAACTCTATGCAACAGGTTCCGATTCCGAATCAGGTGCAGCTGTTCTCGGCACTTATAACCTTAAAAAGAACAGCTCTACAGGTATGTGGTCTGTTACTGTAAACGGTGACCTTAAGAACACATACTATACTTATCTTGTTACCGTAAACGGTACAACAAACGAAACACAGGATGTTTATTCAAAGGCAACAGGTGTAAACGGCAATCGTTCAATGGTTGTTGACCTTGATTCAACCGACCCTGAGGGTTGGGATAACGATAAACATGTGCTTTTCAACAACGCTCAGGAGGCAGTTGTATGGGAGGTTCATGTTCGTGACTTCTCAATTTCGGACACTTCGGGCGTCAGTGATGACAACAAAGGTAAATACCTCGCATTTACCGAGGGCGGCACAAAGATTAATTCGGATACAAGCGCAAGCTCTGTATCAACTGCTGCTGATTATCTTGTAAAGTCGGGTATTAACTGCGTTCAGCTTATGCCTGTATATGATTTCGGTTCTGTCGATGAAACAATCACAGGTTCGGCAACAAACAGAAACTGGGGTTATGACCCTGTAAACTACAATGTTCCCGAGGGTTCATATTCTTCTAACCCATATGACGGTAATGTTAGAATCACTGAATTTAAGCAGATGATTCAGGCACTTCATGACAGAGGTATTTCCGTTGTAATGGATGTTGTTTACAACCATACATATGTAACAGAGGGTTCATGTTTTACAGATACAGTTCCTAACTACTATTACAGAAAAACAAGTTCAAGCGTTTATTCAAACGGTTCGGGCTGCGGTAACGAAACTGCATCCGATAAACTTATGTACAGAAAGTATATGATCGACTCAATTCTCTATTGGGCAAGCGAGTACCACATTGACGGTTTCCGTTTTGACCTTATGGGAATTCACGACATTGCTACTATGAATCAGATTCGTTCAAGTCTTGATAACCTTTATTCGGACGGTTCGGGTAAGAAGATTCTTATGTACGGTGAGCCTTGGACAGGCGGTTCAACCGCAATCAGCGACGGTTGTTTTCAGAGCAAAGCTTCTCAGCTTGATGCAAGAGTAGGTATGTTCTGCGACTCATACCGTGATGCTATTAAGGGTGGTACAAACGATGCATCGACCGGTTTTATTCAGGGTAATAATGGTAAAACTTACACAGTTGTAAATGGTGTAAAGGGTCAGTGCTTCGGTGCAAAAGCTCCTTCACAGACAATTGCTTATGCCGATGCCCACGATAACCTTATTATGTGGGATAAGATGGTGCTTAGTAACGGCAGTAAGGATTGGAACTCTACTTCCTCTTCGCTTACAGATCAGATGAAAGCCACAATGGGACTTCTCATGACTTCACAGGGCATAGTATTTATGACAGCAGGTTCGGAATTCTGCCGTACAAAGCAGGGCGACCACAACAGTTATAAATCACCCGATTCAATCAATGCCATTGATTGGACTCGTTTAAAGACATATTCTGAAACAGCTGATTATTATAAGGGCCTTCTTAAAATCAGAGAGAATTACACACCGCTCAAGGGAGGTAACTTCTCAACTCCTACATTCCAGTCATCATACGGCAATGTTGTTGCTTATACATATTCCAATAACACAGCCGGCGAGTGGGGCAAGGTTTGCGTACTCGTAAACAGCGGTACACAGGCTTGCACAATCGATCTTGACGGCAGTGGCTGGACAGTTGTTGCAAACGGCACAAAGGCAGGACTTGAAAGTCTTGGCACAGTTTCGGGCAAATCATATTCTATCCCTGCAAGAAGTACTTGCGTACTTGTTCAGTCATCTACATTCGGTAATCTTCAGAATGCAGAGCCTACATACGGTACACTTAAGGTAAACCATATTGATGAAAACGGCAATGTTTTAAAGAGTACATCAGCTACTTATAAGACAGGTACAACATACCGTGCTTTACCTGATACAACACTTCTTTATGACTATAATCTTGTTAATACAACAGGCACAACAACAGGTAAAGTTGAAAGCGGCAAGACATACACTGTAACATTTACATACAAATCTTCGGGTATTTCCTCAGGTTACCTTACAGTAAACTATGTAAATGCAAACGGCACAAAGGTTAAAGACTCTGTTAAGAACAAAATGAGAAGCGGAGATGAATACTCTGTAAGTCCTGCAACAATTCAGGGTTATCAGCTTGATACAGATAGTTTCCCTGCAAACACAAGCGGTACTTTTTCGGGTACTGACACAACTATTACATTTAAGTACAAAAATCTTAATTCTACAAGCACAGTAGTTCACTACAAAAAACCGTCAAGCTGGTCAGATGTTCGTTGCTATTCATATACAGACGACGGCAAAAATCCGACAGGCGAATGGAATACCGCTACAGTAATGACAAGCGAGGGCGACGGTTGGTACAAATGTACAGTTCCTGCATCAGCTTGCTATGTAATGTTCCACCCAACTTCAAATACAGCTCAGGAGCCGGGACAGGGCGCAAGCGGTTATCCTGCATCCGGCGAAGTATGGATTAATAACGGTGCTATCACATTTACCTGTACAGTAATTACAAGCCATATTGATATTGCAACAGGCAAAAAGATTGCCGCTGATGTTGTAAGCGAGAAAACAAAGGTTACTTCAAGCGACACATACACAACTTCTGCCGTTGCAGGTAAAAATGTAATTACTCCTGTAAATGCAACAGGCAATTATACAGCAGGCGTTATCAATGTTGTATATCTTTACGATTCAGGTGAAGTTCCTACAACAGCACCGACTACACAACCTACCACAGCACAGCCGTCAACATCTGCAACAGAAATTCCTTCAACACCTTCTGATAAAGTATTGATAGGCGATGTTGATACAGATGGCAACATTTCAATCAATGATGTATCTGTTATACAGTTATTTATCAGTGAGCAGTCAACATTGACAGATAAACAGCTTATTGCGGCAGATACAAATGATGACGGCAGTGTTGATGTAATTGACGCTACATTTGTTCAGATGTACTTGGTTGATAATATTGCAGACGGCAGTTTAGTAGGTCAGTATAAGTATATTGATGTACCGCCTGTAACAATAGCTACAACAGTAGCACCAACAACACAGCCTACAACGGCAAAACCAACAACTCAGCCGACAACCGCTGAGCCTACCACAGAGCCAACAACTCCAAGCGGTACATACACAGTAACATTTGCAAACTCACTTAACTGGGACGGTACAATTTACTGTTATTATTGGACAAGCGGCAGTCAGGGTGAAGTTGCTTGGCCGGGTACAAAAATGAATTTTGTAGAGAATAATGACTACGGTCAGGCAGTTTATACATTGACTGTTCCGACTTCTTGCGACAGCGTAATCTTTACTAACGGTTCTTCACAGACTGTTGATATTAACACAGGTTCAAAAGACACCAATTACTATGCTAAAACAACAAAGACAGGTACAGGCTATAATGTCGGAACTTGGTAATTAAAAATTAATATAATTTTTGATAGTCACGCAGTAGTCCCTCCGATTTTTCGGAGGGACTGCTTTTTGTGGTACTATGCTAAATGCTTTTGAAACATAAATAAATTATGTTTTAGCGTACTTTCGGTCGGGCAACAAATTAAGTCAAAGGAAAAACTTTCCGTCCCGAAATTAAAAGTTTGGTCAACCTTTTT
>ERZ791629.570-NODE-570-length-14776-cov-2.56036_pt1 | contig 14776 bp, 9 predicted proteins | sample MGYA00510057_ERZ791629 | MGnify/ENA primary metagenome ERZ791629 (study PRJEB30046, sample SAMN00715161) | human gut metagenome | study: EMG produced TPA metagenomics assembly of the A metagenome-wide association study of gut microbiota in type 2...
CATTTTGCTTTACAATGATATAGTAAATGTCAAAAAGATGCGAAGGAATGGAGTATAATATGATTTCAAATCAGATTTTACAGACAACCGTTGATGGGTTAAAAGAAATATCACGAGTTGATTTATGTGTTATTGATGCAGAGGGCAAGGTTGTAGCTAAGACATTTGATAATGTTGCTGAATGTACAGCAGATGCACTTGTATTTATAGATTCACCAGCAGATAGTCAGGTGGTTAATGGATATCAGTTCTTTAAGGTTGTTGAAGATGGCAATCTTGAGTATATAATATTGGCTAAGGGAACAACTGATGATGTATTTATGTTAGGAAAGCTTGCAGCATTTCAGATACAGAATCTTTTAGTTGCTTATAAGGAAAGATTTGATAAGGATAACTTTATTAAAAATCTTCTTCTTGATAATCTTCTAAGGGTTGATATGTATACAAGAGCTGAGAAGCTTCATATTGATACGGATGTAAAGAGAGTTGTATATATTATTGAGACTAAGCACGAGAAAGATATTAATGCATTAGAGACAATAAGAACTTTATTTGCTTCAAGAACAAGGGATTTTATCACAGCAGTTGACGAGAAGAGTATAATACTTGTCAGAGAGGTTAAGAGTAATGAAACTTACGAAGACCTTGATAAGACAGCAGAAGTTATTATAGATATGTTAAATACAGAGGCTATGAGTTCTGCACATATTGCTTATGGTACTATTGTTAATGATATAAGAGAAGTATCACGTTCTTACAAGGAAGCTAATATGGCTCTTGATGTAGGCAAGATATTCTATAGTGACAAGAATGTTGTTGCATATAACAGACTTGGTATTGGACGTTTAATATATCAGCTTCCACTTCCACTTTGTCAGATGTTCATAAGAGAGATATTTGACGGAAAGTCACCTGATGATTTAGATGAGGAGACATTATCAACAATTAACAAGTTCTTTGATAACAGCCTTAATGTATCAGAGACATCAAGACAGTTATATATCCACAGAAATACTCTTGTATACAGACTAGATAAGCTTCAGAAGACTACAGGCCTTGATTTGAGAGTGTTTGATGATGCCATAACATTTAAGATTGCACTTATGGTAGTTAAATATATGAAATATATGGAAAGTAAAGATACATACTAATTTGGAGGAATATTAATAATGATTATAATGGAAGATGTTACCAAAACGTATACATCTGGAGTTCCTGCTTTGAACGGAATTAATCTTCACGTTCAGAAAGGAGAATTCGTGTTTATAGTAGGTAAGAGTGGTTCAGGTAAGTCAACTCTTATAAAGCTTCTTCTTAAGGAACTTGACCCAACATCGGGTAAGATATACGTTAATAAAAAGTACCTTAATAAACTTACAAGAAAGAAGTTACCATATCTTAGAAGAGATATCGGTGTTGTATTTCAGGATTTCAGACTTTTACCAGATCGTAATATATACGATAATATTGCATTTGCACAGAAAGTTGTCGAAGCTCCTAATAAGAAGATTAAGAGCAGGGTTCTTGCTATGCTTTCAATGGTAGGACTTCTTGATAAGTATAAGTCATTTCCTAATGAGTTATCAGGTGGTGAACAGCAGAGAGTTGCCATAGCCAGAGCACTGGTTAATAAGCCAGCTATATTATTGTGCGATGAGCCTACAGGTAACCTTGACCCAGCTAATTCTAATGAGATTATGAAGATATTAGATCAGGTTAACAAGCAGGGAACAACAGTACTTGTTGTTACTCATAATATGGAGATAGTTCAGCAGATGAAGAAGAGAACTATTACTATGAGCGAAGGCAAGATTATCAGTGATTTGGAAAAAGGTGGTTATTTCTATGAAGATTAGATCGTTATTTTATCATATTAAAGACGGATTAAAGAACATCTATCGTAATAGATTGTTCTCTCTTGCGTCTATAGCAACAATTACAGCGTGTATATTCCTTTTTGGTGTATTCTATGCACTTGTATCCAATTTTCAGTATATGATTCATAAGGCTGAGAATGAAGTATGCGTAACAGTATTTTTCGATGAAGGACTTACAGACGCAGATATTAAGAAGCTTGGCGATACGATAAGCCAGCGTAATGAAGTGTCAAGAATTCATTATACATCAGCTGATGAAGCGTGGGAGAATTACAAGGCTGAGTATTTTAAAGATTACCCAGAACTTGCAGAAGGTTTCAAGGATGATAATCCTCTTGCTAATTCTTCATCATATGAGATATATCTTAATGAAGCTTCAAGTCAGGCTACACTTGTAACATACCTTGAAAATCTTGATGGTATAAGACAGGTTAACCGTTCAGAGGCAACAGCAAGTGGACTTGCCAGTGCCGCAAGACTTGTTAGTTACATAACAATAGCAATTATAGTTATTCTTCTTGCAGTATCTATATTCCTTATTACTAACACAATTGTAATAGGTATTACTGTCCGTAAAGAAGAGATTTCTATTATGAAGTATATAGGTGCTACAGATGCATTTGTTAATGCACCATTCTTCGTAGAAGGTATTGTAATTGGACTTGTTGGTTCAATTATTCCAATAGTTATTCTTAGATTTGTATATGAGAATATTATTAATTTTGTTATGAATAAGTTCTCGATACTTCAGAATATTCTTGCATTTATGCCGGTTAATGATGTATTCAGAATACTGGTTCCAGTAGGAATTCTTCTTGGTATCGGAATAGGTGCATTAGGAAGCTTCTTTGCCGTAAGAAAGCATGCTAATGTATAGCAGATAATATTAGCCAGACATAGGACTGCTGCATTGAATTATATGATTATGTATTATATATGAAGATTATATTATGTGATTGTATATGATATGTGGAAGTCCTATTTAAAAATAAAAATGGTATCCTACAGTATAGATTGTTATGCTATTGTTAAGCGGCTGTTTGTATGCATTTTATAAATGGTTTGGCTGAATGGAGGAGTTGTATGAGGAGAGCATTAGCAAAAAGGCTTATTCCATTGTTGATGGTACTTGTGCTTGTAATACCATATTTTGCAGTGTCATATTATGATGTATATGGAGATGATAAGCAGAATCTCAATGATGCTAACAGCAAGAAAAAAGATTTGCAGAGCCAGTATGAACAGACAGAGAAAATAATTGAAGACTTAAAGGCACAGAACGATGATATGATAGCTTATATTGCCCAGCTTGATGCACAGATGTCCAGTGTTGATGGCGAGCTTAATGAGGTTAATGAGCAGGTTGAGCAGATAGAGGCTGAGATAGCGGATACAGAAGAAAAGCTTGCACAGGCAGAGATAGAGGCAGAAGAACAGTATAGTTCAATGAAGCTTAGAATTCAGTTTATGTATGAACATAATGATGAAACATATTTTGCATTGCTTATGAATTCCCAGAGTATGGGTGATATGCTTAATAAGGCGGAATATATTACAAAAATCTCACAGTATGACAGGGAAATGCTTGAAAAATATAATGCTACTGTTACTTATATAACTGTCGCCAAAGCACAGTTAGAAACGGACAGGGAGACACTTGTAACCAAGCAGGAGGAGCTTGAAGATAAGAGAGCTTCACTTTCACTGCTTGAGTCAACCAAGAAGAGTGAAATGGCTTCATTACAGAAGAATAAGCAGCAGCAGGAGAATTATAAAGCTAAGATAGAAGCTGATATAAAGGCTCAGGACGAATATATTGCCAAGATAGAGGCAGAGATTAAGGCCAAGGAGAATAGTGGAAGTGCCAATGTTGTAAAATATGATGGTGGAAAGTTCAAGTGGCCTACAGAGTCAACAAGGATAACCTCACCTTATGGTGATACAGAGGGCAGAAGCTCTCCGCATAAGGGAATTGATATTGGTGCACTTAACAGAGGCGTTGCGGGTGATGCTATATATGCGGCGTATGATGGTGATGTGGTAATTGCGACATTTAGTTCATCAGCTGGTAATTATATTATGATTAATCATGGTGGTGGATTGTATACAAGATATCTGCATGCTTCAAAGCTTCTTGTCAGTGCAGGAACACATGTAACTAAGGGACAGAAGATAGCACTTATGGGAACAACTGGTGATTCTGACGGAGTTCATCTACATTTTGATGTAAGATATAACGGAAGTTATGTTTCACCTTGGAACTACTTAAGCAAATAAATATTAATAAATGCAGAGGCATATAGGTATGGACAATCAAAATAACAACATTTATTCAAATGATAATGTCAATAGTGATGATTTTAATGCTGGTGATAACATTAATGTAATTAATAATGTTAATGCAGATAATGACATTAATGCCGGAAACAGAATTAATAATAGTGCTTCGGATAATCGTGTAAATATTGGTGATTTGTATGGAATGAATGATTTAAGAAGAAATGCACAGCCGCCAAGAAAGAAGAAATCACAAGGCTTTGCAAGTGGAATGATTATCGGTGCTGTATCAGCATTTATGGCTGTTATACTTCTAATATTAAGTGTGGCAGCAGTGTGTATAGCTAAAGGCTACATTCATATAGGTGTTAATGGAGATGTATATATACAATCTGATGCAGTCACAGATTCAGACGGAATTGGAAGTGAGGTAGAAGGCAAGCTTAATGCAATTGATTCTGTGCTTGAATCCTTTTATTTTGGTGATGTAGATGATGAAACCGCCAAAGATAACATTTACAAGGCGTATCTTAGTTCATATGGTGACAAGTATACCATGTATTATACAGCGGATGAATATAAAGCCTTAAAGGAGTCAACAAATGGCAAGTTCTATGGCATAGGAGCAGTCTGCCAGCTTAGCGGTGAAGGTGGTGTTCTTCTTGTAGATGTATATGATAATGGGGCAGGTTATCAGGCTGGACTCAGGAGTGGCGACAGGGTTGTAAATGTTGATGGCAGGGACATAACAGATATGGAGCTTTCATCAGCCGTTGCACTTATTAAAGGCGACAAGGGTACATCTGTCACGCTGGAGGTCATTCGTGGAACTGAGCGACTGACATTTTCTGCGGTAAGAGATGCTGTTGAAGCAAAGACAGTGTCATATACACTTCTTGATAATAATATAGGTTATCTTTCGATATCACAGTTTGAGGAGGTAACAACAAAGCAGTTCAAGGCGGCTGTTGAAGATTTGCAGTCACAGGGTATGAAAGGACTTGTAATTGATATAAGAAACAATCCAGGTGGATTGCTTGATACGGTTGTAGGTATGCTTAAATATATGCTTCCTGACGGACTTATTGTGTATACAGAGGATAAGCAGGGCAATAGAAAAGAGTATAAAGGTCAGGATAATGATGAGTTCAATCTGCCACTGGCAGTCATTGTAAATGGCAACAGTGCCAGTGCCTCAGAGATATTTGCAGGTGCTATACAGGATTATGGCAAAGGAACGATAATTGGAACCCAGACATATGGCAAAGGAATTGTGCAGACAGTTAAACCACTTACAGATGGAAGTGCAATAAAGTTCACAATTGCCAAGTATTTTACACCAAAGGGTCAGGATATACACGGAAAAGGTGTTACTCCAGATATGGTAGTGGAATATGATACTGATGCAGATGTTGATACCCAGCTTGATGCGGCAATTAAGAATGTGGAAGCACAGATTAATTAAATATATGCAAATGGAAAATATATAAATTACAGTAAGCCTGATGGCTGATATGCAGATTGGCAGTTTGTTGAAATCTGTTGTGTATCAGCAGTCAGGTAATTTTTATTACAAAATAAAACAAATGTTCTATTTTTAATAGACAAAGGCATTTATTTGTAGTAAAATCAATATATAAGGTAAATACTATTAAATAATATTGTTGTTGACTATTTTACTATAGATTAACGAAGGGAGAATTGTTATGGAATTCAAGTTACACGCTCCTTATAAACCGACAGGAGATCAGCCCCGTGCAATAGAGAAGCTTGTGCAGGGATTTGAAGAGGGTAATCAGTTCGAGACACTTGTCGGTGTTACAGGCTCTGGTAAGACATTTACTATGGCAAACATTATCCAGCATGTACAGAAGCCTACTCTTATAATCAGTCATAATAAAACATTAGCAGCACAGCTGTACTCTGAGATGAAAGAGTTCTTTCCTGAGAATGCAGTAGAGTATTTTGTTTCTTATTATGATTATTATCAGCCGGAGGCTTATGTGCCACAGAGCGATACTTATATAGCCAAGGATTCTTCGATTAATGACGAGATAGATAAGTTAAGACATTCAGCAACAGCGGCACTGTCTGAAAGAAATGATGTAATCATAGTTGCTTCAGTTTCATGTATATATGGATTAGGTGCACCTATTGATTATAAGAATATGGTTATCTCACTTCGTCCAGGTATGGAAAAAGACAGGGATGAAATGATAAGAAAGCTTATAGATATACAGTATATGCGCAATGACCAGGATTTTAAGCGAGGAACATTCAGGGTAAGGGGAGATGTTGTAGAGATATATCCGTCAGCTTCCAGTGGAGATGCTGTGAGAGTCGAGTTCTTTGGTGATGAGATAGACAGGATAAGCGAGATTGATTCTCTTACCGGTGAGGTTAAATGTAACCTTGACCATGTTGCTATATTTCCTAATTCACATTATGTTGTTGAAAAAGAGAAGATGGAAAAGGCGATTGAGAATATAAAGAAAGAGCTTGCAGAGAGAATAGAGTATTTTAAGAGTGAGGATAAGCTTCTTGAGGCACAGAGAATAGAAGAACGAACGAACTTTGATATAGAGATGATGCAGGAAACAGGCTTCTGTTCAGGTATTGAGAATTATTCAAGACATTTAGCAGGGCTTCCGGCAGGGTGTCCACCATATACGCTTATGGACTATTTTCCAGATGATTTTATGATTATTGTCGATGAGTCACATATTACTATTCCACAGATAAGGGGAATGTATGCAGGCGATCAGGCAAGAAAGACGACACTTGTAGACTATGGCTTCAGGCTTCCTTCAGCGAAGGATAACAGACCGCTTAATTTTCAGGAGTTTGAGAGCAAGATATCACAGATGCTTTTTGTATCTGCTACGCCTAGCAGGTATGAGGAAGAACACGAACTTATGAGGGCAGAGCAGATTATAAGGCCTACAGGGCTTCTTGATCCAGAGATAACAGTCAGACCAATAGAGGGTCAGATAGATGATCTTATAAGTGAGATTAATAAGGAAGTTGAGAAAAAGAACAAGATACTTGTAACTACACTTACCAAGCGTATGGCAGAGGATCTCACAGATTATCTTAAGGAAGTCGGCATAAGAGTCAAGTATCTTCATGCTGATATTGATACACTAGAGCGACAGAAGATTATAAGGGATATGCGACTTGACGGATTCGATGTGCTTGTTGGTATCAATCTGCTTAGAGAGGGACTTGATATTCCAGAGATAAGTCTTGTGGCTATTCTTGATGCTGATAAAGAGGGCTTCTTAAGAACAGAGACTTCACTTATCCAGACGATAGGACGAGCTGCCAGAAATGCAGAGGGACACGTTATTATGTATGCAGATACTATAACAGAGTCTATGGAAAAGGCTATATCTGAGACGGAAAGACGTAGAAAGATACAGCAGGAGTACAATGAGGTACACGGTATAACCCCTCAGACTATAAAGAAGGCAGTAAGAGATCTTATAAGTATATCTAAGGCAGCAGAAGCAGATAATTCAAATGGAAGGCTTGATGTAGATTATGAATCTATGAGCATTAAAGATCTTGAAAAGGTTAAGAAGCAGATTGAGAAAAATATGCGTAAGGCTGCAGCAGAGCTTGACTTTGAACAGGCGGCTATGCTTCGTGATAAGATGATCGAGATTAATAAGTATATTTATGAGGATAAGAAGTCAGGCAGATAGAATTAATAGCTATTATACCAGGTGAGGCTATAAGTTCAAAAGCAATATTACGCAGTCAGAATTATAAAAAGCAGTTGCTGATTACAGAAAAAGCTTTATGTACCTGAGACGATTAAGGATTAAGAAAGAAGAAATAACGGAGAAAATAGAATATGGAAAAAGGTGATTACAGGAATTATATAAGAATAAAAGGTGCAAGTGAGCATAATCTTAAAAATATTGATGTAGATATACCAAGGGACAGTCTTGTAGTGCTTACGGGGCTGTCTGGTTCTGGTAAGTCAAGTCTTGCCTTTGACACTATATATGCAGAAGGCCAGAGAAGATATATGGAGTCATTATCTTCATATGCAAGGCAATTCTTAGGACAGATGGAAAAGCCGGCGGTAGAGAGCATAGAAGGACTTTCACCAGCTATTTCCATAGACCAGAAGTCAACTAACAGAAATCCACGTTCAACAGTTGGAACTGTTACAGAGATATATGATTATTTCAGATTATTATATGCAAGAATAGGTACACCACATTGTCCAAAGTGTGGCAAAGTAATCAACAAGCAGACTGTAGACCAGATGGTTGATACTATTATGGAGCTTCCAGAAAGAACAAAGATACAGATATTAGCTCCAGTTGTAAGAGGAAGAAAAGGTGAACATAAGAAGCTTTTTGAACAGGCTAAAAAGAGTGGTTATGTAAGAGTTATTGCTGATGGCAATATGTATGAGCTTACAGATGAGATAAATCTTGATAAGAACAAGAAGCATAATATAGAAATTGTTGTTGATCGTCTTGTAGTTAAAGATGGAATTAACAAAAGACTTACAGACTCAATAGAAACAGCACTTAAGCTTGCAGAGGGACTTATTACAGTTGATGTTATAGATGGTGAGCCGATTAACTTTTCACAGAGCTTTTCGTGTCCGGATTGTGGCATAAGCATAGATGAGATAGAGCCAAGAAGCTTTTCGTTCAATAATCCATTTGGTGCGTGTCCTGATTGTTACGGACTTGGTTATACAATGAATTTTGATGCAGAGCTTCTTATACCAGATGATTCATTAAGCATCGATGAGGGGGCTATAGTTGGTATGGGATGGCAGTCTGTAAAGGATGAGGGCAGCTTTTCTAGGGCTATTATGAGCGCACTTGCAAAGGAATATAACTTCAGTTTATCAACACCATTTAAGGATTATCCAGATGATATTAAGGATATGATTATAAATGGTACTAAGGGCAGAAGTGTTAAAGTGCATTACAAAGGCCAGAGAGGCGTTGGAGAATACGATATAGCATTTGAAGGCCTTATCCATAATATGGAGAAAAGATATAGGGAAACTTACTCAGACAGTGCAAAGCAGCAGTATGAGGAATTCATGCGCATAAGACCTTGTAAGTCCTGCCACGGACAGAGATTAAAGCCATCATCTCTTGCTGTTACGATAGCAGATAAGAATATATATCAGATTACAGATATGTCTATTGTTAAGTTAAAGAAGTTTTTAGATGAGCTTGAGCTTACAAACAGACAGAAGTTTATCGGTGCAGAGATACTTAAGGAGATTAAGGCAAGAATACAGTTTCTTATGGATGTAGGACTTGATTATCTTTCATTATCAAGAGCTACAGGTACGCTTTCAGGAGGAGAGGCACAGAGAATAAGACTTGCGACACAGATAGGTTCAGGACTTGTTGGTGTGGCTTATATACTTGATGAGCCAAGTATCGGACTTCATCAGAGAGATAACGACAAGCTGCTTGGGACACTTATACATTTGCGTGACCTTGGTAACTCAGTTATTGTGGTTGAACACGATGAAGATACTATGCGTGCCGCAGATTATATTGTTGATATAGGACCGGGTGCCGGACGTAATGGTGGAGAAGTCGTTGCGACAGGAACAGCAGCTGATATTATGGCATGCAAGGATTCGCTTACAGGTGCATATCTTAGCGGAAGAATCAAGATTCCAGTGCCGGCGAAGAGAAGAAAGCCGACAGGCTGGATAACTGTTAAGGGTGCAAGGGAGAATAATCTTAAAAATATTGATGTTGATATACCACTTGGAGTATTTACATGTGTAACAGGTGTATCGGGTTCAGGAAAGAGTTCCCTAGTGAATGAAATTCTGTATAAGCACCTTGCTAAGTCTTTAAACCGTGCAAGATGTATCGCTGGTGACCATGATGATATTACAGGAATCGAGCAGCTTGATAAGGTTATAGATATTGACCAGTCGCCAATAGGAAGAACTCCACGTTCTAATCCTGCGACATATACGGGTGTATTTGATATGATAAGGGATCTTTTTGCTTCAACAACAGATGCTAAGGAAAGAGGTTATAACAAAGGACGTTTCAGCTTTAATGTAAAGGGAGGACGTTGTGAGGCTTGTTCCGGAGATGGTATTATCAAGATAGAAATGCATTTCCTGCCTGATGTATATGTTCCTTGTGAAGTGTGTGACGGAAAGCGTTATAACAGGGAAACACTTGAAGTTAAGTATAAGGGAAAGAGCATATATGATGTACTTGATATGACAAATGAGGATGCAGTTGATTTCTTTGAAAATGTGCCATCAGTCAGAAGAAAAATAGAAACTCTTAATGACGTTGGACTTTCATACATTAAGTTAGGACAGCCATCTACAGAGCTTTCAGGTGGAGAGGCACAGAGAATAAAGCTTGCTACAGAGCTTTCAAAAAGAAGTACAGGAAAGACTATATACATTCTTGATGAGCCTACAACAGGACTTCATTTTGCAGATGTCCACAAGCTTGTTGATATACTTCATAAGCTTGCAGAGGGCGGTAATACTGTTGTTGTTATTGAGCATAATCTTGATGTTATCAAAACAGCCGATTATATTATAGATATGGGACCAGAAGGCGGCGACAGAGGTGGTACAGTTATTGCAAAGGGTACACCAGAAGAGGTTGCCAAGGTTAAGAAGTCTTATACGGGACAGTATGTTAAGAAGTATTTATAAGGATGGTGCAGATGACGGCATTGTGGATGACAGTTCAATGATAGAAGATGTTTAAAATCTCTAAATTTGCAAATTTGAAAATTGCAGGTGCTGGTCAGTGTTATAAATTATAAAAACATATCTTTTATAGTTACTTTAAATAATATAAAGTGTAAAAATACGATATTTGATTGCTAGGAGAAGAAAAATGGTATCAGGCATTATATTTGATATGGATGGCGTTCTTATAGATTCAGAAAGACAGTCTAATGAGGGCTGGCTATGGGCGGCAGGGCAGCTTGGAGTGGATATGCCCATGTGGCTTATAGACAGCTTTAAGGGTGCTCCGGCAGAGCTTTGCTGCAAGTTCTTTGATGATTATTACAAGGGTGTGATAGATTATTGGGAAGCGAAGGAGCTTAGAACACAGCATGTATACAAGATAAGGGAAACAGAAGGTATTCCTGTTAAAAAGGGCGTAAAGGACATATTTGAATATATAAGAAATAATGGACTAAAGTGTGCAGTTGCTACATCAACAAGGCGTGAAAGTGCTGAGAAAACACTTCATGAAATAGGAGTGTGGGATTATCTTGATGCGGTTGTATATGGAGATGAAGTCGAACATGGAAAGCCAGAACCAGATATATTCCTTCGTGCGGCTAAGGCAATAGGCGTAAATCCGTCAGAGGCAGTAGTAGTTGAGGACAGCATTAATGGCATTAAGGCTGGATATGCGGCAGATATGAGAGTTGTTCATATTCCCGATACAATAGCAATAGATGATGATATCAGGAAGCTTACATATATGGTATGTGCTGACCTTAATGGACTTATTGATGTTGTGGAAAGGATTAACAAACCAGTTATTAACAGGGAAAATGTTATCAATGCATTTGCAGAGTATGTAAGAAATTACGACCCATCAGATGAAAAGATAAAGCTTAAGATAGATCATACCTACAGAGTAGCAGGGCTGTGTCAAAGAATTGCAGAATCATTAGGCTTAAGTGAACCGGATGTGGACATTGCGTGGCTTCTTGGAATGTTACACGACATAGGAAGATTTGAGCAGATAAGGCGTTTCGGTACATTTAATGATGTCCAGTCAGTAGACCACGCAGAATTCGGGGCAGATCTGCTGTTTAAGGAAGGTCTTATAAGGAAGTTTGCAGAAGGGTATTATGAAGAATGTGAGCTTGCGGAGCCTGAAAATCAAGAAGATGAGCAGATAATAAAAAATAATGAGCACCATAATAAAGATACAGGACTTCTTGAAATGGCAATAAGACAGCATAATAAGTATCGTGTAAAAGAAGACCTTACCGAAAGACAGCGTATGTTTTGTGATATACTGCGTGATGCGGATAAGGTTGACATATTTAAGGTGAATGCAGATATTCCTATGGAGATTATATATGATGTAACAACAGAGGAACTTAAGAATGGAATTATAACCAAAGAGGTACTTGAGAGCTTTTATAAGAAGGAAACAGTACTTAAAAGTGTAAGAAGGAGTGCAGTTGACCATATAGTAGGGCATATATCACTGCTTTTTGAACTTGTGTATAAAGAAAGTTATAGACAGGCCAAGGAACAAGGTTATGTATATAAACTGCTGGATTTTAAGTCTGATGTACCTGAGGTTAATGCAGAATTTGACGATATGAGGAAATATGTAGACGAGTTCCTTATGGAAATATAAAGCTGTATAAATCTGAAATTAAGCGGTATAAGCATACAACAGATTAATAATAGGAGGTTGTGTTGTATGGATTGTAATAAAGATTGAAGAATATGCTTGTCATTATACCGCTTGTTTACTATAATAAATGTATATATGAGTTGTAGATGTGTTATATATACTGATATATACTTTAAAAGCAATAGAAAGAAATATAAAACAATAAAAGCTGTAAATTGATATAAAAAATTGTTATGTAAAATATCTAATTAATATATGTGTGTGTTATATGTATATATTATATATGTATATGTTATATATATGTATATTATGATACCAGGGGCACAAGGTCTAAACCCACATGGGCTCGCTCATAGGTGGGTTTAGACATTGTGACACGCCCCCGATATGAGCATAAAAGTGGGATGATAATCTCACGATATGTGAATATTGGGTAGGATTGTGGGAGTGCATAGCACGGAACAATCCGTAGGTATCAAAGTCGGGGCTTTTGACCCCTACATAATATTATTTATATATGCATATTGTGTCTGGATATTTTTTATGATTGGCTGATTAAAGTATAGAAATGCATATAAAATATATCTTCAACGCAAACTTATGATTAGGAAAGGGACAATATGAATCAGGAAAAGGTTATAGTTATTGACTTTGGCGGACAGTACAACCAGTTAGTTGCACGTCGTGTCCGTGAATGTAACGTATATTGTGAGATATATTCTTACAAAACACCTCTTGAGCAGATTAAGGCGATGAACCCTAAAGGAATTATCCTTACAGGTGGTCCGAATAGCTGCTATGAAGAAGGTTCACCTACTTGTACTAAAGAGCTTTTTGAACTTGGTGTTCCAGTGCTTGGATTATGTTATGGTGCTCAGCTTATGCAGCACGTTCTTGGCGGCAAGGTTGAGAAAGCTCCAGTAAGAGAGTATGGAAAGACAGAGACATTTGTTGATAAGAGCAGTGCTTTATTTGGAGATGTTTCAGAAAAGACTATCGTGTGGATGAGCCATTTTGACTACATTTCACAGGTTGCTCCAGGATTTAAGATAATTGCACATACAGCAGACTGTCCAGTGGCAGCAGCAGAGTGTTCAGAAAAGAACCTCTATGCAATCCAGTTCCATCCAGAAGTTCTTCATACACAGGAAGGTACTAAGATGCTTCACAACTTTGTGCGTGGAGTATGCGGATGTGCTGGAACCTGGAAAATGGATGCATTTGTAGAGAATACTATTAAGGAAATACGTGAAAAGGTTGGCGATGGTAAGGTATTACTTGCACTTTCTGGTGGAGTTGATTCATCAGTGGCAGCTGGTCTTCTTTCAAGAGCTATTGGAAAGCAGCTTACATGCGTATTCGTAGATCATGGTCTTCTTCGTAAGAACGAGGGCGATGAGGTTGAAAGTGTATTCGGTCCAGAAGGACAGTTTGACCTTAACTTTATAAGGGTAAATGCACAGGAAAGATATTACTCTAAGCTTGCAGGTGTTACTGAACCAGAGGCTAAGAGAAAGATAATCGGTGAAGAGTTCATCCGTGTGTTTGAGGAAGAAGCCAAGAAGATTGGTGCAGTTGACTTCCTTGCACAGGGAACTATATATCCAGACGTTGTAGAGAGTGGACTTGGCGGTGAATCAGCGGTAATCAAGTCACATCACAATGTAGGTGGTCTTCCAGATTTCGTTGATTTCAAGGAGATTATTGAGCCACTCCGTGATTTATTCAAGGATGAAGTACGTAAGGCTGGTCTTGAACTTGGCATACCAGAACATCTTGTGTTCCGTCAGCCATTCCCAGGTCCAGGACTTGGAATAAGAATTATCGGCGAAGTAACAGGCGACAAGGTTCGTATCGTACAGGATGCCGATTACATCTACCGTGAAGAAGTAGATAAGGCAGTAGAAGCCTATAAGAAAGAAAATGGCAAGGCACCAGCCTGGATGCCAAACCAGTACTTTGCAGCCCTCACTAATATGCGTTCAGTTGGTGTTATGGGTGATGAAAGAACTTATGACTACGCAGTTGCACTTCGTGCAGTCAATACAATTGATTTTATGACAGCCGAAAGTGCCGAGATACCATTTGAGGTACTCCAGACAGTTATGAGTAGAATTATAAACGAGGTGCGTGGGGTTAATAGGGTATTCTATGACCTGACTAGTAAGCCACCAGGAACGATTGAGTTTGAATAAATCGAGTTGCTTAAAAAAGCCAGTGTTTATGCGGGTTTCAGCGATTTCG